>Ga0070741_10003119_pt1 | contig 42029 bp, 36 predicted proteins | sample Coa_R1_4_FD_66440 | JGI IMG/M metagenome (GOLD analysis project Ga0070741, IMG submission 66440) | Surface soil microbial communities from Centralia Pennsylvania, which are recovering from an underground coalmine fire - Coalmine... | ecosystem: Environmental > Terrestrial > Soil > Unclassified ... | reverse complement strand
GATCTTCGCTTTGAGATCAGCGCTCCAGGTTTTCCGCTGCTTCTTCATTTGTTCCTCCGGGGTGGGCAGCAGCGATTTTACATCTTAAACCGTGGTCTGAAATTCGGGGTACATCATAGATTCAAATAAAACTGCGAGACTAATTGTGACCTTTGTTTCAGAATATCCAAAAAGACAGCAAAGAAAATTAGTGGTCAGGTGGGCTGTAAGTATCTTGCTATTGATTCTGATCTTGGCCGATATATTGGCCATCACATATGGATACGCACAAGGAAAACTTACAGGGGTAGTGTACGGGGCTTTCCCTGCGCTTCTTTTGCTGGTCTCAGGTTCGGTTATTGTCTCCTTAAGAGAGACCTTCTTCGCACGCATCTGTCCGATCCTTGAAAAGAGGGTGCCGGGGGGAAATCCATATGAGGATGCCCCTGCCGCCAGAGACTTTCCGCGTGTCCATAAAGGTAAAGCAATAGCACGTTCTTACAGGACTCTTGTTCGGATTGCAAAAGATCGGGCGATTCAAACCCTCGCCGAGTTCGGGCAGGTTGATGTATATGACAAGAATATACAGTATTACGATACCCAGCCCGCTATTGAAGCAGTGGAAGACCTGTTGTCTTGCCTTGCTGATCCTAGTATAGCAGTTAGAAACAAGACTGATGTAATAAATGAGCTTCGCGGAGTGCTGGAGGTCCTCAAGGAGGCAGAGCAGACCGAGACGAAATTTTGTTTTGCTATCCTGAGTAGTTAGTGATGGATGTTCGGGAGGCAGTTATTGTCATCACTGATGACAGTCGCCCAGTGGAAGCAAATTCTGCCAGACACGGTTATTTTCAGCCCCTGTGACGAACGCGGCGTTCGCGAAGTTCGACCCGACGGTACTCCTCAACGGCGTCTACGCGATCCGCCTGACCGTGACCGACGCTACGGGGCAGTCCGCTTCCGACCTGCGGACGGTACTGGTGACGGACAATCAGAAGGTCGGCAACTTCACGCTTTCGTTCAACGACCTGAGCATCCCGGTGCCCGGCATTCCGATTCAGGTGATCCGGACTTACGACAGCCGTGACAAGCGCACGGGCGATTTCGGTGTCGGGTGGAACCTCAGCCTGCGCGACATCCGGGTCGAGAAGACCGGGATGACCGGGATCGGGTGGGAGGAGACTTCAATGGGCGGCTCATTCCCGACCTACAACCTCCATCCGCTCAATCATGGCCGTGGTGAATGCCGGGCAGGTTTTCGGGCGCACGGTTTCAGGTGGTCAGTATGTTGATGGCTTTGATCCTTCTCTTATGCCTCTTCAGCAGGTAGGCGACGAAGTCGCCGGCAAGGTCGCTCGGGATGTTTGATTCCCGGGCTATCACTCTGGAAAGCAGGATCTTTGATGCCGCATCCCAGGTCATATTTATGGCGCCCGGAATGGCGTAGTCTGTGCTGTGGAGTTTGGCCCAGCCGGGATTGCGCCCCGCGCTCTTCTGCTTTGAGACCTGAAGGTAGTAGTCCTCCAGTTTCCTGTCCCTGACTATTGCCTCGCGGAGTGAAGGCCCGTCCTGACAGGCCGCCTGGATGATTATTTGCATTTTTCCTGAGCCCTTTCTGCGCCGATCAGGCGCGCGGCCCCGGCGCCGGGTTCATTTTAGAAATCATTCTTTCTGACGAACTCTTTCCACTCGAGGTCAGACCTGTGCTGATACTCCCTCCAGTTGCTCATCCTCCCCTCACGGATTTTTACGATCACTATCCCGTGATACCTGTTGTTCATCTGGAAGGCGTATTCCCCGAATCCGGTCTGCGTCTCTTCGTCAAATGCCAGATGATGCCAGACCATTTTCATTGGCGGCTCCGGCTTTTTATTCCCGCCGAAGAATTCGTAGAGCGCTTTCCGACCCTCGTACACCTGCTTGTCCGGCGGCTCAGTGTAAAGCGCGCTCCCCCTGTCACAGCCCGCGGCCTTCCTGGTGTCCCCTTCGTTCCAGCCGGAGGCGACCGTCTGCATCAACTGATTGAATTGAGCGGTCGTGGTTCTGCCGGAGGCTACACACAGGCCGGCGACTGACACCAAGCCTGTCACACCGATTAACGACAAAATTATTCTGGCCATTGAATCCTCCGGCGGTCCCGGGGGGGCAGTGCGCCGAAACCGCAGATCGGCGACGGTGTTCAACTGGCCTGTGGCTCACTTTTGCGGGCACGGCGCTGCTATCCCGGCGGGCGGCCGAAGATGCGTTTTTATGCTTCAATGGGATGGCAGGCCCGCCCGGGGTCAGCGGAGGTGCTGCAGGTCGGTGGGCGCCCGCTTCAGGCGCTCCTCCTTGATGTAAGCGACGCCGTGGAAGAAGAAGACCGGGTCCTCGACCTTCCGCCCCTTGTCGTCAAAGAAATCCACGCAACCCGTTTTCCTGTTGACCTCGTACCGCTCGGCCAGAACCCGCTCGGTCTCGCCGGAGACGGTGTGAATCGTGAACCTTTTCATCCCTGTTCCTCCCCTCGCTCTCCACTGCCAGCCGAGGGTCTTTTACCGGACGCCCGCGGTCAAGACCAGACGCCGGTGAGCATTTGATATTGCCTGCGGGCAGTCCCTCTCACTTCAGCCGCCGACACGTCATGCCCTCGCTTTCTTCCTCGCGGCCTTCTTTGCGGGTGGCTTTGCCTTGCCGCCTTTACCAGCCCTCGCCGGAATAATCACTCTGAGGGCGTCAGGGGGCATCACGTCAAAGAGGGTCTTGCCCTCACTGAGTACCCACTCCAGCGCGTCCATCTCGACGGCCAGCCGGTAGAGGCGGTTAAGGATGCCCTGCTTCTCCTCGGCCGTGCCGGCGAGCGGGAGGGCATTACGCATCTGCTGGTATTCGTCATTCCACGCGCCGAGTTGCGTTCTGATTTCTTCTTCCGTCTTCACTGCTCACTCCGTATTACTTCGGTGTATTGCGGGCCACCAGACTTCGGGCCACATTACCAATGCCGATGAGTGCCCCGCAACTGGCCGCCCTGAATCAACGCGAAAACGTTTTCCGGTCGGCGACTTCCTGCGGGGTCAGCATATTTCCCAAAGGGCTTATGTATTCCCGGCAAACTATTTTGTCAATGGCAGGTTTTATGAGCAAACACTGTTATTGAGTCGTATGATTTCCCTCGTCACCTGATGACGACACCCCCAGCGCGAAAGGGCGCCGTATGAAATTCACCCTTGGAATCAGTGTAGTGAACACTGACCGAAGTCGGGTTGACCGATGAGCTGCCCGGGCGGGGGCTGATATTGATCTATACAGGACTCGCAAAGAAAATAATCCAGACGGTCAGGACCAGGTGACAGTCAAAAAAAGGCCGCCGACTTTCGCCAGCGGCCTGTCTCCATGTCAGAAGGAGATGTGAGAGTGAGATTAGTATTCGTCTGACCAGACCTGGTCAATTAAGAACACGTCCACGACGGCAACGGTGTCGGCAATGACGATCTCTTCATGCTGACCGCCAAGTTTGACGCTCGTCAGCTTGTCGCCCGTCGGGGTCGCGGTCAGGTAGAGCATGTCATGTTCAGCCTTCTTGTCGTTCACCTTCACGACAGCCCTGGCCTGAGCCACAACCTTTTTACCGTCCATCACCTTCATCTCGCCGGTTTCGGCGTCATACTTAATCAGATAGTCACCCTTTTCAACCATCGTGCTGCCCACCATCACGTCCTTGAAGAACGAGACGTGTTCCTTCAGATCCTTACCACCCGCCAGCGCCGTAACGCTTAGCAGGCACGCAAGGGAAACAGCAGCCAATGTACCTGTAAGCTTTCTCATAACACCCTCCTTTACTCAAGGTCACCAGAATCCGTTCACCCTCCACCCATTCGTATTGCAGTTTGCGGGCCAGAGAAGGAAGCAACATCCTTACTTTTGCAGGCAGGGGGAATACCGGCTGTCAGGAGATACACATACGCGGAATTGAATCCTTGAAGTACAGGAGTGTACGGGGCAGTGTACGCGCCGAAATCATCTTCAGCTCATCAGGAAAGCCGCAGGTCTCAGCCCCTCTTTCAGACCCGCGGGGCTCAGTAAAAACCGCTTCGTTGATGTAATATCATTCAGGTATGAAAAGGCTGCTGGTCTATTCGCACGACACATACGGGCTCGGCAACATCCGCCGGATGCTGACCATCTGTGAGCATCTGATCTCTGCCGTCAGGGAACTTTCGATCCTGCTCGTGACGGGCTCCCCGGTGATTCACACGTTGCGACTGCCCGAATCACTGGACTACATCAAAATCCCCTGCCTGACGCGCGTGGCGCGCGGGCATTACACGACCAAATATCTGAATACTCACATTGACGATGCGATCAGGCTCCGCTCCGAATTGATCCGGACGGCGGTCGCCTGCTTCAGACCGGACCTGCTCGTGGTGGACAAGAAACCGCTCGGGGTGAAGGGCGAACTGGCCGCCACGCTCGAATATCTGCGCGCGGAGCGGCCCGGGATCAGGCAGGTACTCGTGCTGCGTGACATCCTCGACAGCCCTGAAGCGACCACGGGCAACTGGGAACGGAACGGGCACTTCGACGCCGTTCGCCGTTATTATGACCGGGTACTGGTGCTGGGCGAGCGCGAGGTCTTCGACCCCCTGACGGAATACCATTTCCCGGCGACGGTGGCTGAGAAGGCCGTCTTCTGTGGTTACATTGGGAAACAGGCCGCGCCTCACAGCCGGGAAGAGATGAGAAGTACCCTGGGCATCGGCGCGGACGAAAAGTTCGTGCTGGTGACCCCGGGCGGAGGGCAGGACGGATATGAGGTAATTGAAAAATATCTGACGGGCATTCGGAACGCGCCCCCAAGGCATCGCTGCCGGAGCCTGATCGTCTGCGGGCCCGAGATGCCCGGGGCCCAAAGAACAAAGCTGCAACGGCAGGCTGCCGCCGACACGCACATCTTTTATGAGTTCACGGGCGAGATGCTCGGCCTGATGGCCGCCGCAGATGTCGTCGTGGCGATGGGCGGATACAACACCGTCTGCGAAATTCTGTCGCTCAGGAAGCAGGCAATCATCATCCCGCGCGTCAGGCCGACCGAGGAACAGTTGATCCGCGCTGACCGGATGTCGCGGCATGGCCTGTTCAGGATGATTCATCCGGATGAACTGACTCCCGAACGGCTGATGCAACAACTGACTGAAAGCCTTGAAGCGACTGACTGCGGAAATGTTTCTTACCACCCCGATCTGAACGCCCTGTCAGTGGTGGCCGAGCATGTCAGAGAGTTATTGCAAGATGAATCCAGACCCGCCTGAAATCGGCTACATCCTCAAAGGCTACCAGCGCACTTCCGAGACGTTCATCACCAATGAAATCTCGCTGCTGGAGGGCGCGGGGCTCGCACTCTCCATCTTCTCGCTCAAAAAGCTCGCGGGGCAGCAGCGTCACGGCGCCGCCGCGCGGATCAGCGTTCCCGTTACGTGGCTGCCCGAGACGACGCCGTCCGGGGAGAGTAATCTGGCGGTCTGGCTGTGGCGGAATCTGCCGGGCTTTGCGCCGTCCCACCGGCGACTGTTCCGGCTCCGGCCCGTGGTCTGGACGCGCGCGCTGCTGGAAGTTCTGTTGATGTGCCTGAAATATCGCGCCGGGACTTTCGCCCCGCCGAATCGCGCGTTCATCAAGGAGTTTCTGCAGGCGGGATTCATTGCCAGGGAAGTGATCGAATCGGGCCGGATTCGCCACCTGCACGCGCACTTTTGTCACACCACGACCACCGTGACGATGCTCGCCAGTCGGCTGTGCGGAGTGCCTTACAGCTTCACGGCTCACGCGAAGGATATTTATCGCGAGGATATGAACCCCGGCGACCTGCTCTCGGTGAAGATGCGGCGCGCCAGATTCGTTGTCACCTGCACCCGCACCAACCAGGAATACCTTGAACGCCTCAACGCCTCCGGGGCGCCCATTTACACGATCTATCACGGCCTTGACCTCCAGCTCTTTTCCGCCGCGACGGAACGAGAGGGCAGGAAAGAGCAGAGTGACGCTCCGCTGATCCTTTCCGTCGGGCGGCTGGTCGAGAAGAAGGGCTTCACGTTTCTGGTCGAGGCCTGCCGCCTGTTGAAGGACAAGGGCTATCAGTTCCATTGCCGGATCGTCGGCGGCGCGGATGCTTACGCGGAAAAGATCAGCGGGCTGATTGAGCATCTGCAACTCGGCGACACTGTCTCGCTGCACCCGGCCGTCACGCAGGAAGAGCTGCGCCGGATCTACGAGCAGGCGACCGTCTTCGTGCTGCCCTGTCAGGTGCTGGATAACGGTGACCGCGACGGCATCCCCAATGTTCTGGTTGAGGCGATGGCGATGGAACTACCCGTCGTCTCAACTGACATTTCGGGCATTCCGGAATTGATCACGCATCATCAGAACGGGCTGCTGGTGCCGCAGAAAAACGCGCCAGCACTGGCCGCGGCAATGGAAGAGTTACTGATTAATCCCGACCTGCGGCGTGAACTCGGGAGCGCCGCGCGCGTCACTGTGACCGGGCATTTCGACGCGAAGCAGAATATCCTCAGACTGAAGCAACTCTTTGAGTCGTGCCTGAAGTCGGACGCGGTTCCGGCTTCAGGCGGAATGCGGGCTGATGAAATCAGAAGTCATTCGGGAGTCAGTCACTGACGCACATCTCCCGCAGTTGCGGGAACTGATGGATGCCTCGGCCATGCGCGGGCATTTCGAGTGGGCGCTGGTCAGGGCAGCCTGTCTGGCGGCCACGCAGGAGATCACCGATTGCCGGATCGTTTACGTTAGATACCGGCCCGGCAACAGTTGCACCGTCTCGTATCTGCTCGCCGTCGCCGACGCGCAGACCGGCGTGAATCAGCTTTGCAGGATTTCACTGCTCGCGTGTCGTCCGGGGGAAAGCCGCGCGGCAATGGTCAGTGCGCTCTCGCATTCGGCTGACGCAATCAATCCCGGCGCCGGACTGATTCATCTGCCCGACCTCGAAGCAGTGGCCTGGGTCTTTCCCAACGACCGCAAGCTGATGGGGCTTGCCGCTCTGACGGATTCCGAACATCTCAGAAACCGCCTGCTGCCCGAAGTCATCAGGGGCAGCTTCGGTGAAGAGTGGAGGATCACGGATGTCACGAGTGAGGTTGTGAGCTTCGTGGCCGAACGCGCCTGCACGATGCGGGTGAAGGTGGCATTGTCTGATTCGTCAACGGGCAGGAAAGACACGCGTATTCTTTACGGGAAAACATACCGGGCCGACGAAGGGGATAAAGCCTGGCAGTGCCAGCAGCGCCTGTGGCGGAGCGAGGCTGTGAGCCGCGGTCAGTTGCTGATGCCGCAGCCGCTCCTGTATCAGCCGGAAATTAAAACCCTCTGGCAGGGCGGGCTGGAAGGGAAAGCGCTGATCGAGTACGAAGACCGGCCTGAACATTTATATTCACTGCTCGGGCAGGCCGGGGCCACAGTCGCCGCCCTGCACCGGACGCGCCTGCCGGGTCTGCACCGGATTACAATCGCAGATGTTGTCGCCAGCCTCACGAACGCTGAAGAATTGCTTTCACAGGCCAGGCCGTCGTGCTGCGACAGGCTGCATTCACTGGCCGGGCGCCTGATTTCATCAGCAGAATCCATCGGCAACGGGCAATCGGCAACGCTGCACGGCGATCTGCATTTGAAGAATTTTCTGGCGACGGGCGACGGAGTCGCGCTGATTGATCTGGACAATCTGGCGGAAGGCGATCCGTCGCAGGATGTCGGCAGCTTCGTCGCGGCGCTGCACTATCGCGGGCTGATCAGGGACGTGCCATTTCGAGCGACGGAACAGACTGCCCGGCAGTTCGTCATGGCCTGGCGGGCGGGCGTTGGCGATGAAATGCCCGACGCGGCGCTCAACTGGCACATCGCGGCGGCGCTGATTTACGAACGCGCTTACCGCTGCGTCATCCGCCTGGTGGCCGAAAGGCTGAGCATCATTGATGACATCATCTCGCTGGCGGAACTGTTTGCCTCGCGGATTTAGCGATTACAGGGAACGAAGCATCCGCCTGAAGGGAAAAAGAAATGAGTGTTCGATTCCTTCACGTTATAACTATTCTGGCATTGCTCGGAGTCCCCAATCCTGCTCAGCAGCCTCAAGACTCCTGCGGTTCGCCGATCAAGTACGTGAATAACAATCAGGTTGACCTGCCACCTCTTGCATTAACCGACCTCTCAGGTCAGGTGCTTGAAGGAATCGGGTATGGGAAACAAGCGGAGGATAAGGCGCCTTTCCCAAAAGCCTGCTTGGGCCTGTTTTCTGAACAGAAACATGAGTTGATTGCAAACGCAATTGCCGATGAGGAAGGGCGCTTCAAGTTCAAAGCTACAGCCCCGGGATACTACCGGCTGGTAGTGCAAGCTGATGGCCTGTGTGCTGCCAATATCTCATTACGTATAACCCGGGGGCTGCCTGGACGACTCAAAGCCAGGCGATTGATCGTTCATATGAGACCAGAGGGCTATGATACCTGCAGCTATAGCAGCTATAAGTAACCTGAAAACTCCCCGGCTTGACCATTGTCGGGGTTAGACGATGAATCCGGCGAAAAAAAAGCTGATGTTTTACTGCCAGCACGTGCTGGGGATGGGCCACCTGATCCGCAGCCTGGAGATCGTGCGCGGCCTCACCGCATTCGATGTCTGCTTTCTGAACGGCGGCGAGAGCCTCGCCGGATTCGCGCCGCCGCCTCATGCCGAAGTCATCAACCTGCCGCCGATCAAATCTGATGCCGACTTCCGCGAACTGCATTCGGCGGATGGCCTGCTGAGTCTGGAAGAGGTCAGGGAGGCCAGAAGAGATCAAATTCTGGCGGCGTACGAACGGTTCCGGCCCGACGTGCTGGTGATCGAAATGTTCCCCTTTGGCCGGCGCAAATTCGCCTTTGAACTGCTCCCGCTGCTGGAGCGGGCGAAGAGCAGTCGGACGAAAGTCGTCTGTAGTCTCCGCGACATCCTCGTCGGCAAGCGCAATCAGCAGCGGTTTGAGGAAGAGGTCTGTCAGACTATCAGGCAATACTTCGATCTCGTCCTGGTTCACTCGGACCCGCGTTTTCAGCGCCTCGAAGAGACCTTTTCCAGAACGACGGAACTGGAATGCCCGGTCATCTACACCGGCTTCGTGGCGCAGCCGGTCACGGAAAGCGAAACGACGGCAGAAGACGATCTGCTGGCTACAGGCGGCGAACAAAATATCCTCGTGAGCATCGGCGGCGGGAGAGTGGGAGGTGAGCTGGTCCATTGCGCCATCAAAGCGGGCGGACTGATCGGCGACCGGCTGCCGCACCGGCTGCTGATCTTCGCCGGCCCGTACATGGCGGAGGCTGAATTTCAGCAGCTGCAGCTTCTCGCCGCTGATCACCCCGGCGTCGTGCTGCGGCGCTACACGACGCGGTTTCTTTCGCTGCTGCGCCGGGTGGACCTCTCGATCAGTATGGCGGGTTACAACACCTGCATGAACCTCGTCATCACGGGGACGCGGGCGATAGTCTGCCCCTTCATCGGAAACGATAATCAGGAGCAGACCATCCGCGCCGGCAAACTACAGGCACTCGGGCTGGTTGATGTGATCCACCCCGACGAACTGGAACCAGAGCTGCTGGCCGAAAAAATCCTGTTCGCGTTTAGCCGGCCTCGACCGACTGCCGTCCTGCCCGCGCTCGACGTGAACGGGGTCGCGGCAACGGCAGCGGCGATCAACAACCTGATGGTTGAAGGGAGAGAGTCTTCTTCAGAGGGGACAGAAGTATGAAAGAAGAGTTCGTACAGCTCAGAGCCGCGCTCGATCAGTTCACGGCGGGGCAGAGAACGACCCGCTTCTTCTTCCGCGATGATGATGTGGATGAGGATGAGCCGTCGCTGCGCAGGCTGCTGGAAGTTTTCGGGCGATGCGGGGTGCCGGTCAACCTTGCGGTCATTCCTGGTCGTCTCACTGATGCCGCTGTGGCTCTGCTACAGGGCAGCAGTCTTATCCAACAGGATCTGATCGAACTGAATCAGCACGGCTGGATGCACGTGAATCATGAAACTGAAGGCCGCAAGTGTGAATTCGGGCCGGGCCGCAGCTATGACGAGCAGCTCTCGGACATCGCGCGCGGCCGACGGGTGCTGGAAGATGCGTTCGGCGCGCACTTCTCCCCGGTCTTTGTCCCGCCCTGGAACCGCTGCACGACGGAGACGTTCCGCGCGCTCGAGCGGGTCGGGTTTCAGGCTCTGTCCCGGTTGCGCGGCGGCGAGGAGCTGACAGGTTACAATTTTCGCGAGCTTTCGGTTACGCTTGACCTGCACCGCTGGAAAGGCGGCGTGACGATGAAGAGCCCTGCCGAAATTGTCAATGAGGTGGTTTCACAGATGCGCGAACTTCAAACGGTCGGCGTGATGCTGCATCATAAGGTGATGGATGAAGAGGCTTTTTCATTTCTGGCGCTGCTCGTGGACGAACTGCGCTCTCACGCGTGCGTCAGGTTTCACACCTTCCAGAGCCTGCTCAGAGCTGGATGACAGTGCAGAAGACGAGAGCCGTCACATTACAGGAGATAGTCCGGGAGCATTTGCGGGGCTCGCGGTGGAGCCTCGTCGTCGCGGCCCTCTGTATGGTCGGCTTCACACTGACTGAGCTGGCCTCACCATGGCCGCTCAAAATCATCTTCGATCACATCCTGCTCGGCCAGCAACTGCCGCCTTCGCTCGCCGGGCTCGGGCCCCTGCTCGGGCGCGGCAAAACGTTCGCCGTCGTCGCGCTGTCGCTCGGCATTCTCGCCATTGCCGGCCTGAGAGCCGGGTTCGCTTACTTCCAGACCTTCATCACGCTGCGCATCGGCTACGAGCTGGTCTTTCGGCTGCGACAGGCGCTCTTTGCGCATCTGCAACAGCTCTCCCTGTCATTCCACTCGCGCGCGCGGACGGGCGAATTGCTGACCAAAGTCGTCACCGACACGAATGCGCTCAAGGATGTCTTCGCCGAATCGGCGCTGATCTTCGCCGCGCACCTGATCACGCTGGCCGGGATGTTTGCGGTGATGTTCTCGCTCAACTGGCGACTGGGCCTGGTCGTGCTGGCGACGTTCCCGTTCCTTGGCTACACGCTCTTTTTCGTTTACCGCCGCCTCAAGGCTTCGGCCCGGCGGCAGCGCGAGCATGAAGGCAGGGTCGCTTCGCGCATCCACGAGGTGCTGTCGTCGCTGCATCTCGTGCGCGCCTACGCGCGGGAACGGCACGAACAGGAGCGGTTTGAGAAAGAGAGCAGCCACACGCTGGAAGAAGGCGTCCGGACGGCGCGTCTCGAAGCCGCCGCCACGCGCGCGGTCGAAATCATCAGCGCGGCCAGCATGTGTTCAGTCGTGCTGGCCGGAGCGCTGCAGGTGATGGCGGGCCGCATGCTGCCGGGTGAGGTGCTGATCTTCACGGCGTACCTGAGCAGCATGTACAAGCCGCTGCGCACGCTCGCCCGGATTTCCAGCCAGTTCTCAAAGGCGATGGCCAGCGCGGAACGAATCTCCGAGATTCTGGCGACCGAGCCGGAAACGGTTGATGACCATCAGGGCGTGGCGGTCGCAACGTTGCGCGGGGATGTCGTTTTTCGCCACGTCTCATTTGCCTACGACGGCGAAGACATTCTGGAAGACATCTCTTTTGCGATCCGGCCGGGCGAGCGCGTCGCGCTGGTCGGCGCTTCGGGCGCGGGCAAATCAACGATTGCCAGCCTGCTGCTGCGCTTTTACGAGGCGCGCGAGGGCGAAATCCTGATTGACGGCGTCGCGATTGAAAAATACCGGCGCGACTCACTGCGCCGCCAGATCGGCATCGTGCTGCAGGAATCGGTGCTGTTCGGCGCTTCGATCCGTGAAAACATCGTCTACGGCAAACCTGACGCGACCGATGATGAGATCGAGGCGGCGGCCCGCGACGCCCGCGCGCATGAATTCATCACGGCCCTGTCCGAAGGTTACGACACCGTCATCGGGGAGCGCGGCAGCACCCTTTCGGGCGGGCAGCGGCAGCGCATCTGTCTGGCCCGGGCCATCATCAGGCGCCCTTCGGTCCTGATCCTCGACGAGCCGACGACGGCGATTGACGCCGAGTCTTCCGCGCTGATTCAGCAGGCCGTCAGCCGGTTGCAGCAGGGTCGGACACTGCTCGTCATCTCGCACCAGTTCAGCGGGATTGAAAACTTCGACCAGATTCTGGTGATGAAGGGCGGCCGGATCGTCGAGAGCGGAACGCACGAGCAGTTGCTCGAACGGCGCGGCTGTTACTACGACCTGTTCAGGTTACAAATGCCCGGAGGCCCGGCCGCTGAAGGGGAGAGTTGGGGATCAATTGCGACGGAAACGGCCCGGCAGGGTTGAACAGACCTCGCGCAAAAGACGTTTGATGACGAGCGGCTTCGAGAGCCGTAGCGCAAACTGCCCGGGTTTGCGTCGCTTCGATCACGGGCCGCCTGATCAAGCGACGCAAACCCGGGCAGTTTGCGCTACGGCCTGCGCGACCTCAGTCTCTTTTAGCAGCGCCCGGCTCTGAAGCCTGGATTACTTTTGCAAGCGGTCTGGTATTCGGAGAAAGGCCTGCCGAAGACACCACATCCCATCCTCACGGCAATACCACTGACGCGCCGAGAAATTTCCCGTAGCGGGTTGCCGCTGCGGCGAAGGCGCTGGTCTCGGCTTTATTGAGTTTCGCGAAGGGCTCTGGCGCAATGGCAACCGTGTTTTTCCTGAGCGTCCGCTTCCAGGTGCCGACAACCTGACCGTCAATAACCATCGTCGGGTTGAAGATGCCGTGTCCGTAATTGGCCAGGGTTGCATACGACGGATTAAGCACGGCGCTGCGGTCTTTATAGGCGACCGTGTACTCGTCATAGACTGGCAGCAGGTGAGCAGTCGGCGACTTATCTTTGACGGTCGGCGCGGACGAAGAGAGCCACCAGGTCTTACCGTCGCGGGTCTCCTGGATAAATTGCGACCTGACCATTTCGAGGCCGGCTCTGGCGTCGGCTGTTGCCAGGCCTGACCACCACGTGAAATCCTGCAACGTCGCCGGGCCGTGGCTCGTGAAGTAGCGTCTGGCAAGTTCGGCCAGCGCTTCATCACGCTCCAGAGTTCTGGCTTTGGGCACCCACTCATCGAGCAATACGAACGTCTGTTGCCTGCCCGCGTGCGGGCCGAAACAGATGAGCCCGTCCTGCGCGACACGCCACAAAATATGCAGTCCTCGCTGACCGGAAGGGGAAACGCCACCCGCCTCGAGTACCTTGTACATCGAATCGCGCGCGAGATGCCTGCCGCCGTGCAGCGCGCCGACAAACAACTCCTTACTCCGCGCGAATGTGGCTTCGTCGAGGTCGAAATGTTTGAGCAGGCGTGGCGCGTTCCTGGTTACGATGCGCGGCGTCAGAAGTCTGAGCATCCAGCGGACATCTGCGGGCGCCACGAAATGCAGCGTGCCGCGCATCGGCCACGTGCGAACAATCGTTTTATCGGCGAGTGCCTGCTCGATATCGGCTTCGACCGCATCCTGCGTCCGGAGTCCGACGGCCCAGAGCGCGCCGAGGTAGTCCTGAGCCTGCACGGCGCCCAGCCACGCTACGACGTCGCCGGGCTTCTCGAACGTGGCCCTCGCGATGTGCTGGTTATGGAGACGCTGCTGCGCGATGTTCAGTCTTGTCATGATCAGTCAGGCGCGCAGCTTTACGGTTTTTGCGGTCGCGCCGCGGCTGAATGCCACGGGCCTGCCGGCTTTTGAGAGGTCACCGCCGTCAATCGTGATTCCCTCGCTCGTGGCGCCCTCAAGCTGGAGGAAGACGGCGGCTGGCGAGAGCAGGCGGGATGCGGTCAGCAGGACACTGCGCGCCTCGATGAACCGCAGCAGTGCCCCAGCCTGCGGGTTGCCCTGTGCGCTCAGGCCGTTCAAGGCGGCGTCGGCGACGTGATCGAAGATGACCGCCGGCCTGAGATCGGGCCTGCTCACTTCGAGCCGGATGTTCTGGAGCGTGAGGCCGCGGACGTTGCGCGCGTAGAGGCCGTACGCGGGCGGGGTCCCGATCTCGAAATACTCGCCCGCGATGTGAGGCACTTCCCGGGCGGCTTCTTCTGCCGTGCCGCCACCTTCGTAAACGACGTGGACATCCTGGAAACTGATCCCCTCGATGAACTCGTCTCTCACGCCGTTGACGACAATGCAGCATCTGGTCTCGCCGGGCCGGAACTTCTGCGGCCACGGCAGGTCCTCGTGCTGCCGCCCCTCGGCCACGACGGCGGCCCGAATCCCATTGAAGGCGATGTTGCGAATGACCCCTTTGACCGGCTGAGCCGCCCCGGCAGCGCCGCCGCGGCTCGAATCGAGGCCGATTGAGATCGGGCCGGTCACGTTCTTCATGATCAGGTTTGAGAAGGTGATGTTCTCGAAGCGGGAGCGCGCGCCGCACCGCATCTTGACCGGGCACCCGTAGGTGTCATAGATGACGCAGTTGGAGATGGTAATATTCTCGGCTTCGCCGCCGCCGAAGCGGAAGACGGACCAGCGCGTGCTGAAGGTGCAGTTTGTGACCGTGACCCACTTGTTGCTCCCGAACAGCGCGCAGGCGTCGTCCTGACAGGCGACGTCACAGTTCACGATGTGGACGTACTCACTGCTGTTGATGTGAAACCCGTCATTGTTCAGATTGACGCGGTTGTGAATCCGAACCCCGTCCAGATACACGCGCCGGCACTGGAGGATGCGCGCGCAGTGGTAGGCGCTCGCGGTCAGGAAGATGTCGCGAATCCGCAGGTTGTGGCAGCGGTAAAAAATCAGCAGGTGCGGGCGCTGGGAATACCCTTGGGCGGAATTCTGCCCGGGGCCGGTGTTGTCGCCTTTGCCGGTGAAAAACTTCGCCCCGTTCCCGTCAATGGTCCCCGGCCCTTCGATGGTGACGTTCTCGGCGTTCGCGGCGGAGATCATCACGACGTTCCCGTTGCCGGGCGGGACGCCGTTGCCCGCCTTGTAGTGTTCGATGCTGCCGCTGCCGAGGAGCCGCCCCAGCGCGGCCAGATGCAGCGTGACGTTGCTCCTGAGTTCAATGGTGCCGACGAGGAAGTCGCCCGCGGGGACGAGTACGACACCGCCCTTGTCGCGGTTGCAGGCGTCAATCGCCGCCTGGACTGCGGCGGTGTCGAGCGTGGTGCCGTCGCCCTTCGCGCCAAAATCGCGCACGTTGTACGTGCGGGCGCCGAGGGCCTTGTCGTCAGCCGCGGCGCCGGTCGCGCCGGGCAATCCCCGGCCGAGCGTTGCCGCGACGGCCGGCGCGGACATCTGCCCGAGCCACTCGCGTCTGGATAGGGCTGTATCCCTGCTGTCGTTCATTCGTGATCCTTTCGAGGTCAGGTGTCTGACTGCGCAGTTTCTGTCGGTTGGTGCAGGTTACCGGTAACGGAAAAAACCGTCAAGAGACTCTATGGCTTCTCACACACTCCTCATCCCGACCGGCGGCGGTTAAGATGTGGAGTGTGAAAAGGCACGCCCGATATACCTCCAACTCATGATGTCAGACCAGAGTATCAGCAGGGCGCGGGGAATCTTCCTGTACTTCCGGGAGGAGCGCTTTCCCCTCCTCCTCATCGCGGGCTTTTTTGCCTGCGCCTGCCTGCTCGTTTCCCCGCTCCGTGACGTGCCGGTCAATGACGACTGGACCTACGCGTGGGGCGTGGAAAATCTGCTCAGGACCGGGCGAGTGGCCGTCCTCGACTGGAGTTCGAATTACCCGATCCTCCAGACCTTCTGGGGAGGGCTCTTTTCACTCCCTTTCGGTTTCTCGTTCGGCGCGCTCAGGCTCTCGACGGTCGCGCTCGCCGTCATCGGGTGTGCGGCGCTCTACCTGACCCTGCGCGAGCTTGATCTGGACCGCCACCGCAGTCTGGCCGGCGCGCTGCTGCTCGCGGCCAATCCGGTCTTCTTCGTCCTGAGCTTCTCGTTCATGACCGACGTTCCCTTCCTGAGCCTGATGAACCTCGCCATGCTCTGTTACGTCGCGGGGGTCAGGCGCGAGCGGCAGGCGTTGCTCTGGGTCGGGGGGCTGTTTGCGGCGGGGGCGTTCCTGTCAAGGCAGATCGGGATCATCATCCCGCTGGCCATGCTGCCGTACCTGCTGCGGAAAGAGGGAGGCTGGCCGGGCTTCATCCGCAGGCTGCTGCCGCCGGCCGCCTCGTTGCTCGGCATCGGCCTCGTGTGGCTCTGGCTGGTGAAGAGTCTCGGGCGGACTACCGTCATGGCGGAGAAACTTCAGGGGCTGCCGTTCCTCACTTCGCTCGGCCCCGCCAGGTATTTTCAGATCAATCTCCGCCTGTTGTTTGAGGTCGCCTTCAGTGTCTTCCCGCTGCTCCTCGCCGCGATCACACTCAGGCCCCGGAGGTGGGCGGTCGCAATTATCCTTTCGGCCATGGGGGGCGCGGGGCTCCTGTGGTGGTGCTTCGGCGAAGTGCAGTCGCCGGTATCCGACGGAATGATCTGGAGCCTGAAGGAACTGGCCGACGTCCGCGGCCTGATTCAGGGAGAATTAAATGTACCGGGGCCGGCCCATCGTTTCTCTTTGGCGGCCCGCCTGCTCATGCTGATTTCAACCGCGGTCCTGATCGCAGGCACGGCGCGCCTCTGCTTTATCACCCGGGGTCGGATGAGTCAGGCCGCGAGGGTGGTGATGACCCTGGGGGTGCTGCAACTCGGCCTTATCAACGCGATGTGGTTCTACTACGACAGGTATTATTTAGTGCTGCTGCCATCGCTGATCTGTCTCTGCCTGAAGCTCACTCTCAACGCCGGGTTCTCAAAAGTCGTGGCGTTCGGCGGGGTCGCGCTGCTGGCCTTTGTTTCCATCTCCGGGACGTGGGACGTGCTGCGGTTCAATCAGGCGTGTGCCGAAGCCTTCAACTACCTGCGCGCGACGGGCGTGCCCGCGGCGGAGATAGACGCGGGGTATTCGCTGACCGGCTGGACGCTCTATGCCCACCCGGAAAACCTGGCGCCGGGCCAGACGCCGGCCGAAGACGTGCCGTGGGTGACGTCGGGCAAAGAACTGCCATACGTCATCTCGAATACGCCTCTCCCCGGGTATGAGACCTTGAAAGAAATCTCGTGGAAGGGATCACTGTGGGCTGTCTCAAATCGGATTTATGTTTTGCACAAGCAGGATCACCCATCGGGTTAAGGCAGTTGATAAGTCAATGGCCTTTCACCCGCTGCTGCAAGTCAGGATGCCTGTGTGAGATGGTAGTTCACCACAGAGGGGCAGAGAACGCAGAGGCGGCTGTGTTTCTCTGCGTTCCCTCTGCGAACTCCGCGCCTCGGCGGTGAAAGAGGGTTTCACAATACGCCCTTCGGCTTTGCCTCAGGCGTTTATTTCCGGGGATCCGTCAGTCCGGCATCCTCGGCGCAGATCAGGGCCAGCGCCGCCACATCCTTAGCCCGGCTGCGCGTGCGGTTCCAGGCCGTGACCGTGTGACCGGCCCTGATGAGGTTTCGCGCCATCGCCCGCCCCATCTTCCCGAGGCCGATAAACCCGATCTTCATTTGTCCCTCCTTCGCGCGGGCGATTCATTCGGCGGTGACCGCTATCGCCTCCACTTCGATCATGAACTCTTCCCTGACGAGTCGCTTGACGGCAACCAGCGTGCTGGCGGGCGGCTGCTCCCTGTTGACGAAGCTGTCGCGCACCTCCCTGAGCGCCGGCAGATCCGACGTCTCCGTCACGTAATAGTTGAGCTTGACCACGTCCTTGAAGGAGGCCCCGACCTCTTCCAGCCGCGACCTGATGTTTTCAAAGACCTGCTGCGTCTGGGCGCGAAAATCGCCGCGCCCGACCAGATTCCCTGATTTGTCAAGCGCGACCTGCCCGGCGACGTAGAGCGTGCGACCGCCCTTCACTTCCACGACGTGTGAATAGCCCGCCGGCGCGCGGTTGATGAATCTGACCGATGTCTGTTCCATAGTCTTTTTCCCCTTTCGTTGTTGTCCGGGTATAGCGCTGAAGCTGACAACACAAAGCAACAGCGAGACCACGATCATTCTCGTTGTCATTTCAATCTCCTCCTGTGACGGCAGACGTGGCAAGTTGCCAGAGCCGCTCCGCAATCTGTGAAACAGTCTGACTCTTTCAGGGGTAGTCTATGGTCTCCCGTAAAGGGAGAGTCAAGATTCAGTTGAGGGGGAATTCCGGTCTCGAAATAAATCGTTCCCATTAACATTGTGGGGGCGAGCGGCCCCGTGCAGGCTGAAGTATTCAGAGCCCAGGTATCTGGCGAAAAGTTCGGGCGTGATTTCTGCGAAAGCGTGATCGGCAGAAAGCTGAGTCCGATGACAGCGCAATGCGGCCAGCTTGTCTCGTGCGCAATCAGTCACGTCAATCACATGGGTAATCGTTTCAGGTGGGACTCCGAAGCGTTCGGGGGGGATGCCCCACAGATCGGACGGCATTCCTGACCGGGCCAGGCGTTCAGCCATTTCATTCACGAGCCCCTGCGGGAAAACTCCGTAAAAGAGATTGTCGGGATGGTGCGGGAGCAGACCCTCGCGGAAGTGTTCGGGAAAGACATCGTCACAGTGGCTGATTGAACATGCTTCAGTGGTCAATCTGCCGACGGCGATGTGGTCTTCGTGGCCGTAGAGCCCGTCCGGGCCGAAGGTGATGACTACCTGTGGCCGCAACTCGCGAATCGCCCTCACCACTTTTCCCAGTGGCTCTGAGCCTTCTTCGATGGCCCACGAGACGCCGCCGTCGGGCAGATCCAGAAAGCGCAGCCATCTGACCCCGAGTACTTCACAGGCGGCGCGCAATTCGGCTTCGCGGACTTCGCCAAGGGTTTCGTAATCGGCCAGCGCCTCGTCGCTGATCGGCCCCCACTCGCCGCGCGTGGCCGAGACGAGCGCCGTCCGCACTCCCGCTCGCGCATACTTCGCGAGCGCCCCACCGGCGACGAGTGATTCGTCATCGGGGTGGGCGAAGACGGCTAGTAATGAAGCCTGCTCAGACAAACTGGTCTCCGGTCATCATCTGGCGTAGTAAGCGGTCGCTCGGGTCGTCGCCGGCCCCGTGCGCGGCCACGATGCGTTCATACAGCTCGACGTACCCGTCAGTCATGGCCTCCACGCTGAACTTTGATTCCACGTGACTCCGCACCCGTCCGCGCGGCAGTGCCATCACTTCCGGCAGCCTTTCGATCAGTTCGTCAATGTCAGACGCGCTCGCACCGCTCACCCCGTCAATCACTATCTCGGGCACGGCGCCGAGCCTGAGCGCCGCTACGGGAGTGCCACAGGCCATCGCTTCAATCAGCACCAGCCCGAAGGGTTCGCCCGCCTGCACCGGGTAGAGCATGGCTCTGGCCCCGCCGAGCAGTTTGGTTTTATCCGCGTGATCGAGTTCTCCGACGTACTCGATCACGCGGCCGTCAATGTGCTGTTTGACGAATTCGTGGAAGTATTCATTCTCGGGCGCGGCAATGATCAGGCGCATCCCGACGCGCCGCGCGATTTCAATCGCCTGCAGGATGCCTTTGCCCGCCGTGAAGCGGCCGAGAAAGACCAGATAGTCTTCGGGGGCGGCGCTGAACGGGAATTCCCCGACGTCTATTCCGTGATGAACGGTGGCGACGCAGTTGAGGCCGCCGAGGGCGCTGCGCTGGTATTCGGAGATGGCAACAAAGTTGGATTCGGCATGATATTTCCAGAGCGCCACCTGCTCGGGGTAAGGCTGGTGATGGAGCGTCTGCACCATCGGCGTGCGGATCAGGCGCGAGAAGGCGGTACTCATCGGGTAGTACGCGGCCTGGTAATGAATGACGTCGAACTCGTCGGCGCGCTCGCAGGCCGCCGCCAGATTGATCATCTCGTAATGCTCCCACGGCCACATGTCAATGTCCTCCCAGTAGCCGTGTGGGAAAACGGCGGCCAGCCGGGCGGACGTGACCGTGTTGCCGGTGGCGAAAAGCGTGACATCGTGTCCGCGCCGCACCAGTTCCTCGGTCAGCAGCGCCGTGACCTGCTCAACCGACCCGCCCTTCGACGCGGGGATAGTCGTGGCTACTGGTGCGACATGCGCAATTCTGAGCTTCTTCGTCATACTGCTTTGGCTTTACCTCATTACTTCACCGCAGGTCGAAAACAACTATACGGTCATTCTCCAGGACAGGAGGGAATTTTGTCCGCAGGTGGCGGCCCAGTTCCGCGTAATAATCGAGCCACCAGAACGCGGGCCACGCGAAGGCGATGAATTTTGCCCCCGCCGCGCGCAGACGCTCGAACTCACCGAGCGCCGCACCGCCGTCTGCCGGCGGCCCGGCGTAATAGCCATCCTGTTCGGGGAAGGGGATGGCGCGCCGCGTGGCCCTCAGGAGCCCGCCGAACTGATCTTCATCAACCAGGATGAAAGCGTCTTCCAGGGGGATCACCGCGCCGAGTTCCTGAATCGTCTCGTGCAGTCTGCTCGTCCACTCGATCACGTCCAGATACTTGCGCGGATGCACGAGCGCGAGTTGCGCCACGCGGGTCTGCTCGCGCTCGTTTTTCAGCGCGGGGCTCTTTTCAAGGTGACCGCGCTCGACGAACAGGAGCAGGTTCTGGGCGTAGAACCATTCGACGCGCTCGTTATCCCAGATGCGCTTCCTGAAACAATCAATCACCTCGTACCCGGCGGCGGCGAAGAGCCGCGCCCAGTATTCGGGCCACTGCTCGTTGACGTGATGCGTGCCGCCCTGGAAGGGGATCGCCGCGGAAAAGAGTACGACGGGGCCGTGCGCCGTGAGCGAAGCGACGAACGACTCGGCGGATTCGGGCGGCAGATGCTCGGCCACTTCGAGCGACATCACCAGATCGAAACGGCGTTCGAGCCCGAGTGGCCTGCTCAGATCAAAGGGCACGAACCGCTCGCCCGGAATTTCGAGCATCTCCCGGTTGACGTATTCGCCGTCAACGCCCATCACGTCCTCGACGCCCAGCTCCCCGAAGACCGAGAGCCACGTGCCGACGCCGCAGCCGACGTCAATTACGCTCCGTGGCCGGATGAGTTCAATGACGAGCGGCACGACTTCACGCGCCGACGAGCGCGCCCGCCCGCGCAGGTCCTGATAAAACTGTTCGTTGTAAGTCTGCGTCAAGCCCTTCTCCTACAAGCTCCGCGCCAGCAGATCGTTCAGCACCCGCCGCGCGTCGAAAAATTCTTCGGCCACGGCGCGCGCCGCGCGACAATGCGACTCGTAGTCATCATTGAGGCGGCGAATCGCGGCGACCGCTTCGTTGTGATTCCGAAAAGCGAGCAGCCCCGCGCCGCAGGGCAGGAAATCACAGAAGCCGGTGTCCTGCACGACGGCCGGGCGCCCCAGCGCCAGATAACCCGCGCTACGGTCGCTGAACCAGCCGCTGCGCGTGCAGACGTAAGCGTGCTTGGCGACGCTGAACTCGGCCCGCGATGATCGCAGGTAGTCCTGATAAATCGCCGGAGTCCGCGTGACTTCGCGCGGGTCGGCCAGTCGCCAGCCGCCCTCGGTCAGGCGCCGGCGCACGGCGGCCGGGGCGTTGAGCGCGATCTCCATCGGCGCGCCCGTTTCACGCGGCAGCTCGAAGAAGGGCGCGAACTCGCGATCCTTCTGGCCGTAAGTCCGGCCTTCAAATTCGCGCTCGCCGTAAGCCGACCAGTTCAATACCGTCGTCAGCGGCGCGCTCACGTTGCCGTCCGTCACCGGCCACAAATCCGTCACGACCGGCTGACGGGTCGGCATCCAGTGCGCCCCGGCCGTCGGCATCCCGCAACCGGGGCGGTGAACGTTCTCGCCGTATGTGAACAGCGCGTGATACTGCTCGAACGGCCCGCCCAGACCGTGGCCGCCGATCTGCGTAAAGACCGGGTCGGTGTCAATCAGCACGCGGCGGCGGCACAACCCCGCTTCAGGAATCCGGTTGATGTTGCTCAGATTGATGTAAACGTCGGACTCGCGGCACCGCTGCCTGAGTTCATCGCGCGTCATCCCGTAAGCCTGACCGTCTTCGGCCAGGTAACACCACCGGCGGTCGAGCCCGTGCGCTTCAAGCATCTCTCTGAGGTATGCGATGCCGTAACCCGGGTCGGCGGTCATTTCATTGCGCGCCAGGTCATAGCAGGAGTTCGGCCACCCGTAATCCTCGAAGTATGTGACCTCGTGCCCGAGCCGCTCGAAGCCGGCGAGGTACTGAAAGTGATGCCAGGTCATCCCGCCCAGCGGGTAGCGGATCAGATAACCTGAGCAGACAATCTTCAAACCCATCGCTCAGCTCCCCTGCATCTCATCGAGCATTTTCGGCAGTACGACCCGCGCATCAAAATGCGCCCGCGCTATTTCTTTCGCCGCCTGTGAATGGCGTTTGTAATCGGAGTTGATCGCCTCAATCCCGGCGAGTACCTGGTCAGGGGTCTCGAAGGCAAAGAGCCCTTCGCCCGTCGGCAGGTTCCGGCTGAAGCCCGTGTCCTGCACGACGGCGGGGCGCCCCGAGGCCAGATAACATTCGGTGCGGTCGCTGAACCAGCCGCTACGGGTGCTGACGTAAGCGTGCTTGGCGACGCCGAATTCGGCCTTCGAGCGCTGAAGGTAATCACGATAACTCCACAGGTCGCGCGAGACGCCCATCGCGTCAACTGTCTTCCAGCCGCGTGATTCGAGCAGCTCGCGCGGCCCGTTGATGGCGAGTTCAATGGGCTGTGTCGTGTGGCCGGCCAGATCAATGAATTTGATGAACTCCTTGTCCTTGTTCCCGTCCACGTCCGCGAAGCTTTTGATCCGCCAGGTCATCACCGTCGTGAACACGTCGCGCGGTTCGATGTCGCAATCCCACAACTCAGTGGTGACGGGCTGATACGTCTTCTTCCACTTGAAGGGCGTTTCCGGGATGGCGCAGCCGGGCAGGCCCAGGTTGTGGCCGAAGGTGAAGAGGTGATCGAAGCCGCGGAAGAATTCGACGTACCAGGGCTCGGCCTTCGCAATCGCCATCTGGGTGAAGGCCGGGTCGGAATCAATGAAGGCGCGGCGCGGAATGCCCCGGTACTCGTCGCGCCAGAACCACGACCCGCCCGACAGGTTCAGGTACAGGTCGGCCCCGCGGCAGTAATCAATCACGCGCCCGCGGGGCTGGCCGAAGTAGTTGCCGGCGTAATCAACGAACGACCAGCGGTCGCCGAGATCGAATGCTGATAATGCGTCGTTGATGTATTTACAGCCGAAGCTCGAATCAGTCGTGATCTCATTCTTTTCGGGGTCATAGATGCACTCGCCGGTGTCTTCGATATAGAAGACCTCATGTCCCAGTGCCCTCAGTCCGAGCAGGTACATCAGCGAACACCAGGTCACCCCGCCGAACGGGTAACGGGCGATGATTCCGGCGAGCAACACACGCATAGTTCAGCAGTAACCCTCCGGCAGGTCGAGCAGCACGAACTTCCGCGCCAGTTCGCGATGCTCCTCGTTGATTTCTCCCGCTTCGAGCCGGCGGAGCAGTTCCGTCGGCAGCGTCAGGCGTTCGGGCAGATAACGCAGGCAGGCGGCGTACTCCCTGGCATACATCTCGGAAGGGAACTGCAATTCCAGATGCGTCAGGTCTCCATCCGCCGTCAGGCGATAGATGGGATTGACGCGGCATACACCGGCGGTGTGATCGGGCAGATCATAAGTCCGGAAGATCTCTGGTCGCCTTGTCGCGACCAGAGAAAGCGCAGGCTCCCGGGCCAGCGCCTCATCCGATTCCGCGACCGACAGGTCAACGGTTCTGTCATTGATGAACCCGGTCAGAATGGGGCTCTCGCGGAAGAGGCGCGCATTCAGATTTGCGAAGAGTGACCGGTAGTGGGCCGGGGTGAGCGGCATTCCGGCGGAGAAGTTCTCGCACCGGGCGTTGTGAAGGTGCGGCAGCACGACCGTCCCCCTGTCGCCCGCGAGCCGCATCATCTCGCACGCCAGCAGCCGCTTCGACCAGATGTAATGGTAAGCGTCCGAGCAGACGACCAGCGAGAATGCCCCCTGCTCGAACGGCAGCGGGTTGTTCACATCACAGCAGACCGTCTGGCAATCCGGCGCGGTGACGCGCCTCGCCATCCACAGCCCGGCAAATCCGGCGTCCGCCAGGATGACTTCTGTCGCGGGCGAAAGCTGCCTGAGCGTTCGCGTCAGATGCCCGGAGCCTCCGCAGACATCAAGCACTCGCCGCCCCGCCGCGCAGGCGTTCTGTCCGATGGCGCGCACGAGAGCCTGACTCGCCAGATAGGTCGGATCGGAGAAGCGATAAATAAAGTAAGTCCCCTCGGCATCCGGGTTGAGGATTTCAATCAGTTCGCGATAAGTCGCCTGACGGCCTTTGGCGACCAGACGTCTGAAATCATCGTGCCTGGCTTCATCGAGCCCGAGCAGCGTCAGGAGGGCCTGCTCCCGCTCGCCGGCACCGAGTTGCTGCGTCGCCGTTTCCGCCGCCCAGTCAACCAGCAGCACCGGAATCCCGTCCACCACCGGGTAGGAGCAGCAGGCGCAGCCAAGGATGCCGCTCGTCATTTCGCCGTCCCTCAGCTCGGGACTTTTACCTTCGACCGGGGTGAGGTGGCCTCCGCAGAAAGGGCAGCGCAGAATTTCAAGCAGGGTCAGGCGCATTGAGTCAGTGGATTCTGGTCGGTCGCAGACGGGGTCATTTCACCCTGCGCTTCAGGCGTTGCCGGCTTGTTATCAATCGAGAGCCGCTGACACAGTTCGCGGTAGAGCGGGACTTGGGCGAGCAGTTCCGCGTGCCTCCCCGAGCCGACGATCCGGCCGCCGTCAAGCACCAGAATCCGGTCGGCGTCACGCACGGTCGAGAGCCGGTGGGCAATGACGATGGTCGTGCGGTCGGCCATCAGTTCGCGGAGCGCGGTAAAGATGCTGGCCTCGGCGCGGGCGTCGAGCGACGAGGTCGGCTCGTCCATGACGAGGATCGGCGCGTTTTTCAGGAAAGCGCGCGCGATTGAGACCCGCTGCCGTTCGCCGCCCGACAACTGAGTCCCGTCATCGCCGAGCCGGGTCTGATAGCCTTCCGGCTTGCGCATAATGAAATCGTGCGCGGCGGCGGCGCGGGCGGCGGCGACGACTTCATCATCGGTCGCTTCGGGTCGCCCGTAGCGGATGTTGTCGGCAATCGTCCCCGAAAAGAGGACCGGCTCCTGCAGGACGATGCTGACCTGATCGCGGAGCGAGCGAATCCTGTAGCCATGCACGTCGCGCCCGTCAACCAGCACGGCGCCCGAAGTCGCCTCGTAAAAACGCGGGATCAGGCTGACCAGACTCGTCTTCCCTGCGCCGGTCAGCCCGACCAGCGCGATCATCTCTCCGGGCCTGGCCGCGAACGAAATGCCGTTGAGGACGGGCTGATCATCGTCGTAGGAGAAATGCACGTCGCGGAATTCGATCTGGCCGCGCAGCCGCGGGGCCTCGATGGCGTCCGGCGCGTCTTCGATTTCCGGCGTCGTCTGGAGCGTCCTGAGCGCGCGGCGGGCGCTGGCGACCGCGGCCTGCGCGTTCCCGAAGGTGTGGCTCATCGTGGTGAGCGGCCCGAAGACTGACCCCAGGTAAGTGAGCGCGACGAGCATCTCGCCGACGCTGATGTGGCCCTCGACGACGCGCCAGCCGCTGACGAAAAGCACCAGGGCCGTGCCCGCCGTCGTCACCACGTTGATCATCGCGGCGAAGAAGGATTCCTGCAAAGTCAGTTTCAGGCGGGCCTCCATCGTCGTCGCGCCTTCGCGGCGGAAGCGCTGCTGCTCGTGCGGCTCGCGCGCGAACGCCTTGACCACGCGGATCGCGGAAAAGACCTCGTGGATCAGGTTGAGGACGCCCGATTCCATCTCCTTGACCCGCTCCGACCGCTCGACGATCCGCTCCGAATAGTAGCGATTGACGAGCAGCAGGAAGGGCACGACGACGAGCGACATCACCGCCACCTGCCAGTCAATCCGCACGAGGACGAAGAACATCGCGGCGAGCGTGACCGCGGAACTGATGAGCGGCAGCAGCCCGCCGAGCGTCAGGCTCTCGACGCAGTAGGCGTCATTTTCGAGGTGATAAATCGTCTCGCCCGTCCCCCGCGAGAGGTGGAAGCGGAGCGAAAGGTTCTGGAGGTGGGCGAACATCTCCTGGCGCAGGTCGAAGACCAGTCGCTGCCCGATCCCCACCTGCATCTGCGTGTGGGCGACCGAGATGAATTCGCTGAGCAGGTGGAAGATCAGGTAAGCCGCGCACCCGGCCACGAGCAGCGCAAACTTTTGACTGCCGACGAAGCCGACCAGGCCGGCCAGCCACTCGGGCATCGGTTCGGCGCCCAGCACGTGATCCACAATGAATTTGAGCGGCCAGGGGAGCAGCAGCCCCGAAACGATCTCGACGCCGGTGACGACGAGCAGCAGCGCGAGCTGCCAGCGGTAAGGCCGCAGGTAGCGGAGCGCCCAGGCGAAGACCCGTTGTGAAGGCTGTTGTTTCATCAGGTGTGGCGGGACGTCCTCACTGCTCTTCAAAAGCCGGCCCCATCTCCTCCGCCGGGGCAGGCTCCTTAACGGGTTCGGGCTGATCGGCCGGGATTGAATGGAGATTGAACTGCCCGCTCACCGCCTCAGTCAGGGCAATTACCTGGCCGCCGCGCCGGCTGATCTCCCTCAGGATCAGGACGGCCGCGAGATTCAGCATGAAGACGACCGGCGCCAGCCAGTGCGTGAAGCGGGCATGCAATGAATAACCGAATATCCCGGCGATGGCGAGCAAAGCCATGATCAGCGACCAGGGGCGGTGCAGCCTCAGGCAGACGCGGAAGAGCCGGTTGAGCCCGCCGTGATCTTCCGCCGTCGTTTTGAGATCGAACGAGCAGATGAACCCCGCCTGGATTCGCAGGTCGTATTCCTGCTGCCAGCCTTCGTCGCAGCGCACCGTGCTGAAAGCCGACTGGCAGGCGGCGCGCAGCGATTGCAGATAATCCTCGATGCCGGTGTAACGACTGTCCCAGTACGTGGTTTCAAGCCGGCCCGCGAGCAGAAGCCACACCCCACGCACTGAAAGCAGGGGCGCGGACCCGATCAGACGCGCATTTTCCTCCGTCAGCTGAGCGTTGTTGAAATGGCCCTTGATCTGCCCGCGCAACCGCGCCCAGGGCTGAAGGTAATGCAGCCAGGCGATCATGGCGCGATAACGCAGGCGGTCAATTCTCCCGGCCGGCGCATCCCGACCGACGGGCGAGAGGCTGTCAATATTCGTTTCGAGCGCGTGGGCGATGCAGCGCCAGAGCGTCGCGCCAAGGCCCGCGAGCGCCACCGGGAGCAGCCACCATTTGACGAGCGACCCGAGCAGGGCCAGCATCGTCATGACCTGCCACTCCATCATCTGCGGCAGACAATTCCAGTTGTCCAGGCCGCCCTGATAGATCGAAGGGAACGCGGCCGAGCCCCAGCGCCCGTGGTAGATCACCGACTTGAAGAGCGAGCGGTAGGCGGGCAGCGGGCTGTAGATCCGGCCCTGCCAGCGCGTCAGGCCGCGCTCGTTGAATTTCTCCTGGTGGCGCTGCGCCAGAAAGCTTTCGCCCTCGCCGTAGCCGACCTGCTGACGCCAGTACGCCCTCGCCGAATTGCGGTGGTGATGCCAGACGAGCGCCGCCGGGCTGAAGGCGAGGTGCCAGCCGCGCGCCTGCAGCCGCCAGCAGATGTCCACATCGTCGCCGGCCTTGATGTAGGTCGGGTCGAAGCCGCCGATCTCTTCGAGCGCCCATTTCCGAAACGCCATGTTGCAGCCCGGAATGTGTTCGGCCACCGTGTCGTTGAGCAGGACGTGCGTCGGCCCGCCGGGGCTCCGCGCCACGCATTGGGCGACCCACCCGTCGTCGGGCGGCACCACGTTCGGCCCGCCGACGCCGACCACGTCAGCCGTCAGAAACGGCTGGACGAGGTAAGCGAGCCAGTCCTCATCCACGCGCGTGTCGGCGTCGGTGTAGGCGACGATCTCGCCCGTGGCCGCGCGCAGCCCGAGGTTGCGGGCGGCGCTCAGGCCCCCATTTGGCACGCTGATCAGCCTGACCGGGTAGCGCGCGGCGATCTCCGGCGTGGCGTCGCGCGAGCCGTCATTGATCACAATCACTTCGTAATCCGGGTAGCGCAGCCGCTGGAGCGACGACAGACAATCTTCCAGCGTGTCGGCGGCGTTGTAGGCACAGATGACGACCGAGACGCCCGGCCACCGGTCCTGTGATTCGGGGTCGAATGGCAGGCTGCCAAAACGCGTGCGGACGGCTTCGTATGCGGGTTTGGGGTTGCGTGCCGCGTCAACCAGACCGAAAGCCCAGTCTTCAATCTGATGGCCGCCGCGATACCAGTCATCAGTCCACGAAAAAACACAGACGCCAGCCGCGCCGCCAGTAAAGGCCTCGCGCAACTGCCAGTCGAGAAATTGCGCCTGCGCCTCCGCGCCTTCGCGAATGCTGTCCAGGCCGAGTTCGGTCAGCACGAGCGGGCGGTTGCCGGCGATGTTCTGGAGTTTGGCCAGGTAGGCGCGGAAATCTTCAGGCCTGTGCAGGAAGACATTGAAACAGACGAAGTCGAGAAACGACAGGTCAAGGTAATCGGTCGGCGGGTAATTGACGTAAGTGACGAGCGCGCGCGGCGCGACCCGTTTGACGTCGTCATAAAGCTGTCTGAGGAAGCGTTCAATCCTTTGCGCGCCGTGCCAGCGGACGATCTGCGCGGGGATTTCGTTGCCGATGGCGAATGCCAGGACTGCTGGATGATCGGCGCATGCGCCCGCGTCGCGTCTGACCTGACGGCGAATCTGCGCCGTCAGCCGGCGGTCATCGAGGAAGCAGACGTGCTGTGTCCAGGCCAGACCGACGATGACGCCGAGGCCCTGGCGCGCGGCTTCATCAAGCACGTAACGCGGCGGGGCCGTGTAGATGCGGACGGTGTTGATCCCGGCGGCGCGCATTTTCGCGAAGTCTTCGGCAACACGATCGGGCGCGGGATAATCACTGCCGTCGTTCGGCTTGAAAGTTCCGTAGGTTACTCCGCAAATCCGGAACTTATCCGGGCCACGGAAGAAGAATTTTGCTCCTGCTGTGGTGTTTGTACGGGGTAGTTCGCTCAAAATGTTCATTCCATCCGGCCATAAGTTTTACTGGATTAGCACCTGAACCGTGTTGGCAGCTTTGCCATCGACCAATATTGCCAGATTCACCTGTCCCTTTCCACTGAGGCCCGCAGGAATCTGCACATTGATCTGATCCAGGCCGACAAACCCGCCCTGGGGCCCGGCAAAGGCCGCCTGCGCAGGCGTGACGCCGAAACTGGCCTGTGTCACTTCCGCCACCCCGTTCCCGTCAGCCGGATCGGGGTCGGGTGCGTGGCGAATGCCGGTCCCGAACAGAACCAGATATGCTCCGGCCGGGATCGGGGTTAAGGTGCCGTCAGGGTTGGTTGCGGAAAAATAATTGACGCCGTCAAGCGTCCAAAGGCCCGCCGGCCCGCCGCTGCCGCTGGCATTGGCCGTAAACAGCCCCGGCGCCTCATACGCGGTTCGCAACTGCTCCTGCGAGACGGTGCCGTCGCCGGAGATGGTCACGACCGATGTATTTGCCCCCGCCGCGGCCTCAGGCGGCAACAGATAGTTGACCTGAGTCGGGGAGACGAAAAAGAGCGGCGCCGCCGTCCCGTTCGCGTAAACCCTGGTTCCCGCGAGTGTGGTCGGCAGCGGCACCGCCGTGGCGACGGCGAGTTGCGTCGCCAGCTTCGACCCGAACATCGCTGTGATCGAATCGGGTGCCAGCGAGGGCTGATAAGAAGCCGCGAGCACGCTGGTCGTCAGACCCGGGTTAAGCTGGCCTGACGAAGCCACCACGGCCGATTTTGTCCCGCTCGCGCCGCCCGCCCCGTTGACCTGCACGAGCAGAGTTCCGGACGCCGCCAGCAATGGCGAAGGCGGGGTGACGGAAAGATTCCCCGTCGCCGGATCAAGAGTTGAGGCAAGTGACTGGCCGTTGATCGTCACCGACGTCCCCTCCAGCCCGGCCCCGATAATTCTCAGGGTCACGCCCGCCTCTCCCGTCTGAATGACATAGCGTGAGAGCCCGAATAAACTCAGTTGTGTGCTTTTCAGCATCCTGACGCGGTCGTTGTAGGAATCCGCAACGTAGATCACGCCGAAAGGGTCAAGCGTGACGCCGACAGGCTCGTTCAGAAACGCCTGTGTCGCGAGGATGCCGTCGCTATTGTAACCGGTCACCCCGTTACCCGCGATAGTGGTGATGGTCCCGCCGGTGTCCACGCGGCGGATGCGGTCATTGCCGGGGTCGCTGATCAGGACGTTCCCGTCCGGGTCAACCGCGAGGCCGCGAATGGGCCCCATCTTCGCCTGCGTCGCGGGGCCGTTATCTCCGCCGTAGCCGTCGGTTCTGTTGCCGGCAATCGTGCTGATCTTTCCGCCGGCATCAACCTTGCGCACGATGAAGTTGCTGGTGTCGGCGATGAAGAGATTGCCCACCCTGTCAACGGCGACCCCCTGCGGGGCGTCAAGCTGTGCCTGCGTCGCCGCGCCGCCGTCGCCCGCGTCTCCTGCCGTCCCATTTCCCGCGACGGTGGTAATGGTGCCCTGCAGGTCAACGCGGCGAATGCGGTTATTGAAGGTGTCGCAGATGTAAACTCTCCCCGTGGCGTCCAGCGCCAGACTCTGGGGGAAGCTCAATGCTGCCTGCGTCGCGGGCCCGTTATCGCCGCCGTAACCGTCCTGCCCGTTGCCCGCGAAAGTGGTGATCTTTCCGCCCGGATCAATCTTCCGCACGACGCTGTTGAGGGAGTCCGTGAAATACAGATTCCCGCCCCGGTCGAATGCCAGACTGGTCGGGGTGTCAATCTGAGCCTGCGCGGCGGGCCCGTTGTCGCCCGTGTAACCGCCGACGCCGGTGCCCGCAAAGGTGGTAACGACCCCCTGCGTGCTGACTTTGCGGATGCGGTTGTTGTAGGCATCGGCGATGTAAAAATTCCCGTCCGCGTCCACGGCGGTGGCGCTCGGGGTGGCAAAGAATGCGCTCGTCGCCGGGCCGTTATCACCGGCGAAGCCATACACGCCGCTGCCCGCCGGGGTGCGAATGATCGTGTCAGTCGCCGCCGCGCGAGATGGGGTTATGAATGGGATGGCGCACATCATCCCCATCAGCAGCACGGTGGCGATGAATGCAATCCTGACGGTGTGATTGAATGTGGAGTTTTGTTTGAATGCTTCTTTCGGCATACACTTCATATCAGTGATCGTCTCTCCGGGTAATCCTCATCAGTGCAGATTGAAATTGACATGGATCGTAATCTGCCGGGCGTCGTGCGCGGCGTTCGCCCGGCCGAAGAACGGCGAAGTCTGAATCCCGTTAAAGTCGGCGAAATTGACGTGGTTGAAAAGATTGGTCGCGTCAAGCGAGAGTTCGATTGCGAAGGGCCGACCTTCATTGCCCTGGCCACTCGCGAGCCGCCCGAACCCGAACTGTCTGCTCAGACGCAGATCCACGCTCGCGAAATTCGGCCCACGCCCGGAGTTGCGTCGGACGCCGACGGGCCGGTCATTGACCACCGTGTCGTTGTTGTCATCGAGTCCGGTGATGATGTTGTAAGGCCTGCCCGTGTTGAAGTAAACCATCGGGGACGCCTCGAGTCCGAACGGCAATTGAAGCATGGCGCTCGCAAAAAACTGGTCGCGAATGTCCTGCGCGGCGTACCCCCGCTCAATGCCGAGCAGGTAATTGTTCATCGGCAGCGTGTCCGGCCCGTCCGCATCGTCAATCGTCCGCGCCAGCGTGTAATTGGCAAAGACCGTGATTTTTTCGCCCAGCGTCTGTGAGAAACCGACGGCCAGACTGTGCGAGGTTGATGAGCTGGAGGACTCAAGCTGGGTGATGCGACCGGCTTCAGGGTGCGGTCGCAGACCGTTTTCGAATGGCGCGTTCGCGTCACGCGAGCGGAACAGGTGAGTGCCGCGCACGAAGTTGTAAGTCAGCGTGAGTGAGATGTCACGCGGCAGTTGTTGCTCGACCCCGATTGCCGAGTGCCATTGATACGGCGTCCGCAGATCGGGCGCCAGCCGGCTCAGGCTGATTGGAAAGGCTGTGATCGGGCGGTTGCCGAGCGGGTCCGGATAACGCGGTCGGAGGATGATCACCTGCCGCTGCCTGGCCCCGTCGAAGCGCAACGCCTCGGCCAGTTTTGCGTCCGAGAGCTGCTGATAAAAAAGCCCCGCGCCCCCGCGAACGACCGTGTTCCGGCTTTGGAATGGCGACCACGCGAAACCAAGTCTGGGCGCAAAATTGTTGTGGTCGTCAAGGTGCGTCTGGGCTTCGTAACGCAGGCCCGGCGAGAGCGTGAAATTCTGCCCGAGCTGGATGTCATCCTGCACGTAACCCGCAAACTGCCAGAGACTGAAGCGGAGCTGCGGGTCGCCGGTGTTAATGGTGAAGAGGATCGGCCTGTTGAGGCGGTAAAATGTCAGCCCCGAAAAAAGAAATGACCCGCCGAAGTTGCGCTCGCTGTAATCATTGACGCGCAGCCCCGAAATGCTGACTCCGGTCTTGATGAAATGACGACCGACGCCGGACGAGAGGTTGTCGGCCAGAAAAATGCTGTGACTGAGCCGCCGCTCGGGGCAGCACTGTGCGCCGCCGCTCGCGAATGCGCCGGAGACTTCAACCGCCTGATCGAAGTTGTCGGTCGTGCTGGCCGTTCGCTCACGCCCGGCTCGGAACAGCACTTCATTGAGCAGTCTGGCCGAAAAAGCCGAACGCACCGAAGCGTGCAGATTCTGTTCATTCGCCGTGGAATCATAGCTGCGCTCGGGCAGGTCAATCCCGCTGAGCCCCTGCCCCTGCTCGGTGCCGTGGCTGAGGTCGTAGAAGATGCTGATCGTATGACGATCCGAAGGGACGAAGTCGGCGCGCAGGTTGACGAGCGATTGTCGGTTGCCGAGGGGAAGGTTATCGGAGTAGTAACCATCAACCAGGTAAGCGGAGATGATGCTGGTTTCGTCATGCCGCCGGCGCTCAAATGACCCGAAGATAAAGGATTTCGAGTTGAATAATCGGCTGCTCCACCACCCGCCGAAGTCGCGATACTCCAGGGGCGGCTTGTCACCGCTGAACGCGTTACGCGCGTCGAGGGCGCTATTTCGATAACTGAAAAAGCCGCCTGCCTGAACCGTCTCTCCGCCGCCTCTGGTCTCGATCTCGACGCGCGCGGTGCCCGGCTCGTGATACGCCGCAGAAAACGGATCGCTGTTGATGCGGATTTCCCTGATCGCGGCTATCGGAGGCAGGCTCGCACCGGGCATCCCGTTGACCGATATTTCCATTCGGGTGGTCAGAGCGCCGGCCATCCGCTGAAGCACGCGCAGCAACTGCTCCTCGTTGCGCGGCAGTCGCCTGATCGCCTCCCCGCGCAGGATGACGGCGCTCCTGTTCCTGCCCGCCTCCGTACTCAGCCCACGACGGTCGTCCTTCACCTCGGTTTCGCTTTTGAGTTCCGCAACGCCGAGCGTGATTCTGAGGTTAGCCGGGCCTTTTTCGGTGACGGTCAGTTGATCCTCATAAACGGCAAAGCCCGGGGCCTCGACTCTGATGCGGTAGCTGCCGGCGGTCACATTTCTGAAAGAGAAGCGGCCTTCGTGATCCGAGGTCTCAACCAGGGCCGGCTGACTGTCGCCACTCAGCGTGATTTTTGCGGAGGTCACGCCAGCCCCGGCCTGATCAATAATCAGGCCGCCGGGGCCCGAGCCTTTGCCGGTCTGACCGAACCCCGGGGAGACAACCCCCGCCCAGATGAGAAGAGTCATCATTAATTGCCCGGTCACTGACCTGAAATACTTGATCCGAGTCGGCATAAGATATTCTGACCACGGCAGCCTGTCCCGTCCTCCACCCGGTTACCCTGGGTGGAAACAGAATCGCACACCTTCAACGTCACATTTCTGAATCAGAGAACACGCTGATGAATTCGTCTGTGTCTCTGAGCAGAGAATGCGCTCAGTGATAGGGCAGTTGGATGAGGTTCAGAGCAAATCAATATCAGGTCAATAATCAGGCGCCCTGAGGGGTGGGCGCCTGTTTCGTGTCCGTCAGGATAAATTGGCTGTCAAAAGAAAACAAGTGGATTTTTGGGTAACGAAGGAGGATTTTCGAGCAGAAAAAACCTTGTTTTCTTTTCATCCCGCGCAGGGAATTAAAATGCCAGCCTCAACCCGAATTCCAGCACCCGGCCCGGAGCCGGTAATCGACCCGAAAGTCGAAGGGGACGAGAGGTTCGGGCAGATGCCAGTAAATGAAGCGTGGTTCCAGCTGTTGAATGCTTCCGCGCGGAATTGCAACCTCTCGAAGAGAAATCGTCCGCGTGTGAGATCACCGCACCGGTGAAACCCGCCGGACCGTGCCGGCGAGGAGAAACAGGATCGTGGTTCCCAGCGGGACCAGCAGACCCGACGCGATCAGAATCGGCCGGTATGAGACCTTGCCGAAGACGAACATGCTCATCGAGTAGGCGAACAGAAACCACGTGCCGATGCTCGCGTATTCGAGGTTTGACAGGCCCAGATCCCGGCGGATGATCGGCGCGAGAACCGAGACCGTCTGGCGGTCAATGTAATTGATGAGCGTCGCCAGAAAGACCAGTCCGGCAACCCACCACCGCAGGCCGCGAATTCTGAAAGCCCGGCGTGCGGTCATAACCGCCTTCTCCGTGGTTTTGGCTCTGGAATCAGTCATACCCCAGTGTTTCGGGATGGATAACAATTGTGCGAACAACCCGCGCCACTCCCTGCGCCCGCCTGACCAGACAGGGCCGCGGGGAAATGTTGTTTGAAACGGAAGTCGGGCGCGAAGCTGAAGGGCCGCGAGCAGCAGGGAAACAGCGGCCACACGCAGGAACCCAGGGGAGATTCCTGATGATCTGCGACTCCGCCATCCGAAAACACGAAGCTGGGGCGATTGACCGGCTTGTACGGATGTTTCGCCGCGACTTTCTCGTCCAGGTCAACGCCGAGGCCCGGACGATCCGGCAATTCAGCAAAGCCATTCTTTATCTTTACCGCGCCGCCATATGAACTTCGCCTCCAGGTTGTCGCCAATGCTGAAGAAGCCCGAAACGGAGATCTGCTGAATTGACGGCAAGGTCGGATGGATTGGCAGCCGCACGCCCAGCTCCTTCATGCCGGGCACGCCCGAAGGCGGGCCGCGCCGCGAGTGGATTCGGTTGTAGCCGAAGTTGAATTCGTTGAGGATCGTCGGGCTGAACGTCCGCACCCAGGACAGCGCCATGTTCTGCGTGCGCACGCGCGACTGGTTACTCCCGCCTCCGTGGGTAAACAGGCTCCCGTCGTTGAAAATCGCCGCGTTCCGGAAGTGGTCAATGAAGTAACGTCCGCTCAGCCGGTCTTTGGCGGTCAGCTGGTGATCAATTTTTGCGACGCCCTGACCCAGTTCCTGCGCGATGTTGCGTGCAAAGACGCCCCGTCCGGTCCCGCCTGCTGCGGGGATGAATTTCAGGATGTTGACCGCTGCCGGAGCGAAGATTTCCGGTGTGGAAAGCGGTCGGGTTGGACGTGATTATTGCAAAGTCGAACGACGGGCCACTGAAACTGAGCCGGCGGGCGGGGAGCAGGCAGTCACCCACGCCTGCTCCCCGCCCGCCGTACTGATCCGGGCGACTTTGTTGATCCCTGAAATTCGATCAGGGTTCTACGCGCCGCCCTGCATCGGTATTTCCAGCCTCGTTTTCTTATCCGCGGCCTCGTTGGCCGTGATCACGGTCGTTGCGGAGACCAGCGCCTTCTCCGGCCCGCACCGCACCGGCTTGCCTGTCCGCACAGATGAACAGAACTCGGCGATTTCGAGCCGGTAAGCCGACAGCCGATCCAGTTGCTGTCCCGACGAACCCGTGACTGTGCGCCCGGCGGCATCCGCAGCCCTGCTCTCGGAAGCGTCCATCACCGGGCCCGAGCCTTTCTTCGTCACTTCCATGTTCACGGTCTTGTTGTCTTCTTCATTGAAGAGGAACGCCTCCGCCTCGCCCTGCAGGATGAGCGTCCCTTTCGTCCCCATGAACATCTCGTAGTAATGGTCGAACTTGTTCGATTGAATGCTGGAGAAAGTTACAGTCCGCCCTCCGGGGTATTCCAGCGTGACGTAGACGTGGTCGTTGACTTCACGCCCGTCCTTATACCGGTAGATCCCGCCGCTTGAATAGACGGCCTGTGGCGCCGTGTTGAGGAACCAGTTGACGGCCGAGAACTGGTGGCTGCCGAGTTCGGCCGTCAGCCCGTGCGAGTATTTCCGGTACATTCGCCAGTTGATCAGATGATCCCAGGTCGGGTAGCCCCACTGGCTCGGGTTGTAGTCCGGTGACGGAGGCGGCTCATCCTTCCGCCATGTCTGGTTGCGGTGCCACGCCAGCCGGACGTGATAGATGTCGCCCAGTGCTTCCGGTTTGATCACCGACTCATAGGCCGCCTGATACATCGGGTTGTAGAAGCGCTGGTAGCCGATCTCAAGGATTCGCTTGTTCCGGCGCGAGGCATCGAGCATTTTCTGGCAGCCGGTGACATCCCACGCCATCATCTTCTCGCACAGCACATGCTTGCCCGCGTCGAGGCAGCCCGCCGCGATCTCGGCGTGGGTCCAGAGCGGCGTGGCGATCAGCACGGCTTCGAGGTCTTCTTTCTGGAGCATCTCGCGCCAGTCCTGGTATTCGCGCGGCTTGTCGAATCCGGCTTTGACGAGCGTCTCCGACCCGAGCTGCAGGTGCTTCGGGTTGATGTCACAAATGGCCCGGAGGTCAATGAACTCCTTCGTGCAATTGCCGAGCAACACTCTGCCCTCGCCGCCGGGGCCGATGAGTGCGGCCTTGACCGGCCCCCCGCGAACCGGCCCGCGCAGAGCGGCGGCGGTGCCGAGGGCGGCGACTGCCGGCACGCCCGCCACGGCTTTCAGAAAGTTCCTGCGACCCTGTTCCTTCAACTCAGGCGTTAAGATCATACGACCCTCCATCTATTGTGTGAGTGAACCGCCGGCTGTTCCGATCAGCCCCGGCGGGTTCGCATCGTGCGTTATCAATCTTCCGTTTACCGGGCGTCAGACACTGACTGCATCCTCAGCCATCGCTTCATTGCTATCCGGCGCTCTCTTTGCGGCTTTACTCCAGAGCAAATCCAGTCCGGCGATCTCGCCCGTCCTGAAGACGAGCAGCACCAGCACGGCGGCGAGTTCGATCAGGTTCTTGTTGACCAGCAGGTAAGTTCCTTCGTTGCCGGTCTGCGGCGTCCCGGCAAGCGGAATCGCCGTCAGGTAAAAAAGTGACAGAAAGAAGACTGCCCCCCAGCACCCGAGCCTCACGAGCAGGCCGAGCATCAGCGACAACCCGACGAGCAGGAGGCCGATCTCGACCAGACGATCAACCCAGTGAAGCCAGCCGCTGCCTGACATCGGGCGCAGCAGGTTCGCGAGCGGGCCTGTGGCGGCCTTGAGATACCCGCTCGAACTCCAGGGGCCAATCGGCTTCCCGTCGGCGCCCCACCCGGGCAGCACGAGCTTGTAATAGCCTTCATAGAGGAAATGCCATCCGATCAGCGTCCGCAACACGACCAGCATGACCCGTTGCACAGAGGATAACGAATAAACATCGGGGTTATTCATAACCTGCCTCCATCTCGCACAGACTGTTTGAGCCAATAACCAGAGGATGGTCAGGCGCGCCATCCTCTATCATCACGACGAGTACCTCAGGGTGGTCCGCGCAGTAACGCTCGGCGGCCTCCCGACCCGCCACATAGAACGCCGTCGCCAGAGCGTCGGCAACAGCCGCCGATGAAGCTGCCACCGTCACCCCCAGCACACCCGATGCCGGCACCCCCGACCTCGGGTCAATGATGTGACCGTAGCGTTTCCCGCCGCTCTCGAAGTATTGTTCCGCGCTCCCGCTCGTCGCCATCGCCGAGTCGCGGAGCCGCAGGGTCGCAAAGCGAGTGTCCCTGCGAAGCGGGTGGCGAATCCCGACCGGCCAGCCTTCGCCCCCGTCACCGCCACCAATCGCCAGCACACCGCTGCTCCCTCCGCTCGCGAGGGCAGTGCGAACGCCGCGCCTGCGCATGAGATATCCGACGCGATCAAGCGCGTACCCCTTGCCGATGCTGCCTAAGTTGATCTCGACCCCGGGGCGTGAGAATCGCACCGTGCGGCGGTCACGATCCAGTCTGACGTTGTGCATGCCGACTCTCAGCCTCGCGGCTTCCAGTTCGTCCGGTTGCGGGATGCGCCCTTCGCGCCTGAGAAATCCCCAGCAGCGGGTCAGCGGGCCGGTCGTGATGTCAAACGCGCCTTCTGTCGCGCGGTACAGTCCCTCGCACTGGAGAAGCAGCCTGAAGAGTTCGGCTTCAACTTCGACTGCCCTCGCACTGGCGTTGCGGTTGATGTAACTGATCTCGCTGCTCTCGCGGAAAACGGTGAGCTGATCTTCCAGCCGGTCAATCAGATTAAGCGCGTCATGAGCCGCGGGGACGCCGGCGCGATCCTCCGCCGACAGCGTGATCTCGAACCGGCAGGCCATCGCCGACCGGTGCAGGTGCAGCCAGTAATCAGAGCGCGAAGGCGGGGCGTTGCGCGGGAGAGAGAAAAATTGTCGCCGATTCAACATGGCCTTTGAGCTGGGAATTATAATCGCGTTTTTTCTGACCGTTCAATCAATCACGAAAACGAAGATCGCCTGTCCCGCCGCTATCGCCACGTGCTTCTTCAGGGTTCGACGAGCCGCGCCTCTCTGGCAGGCCCGCCGAATGTGCCCTGCCCGCACCCGGCGACGCACTCGATCCTCGCGACAGGCTTTGCCGCTGGTGAAGAGGTGTGGTGCCGCGTCTCTCCATCCGCGCCGACGAGCGGGGCGAATGACGCGGCCATTGTGGCCAGGCGCGCGAATTCTCTTCGAGTCATCGCTACGCCTCCAGCGCTCCCTTCAGCAGTCCCACCACATCTCTGATCCCGACGCCCGGCCCGCGGGGGATGGACATCTTACCGTCCTTCACCGTGATCGGCGGGTCGAACCAGCTCCCGTATTTCTCCGTCCCCAGCTTGTACTCCTGATAGCGCCCGACGTCCGGCACGCACGAAGCGAAATGGAGCATGTAGACGAAACCGAACCCGGCTGACAGGTGTACCGTCGTCGGCATCTTGGCGAGCTGCGCCATCCGCGCCACCCGGACTGAGCGGATCAGCCCGCCGTAATAGTAGTTATCCGGCTGCACTATATCCACGCCCCGGTTGGCGATCATCCACCGGAATCGCCAGTCGCTGTACTCCTGCTCCCCGCCCGCCACCGGGATCGTCAGTGCGTCCGCCACGGCTTTGGTTTCCTCCAGGTGATCGAACTGGCATGGCTCCTCGAAGTAGACCGCTTTGACCTCTTCGAGCAGGCGTCCGACTCTGATGGCCTGCGGCGCGTCGTATGAGCTGTTGGCGTCGGCATGAATGTCAATCGCGTCCCCGAGCGTCTTCCGCACGAGCGGAATCAGCTTCTCCGTGCGTCCGGGCATCGCGTCCATGTTCCGGCTCATCCGCCCGCCCACGCGGAATTTCACGGCCCTCGCCCCCGACTGCGCCACCAGTTTCTGCAGGTACTCGACCTCCTGTTCAGGCGTCGTATCGCGCCGCCCGCTGGCCACGTAGATCGGGACATCCTGTCGCACTATGTCTCCAATCAGCGCCCCCATCGGCTTGCCCGCGATCCGCCCGAGCATATCCAGAATCGCAAACTCGACCCACGCCTGCGGGCTCCACAGGGCCAGACCATAAAGCTTGTAGTTATCTTTCCAGCGGTAGAGTTCCCACAACAGGTTTTCCAGATCACGCGCATCCTTGCCGATGAAAAAGGGAATCACCAGCTGCTTAAGGATCTTGTCCAGATACAATTCACGCGGCGGGTTGGTCAGGGCAACGCCTTCCGCGCCGTCTTTAGAGCGGATGTGGACGATGTAATCATCGCCCTTCTTCAGGAACCTGATTGATTCGATAATCACCGGTGACTTCAGACCATCCAGTTTGAGTACCGGGGCCGCCGCCACCCGGTCGAGTTCCTGCAGTCTCAGACCTGCGGAAGACGCCTTCTTCGCCTGATCACTGTCTGCCGGGTTCAGCCCGACGGCTGCTGTCCCCATCGCGCCCGCCAGAAAATTACGCCGGTTGATTTGCATCGCTTTTCTCCCTGTTCAGAAGAATTCATCGAGCAGCGTGTAGAAGTGAATCTTCGCATAGTCCGGCCTGATGCCACATGCCTCGAACAAAGCAGGCACCCACCGTGAACCGAAATTCGACCCGACGCTTCTTGCGGCCAGTGCGATATCCTGATACCGGTCGGCTACTCCCGCACGCCCCCAGTCTATGAAGCCGGCGAGCTTCCCGCCCCGCAGGATGACGTTCGGCAGGCAATAGTCGCCGTGCGTAAAGACCAGATCCTCGGAATCCGGGATCGTTCTGATCAGTTCATCAAAAAGGTCAGCCGCCGTCCGCCCCATCCGGGATTCATCAAAGTCACTCTCGTCCACCGGCCCGAACCCCATCTGCTCCCGTGCGAGTTCAATTTTGACGGGCAGCCTTGCGTCGAACGGGCACTGGCTGACCGGCAGGTTGTGAATCATCGCCAGCCCGGCAGCCAGCTGCTCAATTACTTCCGGGATGTCGTTTGTGAGGGAGTTATCGCTGGCAGTCACGCCCGGAATCCCGGAAAGCAACAGGTACTCATCGCTCTCGTCCTCAACAAACAGGCGCACCTCGGGGACCGGGAGCCGCCCCTGCAACCATTCCAGCTTTCGCTTCTCCTGCCAGAGATCACGGGCGTACTCGCGAGGCGCTGTTTTCAAATAGAGGCAGTCACCGGTCGGGCCCTCCAGTCGGAAGACCTGCGCCGTCGAGCAGCCGGTCATTACCCGCTGCCAGCAGTAATCGGAGACCGCCTCAGCCAGCGTCTCGGGCAGCTGGGACTGTATCAATTCAGAATTCATGACGGCCCCACCTGCTCCCACGACGCCCTCCCTCGCCGCTGATCAACGACGAACTTTGGTGCATCAGCTGCAGGAATGCAGCTATACGGCATGTACCTAATGTGCGACTTTGAATGATGCCCCCATCGGCGTTCCAGCCTGTAAAATTGCTGAACCCAAAACCAGCAACCCGGGAGGAACACCGATGGATCGCGATACTTTTATCATTACTGTCTTTTGTCTGGTAGACGACGAGTTCAAAAAGTCAAGCGCTGTCTACCGCATCCGCCACGCCGGATTTGCGCCGGAACTGAGTGACGCCGAGGTCATCACCATGGAGATCTGCGGCGAATACTTCAAACACCCGACGGATAAAGACCTCTTCGGCTACTTTGCGCAACATTATCGCCACTTCTTTCCCAGTCTCTCTGAGCGCAGTCTGTTTGTCCGGCAGGCGGCCAATCTCTGGCAATTCAAAGCTGAGTTACAACGTCGTCTGACCTGCTTGAGTGGTCAGGCACAAGACCCCGTCCGGCCGATTGATACGCTGCCACTGCCGGTCTGCACCTGCACGCGCGCGCCACGCGACCAGTGCTTTCCGGGGGAGGCTGACTACGGCTACTGCGACGCGAAAGACCTGCACTATTACGGCTTCAAGCCCGGCCTGCGGATTTCGCGCTGCGGGATGATCATTCATTTTCTGCTGCTTGCCGCCAGACCAGACGACATCAATCATCTGGAAGTGCTGGGAGCGGGCTTTCGCGGCATTGTCCCTGCCGACAAAGGCTTCATTGATCTTGAACTCCAGCAGCAACTGGAACGGGAGCAAGGCATCCGGGTGGTGACTCCCCGCAAGCAGCGGATGAAAACCGCACTCTATCCGGCGCAGTTGGTCAAAACCTGCGCTCGCTGGCGCCGACTGGTTGAGACGGTCGGCTCGCATCTGACCGAACGCTTCGGCGTCAACCGGATTCGCGTCCATAATCTCTGGCATTTTCAGCATCGGCTGATTCG
>Ga0070741_10003118_pt1 | contig 42030 bp, 53 predicted proteins | sample Coa_R1_4_FD_66440 | JGI IMG/M metagenome (GOLD analysis project Ga0070741, IMG submission 66440) | Surface soil microbial communities from Centralia Pennsylvania, which are recovering from an underground coalmine fire - Coalmine... | ecosystem: Environmental > Terrestrial > Soil > Unclassified ... | reverse complement strand
GCCGTGATGGTCGCGCGCGGCGACCTCGGAGTCGAGATCGGGCCGGCGGTCGTGCCGCTCGTCCAGAAGCGGATCATCCTCAAGGCGCTCGAGCACGGGAAGCCGGTGATCACGGCGACGCAGATGCTCGAGACGATGGTGCACTCGCCCGAGCCGACGCGAGCGGAGGCGAGCGACGTCGCGAACGCGATCCTCGACGGCACCTCCGCGGTGATGCTCTCCGGCGAGACCGCCGTCGGCGAGTACCCGGTCGAGGCGGTCGCGTACATGGACCGGATCGCGCGCGCCGTCGAGCCGAGTCTCGACTACCGGCACGAGCTGCCGGAGGCCGCGGAGAATCCGACGATCGGCCAGGCGATGTCGAACGCCGCGTGCGACCTCGCCGAGGCGCTGCACGCGAAGGCGATCCTCGTCCCGACCTTCACGGGGAGGACGGCGAGCGCGGTCGCGCGCCTGCGTCCGCGGCGCCCGATCGTCGCGCTCACGCACGTCGACTGGGCGATGCGCCAGCTCGCGCTCGAGTGGGGCGTGACTCCCGTGCTGATCACGGAGACGGGCAACGTCGAGGATCTCTGGCGGCTCGCCGTCGACGCGACGCGCGAGGCGGGACTGCTCGAGCCGGGCGATCGCGTCGTGATCACCGCCGGGACAGCGGTCAACATCCCCGGTTCCACCAACGTGATCAAAGTCGATATCGCCTAGCTGGAAGGGAAGCGGCGCCGGTCCGAGAACTCGGACCGGATGTCCGAGAAGAAGGCGAGGCGCCGCTCCAGGGGCCGGATCGCACGGCGCTGGTTCGCGCTCGGGGTGCTCGTGCTCGTCGCGCTCCTCTACTACCGGCCGCTGCACGGCTACCTCGACGCGCGCGCGCAGCGCGCGGTGCGCGTCGCCGCGCTCCGGAGGCTCGACCGCGAGCAGGCCACGCTCGAGCGGCGGCTGCATGCCGCGTCCTCTCCCACCGTCCTCGCGGCGGAAGCGCGTGCGCTCGGCTACATCCGGCCGGGCGAGCACCTGTTCATCGTCAAGGACATCCCGCAGTGGCGGCGCAGGCATGATCCCTCGCGCCGTGGCCACGGACACTGATCGGGCCCTCGTCGCGCGCCAGCTCGGGCGGGAGCCGCGTGCGTTCCGCCGCGTCGTCGTCCGTTGTCCGTTCGGCGCGCCGGCGGTCACGGAGCAGAGCCCGTACGCGCCCGGCGGCGAGCCGTTCCCGACGACGTACTACCTCACGTGCCGCCACCTCGTCGCCGCCGTGTCGCGGCTCGAGGCGGCGGGAGGGGTCGAGCGCTGGAGCGAGGCCGTGCGCGCCGAGCCGGAGCTCGCGGCGAGCCTCGCCGCCGCCGACGAGGAGCAGCGCCGCGTGCGCCGTGAGCTCGCCGGCGGGGAGGAGGGAAGGGACGGCGGCGCCTCGCTCGACTTCGGCGTCGCCGGCTCGCGCCGGGGCGGCAGCCTGAAGTGCCTGCACGCCCACGCCGCCTACGCGCTCGCCCGTCCCGGCTACGAGCTCGGGGCGCGGATCGTCGCCGAGGTCGAGCCGCTCTGGCCCGAGCGGTGCTGCACACTGGGCGAGTGACCTCGGTCGTCGTCGTCCGGCAGGAGTGGGAGGAGGGCCGCCGCCGCCTCGAGGCCGCCGGCCGCGACGATCCGCGCCGCTACCGGCAGCTCCTCGAGCTGCTCGAGCTCGTCCTCGACGAGCTCCGCAAGCAGGTCGGCCAGACGTACACGCTCCGCGAGCTCGCGGGCGCGTACGGGGACGCGGAGCGCTGGGCGCGCGAGCTCCTCGACGAGCGGGCTCCGTCCCCGGGCTGGCCGCGCGAGCTGACGACGGTGCTCGCCGCCGCCTTCGACGCGTACCAGCGCGGCGCGCAGGATTACGCGCCGTAAATGAGCAAACGACGGGCTCGACGTGTAAAAAGAGGGAGGTTTGGACAACTTCCCACCGATGAATTACCGGGACGACGCGGCTCGGCGCGAGCCGGAATGGCTGACCTTGGGGCAGGCGGCGCGCTTCCTCGGCGTCGCCCAGAGCACGATCCGCAAGTGGTCGGATCACGGCCGCGTCCCGACCTTCTACACGCCCGGCGGCCACCGGCGCTACCGCCGCGGCGACCTCGAGGCCTTCCTCGCCCGCTCGGGCCGGGGCGGCCAGCAGACCGGCCCGCCCGTCCTCCTCGTCGACGACGACGAGCGGATGCGCGAGCTCGTCCGGCTCGAGCTCGAGCGCGAGGGCTACGACGTGCAGGAGGCGGCAAGCGCCGACGAGGGGCTGGCCGCGATCGAGGCACGCAAGCCGGAGCTCGTGGTGCTCGACGTGATGATGCCGCACGTCGACGGCTGGGAGATGCTGCGGCGGATCCAGGAGCGCTACGGCGCCGGCGCGATCCCGGTCCTCATGTTCAGCGGCCAGGTGGACGAGGAGGGAGTCCGCCAGGCGGCGTCGAGCGGCGCGAGCGGCTTCGTCGGCAAGGGCTTCGACCTCGACGACCTCGTCGGCCAGGCGAAGGCGATCCTCCCGCTCTAGGAGGGCCCGGTCGGCTCGGCCGGCTCGTCCTGGGCCGGGAACGCGAATGCCATCGGCAGGACGGGGACGAGCGAGACGGCGAACAGCACCATCGCCCAACGTGCCGAAGCGTCGTTCACGACGACGCCGCTCGCGAGCGGCGCGAGCGTCGCGAGCCCCGTCGCCACCTGTAGGAGGCCGTTGTTGACGCGGCCGTGCAGGGCGGGCGGGGTGCGGCGGAGCACCAATCCGAACAGGGCCGCGTTCGAGGCGGGCGCGATGACGAGGGGAAGCGCGAGCGGCAGGGCGACGGCTGGGGAGGGCATGACGCCCGCCGCGACGAGCGCCGCGAGCGACTCGGAGACGGTGATCAGCAGGATCGCCTGGCGGATCGTCACGCGCTCGCGGATCCACGGGGCGGCGAAGGCGCCCGCGACCCCGCCGAGCATGATCACCGCCTCGGCCGCGCCGATCACGAGAGCCGAAACGCCGTTCTTCCGCAGGCCGATGATCACGGTGAAGATGACGCCGCCGACCGCGAAGTTGATCAGCGGCGCCTGGATCAGGACGGCCCGCAGGAGCCGGTCGCGCCACAGCGCCTTGATCCCCTCGAAGGACTCCGACCAGAGGCCGCGCCGCTCCTCCTCGGCCGGGGGGATGGAGAAGTCGCCGCGCAGCGCCCGCGACGTCACGACCGAGATCGCGTACGAGACGGCGTCGGCGAGGAAGGGGACCGCCCGCCCGATCCCGTACAGGAGCCCGCCGAGCGGCGGGCCGGCGATGTTCGCCGCGTACTGGCGTCCCTCGCTCACCGCCCACGCGGCCTCGAGCTGCTCGTCCGGGACGATCAGCGGCAGGGCGGCGATCGACGCCGGCGTGAACAGCGTGTCGGTCGTGCGGTCGACGATCGCCACCGCGAGCACGACCGGCCAGCTCACGGCGTGCGTGAGGACGAGCGCCGCGAGCAGGCCGAGCGCGAGCGCTCGAGCGGCGTCGGCGGCCATCATCGTCCGCCGGCGGTCGAGCCGGTCGGCGAGCGCCCCGGCCGGAAGCCGCACGGCGAACGCGCTCGCGCTCGCGGTCGTCCCCACGACGCCGGCGAGGAGCGCCGAGCGCGTCAGCGCGAGCACGAGCAGCGGGTACGCGAGGGACCCGATCTGGGAGCCGATATCGGAGAGGATCTGGCCGATCCAGAGCAGCCGGAAGTTCCGGTTCGACCGCAGGCTCACCCCGGGCCGTCCCGCCTAGGCGAGGTCGTCGGCCGAGCGGAGCAGGCCCGCAGCGAGGAGCGCGAGCGCCGCGAGGAAGGCGACGACGACGCCGATCCCGCGTCCCGTCGAGGCGAAGTACGTGTCCGGCACGGAGATCAGCCGGATGAGCGTGAAGATCACGGCGAGCGCTCCGAGCCCGACGAGCACGAGCCGCTCGGGAACGGACGCCGGCAGCTCGATCCCGGTCTCCCGCAGCGCCTCGAGGATCAGCGTCACGAGCCCGACGAAGAAGACGAGCTTGCCGAGCGCGCCCGTGTGCCAGCCGGTCACGGAGTACGTCAGCCCGTTCGGCGAGGTCGCGGAGTACCAGTCCATGAACGGCGAGAGCGTGAGGACGAGCGCCGCGACCCAGGCGATCCGCCCGTCCCAGCCCGCGACGTTCGGGACGGCGCGCGCCGGCCGCGGCGCTCGAGAACGGCGCTCGGGACGAGCTCGACGGGCCGGCTCGGGCGTTTGCACAGGGTCAGTATGGGCAAATCCGAGGGACGAGGACGACGAAGGGGATGGAGCAGTGGGGGTTCAGGTCGAGGAGTCGCTGACGAGCTCGGCGCCGCCGGTCGAGGTTGGCCTCGACGACACCGGCTTCGTCGAGTTCGCAACGGCGGGGACGGAGCGTGCCGGGGAGTTCCGCTGCAGCGACTGCGGCTACGGCGCCGTCGTCCAGCGCGTCCTCCCGATCTGCCCGATGTGCGGCGGCGGCGTCTGGGAGACGCGCGCGCCGCGCTTCGCCGGCTGACGGCAATACTTCCCGGGCAGTGCCCAGTCTGCTCGATCCCGCTCCCGGCGCCGGCGGAGCCGGCGCCTTCGCTATCGGATGAGCTCCGTCGAGCCTACGCTCATTGATCCCGCGCCCGCGCGCGTGCCGGCTTCGTCGCTCGCGGCGCTCGTGCGCGCTGTCGCCGCCGCCGCCGGTGCGGCGAGCGCGACCGATGCGCTGCTCGGCCTCGCCGAGGCAGTCCGCGCCGTCACGGCCGCCGACGTCGCCCTGATCCGGATCCCGGACGAGAGCGGCGAGCAACTCGAGGCGGCAGCGGTCGCGGCGCCGGCGGCGCTCGCCGCGGAGCTCGACCGGACGGGGCTCCCCGTGGCCGAGCTGCCGCCGTCCACCGTCTCCGATCTCGCGGCCGCGCCCCGCGCCGCACGGCGCGCGGCCGAGCGCGCCGGCGCGACCCGTCTCCTCTTCGTCCCGGCGCGGACGGAGGACTGTGTCGTCTCCGTCGAGCTGTTTCGCGCGGGCGAGCCGTTCTCGCGCGAGGATCGGACCGCCGCCGAGCTCTGCGCCTCCCACGTCCTCCTCGTCCTCCGGGCGTTCAGGGGCGCCGGCGGTCCGGGCGAGGCGCTCGTGCAGCCGGCGCTCGAGCTCGCCGGCGAGGCGCTCGCGGCCGCGCTCCACGAGGGGGACGGGCCGGGCAAGGTCGTCCGGCTCGCTGCCGCCGTCACGGGCGCGACGGCCGGGATCCTCTGGGAGCGGCGCGACGACGGGCTCGTCGCCGCCGCCTCGTGCGGCCTCGACGAGGGCAGCGAGCTCGGAGCGGCGCGCGAGGCGGCCGAGCGGGCGCTCGCGGAGCGTGGGCCCGTGCGCGCGCTCGCCGCCGAGCAGCTGCCGGGTGACTGCGGCATGTCGACCGCGCTGCCGCTCGGCCGCCCGGTGCTCGGCGTCCTCCAGCTTCTCCACCCCGCGGGCGATGCGCCGGATGCCGAGCAGCTCGGCCGGCTCGCGACGTTCGGCGTCCGCGCCGCGCGCGCTCTCCGCGCGGGCGAGGAGGCGCGGCTGCTCACGCTGGAACTCGAACGGACGCGCGCCCTCCTCGAGGTGATCGCACAGGCGATGACGGAGCTCTCGGTCTCGCACACGCTCGAGACCGCCGTCGACCGCGTCGGCGAGCTCCTCGGCGTCGAGCGGGTGGCCGTGTATCTCCGCAGCGGCGCCGACGGCGCGCTCGAGGAGACGGCCGCACGCGGCCTCGCCGGCCCGCACACGCCGGTCGCCGACCGGCTGCTCGACCTCGCGCTCGGGCCGGCCCGGGTCTCGGCCGTCGTCGAGGTGCCGGACGTGAGCCGCGACCGGCGGCTCGCGAGCGTCGCGGCCGCCGCGAAGGAGTCGGGGATCCGGGCCGCGCTCGCCGTCCCGCTCGTCGCGCGGGGCGACGTCGTCGGCCTGCTCGCGGCCTATCCGCCGCGGCGCCGCGTCGCGAACGAGCACGAGACCGCGCTGCTCGCGGCGCTCGCGGGGCAACTCGCGGTCGCCGTCCAGAACGCGCAGCTCCACGAGGAGACGAGCCGGCTGGGCGACGAGCGCGAGGCTGCGCTCGCCGCCGAGCGTGCCGCCGCACGCCGCCTCCGCGCGCTCTACGAGATCTCCCGCTCGTTCGCGCAGAGCCTCTCCCTCGACGAGACGCTCGAGGCGCTCGTCCGGACGGTCACCGACGTCCTCGACGTCGACGCCGCCGTCGTCCGGATGCCTGACGAGCGGCGCGACCAGCTCGTCCCGCACGCGATCCACGTGCGCGACCCGGGCCTCGAAGAGTCGATGCGGGCGATCCTCTGCCGTCCGCAGCCGTTCGGCCAGCGGAACGTCCAGCGGCTCTTCCGGGACCGCGAGAGCTTCCGGGTCACGCTCGGGGACGCGCACGGCGACGACTTCCTGCCGTTGCTCGTGCCGTTTCTCGAGCAGGGGTGGACGGCCGCAGTCGTCCCCGTGGCGCTGCCGACCGAGGTGCTCGCCTCGCTCGGGATCCTCTCGTTCCGGCCGGGCGAGCCGGTCACGGAGGAGACGATCGACGCCGCCGCCGCGATCGCCGCGCAGGCGGCGCTCGCGATCGACAACGCGCGGCTCTACCAGCAGCAGAAGCTGTTCGCCGACACGATGCAGCGCTCGCTCCTGCCGCGCACGCGGCCGGTGCTCGAAGGCCTCGAAGTGGGGGAGGTGTACGAGTCGTCGGCGCGCGTCGAGGTGGGCGGCGACCTCTACGACTTCCTCGCGCTCGACGACGGCCGGCTCGCCGTCGTCCTCGGCGACGTGACCGGGCACGGCGTCGACGCAACCGCCGACATGGCGATGGCGAAGTTCGTCTTCCGCTCCCTCGCGCGCGAGCACACGGAGCCGGGCGACTTCCTCGCCGCCGCGAACGACGTCATCTGCAGCGAGATCGGCAGCGGCAAGTTCATCAGCATGAGCTACGTCGTCGTCGACGGAGTGAGCGGGACGGTCGCCGCCGGGAGCGCGGGCCATCCCTCGCCCCGGCTCGTCCTGCCGGACGGGACGACGAGCGCGCTCGAGGCGCGCGGCCTCGTGCTCGGGATCGACGGCGGGCAGGAGTACGTCGAGGCGCGCGCCGAGCTGCCGCCCGGCGCTTCGCTCGTCCTCTACACCGACGGAGTCGTCGAGGCGCGCCGCGACGGCGAGCTCTACGGCGACGAGCGGCTCGACGCGCTGCTCGCCGAGCGGCGGGAGCTGCCGGCCCGGGCGCTCGCGGAGGTGATCGCGGCGGATGCGCGCGAGTTCGCCGGCGGCGATCTCTCCGACGATCTCGCCGTCGTCGCCATCCGCAGGACGAGCCGAGACTGAGGCTAGAATTGTCTCGACTTTTGTTGCAAGCGAGACCCTTGAGACGCGCCGGCTTCATCCTCTGCCTCCTCGCCGCCTGCCTCGTCGCCGGCGCGAGCGTCGCGCGGGCCGACTCGACCACGACGATCGCCGACGGCGTCGCGATCGGCTCGGTCGACGTCGGCGGTATGACCGCGCAGCAGGCGAAGGCGGCCGTGAAGACCGCGTACTACGCTCCGCTGACAATCCGCGCCGGCGGCAAGACGGTCACGGTCGCGACCTGGCACTTCCACGTCCTCGCGGATGTGGACACGGCCGTCCAGACCGCGCTGACCGCGGCTCCGGACACGAACGTCCCGCTCACGCCGACCCTCGATCCGAGCGCCGTCCAGGCGTGGGTCGCGACGCTCGCGAAGAAGACCCAGACCGCGCCGATCCCGGGCACCGTCGTCGTCCGCAACGCCCGGCCGGTCCTCACGCACGCCCGCGCGGGCCGTGCGCTCCGCCCGACCGCGACCGACACGCTGATCGAGGACGCGATCACGACCGGCACCCGCTCGACGATCGTCGCGCCGCTGCGCAAGGTGCCGGCGAAGGCGGCGAAGCCGCAGCCGATCATCGTCATCCACCGCGGCCTCAACCGGCTCTTCCTCTACGAGGGGACGCGCTTCGTGCGGTCGTTCCCCGTCGCGACGGGCCAGGCGATCTACCCGACCCCGCTCGGGCACTTCGAGATCGTCGTCAAGGAGCTGAACCCGTGGTGGTATCCGCCGACGCAGGACGCGTGGGCGAAGGGGCTCAAGCCCGTGCCCCCCGGGCCGGGCAATCCGCTCGGGACGCGCTGGATGGGCCTGAGCGCCCCCGGCGTGGGGATCCACGGCACCGACGAGCCGTGGTCGATCGGGCATTCCGAGTCGCATGGCTGCATCCGCATGCAGGTTCCGAGCGCGGAGTGGCTCTACCGGCACGTGCGAGTCGGAACGCAGGTCTTCATCGTCGCCGGGTGACGGTTCTGGCGTGCCCGGCCGGCTGAAGCTCGGGGCGCAGGCGCTCGCGATCGCGGCGGTGGGAGTGCTGGGCGGGCTCCTCGTCTGGAAGCTCACGCATCAGACGCCGCCGCCGAAGGTCGGCAAGCCGGCGCCGGCGTTCGCGCTGAAGCGGTTGAGCGGCGGCGGGACCGTGTCTCTCCGCTCGCTGCGCGGCAAGACCGTCGTCCTCAACTTCTTCGCCTCTTGGTGCGGCCCGTGCAAGCGCGAGGCGCCCGTGCTCGAGCAGGTCTGGCGGCAGGACCGGAGCCACAACGTCGTCGTGCTCGGCGTCGACGCGAATGACTCGCGCGGCGACGCGCGGCGCTTCGTCCGGGCGCACGGGGTGACGTACCCGATCGTCTTCGACGGCGGCGGGACCGTCGCCGGGAGCCGCTACGGCATCTCCAACCTGCCGGACACGTACGTCCTCAACCCCGCGGGCCGGATCGTCGGCGGGCTGATCCTCGGCCCGGTCAGCGACCATCCCTTCTCCCAGACGTTCGAGCGCTACCTCCACGCGGCGGAGACGGCGTGACCGGCAGGCTCAAGCTCGGCGCCCAAGTCGTGACGCTCCTGTGCGTGGCGGGCCTGCTCGCGCTGCTCGTCTGGAAGCTCGCGCACGGGCAGCCGGCGCCGCCCAAGGTCGGCTCGAAGGCGCCCGCGTTCACCCTGAGCCGGCTCGAGGGGACGGGGAAGGTCTCGCTCGCCTCGCTCCACGGCGACGCGGTCGTGCTCAACTTCTGGGCCTCGTGGTGCGATCCGTGCAAGGCCGAGGCGTCCGTGCTCGAGCGCGCGTGGCTGCGGTACCACCACCGCGGCGTGATCTTCCTCGGCGTCGACTACCACGACCTCGCGCCGGACGCGCGGCGGTTCGTGGCCGCCCACAAGCTCACGTTCCCGATGCTCGAAGACGGCCCGGGACGCGTCACCGGCAGCTACGGCGTCCAGCAGGTGCCGGAGACGTACGTCCTCAACCGCGACGGCACCGTCGTCGCCCACCTCGCCGGCCCGATCACGGCGCCGGGCTTCGGCGCGCGGTTCCGCGCCGCGCTGAAGAAGGTCGCGTGATCGCCAGGCTCGCCGTCGTGGTCGTCGCGGCGCTCGCGCTCGCGGCTCCGGCGGCCGCGGCGTGCAGGCAGCCGCGCACATCCCTCGCGTACCTCGAGGGACAGGTGATGTGCCCGACCTGCCACACGACGCTCGACGAGTCGAACTCGCCGGCGGCGCTGCAGATCGAGCGGTTCATCTCCGCCAAGATCGCGCGGTGCTGGACGTCGCAACGGATCGAGAACGCGCTCGTCGCGAACTACGGCGAAGGGATCCTCGCCGCGCCGCCCGACAGCGGCTTCGACATCCTCGCGTGGTGGCTGCCGATCGGCGGTGTCCTCGCGGGAGCGCTGATCCTCGCGTTCGGCGTCTGGCGCTGGAGCCGCGGCCGCGACGACGCCGACCCGCCCGGGACGGAGCCGGCGCTCGACGCCGAGACGGAGCGGAAGATCGACGACCTGCTCGCGGGACTCGAATAGATGGGCACGCGGCTCGCGATCGCGTTCGCCGCCGGCTTCGCCTCCGTGATCACGCCGTGCGTGCTGCCGCTCGTGCCGGGCTACCTGTCGGCGCTCTCGAACGTCGAGGCCGGCCGGCTCGGCGAGCGCGGCGTCACGCGCCGCGTCGTCTCCTCGAGCCTCCCGTTCGTCGCGGGCTTCACCGTCGTCTTCGTCGTCCTCGGCGCGGGAGCGGCCGCGATCGGCAGCGTCGTCTCGGGCAACGCGCAGACGGAGATCGCGGGATTCGTCCTCGTCGTCCTCGGGCTCGCGTTCGTCGGCCTGCTGCCGGTGCCCGAGCGGATCCTCGCGCCGGGACTGCTCGGCGGCGCGCGGCGCAGCGGCTCCGGCCTCCTCCTCGGCGGCGCGTTCGCGGTGTGCGCGGCGCCGTGCATAGGGACGGTGCTCGCCGCTGTGCTCGTGCTCGCGAGCAACACCGGCACGGTCGTGAAGGGCGCGGTGCTGCTCGCCGCCTACGCGCTCGGGCTCGCGGCCGCGTTCATCCTCGCCGGCGTCGCCTTCGCCCGCGCGATGGGCGCCTTCCGCTGGCTCCGCGACCGCTACACCGTGATCCAGGTCGTGAGTGGCGTCACCCTCGTCGCGCTCGGGCTCCTCCTCTTCTTCGGCCGCGACTGGTGGCTCCACGTCGCCGTCAACCGCGTGCTCATCGACCTCGGCCTCTCCTCCCCCTAGACCCGCGGCCGCTCGAGCTCGAGCGAGCCCGCCGCGACCCGCAGGCGCGCCGCCTCGACCTGGCGGAGGACGTCGGCGACGTCGACTCCGCGATGGGCGGGAGCGAACGGCCCGAGCCGCCGCGCCGCCTTCTCGAGCTGCCGCGCCGTCGCGACCGGCTTGCGGCGCCCCGCCTGGTACCACGCGACGGCGACGTGGACGAGCCCCTGGAAGAAATCGCGCTCGTCCGGGGCCGCCTCCCGCCACGCTTCCTCGAGCTCCTCGTGGGCTGCGAAGAACTCGCCGGCGCGGATCGCCTCGAGGCCGCGCTTGTACGACCCCTCCATCGCGCTTTAGCCTTCCCCCATGGCGACGATCCTGCTGTGTGGGGTCGACCTCTTCATCCGGGGCAAGCTCGAGGCCCTGCTGCCGGACCATCGGCTGGTGACGGTCGACCACACCGAGGATCCGGACATCGTGCTGGCGGACGTCTCGCGGGTCGACCCGGAGGACGTCGCGGAGGAGTATCCGGACATCCCGATCGTCGGTTTCACGAACCACACGGACACCGCCGGGCTGCGTGCCGCGAACGCCGCGGGCTTCGACCAGGTGCTTGCGAAATCCGCCCTCGACGAGCGGATTAGTACCGTCGTGAGCGAGTTGGTCGCCTCGCTAGAGTAGGCCGCAATGACGTACATCATCGCCGAGCCCTGTATCGACATCAAAGACCGTTCCTGCGTCGACGTCTGCCCCGTCGACTGCATCCACGAGTTCGACCGGATCCTCGTCATCGATCCCGAGGAGTGCATCGACTGCGGCGCCTGCGAGCCCGAGTGCCCGGTCGAGGCGATCTTCCCGGAGGACGCGCTCCCGGACAAGTGGGAGCCGTTCGTGAAGATCAACTACGCCTTCCCCGACGGCGCGGACGCCGTCAACCAGCTGACCGCGGCGTACGCGACCGAGCACAACGTCCAGAATGAGCCGATCGAATAACGCCCGCAGCGCGCGGGTATCGACTCGGAGTGGACCCCAAGACACTCGACCACGTCGCCTTCTGGCTCGCCGACCGCGACGCCGTCGCCGATTTCGCGACCGCGCATCTCGGCATGCACGTCATCGAGCGGACGGACGCCTTCACGCTCGTCGGTGCCGACGCGCGACGCGGCAAGCTGACGCTGTTCGCGGCGGACGGCCCGCGCGAGCGTGGCGCGCTCGAGCACGTAGCGCTGCGGGTGGGTGATCTCGAGGCGGCGCTCGAGCAGCTGCCGGCCGACTTCGCGGTCGAGCGGCGCCGCGACGGGGAGGCGTACTTCGAGCTCGGCGAGGGGATCGTGCTCGGGCTCGTCGAGGGGGAGACGGACAGCGACTACGACCTCGACCACGTCGCCCTGCGCTCGGCCGACCCGGAGGCGACGGCCTCGGAATACGGGTCGCTCGGCTTCCGCGCCGCGCCGCCCGGCCCGTCCGGCTGCCCGCGCGTCGAGGTCGGCGGAGCGTGGATCGAGTTCCAGCCGGGCGGCCCGGGAACGCCGGAGGAGCCGCTCCTCAACCATCTCGCCGTTCTCGTCGACTCGACCGACGAGCACATCGCGGCGGCGCGCGACCTCGGCGTCGAGATCGACGACATCAAGGACGCCGAGAACACGTACGCCGTCTTCCTCCGCGGCCCCGAAGGCGTGCGGATCGAGTACGTCGAGCACAAGCCGACGTTCTCCCTGACCTAGTGCGCGTCACGGTCGCGGGCGCCGGCATGGCGGGGCTCGTCGCCGCCGCCCGCCTGCGGGAGCTCGGGCACGAGCCGCGCGTGCTCGAGAAAGGGACGCGCGCCGGCGGCTCGATGCTCCTCTCCTCGTGCGTGATCTGGCGCCATCTCGAGTGGGACGAGTTCCGCAGGGAGTGCCCAGCCGGCGACGAGACGCTCCAGCGGCTGATCTGGGAGCGGCTGGACGACGCGCTCGCGTGGCTCGGGTCGCTCGGCGCGGAGCCGGTCTGGCGCGACACCGAGAACCCGCTCACGACCGGCCGCCGCTACGAGCCGCAGGCGCTCACCGCGTTGCTTGCGCGCGACGCCGCCGTCGAGCTCGGAACGCCGCTGCCGGAGGATCCCGAGCCGCCGCTCCTCCTCACAACCGGCGGCTTCCCGGTTCGTCTCGCGCGCGAGCGCGGTCTTCTCCTGCGGGCGAATCCCTGGAGCGAGGGCGACGGCCTCGACTTCGCGCGCGCCCGCGGCGGCTCGCTCGCCGGCGATCTCGGCGAGTTCTACGGCCGCGCCATGCCGGCTCCGCCGGCCCGGATCCGGGAGGAGGACTTCGTCCCGCTCTCGCAGCTGTACGGCAAGGAGGCGCGCGTCTTCACGGAGGACTGGGCGGAGATCACCCCGCCGTACGTCGCGTGGCACGAGAACGACCTCGCGCAGCTGATCGGGCCGCGGGCGTGGTACGTCGTCGAGCGGACGAACGAGCGGATCGAGGCCGCGCGTGCCGCCGGCGGCGAAGTCGTCGAGCGAGAAGACGGCTCCCTCGCCGTCCGCGTCGCCGCCGCGGTCACGCACACGCTCGGCGGGATCGAGGTGGACGCCGACGCGCGGGTGACCGGTGTCGAGGGCGTGTGGGCGGCAGGAGTCGACGCGGGCGGGATCGCGTCGGGCGGCTACGCGAGCGGCCTCGCGCAGGCGCTCGTCCTCGGCCTCGCCGCGGCGGAGTCGATCGCGAGCAGCTAGGCAGTGAGGTAGGCGCAGGCCCGCTTGTCGCCCGGCAGCGGCGACGGGGCGAGCTTCGTCACACGGAACTGCTGCCCCTCGAGCTCGACCTCGGAGCCGATCGCCGGCGCCTCGCCGTCCTGCTCCACGAGCTCGTAGCCGGAGGGCTTCCAGACGAAGAGAAGATGCTGTCCGTCGCTCATCGGGCCGAACGTTAGTCGGTCGCCGCGCGCCGCGGCAGCTCCAGGGTCATGGCGGTTCCCGCCTCGCCGTGGTCGACCGAGAGCGTCGCGCCGAGGGTGCGTGCCCGCTCCGAGAGGACTTCGAGCGCGCGGCGCCGCCGCTCGGTCGGAGCGTCGTCGCGGATCACGAGCACGAGCGCGTCCCCCGTGTCCGTCGCGGTGACCTCGAAGCGCGAGGGCGGCCCGCGCCGGATCGCTTCCTCGAGTGCCTCGCGCGCGATCTGGTAGAGCGCGGCCTGCTCCCGCTCGCCGAGCGCATCGACCGCTGCGACGTCGGCGACGAGCTCGATCCTCCCGCCGCGCGACTGCGCGAGCGCGTCGACCGCGGCGGCGAAGCCGTGATCGCGCAGGACGACCGGCTCGAGGTTGAAGGAGAGGTCGCGCAGCTCGCCGACCGTCTCGCGCGTCCGGGACAGCGCGCGGTCGAGGATCTCGCCCGCCTGCTCCGTCTCGCCCTGAGTCAGCAGGTCGAGCGCGGCGTCGAGCATCAGCGCGACGCCGGAGAGCGACTGCACCGGCCCGTCGTGGAGGAAGAGCGCGATGCGGCGCCGCTCGTCCTGCTCTGCGGCGAGAACCTGCTGGGTCAGCTCGCGGTCGGCGTCGTCGGCCATGGCTGCGTCCTAGTCGATGATCGCTTCGCGGAGCGCGATGGCGACGGCCTGGGTTCGCGTGTCGGCCTCGAGCTTGGCGAGGATGTGCCGGACGTGGCTCTTCACCGTCTCCTGGCTGATGAAGAGCTTCTTCGCGACGTCCGCGTTCGACATCCCGTCGGCGAGGAGCTGGAGGATCTCCCGCTCGCGCGTCGTGAGCATGTCGTCCTTGTCGCGGCCGGTGAGGAAGGCGGGCATGAGCGCCGGGTCGACGTAGCCCTCGCCGCTCGCGACCTTCTCGATCGCGCGGAGCAGCGTCTCGTGCGGCGCCTCCTTGAGGACGTAGCCCTTCGCGCCGGAGTCGAGCCCGCGGCTGAGGAGGCTGCGCTCGCTGTAGGCGGTGAAGATGAGGACGGCGCTGTCCGGGACCTTCTCCGACAGGATCTTCGTCGCCTCGAGCCCGTCCATGCCGGGCATGCGGACGTCCATGATGATCACGTTCGGCCGGCGGCGCTCGGCGAGCGCGACGGCCGATTCGCCGTCGGAGGCTTCGCCCACCACGCGGATGTGCGGTGCCCGGCTCAGTGAGAGCCGCAGTCCCTCACGCACGACCTCGTGGTCGTCGACGATGAGAGTTGTGATCTCGGATCCCGTCACGACCGCCCCGATCATAGAACCCGGGTCAGCGATCACATAGCGAGACTGAGCTGTTCTGCGGGTTTCTCCGGACGGATCCGGACGTGGCGCCGGTCGCGGACGCCGTGCTGGCGGGCGAGCGCGAGCACCCGTTCGCGGACGGGATCGGTCTCGTGGCGCGGCAGGTAGGCACCGCGCCGGTAGAGCTCCTCGTACTCGGGCAGGAGCTCCGGCCAGTCCCGTTCGAGCGCGGCGAGGAAGTGCTCGCGCGTGCCGGGGCGGAGGTAGAGGAGGTTCGCCCAGACTCCCGTCGCTCCGGCGGCGCGCGCCTCGCGGACGACGTCGGCGAGGAGCGCGGGCTTGTCGCTGAGCCCTGGGAGGATCGGCGCCATCCCGACGCCGGCGTTGATCCCCGCGTCGACGAGCCTCGCGAGGGCGCGCAGCCGCTGGCGCGGCGGCGCCGTGCCCGGCTCGGTCCGCCGCCAGATCTCCCGGTCGAGCGTCGGCACGGAGAAGGTCACGGAGACCTCGGCGCGACGGGCGGCCTCGACGAGGACGTCGACGTCCCGGACGATGAGCGGCCCGCGCGTGATGATCGCGAACGAGTTCCACGCCTCCGCGAGCGCCTCGAGGCAGGCGCGCGTCAGCCGGTAGCGGCCCTCCGCCGGCTGGTACGGGTCGGTCGCCGCGCCGATCGCGACCGTCTCGCGCTCCCAGCTCGGCCGCGCGAGCTCGCGTCGCAGAACCGTCGCGACGTTCGTCTTGACGCGGATGCTCGAGCCGTAGCGGTCGTCCCAGGGACGGTCGGCGCGCGCCTCGAAGGCGCGGACGTAACAGAACGTGCAGCGGTGGACGCAGCCCATGTACGGGTTGAGCGACCAGCCGAACGGCATCCCCCGCACCCGGTTGAGCGCGCTGCGGCACGGCTCCTCTCGGTACTCGACGCGCATCCCCGCCGAGAGGATAGCGAACATACGTTCGCTTGCGCAGCATCGGGGTTACGGAACATCATCACGTCGTGCTGCGAAGAAAACGATTCGGCGGCTACACCGTCAGCGGCGTCCCGGTGAAGGAGGAGAAGAACCGGGCGGGCCAGATCGGCCTGGCGATCCTGATGGGCGCGATCTTCTGCGGCCCCTGGATCGCACGCGCTTTCCACTGGCACATGTCGGCCGCCGCGCTCACCGCCGCCGTCGCGATCGACGTCCTGCTGCTCCTTGCGGTCGCCGTGTGGGCGCTCCGAACCTGGGACTACTGAGCAGTCTCGGCCGGGACCGACCGCCGCCGCTCCTATACTCCGCCGCGGGTGGACGAGAACCCTCCTAGTACCCGCGCCCTCCCGGTGAGGGCGTGACTCTTCTCTACGAGCTGATCGGGGTCGCGGTCCTGATCCTGCTCAACGCCTTCTTCGTGGCGGCGGAGTACGGGCTCGTCACGGCGCGGCGGACGCGGATCATCGAGCTGCAGCACCAGGGGAACCGGCGCGCGCGCGACGTCCTCCGGATCACCGGCGACCCGGGCCGCTTCATCGCGGCGATGCAGCTCGGCGTCACCCTCACGTCGCTGGGGATCGGCGCGCTCGGCGAGGCGACGCTGTCGCGCGAGTTCAAGCACTGGATGGCGGCGATCCTCGCGATCGTCATCGCCTACGGCATCCTGACGCTGTTCACCGTGGTCATCGGCGAGCTCGTGCCGAAGGGTGCGGCGCTCGGCCATCCGGAGGGGACGGCGCTTCTCGTCTCGGCGCCGGTCCGCGGCTTCTTCGTTCTCTTCGGCCCGGTGATCTGGATCCTGCGGCGGGCGACCGACCTGATCCTGCAGGGCTTCGGCCTCGAGCCGCCGGGCGCCGAGCGATCCGTCCACTCCGAGGCCGAGCTGCGGATGCTCGTCTCCCGCTCGACCGCCGAGGGCGAGATCGAGGAGGGCGAGCGGGAGATGATCGACAAGGTCTTCGTGTTCGGGGACAAGGACGTTGCCGACGTGATGGTCGCGAAGCCCGACGTCGCCGCCGTCTCGGTCGACATGCCTCCGGAGGAGGCGCTCGCGACCGTCCTCGATTCGCCGTACACGCGGTATCCCGTCTATCGCGAGTCGCTCGACGACATCGTCGGCGTCCTGCACGTCCGCGACCTGTTCAGCGCGATCCACGACCGCGGGCTCGCGGGCCTCGACCTCGAGTCGATGCTGCGGAGTGCGTACGTCGTCCCCGAGACGAAGGATCTCGCCTCCCTGCTGCAGGAGTTCCGGAAGACGAACAACCACTTCGCCGTCGTCGTCGACGAGTACGGCGCGATGGTCGGGATCGCGACGCTCGAGGATCTGCTCGAGGAGATCGTCGGCGAGATCGAGGACGAGTTCGACGTGCCGGAGGAGCCCGTCGAGCAGATCGGCGAGGACTCGTACCGCGTCGACGGGATGTTCTCGATCGACGACTTCAACGAGCGCTTCGGCACCGAGCTGCCGGAGGAGGACTACCACACGGTCGCCGGCTTCGTCTTCGGCGAGCTCGGCCGCGCGCCGGAGCCCGGCGACGACGTCGCCCACGACGGGATGCGCTTCGACGTGCTCGAGGTGGAGGGGAATCGGATCGAGAAGATCGCGGTGACGTTCCTCGAGCGCCCCTCGCCGCGGCGGGACCTCACGGTCGAGCTCCCCGACGACGAGCTCGAGTAGGGCTCGCGCCGGTAGCTTGGCTCGCGTGCGGCCTGCGAGCCGATCCCGGGTGGGCGTGCGGCGGGTCACGGCGATCGCCCTCGTCGTCGTCGCCGTCGTCGTGGCGCTGATCGTCTGGATCAGCCGCGGCTCGGCGGCCCCGGTGGGCTACGACGTGTCGTCTCCGCAGTGCTCGGGCTCGTATCCGTCGAATGTGTTGTTCGGGATCGTCGGCGTCGACGGCGGCCTCGCGAACACGGCGAACCCGTGTCTCGGCGGCGAGCTGCGCTGGGCGCGCGACGCGCCGGGGCAGAAGCGACCGGAGCAGCCGCCGCTGTCTCTGTACATCGACACGAGCAATCCCGGCGGGCAGCACGTCGCCGACTGGCCGAGCGGCGGCGCGACGCCCGCCTACGGCTCCTGTAACGGCCTGCTGACCGACGCCTGCTCGTACCTGTACGGGGAGCAGCGCGCGGCGTACTCGTACGGCCTCGTCGCCCGGCTCGACTCGGCTGCAGCGCGCACCGCGCCGTGGTGGCTCGACGTCGAGCTGGGGGCGAGCTGGGCCGGGACGTACGAGCTCAACATCGCGGCGCTGCGGGGCTTCGTCGCCGGCCTCCGCCACGCCGGCGCGACCGGCCCGCTCGGGATCTACTCCACGAGCGCGCAGTGGAAGGACATCACCGGCTTGACGGCGCAGACGACCGCGGCAGCCTTCAAGGGCCGGCTGGGCGGCTGGGTCGCCGCGGCCGCGGCCTCGCTCGCGCAGGCGCGGCAGAACTGCGCAACCGGCGGCTTCACCGGCGTTCCGCCGACGCTCGCCCAGTACCAGAGCGGCGCGTTCGACGCCGACCTGCGCTGCGCTGCCGCTTGACATATTCCGATATCGGAATATATTGAGCGCGTGGCTCGCGCCTCCAGCACAGCGGATGTCTTCAACGCCGTCGCCGAGCCGCGCCGCCGCGAGATCCTCGACGCGTTGATCGCCGGGGAGAAGCCGGTCGGGGCCATCGTGAGCGACCTCTCGCTGCCGCAGCCGCAGGTCTCGAAGCATCTGCGGGTGCTGAGCGAGGTCGGGCTCGTCACCTGCCGGGCGGAGGGGCGCCGCCGCCTCTATCGCCTCGAGCCGGCGCGTCTTGCGCCGTTCCACGAATGGCTCGCCAAGTACGAGCAGGCGCTGAACGAGCGGCTCGACCGGATGGACGACTACCTCCGAGGGCTACAAGCGAAGGAGAAGAGCAGTGGCAGTGACACCTAACCGGCACGGCTCGTCGGTGTACGAGTTTCCGAGCGAGCTCGAGATCCGCACGACGCGGAAGTTCGACGGGCCGATGGAGCTTGTCTACGACGTCCTGACGCAGCCCGAGCACGTCCGCAACTGGTTCGCGCCGTTCGAGGACAAGATCACCGTCTGCGAGATCGACCTGCGCGTCGGCGGCGAGTACCACATCGTCTTCGTCACTCCCGACGGGATGGAGTGCTCGTTCCGCGGCACGTACGTCGAGCTCGAGCGGCCGACGAGGATCGTCGACACGTGGCTGTTCGAGGGCTGGCCGGATGCGTGGGCCGACGAGACCGTCGAGCTGAGCGAGGCCGACGGCGTGACGACGCTGCGGATGACGATGGCCTTCCGCGACGCGGCCGGGCGCGCCAACATGACCATGACCGGTCCCGACGGCCAGGGCGACAGCTACAACAAGATGGAGGACTACCTCAGGTCACTGCTCGAGGAGTAGCGGCTCGATCGAGCCGTCCGCGATCGTCCACGCCGCGAGCTCGTCGCGAGCGACCGAGTAGATGAGGTACGGCCGGCCCTGCCAGAGGCCGACGTTCTCGACGTCCGTGCGCGACGGGCGCGGCGGCGCGGAGACGTGCGAGTGGACGACGGCGAGCTCGTAGCCCTCGTCCTCGAGGAACCACAGCTCCGGGTCGACCTCGAGCTCGAAGCGGTACGGCGATGCGGCCGCGTTGCGGGCCGGCTCGTAGCGCTCGGCGACGCCGTCGCGCAGCAGGAGCAGCCCGCAGCTCTCGTTCGGCAGCTCTTCCCGCGCGTGCGCGGCGAGCGCCTCGCGCACGGGCGGCGGGATCACCACCACAGCTTCGTCTCGTCGACCTCGCCGCCCTGCCAGAAGCCGGCGGAGAGGTACTTCCAGCCGCCGTCCGGGAGGACGCAGACGACGACTCCCTCCTCGAGCTCGCCGGCGAGGCGGCGCGCGACGTGGACGACGGCGCCGGACGAGACGCCCGCGAAGATCCCTTCCTCGTCGAGGAGCGCGTGGACGCCGGCGACCGCGTCTTCGTTCGAGACGAGCACCTTCCGGTCGAGCTTGGCGACGTCGAGGATCGGCGGCACGTAGCCGTCGTCGAGCGACCGGAGCCCCATCACCGGGTCGCCGGGCAGCGGCTCGGCGGCCGCGACGACGACGTCCGGGAAGCTCTCACGCAGCCGCTGGCCCGCGCCCATCAGCGTCCCGCCGGTGCCGAGCCCGGCGACGAGGACGTCGACGCGGTCTAGCGCGGCGGCGATCTCGGCGCCCGTCCCCTCGTAGTGGGCGCGCGGGTTCGCCTCGTTCGCGTACTGGAACGGCATGAAGAAGCGCGGCTCCCGCTCCGCGAGCTCGAGCGCGGCGCGGACTGCTCCGTTCGAGCCCTCCTCGCCCGGCGACTCGACGATCCGCGCGCCGTAGAGACGGAGCAGCTGCCGCCGCTCCTCGGTCGCGCTCGCGGGCAGGACGCATGTGAGCGCATAGCCCTTGAGCTTCGCGACGAGCGCGAGCGCGATGCCGGTGTTGCCGGAGGTCGGCTCGAGCAGCTCGCGGCCCGGCTCGAGCTCGCCGGCTGCCTCGGCTGCCTCGATCATCGCGAGCGCGACGCGGTCCTTGATCGAGCCGGTCGGGTTCTGTCCCTCGAGCTTCGCGTAGACCGTCACGCCCGGCGGCGAGAGATGCGACAGCTCGACGAGCGGCGTGTGGCCGATCAGGCCGAGGAGGTCTTCGACCACACGTAGACGGTCGGACACGTCTTCCCCAGGAGTTGGTAGATGCCCCAGACGAGGTCGGCGCCGTCGACGGGGCTGTCGATCCCGAGCCGGCGCATCCGCGCGATCCGCAGCAGCGCGTCGCTTGCGTCCCACTCGCCGTCCTCGATCATCCGCTCGCGCCACTCGCTGCCGAGCTCGATCTTCTGCTCGAGGTGGAGCGCCGAGGCCGCCGCCTCGACCCGGTCGCCGTCGAGGTTGACGAGCGCGGCGGCGTCGGAGAGCCACGCACGCTCGCGCGGCTCGAGCAGCTCGGTCGCGAGCGTGACGTACGCCACCATCCGGCCGCCCGGCTTCAGGACGCGGACGCACTCGGCGAAGCCGCGCTCGAGGTCGACGTGGACGAGCATGTCCCGCGCCCAGATCCAGTCGACGCTCTCGTCCTCGAGCGGCAGCGACTCGATCGCGCCTTCGACGACTGAGGGCCCCGTCGGCACCGGGTCGATCGCGAGGCCTCGGAGCCCGTGCGTCTCGACGAGCCGGTCGAAGTGCTTCCCGTCGCGTGCGCCGGCGTCGAGCAGGAAGTCGCCGGGCTGCGGTTCGAGCGAAGCGAACAGCTCGAAGAGCCATTCCCTGCCGCGCGGCGCGAGGCTCTCGCCGAGGCGCGGGTCGCGCTCGGGCTCGCCGGCCCAGTGCTCGTAGAGCTCGCGGGCCGTCGTCACGCGCCGCCGGCCATCGCCGGCAGGAGGATGACCGTCTCGCCGTTGCGGACGGGCGTGTCGAGGCCGTCGAGCGTCCGCACGTCCTCGCCCTCGACGTACACGTTGACGAACGGCGCGATCTCGCCGCCCTCCTCCAGCTGCGGCCGCAGCGACGGGAAGCGGTCCATGAGGTCGTCGAGCAGCTCGCGGACGCTCTCGCCCTCGGCGGGAACCTCGCGCGCGCCGCCGACCTCGCCGCGCAGCATCGGAGGGATCCGGATCCGGCTCATACCTGCGCCGGCCTTCCGCTGCAGAACTCGACGTAGTCGACGTACTCGGTGATGGAAGGGGAGTCGCCGCAGACCGGGCAGTTCGGATCCTTCCGCAGCTTCACCTCGCTGAACTCGGTCGCGAGCGCGTCGAAGAGGAGGAGGCGGCCGGAGAGCGACTCGCCGACGCCGAGGCAGAGCTTGAGCGCCTCGCTCGCCTGGAGCGAGCCGACGATACCGGGCAGGACGCCGAGCACGCCGCCCTCCGCGCACGACGGCGCGAGCTCGGGCGGCGGCGGCAAGGGGAAGAGGCAGCGGTAGCACGGCCCGTCGCCTGGCTTGAAGACCGTGAGCTGGCCCTCGAAGCGGTAGATCGAGCCGTGCACGAGCGGGATCCCGTGCCAGACCGACGCGTCGTTGATGAGGTAGCGGGTCGGGAAGTTGTCGGCGCCGTCGACGATCACGTCCCAGCCGTCGGCGAGGATCCGCTCGACGTTCTCGGAGGTGAGCCGCTCGCGGTAGGGGACCACCTCGACGTCGGGATTGAGCTCCGCGATCGTCTGCTTCGCCGACTCGGCCTTCCATTCGCCGAGCCGAGAGGTCGAGTGGAGCACCTGGCGCTGGAGGTTCGAGGCGTCGACCTTGTCGTCGTCGACGATCCCGAGCCGACCGACGCCCGCCGCGGCGAGATAGAGCGCCGCCGGCGAGCCGAGACCGCCCGCGCCGAGCAGGAGGACGCGCGACTCGAGGAGCTTCATCTGCCCCTCCTCGCCGACCTCCGGAATCAGGAGATGGCGGCTGTAGCGCGCGCGCTTCGCGCCGTCGAGCGAGCGCGGCAGCTCGGTCTCGAAGCCGCTCCGTTTCCAGTCGGTGTAGCCGCCGGCGAGCGAGACGACGTTCTCGTAGCCGAGCTCCGCGAGCGACTTCGCGCCGAAGACGGAGCGGTTGCCCTGCGCGCAGTAGAGGACGACCGGCTGCGCCTTGTCGGGCGCCGCCGCCTCGATCCGCGACTCGAGGTTGCCGCGCGGGATGTGGATCGCGCCGGGGATCCGGCCCTCCGTCCACTCGTCGAGCTCGCGGATGTCGACGAGGAGCGGACGGTCGGCCGCGGCGAGCAGCTCGTGGGCGCGCACGACGTCCACCTCCTCGATCTCGGAGCGGAGCTGCGCGAGAAGCTCTCTGTAGCTCGGCATCGCTTTCGGAATTGTAGTGACGGGGTTCCGGGCTACGCTCGCCGCGTGGCGAGTCGGCGTGTCCTCGTGATCGTTGCCCTGTGCGCCGTCGTCGCGGTCGCCGCGGTCGTCGGCGGCACCGCCCTCATGTCGCGGCACGAGCGGACGTCCTTGCCGACGCAGCCGGGCTACCCGAAGCTCGAGCTGTCGTTCGGCCTGCGCAGCAACGCGGAGGCGCGGGCGCTCACGCGGGCGGAGCGGCTCTACGACCTCGGGAACGTCGCCGCCGCGGCACCCGTCTTCGCGCGCTACCACTCGCTCGAGGCGCAGATCGGCTCGGCCTTCGCCGCGTGGAGGAGCGGCGGCTTCGCGACGATGCAACGGCTCGCCGCGGCGCATCCGGCGAGCCCGCTCGTCCTGCTCCATCTCGGTCTCGCCGACTTTTGGGCGGGACAGAACGTCGCCGCCGTCGGGGCGTGGGAGAAGGCCGCGCGGCTCGGCGCCGACTCGCCGTACGGCGTCGCGGCGGAGGATCTGCTCCACCCGCAGGATCCGATCCCCGGCCTGCCGGTGATCCTCCTGCCGGGCGCGCCGCAGCGCACGCCGACCCCGGCCCAGCTCGCGGCGATCCGCCGCGCGGCGGCGAAGCCGAACGAGCGCGCGAAGCTCCTCTACGGCTTCGAGCTCTGGGCCGCGCTCGAGAAGCCGCTCTCGGCGGAGCGGGAGTTCGCTGCCGCCGCGGCGCTCGCGCCGCACGATCCTGTCGCGCGCACGCTCGCGGCCGTCGCCCTGTTCACGAAGGCGAAGCCGGTCACCGCCTTCGGGACGCTCGGCCCGCTCACCGCCGTCTTCCCGCACTCGCCGGTGGTCGAGTTCCACCTCGGCGTGCTGCTCCTCTACGTCGGCGAGTACGGGAAGGCGGCGACCCAGCTGCGCGCCGCGGTGGCCGACGGGCCGCACTCGCCGTTCGCCGGCCCGGCGAGAACCCTGCTTGCGAGTGTGGCTCGGGCTAGGTCTAAGTAAGGAAAATATGAGCCGAACGGCCCATGGCGCTTGACCGCTGCGCGTGGCACATTGCGGCATCGCCAGGGGAGGGGACATCGCGTCGGCAGTCCAGGACGACGCCACAACGGGGGAGGTCCTGGAAAACGAGGAGGCGCGAGTCCTCCTCGAGACCCTGCACGTGGCGGGCACGGTCGGCGCCGACGAGCTCGCTCTCGCGCTCGACGAGCTCGAGTTGGAGCCGCCCCAGATCGAGGAGTTCCATCGCGCGCTCGACGAGCTCAACGTCGAGGTCGTCGTTGTGGGTGCTCCGGTCGAGAAGGAGGAGCCGCGCCTCGACGAGGAGACACGCGAGGTCTCGACCGACTCGCTGCAGCTGTTCCTGAAGGACATCGGCAAGGTCGATCTCCTCACCGCCGCGCAGGAGGTTGAGCTCGCGAAGCGGATCGAGCGCGGCGACCATCGCGCGAAGCAGGAGATGGTCGAGGCGAATCTCCGCCTCGTCGTCTCGATCGCGAAGCGCTATCGCAACCAGGGCCTGCCGTTCCTCGACCTGATCCAGGAGGGGACGATCGGTCTCGTTCGCGCCGCGGAGAAGTTCGACTGGCGGAAGGGCTACAAGTTCTCGACGTACGCGACGTGGTGGATCCGCCAGGCGGTCGCGCGCGCGCTCGCCGACAAGGGGCGGACGATCCGGATGCCCGTCCACGTCGTCGAGAAGCTCAACAAGATCGTCCGGTCCGAGCGGAAGCTCCGGGCCGAGCTCCACCGCGACCCGACGCCCGAAGAGGTCGCGCTCGATCTCGACCTTCCTCTCGAGGAGGTCGAGTCGATCATGCGGAGCGCGCAGGTTCCCATCTCGCTCGAGAAGCCGGTCGGGGAGGAGGACGAGTCCGAGTTCGGGCACTTCCTCACCGACGACAACGTGCCGCTCCCGGACGACGCGACGGACACGATCCTCCGCAGCGAGCAGCTGCAGCGGATCCTCCGCACGCTCACCGAGCGCGAGCGGCGGATCCTCGAGCTGCGCTACGGCCTCGGCGGCGAGATCCCGCGCACGCTCGACGAGGTCGGCCGGACGTTCAACGTCACGCGCGAGCGGATCCGCCAGATCGAGAACCAGACGCTGAAGAAGCTCCGCGCGCTCGCCGACGTCGCGTCGCTGCGCGACGTCGCCTAGCCGAGCACGAACTCGACCGGGTGCGCCTCGGCCGGACGGCCGGTCGGCAGCCAGCCGCGCCCGGGCTCCGCGAGGATGAGCGTCCGGCCCTTCTCGCCGACGAAGGCCAGGCGGTCGGGGTCGTCGAGCTCTCCGTCCCACAGCTCGAGCCCCGAAGCCTCGAGCTCGGCGAGGAGCGCTCGCTTGTCGCCGACGATGCCGAGCTCGGAGAGGCCGACGATCTCCTCCGGCGCGAAGGCGCCGCTGCGGCCGTTCTCCTCGAGCCCGCGATGCGCGATGAGCTCGACGATGTTGCCGGCCGGGTCGAGGAAGTAGACCGCCTGTGCGTCCCAGCTCTCGAAGTCGAAGACGCCGCCGGCGAGCTCGAAGCGCTCCTCCGCCCAGGCGCGCGCCGCGTCGAAGCGGTCGCCGGGAACGAGGAGCGCGAAGTGGTGGAACGGCTCGCCGTCCTCGCCGCGGAAGCGGAGCTTCGTCTCGCCGGTCGTCCCGTCGTACAGGGACTCCAGCTCGGCGACGCGGTCGCGTGGAGCGGCGAGGGTGACCTCCACGAATCGCACGAGGCGCAGGTTAGTGTCCGCTCATGGACGAGATCTCGCGCGCCGAGCTGGCGGAGTTCATCGCGATCCCGAGCATCAGCGCCGACCCGGCGCATCGCGAGGACGTCAAGCGCGCCGGCGAGTGGGCTGCCGAGTTCATCCGCGCGAAGTGCGGCGGAACGGCCGAGCTCACTCCGTGGGGCGAGAGGGAGCTCGTGCTCGGCGAGGTTCGCGCCTCGAGCGACCCGGCGAGCGCTCCGACCGTCCTCGTCTACAACCACTTCGACGTCCAGCCGCCGGCGCCGCTCGATCTCTGGGAGAGCGAACCGTTCGAGCTGACGGTGAAGGACGACTGGGCCTACGCGCGCGGCATCACCGACGACAAGGGCCAGCTCTTCATCATGCTCAAGGCGGCTCAGCGGCTCGTCGAGGCGAAGGCGCTGCCGGTCAACCTCCGCTTCGCGTTCGACGGCGAGGAGGAGATCGGCGGCACGACGATCGTCGACTGGATCGAGCGCGACTCCGCGGGCGCCGACGCCGGGGTGATCTTCGACGGCGGCATGCTCCGCATCGACGTGCCGGTGTTCAGCCTCGCGACGCGCGGGCTGATCGCCTTCGACCTGAAGGTGACGACGGGCGAGCGCGACCTCCATTCCGGGATGTACGGCGGCGCGGCGCTCAACGCGATCCACGTCCTGATGCGCTGCCTCTCCGCGGTGACGGCGCGCGAGAACGGCCTCCTGCCGGAGCCGCTGCGCGCCGGCATCGTCCCGCCGACCGACGAGGAGCTCGCGAACTGGCAGGCGCTTCCTCCCGGCGACGAGGAGCTCGCGCTCGCGGGCGCGCGGCCGCTCGACGCCGCCGCTGCGGAGCAGTTCAACGTCCGCACGCTCGCCGAGCCGTCAGCGGACGTGAACGGGATCATCGGCGGGAAGCCGGGAGTGCGGAACACGACGTTGTCGGTGCACGCCGCCGGCGAGGTGACGATCCGGCTCGCGCCGGGCCAGAGCGTCGACGAGATCGGCGCCGCGGCGGAGAAGCTGATGCGCGACGCCGCCCCGGCCGGCGCGGACGTCGACATCGTCTGGTCGGGCGTGCCCGCCGGCCTGATGCGCCCCGACGAGCCGGCGATCCAGCTCGGCGCCGACGCGTTCGAGCACGTGCTCGGCGTCCGGCCGCTGCTCGTGCGCTCCGGCGGGACGCTCCCGATCGTGCCCGCGCTCGAGGCGAAGGGGATCCCGACGATCATCACCGGCTTCGGGCTCCCGGAGTCGAACGTCCACTCGCCGAACGAGAAGTTCCTCTACCGCTACTTCGAGCAGGGGATCGACACCGCCGCTGCGCTCTACACCCGCCTCGCGGAGTTGCCGCGCTAGCTAGAGATCGTGCGGATGCTCGTGGCTGCAGTGGAGCCACTCGTGGCCGAACTCGCGCATTGCGTCGATTATCGGGAGGAGCGACTCGCCTTTCGCCGTGAGCCGGTACTCGACGCGCGGCGGCGCCTCCGCGTAGCTGTGGCGCTCGACGATCCCCTCCGCCTCGAGGACGCGGAGCCGCTCGGCCAACGTGCGCGGGCTGATCCCGTGGCACGAGCGCTCGAGCTCCGAGAAGCGGCGCGGCCCTTCGGAGAGGTCGTGGACGAGGAGCGCCGTCCACTTCGCGCCGATGATCTCGGCCGTGGCGGCGACGGCGCACGTCGTCGCCTCGTGAACGGGGTTCATCGTCCGCATCGCCATTTGCAGGGAGAATTGTACGTCACCGTCTCGAGTGGCCATGTCTAGGTGTCTGACACCTGGACATGGCCGCAAGTGTCAGTCCCAGGGAGGCGGGTTGTGGGTCCAGCGGCCGCCGAGCATCGTGGCGACGACCTGCACCTCGCGCAGCTCCTCCTGCTCGCAGGCGAGCGGGTCGCGGTCGAGGACGACGAGGTCGGCGAGCCGGCCGGGGACGAGCGTGCCGCGGATTCGCTCGTCGTGGGACAGCCACGCCGGGGCGACGCAGACGGCGTGCAGCGCCTGGTCGAGCGTCAGCCGCTCGTCCTCGCGCCAGTGGTCGAGGACGCCCGCGACGACGCCCGCCCACGGCTCGAGCTCCTCCACCGGCGCGTCGGAGCCGTTCGCGACGAGCGCTCCCAGGTCGGCGAGCGAGCGGAACGAGTAGGCCTGGTCGAGCCGGTCGGCCCAGAAACGCTTCGCAAGCTGCTCGTCCGACGGCGCGTGGGAGAACTGGACGGAGGCCGCGACGCCGAGCTCGGCGAAGCGGGGGAGATCCGCCGGGTCGAGGCACTGCGCATGCTCGATCCGCGGGCGGAGCCGTTGCGGCTGCCAGGCGTCCGCGGCGCGTTCGAACGCGTCGAGCGCCGCGCGGTTCGCGCCGTCCCCGATCGCGTGCACGGCAACCGGCCAGCCCGCCGCGGCGCCGGCGCGCACGATCTCCTCGAGCTCCTCGCCGGATGTGATCACGACGCCCGAGCCGTCGGCCATCCACGCCGTCTGCGAGCCGAGCGTCCCGTCCATGAACGCCTTCAGGTAGCCGAGCCGGACGAGGGAGGAGGAGCCGGCGTCGCTGCGCAGGCCGAGCTCGCGGAGCTGCGGCAAGAACGTCGCCGGTGCCGACTGCCAGACCCGCAGCGGCAATCCGCCCTGCCCCTCGAGCTGCTGCCAGAGCCCGACGGCGCCGAGCCAGCCGTCCTTGTCGTGGACGCACGTGACGCCGCGCGCGGCCGCGACCTTGACGCCGTCGCGCATCGCGGCGAGGTACTCGTCGTCGGCCGCCTGCGCGTGGCGGTTCTTGAACTGCCACGCCGCCTGCTCGTAGAGGACGCCGGTCGGCTCGCCGGCCTCGTCCCGGACGACGACGCCTCCCTCCACCTCGAGGTCGCCGCCCGCGAGGGCGAGCGCCACGGAGTTGAGCCAGAGGCCGTGGTAGTCCTTCGAGATGAGCATCGCCGGCCGCTCCGGCTCGATCTCGTCGAGCGCCTGGCGGGTCGGCCGGCCGTCGGGCCAGTCGGCATCGCGCCAGCCCTGGCCGCGCAGCCAGGTCCCGTGACGCTCGGCGCCGCGGATCCGGTCGAGCGCCTCCGCGAGCGACGCGGCGCCTTCGAGCCGGACGTCCCGCTGCGCGATTGCCCAGGTCGGGAAGTGGACGTGCGAGTCGGTGAAGCCGGGGAGGACGCAGCGCCCGCCGAGGTCGACCGTCTCCGGGCTCGGCAGCGACGTCTCGTGGACGCCGACGCCGCCGGCGATCCGCTCCCCCGCGATCCAGAGCGCCGCGACCGTCGGCAGCGATGGGTCGAGCGTGCGGATCGTCCCGTTTCGGAGGATCATGTCTCCATGTTCGATCATGTCGGCCCCAACGTGCGCGACTACGCACGCAGCCGCGCCTTCTACGAGGCGGCGCTCGCGCCGCTCGGGTGGAAAGTCCTCGCCGAATGGCCGGAGCACGGCGTCTGCGGCTTCGGCGACGCGGAGCACCCGGTCTTCTGGCTCCATCAGCGCGAGCCGTACACGACCGGAGTCCACGTCGCGTTCACCTGTGACGACCGGGAGACGGTGGACTCATTCCACGCCGCGGCGCTCGCCGCCGGCGGCACCGACAACGGCCCGCCCGGTCTCCGCTGGTACCACGAGAACTACTACGGCGCCTTCGTCCTCGATCCCGACGGGAACAACATCGAGGCCGTCTGCCACGCGCCCGGCTAGGGAGGATCGACGCGCGGGCCGCCGCGATTGAGCGGGTTGCAGCGGAGGAGGCGCCAGACCGTCTTGCGCGTCGCAGTGGCGAAGCCGTAGCGCCGGAACGCGGCGAGCCCGTACTCCGAGCAGGTCGGCTCGAAGCGGCAGCGCGGCCGGAGGCGCGCCGGCACGCGGCTCCGGTACAGCTCGATCAGCGCGACCGCCGCGCGCGAGCCTGGGCTCAACGGGAGAGCGAGCGCCGGAGGAGCGGGACGGCGAGCCCGAACGCGATGCCGCCGGCGACGTAGATGATCCCGTAGGTGCGGGTCGGGAAGACGACCGCGTACTCCTGCAGGAGCACGCCGGCGCCGAGGCCCATCAGCAGACCGCCGAAGGCGCCGAGGACGTACGGCCACGTCCGCCGGCGCACGTTCACCGCCGGCACCGCGACGGCCATGAGCGCCGCTCCGCTTCCGAACAGCAGGAGAAGCGGGACGAGCACGAGCGCTGCGAGCGTGAAGAGGAAGCACCAGCCGCGCGAGGCGTCCTCGGCCGCGTCCGCGGGGCTGTAGTCGGACGGCACCTCGGCCCTCGTCCTTTGCTGCTCCTCTTCCTTGGCGACGTCCTCTTGCGTGACGGCGCCGCCCGGCCCGCTGCCGCCACCGCCGCCTGCGCCGAGGCCCGCGCCGAGGACGCTGAGGACGCCGACGCCCCCTGCCGCCGCGGCGGAGATTCCGGCGACGGTGCTGAACGGGTCGCCCGCCACCTTGATGAAGACGTCGCCGTCACACCCTCCGGCGTGGCCGGGGGCGAAGATCCCGAGCCCCTTCAACTCGTAGAGCCCGACCCCGTACTTCGCGAAGCTGTGGACGTCGACGTTCTGGCTCCAGGTGCCGCCCCCGGCCGGCGCGTCGTAGACGTTCCAGTCCGCGCCGAAGAACTCGAGGGAGATGCGGAGCTCGTCGAACGTCTTGCCGTTCACCGAGGTCATCGTCATCGGGATGACGTCGTTCTGGCCGACGCGGATGGCGTGGGCGGGGTCGACGGGGATGTTGTCGAGATTGACGCCGTTCAGCGTGGCGTGGCAGCCGTCCTGCACGTCCGCACCGGCCGGCGCCGCGGCGAGGAGCGCGATCCCGACCGCCGCCAGGAGCGCCGCTGCCGCAATCCCCCCGGAACGCGCCTTCCGCATCGAAGCCCTCCGGTTGCTGGGGCGATCTTGTGCCGATCCGCACCCGCAAGTCAAATCGGGTTCCGGCGCTTCTCCCGAAACGCTCGGGTCCCGGCCGGACATGCTGTAGGTGTGACGCCGGCCGCGAGACGAGAGCGCTTCGAGTTCCTCTACCGGGGCCTGTACGAGCCGATCGCCGGCTACGTGCTCCGGCGCGTCGCCAGTCCCGAGGACGGTGCGGAGGTCATCGCCGAGACGTTCGCCACGCTCTGGCGGCGGCTCGACTCCTGTCCGCCCGACGAGGAGGTGCGGCCCTGGCTCTTCGGCGTCGCGCGGCGGGTGCTCGCGAACCAGCGTCGCGGCGAGCGGCGCCGCAGCGCCCTCGCCGAACGGCTGACGTCGACGATCGAGCCGGCCGCCGTGCCGGCGCCTCTCGGCGACGACCGCGTGGCGCGGGCGTTCTCGACGTTGAGCGAGGCGGACCGCGAGGTTCTCGCGCTCGTCGCCTGGGAGGGATTGAGCCGAGAGGAGCTCGCGGTCGCGCTCGGAGCGAGCCGCTCCGTCGTCCGGCTCCGGCTCCACCGCGCGCGGCGCCGCTTCGAGGCCGCGCTCGAGAACGAGACGCGGGCGGAGTCGCTCGCCGCACGAGCCCGGATTCCACTTGCCGAAGGAGGACGAGAACGTGAGTGCGCCTGATTCCATCCACCTGCTCTCGCAAACCGCGCCGGTCTCCGACGCGGAGGCGGCCGAGGTGTTCGGACCGGCCGGCAAGGAGGGCCTCCTCGACGCGATCACAAGCCTGTCGCCCGGTCGCTCCCGGCCGGCTCGCCGCCGGCTCCGCCGCCCGCTCGTCGTCGTGCTCGCGGTCGTCGCGGTCGCCGCGGCGACCGGCGCCGGCTGGGCGCTGACGCGCGGCTCGGCGCGGGAGACGACCGCGGTCGACTGCATGATCGGCGGCGGCACGACCGTGATCAACGCCACCTCCGGCGACCCGGCCTCCGACTGCGCCGCCGTCTGGCCGGCTCCGGTGCCGAAGCTGCAGGCATACGACAACGGGCTCGGAGGCGTCTCCGTGATCCCGGCGAGCGAGAAGGCGCCCGCGACCTGGACGCCGATCGCGTCGCAGGACGTCGCGCTCATCGAGCTGCAGGAGTCGCTCGACGACAACATCAACGGCCTCGACTCGACGTGCTTCGACAGCGGCGCGGCGACGACATTCGCGCAGCAGCAGCTGGCCCGGCTCGGCCTGATCGGCTGGTCGGTGCAGACCCGCTCGAGCTCGCAGACGGCACCGCCGGCCCAGGCAGGCAACGCCGCTCCGGGCGTCAGCGGATCTGAGCTCTGCTACGGCGGCTTCGCCGATCCGCAGGCGAAGACGGTCACGTTGATGGGGTCGCCCGGCGACCAGTCCGGCCCGGCGAGCTGGCCGCCGCATCAGCTCGCGGACAGCCTCCGCCCGCTCACGCAGCAGTGCCTGTCCCTGTCCGCGATGGCCAGCGCCGTCGAGCAGCGCGCGACGGCCCTCGGCATGTCGCAGACGGTGGAGAACGACCGCAACTACGCCCTCAGCGCGACGCGGGACGACACGATGCGCTGCGCGACCGTCTACGAGACGGTCATGGGCACGACCGACGTCGTCGTCCGCGGCCCGGCGCACGCGAGCGGGAGCTAGCGGTCGGACATCTGGACACCAGGCCGCGCGCCGTAGAATCGGCGCGTGGCCTGGGACGTCCTGACCGGCGAGCAGCGCGAGCTGCGGGATCTCGTCCGGCAGCTCGCGCGCGAGCGGATCGGGCCGCGCGCGGCCGAGATCGACTCCTCGCACGAGTTCCCGTGGGACGTCGTCGAGCTGTTCCGCGAGAACGACATCTTCGGGCTCTTCTTCGCCGAGGAGTACGGCGGCCTCGGCACCGGCGCGCTCCTCTCGCTCATCGCGATCGAGGAGGTGGCGAAGGTCTGCGCGACGTCGGCGCTCATCCTCGCCGTGCAGGAGCTCGGCTCGCTCGGGCTCAAGCTCGCCGGCTCCGACGAGCAGAAGGAGAAGTACCTCCCGAAGTTCGCGTCGGGCGAGTGGCTGCCGGCGTACGCGCTCACCGAGTCCGGCTCCGGCTCCGACAGCGCCGCGATGCGGACGACGGCGAAGCGCGATGGCGACGAGTACGTCCTCGACGGCTCGAAGCGCTTCATCACGAACGCCGGCGTCGCGAACCTCTACACCGTCTTCGCGAAAACCGATCCGGAGGCGGGCCACTCCGGCATCTCCGCCTTCGTCGTCGAAGCGGACACGCCCGGCTTCGCGGTGGCACGGCTCGAGCCGAAGATGGGCATCTCCGGCTCGACGACCGGCGAGCTCACCTTCGACGGCGTGCGGATCCCCGCCGGCAACCTCCTCGGCGAGGAAGGCGACGGCTTCAAGATCGCGATGCGGATCCTCGACCGCTCCCGTCCAGGCGTCGCTGCGCAGGCGCTCGGCATCGCGCAAGGCGCGACCGACTACGCGCTCGAGTACGCGAAGACACGCGAGACGATGGGCAAGCCGATCGCGCAGCACCAGCTGATCCAGGCGAAGCTCGCCGACATGGAGACGGAGTGCGAGGCGGCGCGCGGCCTCCTCTATCGCTTCGGGCGCATGGTCGACGAGGGCGTCGACGGGCCGGAGCTGACGAAGGCGTCCGCGATGGCGAAGCTCAAGTGCGGCGACGTCGCGATGTACGCGACGACCGAGGCCGTGCAGATCCTCGGCGGCTACGGCTACATCAAGGAGTACCCGGTCGAGCGCTTCATGCGCGACGCGAAGATCACGCAGATCTACGAGGGAACGCAGGAAGTCCAGCGCCTCGTGATCGCGCGTGAGATGGCGAGGGAGTCGCGGGCGTTCCTCCTCGCCGGTGTCTGAGCTCTGGCGCGCGAGCGAGCACGAGCCGCTCGTCGAGGAGGAATGGAGCGAGGAGCGCGCCGAGGGCGCGATCGCCGAGATCGTCGCCGACGCCGAGTCGGCCTTCGGCGACGGACGCTGGCCGTGGCATCCGATGGACGGCGAGGACGACGAGGACTCCACCTCGCTCTACCTCGGCTCGGCCGGGATGGTCTGGGCGCTCCACGAGCTCGGCTCGGCCGGCTGGGAGGACGCGGCGCTCGCGCTCGTCGACCGCTACCGCGCCAAGCCGGACTTCGGCGAGATGGCCTCCGCACCGAGTTACTGGATGGGCGAGTGCGGGATCGCGCTCGTCGCGTATCGCCTGACCGGCGACGCCGGGCTCGCCGACCGCGTCCACGAGCTCGTCCTCGCCAACCTCGACTCGCCGACGAACGAGGTGATGTGGGGGACGCCCGGCTCGCTGCTCGTCGCCGAGGCGATGCTCGCGTGGACGGGCGAGAAGCGCTGGGAGGAGGCGTGGCGTGCCTGTGCCGAGCGCGTGCTCGCGACCCGCGACGCGGACGGGCTCTGGACGCAGGATCTCTACGGCAGAACGTTCCGCTTCCTCGGTCCGGCGCACGGCTACGCCGGCAACGTCCGCGCGCTCGCGAACCGGGGCGAGGCGCCGCCGCTCGCCGACCTCTCGCCGTACGTCATGCGCGGCGACGGGCTCGCCAACTGGGTTCCCGGCGAGGGCGCCGAGCCTCGTGAGACGCGCGTCCAGTGGTGCCACGGCGCGCCCGGCATGGTCGCGACGCTCGGCGACCTCCTCGACGAGGAGACCGCGCTCGCCGGCGGCGAGTTGACCTGGCGCGCCGGGCCGCTCGCGAAGGGATCGAACCTCTGCCACGGCACGGCGGGCAACGCGTACGCGTTCCTCGTCCTCCACCGCCGCACCGGGGACGAGCTCTGGCTCGAGCGGGCGCGCGCCTTTGCCATGCACGCGATCGGTCAGGTCGCGCGGGAGCGGGCCAGGCTCGGCCGCGGCCGCTACTCGCTCTTCACCGGCGACGTCGGCGTTGCGCTCTTCCTCCGCGACCTGCTTCGCGGCGAGGACCGGTTCCCGACGATGGGCCCGTTCGCTTGAGCTACTCGTCGACGCTGTCGACGTCGTCCTCGGCCTGCTCGCCAAGCTCGACGATGTCCCCCTCGTGGAAGAGGACGTCCTTCAGCGCGACACGCCACTTCTCGTTCCTCCGCGTCAGCCATTCGAGGCTCATCGCGAAGTGCTTGAACTCCTCCTGCTGCGCGTTCTCCATGATTGCGCGCGCCTGGTCGTCGGCCTCGACGGAGATCCGCTGCTCGTACCAGCCGATCGCCTCGGCTTCCTCCTGCAGGGAGGCGACCATCCGGGCGAAGCTGCGAATCGCGGCCGAGAGCTCGGCGGGCGGCTCGTGGTATTGATCGGTCGGCATACGTTGCCTCTGTCCGCGTCCCTCGCGCTTACACCTGAGGACCGACGATGAAGCCCTTCTCGTGAGCGATCCGCGCGCCCGGAGCTTCGGCTCCGCGGCGGAGGACTACGAGCGCGGCCGGCCCGGCTGGCCCGACCGCGTCGCCGACGTTGCGGGGCTGCCGCCGGACGCCGAGGTTCTCGACCTCGCCGCCGGAACCGGCAAGCTCACGCGCCTGCTCGTCCGCCGCTTCGCGCGCGTCGTCGCGGTCGAGCCGGACGACGCGCTCCGCGAGCTGATCCGCGACGCCGAGACGCTCGCGGGCGAGGCGGAGAGGATCCCGCTCCCCGACGCGTCGGTCGACGGTGTCTTCTGCGCCGAGGCGTTCCACTGGTTCGACGCGCCGCGGGCCGTCGCCGAGATCGCGCGCGTCCTCCGTCCGGGCGGCTCCGTCGTCGTCTGCTTCAACGACGGCGCCGGCGAGACCGAGCCGCGCTGGCCCGACGCGGCGCGCGCTGTGATCGAGCGCCACCGGCCGCCCGGCGAGGTCGGCGGCCGCCATCTCGTCGAGGCGGGCGCGTGGCGCGATGCCTTCGCGGCCGACGAGCGCTTCGAGCCGCTCGCCTTCGAGACCGCGCCGCACGATCACCTCCAGAGCTCGGAGGAGGCGGTCGCGCAGCTCCTCTCCATCAGCGGCTTCGCGCTTCTTCCCGAGGCAGAGCGAGAGGAGATGCGGCACGAGCTCCGAAACGTTCTCCCCGACGAAACGTGGCGGACGCCACTGCTCGCCGAAATCTGGTCGACGCGGAGGAGAGACTGATGATCAACGGCGCAAACACCGGCTTCATGCTCCTGGCGGCGGCCCTCGTGATGATCATGACGCCGGGGCTGGCCTTCTTCTACGGCGGGCTCGTCGGCCGCTCGAACACGCTCACGATCATGATCCAGAGCTTCGCGTCGATGGGGATCACGACCGTGATGTGGTGGCTCGTCGGCTACTCCCTCTGCTTCAGCGGCGGCAACGACGGGATCTTCGGGAACTTCCACTACGCGCTGCTGCGGCACGTCGGCGTCAACTCGATCTACCAGCCGTCGCACATCCCGCTCTCGGTGCTGATCGTCTACCAGATGATGTTCGCGATCATCACGCCGGCCCTGATCACCGGCGCGTTCACGAATCGCGTCACGTTCAAGGCGTACCTGATCTTCCTCGTCGTCTGGCAGGTCGCGGTCTACTACCCGTTCGTCCACATGCTCTGGGGCGGCGGCCTGCTCGAGCACTGGGGCGCGCGCGACTTCGCCGGCGGGATCGTCGTGCACGCGAGTGCCGGCTTCGCAGCGCTGGCCTCGGTCCTCTACGTGGGCAAGCGGAAGTTCGTCGACACGCCGCACAACATCCCCTTCATCGCGCTCGGCACCGGCCTGCTCTGGTTCGGCTGGTACGGCTTCAACGCGGGCAGCGAGCTCAAGGTCGACCACATCACCGCGCTCGCCTTCCTCAACACCGACATCGCCGCCTCGTTCGCGGCGGTGACTTGGCTGTTCGTGGAGTGGTGGTTCGCGAAGAAGCCGCACTTCGTGGGGCTCCTCACCGGCGCGGTCGCCGGTCTCGCGACGATCACGCCGGCGGCGGGCTACGTGCCGATCTACGCCTCCGTCGTGATCGGGATCGCGGCGGGCGGTGTCTGCTACGCGGCGATCCAGCTCAAGAACCGGCTGAAGTGGGACGACGCGCTCGACGTCTGGGGCGTGCACGGAGTGGGTGGCCTGCTCGGGATCGTGCTGCTCGGCGTCTTCGCCGGGACGGCCGTCAACGCGGCCGGCGGGGCAGGACTGATCCACGGCTCCGGCTCGTTCTTCGGCAAGCAGGTCGCCGCCGGGATCGGCTGCTCCCTCTATGCCTTCCTCTTCACGTACGCGGCGCTGCGGGTCATCGACCTGATCACGGCGGTGCGGGTCGGTGAGGAGGCCGAGAGCGGGCTCGACGAGGCGATGCACGGGGAGAGCGCCTATCAGCTCGACGACGGGGCGCCGCCCGTTCCCGCGATGTAGCGGCCGGGAGGGTCAGCCCTGCGGCAGCGGGCTGATGTTGCTCGCGAGTCGGTACGTCCCGGCCTGCCAGTCGAGGACCGCGCGGAGGATCTTCTTCCGGTTCCCGTTCACGGAGGCGGCGACGACGGCTTCGGTACGGCGCTTCTCGAGCGTGACCTTGACGACCGTGAGCCGCCTGATCGGGAGGACCAGGTGGAGGGCGGCCGCCTTGAGCGTGCACTTCGACGCGCCGCCGAGGCGCTTGAGCGCGCTCGCGGTCAAGTCTCCGCACACCGTCCGGTAGCGCTTGTGCTCGTAGGCGCCGGCGAGGCTCGCGACGTCCTTGCGGACGAGCCTGGCCGCGGCGGCGTTCGTGCGCGGCGCCTTTGCGGGCGCGTGGCGAAGGCCCGCCGCCGGGGCCGCGGCCGAGAGCACAGCCACCGTCAGGAGGGTCGTGACGCCTGCAGCGAGGCCGATTCCGCCGCTCCGCATCGGCGGATGGTACAGCGGTACCGATGTACTCTCAATCCGTGCGGCTCGACGGCATCCATCACGTGACGTGCATCACCGCCGACGCGCCGCGGAACGTCGAGTACTACACCGGCACGCTCGGGTTGCGGCTCGTCAAGAAATCCGTCAACCAGGACGACCCGACGGTCTACCACCTCTTCTACGCCGACGAGAACGGCACGCCCGGCTCCGACATCACGTTCTTCGAGTACCCGAGCGCGCGCGAGGGCCGCGCAGGCGCCGGGATGATCCACACGGTCGTCTGGCGCGTCGGCTCGGAGGAGGCGCTCGACTTCTGGCGCGACCGCGTCGGCGGCGTCCCGTTCGCCGACCCGGACGGGCTGCGTCACGACCTCGTCGTCGCCGACGTCCCCGACGAGCCGCTCATCGCCGACCATCCGGAGATCCCGCGCGAGCTCGCGCTGCAGGGGTTCGAGGGCGTGCGCGCCTACGGCGAGGAGCCGGCCGAGTTCCTCGAGGCCCTCGGCTTCGAGAACGGACTCACGCGCGGAGATTCGCGGCAGGGCTGGATCCGCTACGAGCCGGCGCCGGAGGAGCACGGGATCGGCGGCTCGGGCACCGTCCACCACGTCGCGTGGGCGTGCGGGATGGAGGAGCAGGAGGCGTGGCGGCAGCGCGTGATCGAGGCGGGCGGCCGGCCGACGGAGATCATCGACCGCTTCTGGTTCCGCTCGATCTACTTCCGCGAGCCGACCGGCGTCCTCTTCGAGATCGCGACGCTCGGGCCGGGCTTCGCGGCGGACGAGGATCCCGCGCATCTCGGCGAGACGCTCATCCTGCCGCCGAGCTTCGAGCATCTCCGAGCGGAGGTCGAGCCGCTCCTGACGCCGCTGCCGAAGACGCGCTAGCGCTACTTGCCGGGCTCGGGGAGCGAGCTCGTGTCGACGACCTCGAAGTCGGCGCCCGTCAGCCGGCCGAGCGAGTGGAGGTCGTCGTTGCTCCAGTGCGCGTTCGGCGCGCCCGAGACGTACCACGGGGACCCGTTGTCGGCGAGGATCATCCCGTAGGTCTTCAGCGCCTCGAGCACGACGCGCGCCTGCTTCGGGAAGGACAAGATGTCGACGCTCGCCTTGAGCCGCACGCGGAGGCCCATCGGCGGCAGGGACGCGCTCGTCGAGCTCGAGGCGTAGTGGCGGGCGGGGTAGACGTAGGCGCGGCGCGTCTCCGGCGCGGTGAAGCGGAGCGCGTGGTCGATGACGCCGCGCGAGACCTCGTCCCAGCGGGCGAGGCCGGGGAAGATCGGCAGCCCGGCCGCGTCGGCGGAGGTCCAGCCGGCGGGCCGGAGATGGTCGGAGCGGAGACTCCACGTCGCGCCGGAGCCGGCCGTCCAGCCGTGGCTCGTGTGACGGAGGTCGTAGAGCTCGTAGAGCCGGCACGAGCTCTTGTCCACGAGGATCGCGTGCCGGTCTCCCGTCGAGCGCGGCCCGCCTTCGATGTGGACGCCGCGCGGGATCGGGTAGCGGACGCGGTCGGACTCGTCGGCGTAGTCGAAGGAGACGCGAGACAGCGGCGTCCGGCTCGAGACGACGTCGAACGGGATCCCGATCGGGCCGCCGTCCCACGTGCCGGAGCCGAAATCGGCGTGGATGGGGGCGTTGAGGCCGATCGACCGGATCATCTGCGCCGAGTTCGCCGCCACCGGCAGCGTGTCGACGCGCTCGTTCCACGCGTTGTCCGCCGGGAAGACCGGGCACTTCGGCGCGCTCGGGAGCCGCAGGGCGCGGGCGGCTCCGCCGCCGAGCAGCGCGACGGCCGTGGCGAGCGCAAATGCGGCAAGGACTTTCATTTGCCGCATGGTGCCCCATACTTTTCGGAATGGCCTCCCCCCAACGACGCCTGCTCGTGGTCGACGACGACGGCGACATCCGGCGGCTCGTCGAGAAGCTGCTCGAGACCGCGGGCTACGCGGTCGAGTCCGCCGCCGACGGGCGGGCGGCTCTGCGCGCCTTTCACGCACGGCCGTGCGACCTCGTCGTCCTCGACGTGTCGATGCCGGAGCTCGACGGCTTCGAGACGCTCGAGCGGCTGCGAGACCTGAGCGACGTGCCGGTCATCCTCCTCACTGCCCGCAGCGGGGAGATCGACAAGGTGCGCGGCTTCCGGGCGGGCGCCGACGACTACGTCGTGAAGCCGTTCGGCAGGCAGGAGCTGCTCGCGCGGGTCGAGGCGCTGCTGCGGCGCGCGCCGCAGGCGAGCCACGCGGACAACTTCGACGACGGCGTCCTCGCGATCGACTTCGCGGCGCGCTCGGTGATCTTCCGCGGCCTGCCAGTCCGGCTGACGCCGCTCGAGTTCCGGCTCCTCGCCGCCTTCGCGCGGCACTCCGGCCAGGTGCTCTCGCCCGACCAGCTCATCGAGCACGGCTGGGGACACTCCGCGGGCGTCTCGCGCGACCAGGTGAAGCTCTACGTCTCGTACCTGCGCAAGAAGCTCGGCCCGGCGCCCGACGGCTCGCAGGCGATCAAGACCGTCCGCGGCTTCGGCTACCGGTACGGCTAGGCGAGCGGCAGGGAGACGGTGACCTTCGTCCCCTGGCCCTCGTTGCTGTCGAGCGAGATCGCGCCGCCGTGGGCCTCGACGATCGCGCGGGCGATGACGAGCCCGAGCCCGGTGCCGGGGATCGCGCGCCGGGTCGCGCTCGAGGCGCGGTAGAAGCGGGAGAAGAGCTGGCCCATCTCGTCCTTCGGGATCCCGATGCCCGTGTCCGCGACCTCGAGGACTGCGCGGCCGTCGGCGCCGCGGACGGTGACGGCGACCGAGCCGCCGGGAAGCGTGAACTTGAGCGCGTTCGAGACGAGGTTGTCGAGCACCTGGCCGAGGCGGCCGGCGTCGGCCGCGAGCGGCAGCGCCCCGTTCGTGTGCAGCTCGAGCTCGATCTCCTTCTCCAGTGCCGTCGGGCGCGCTTCCTCGACGGCAGCGGCGGCGATCTTCCCGAGGTCGGTGGCCCCGATGCGGAGCTCGAGCCGGTCGGCCTCGATCTGCGCGACGAGCAGGAGGTCCTCGACGATCCGCTGCAGGCGGGTGGTGCCGCGCCGGATCACGTCGAGGTAACTGCGCGCCGCGTCGCCGAGCGTCTCCTCCTCGTCCTCGAGCATCTCGACGAAGCCGGAGATCGAGGTGAGCGGCGTGCGGAGCTCGTGGGAGACGGCCGCGACGAAGGCGTCGCGCAGGCGTTCGAGGTGACGGTCGGAGGTCACCTCGCGCAGCGTCCAGATCCGCCCGAGGATCGAGCCGTCCGCCTTCCAGACCGGCGCCGTGTAGCCGCGGAAGACGCGGCCGCTGTCGCCGAACTCGAATTCGTCGGAGCTCGGCTCGAGGTTCGTCGCGAGAGCGAGCATCCGCTCCTTGAAGCGGTCCGGCTCGGTCGTCCGGTCGGCGAGGGTGAGCAGCCGCTCGCTCACCGTCCCGAACGGCGGCAGCCCGAACTCGAGGCTGATGCGGCGGAGCGGGGCGTTCGAGAGGAGGACGTTCCCGTCGGGGTCGGTGAGGCAGATGCCGTCGAGCGTCGAGTCGAGCAGCGCGCCCTGCAGCGCGGTCGTCGCCTGCAGCTCCTGCGCGTCGGAGGAGATGCGGCGCGAGACGAGGCCCGTCCCGAGCCCGATCGCCGTCAGCGCCGCCATCCGCACCGTCAGGGCGACCGCGTCGTGCGGCCCGCCGACCTCGACGACGGCGATCGCGTAGAGCGCCGTCGCGCCGAGCCCGGCGATCGCGCCGCCGTTCGGCCCGACCTGGCTCGCGAGGACGATGACCCAGGGGACGAAGGCGGAGGCTGCGAGCCGGCCCGTGTCGCCGACTGCGATCAGCCCGGCGAAGCTGCCGAGCAGGCCGAGCGTCCCGAGCGCGAGCAGCACCGGCCGGCGCAGCAGGATCGCCGCGAGGGCGCGGAGGATCCGCGCGAACGTGTAGCGGCGTTCGCCCGCGTAGTGACCTGCCGCCGAGCTCACGGTCATGAATCTTGCTCCGTTCCTTCGGGTTCCGCGTCCCCCTTTTCGCCGAGCAGGATCTTGAAGAAGATCCCGAAGCCGGCGAGAAGCCCGAGCAGCAGCGGCGTGTGGAGGAAGCGGAGGAGGAGGTAGGCCTTCGGGATCCAGAGCAGCCGCGCGCCGACGATGTCGGAGTTGTGCGGATGCCAGAGATCCGGCAGCGTCCGGTTGTCGCCCTGCACGATCCAGCCGGTGCGCGCGTTGCCGCCGACGATCCGGTGGATCACCTCGTAGCCGGCGCCGACCTGTCCCTGCGGGACGCGGTAGGCGATGACCTCGCCGACGTGGTAGCTCGACTGCCGCTCCACGAGCGCGAGATCGCCGGTGTGCATGTGCGGGAGCATGCTCGTCCCGCTCACGACGACCCAGCCGGCGCGGCCGCCGAGGCTCTGCGGCAGGCAGAACCAGAGCATCGCCGCGACGAGGCCGAGCTGCGCGAGCATCACGAGCAGCCGCTTGAGCGGCAGCCAATCCGGCAGGCCGTGGCGCCGCGTCGCCGAGGAGGTCCGCGGCAGCGGAAGGGTCTCGACGCTACTTCTCATAGCTGAGGGTGAGGGAGGGGCGGTTCGCGGTGGTCGCGTTCTCCGCCGAGGCGATCTGGGTCGTCTTCGCCGGGCCGGAGGTCGTGTCGACGAGCTCCCACCCCCAGAGCGTCCCGGCCTTGATCGCGGCGTCGACGTCGGCGGTGACCGGAACCGTGTAGGCCTGGTTCTTGGTCGGAGTGAACGAGGTCGTCGCCGTCGTGCCGATCGTGAGCGAGCTGACGCCGTTCCACGTGAGCGTCGAGCCGCTCCAGCTCGTGTAGACGGGATAGAGCGAGATCGTGTGGCCCTGCTGGCTCGTGACGAACAGCGTCAGGCTGGCCGAGTCGGCGCCCGCGGTCGTCGGGAGATTGCAGGCCGAGAGGTCGAAGCGAATGAACCCGTAGTCCGGATTGGCGCCTCCGGCGATCGACAGCGTCGTGGCCGCGCCGCTCGTCGTCGTCGGCTTCGACTTCTGGACGAACGTGTCGTCGGCCGTGCTGTACGTCTGGTTGCACGCCGCCTTCGTCAGGGTCTGGTTCCAGGCGTGCAGCTGCTTCGTGCCGACGCCGAGGCTCGCCGCGTAGGCGA
>Ga0070741_10003117_pt1 | contig 42035 bp, 26 predicted proteins | sample Coa_R1_4_FD_66440 | JGI IMG/M metagenome (GOLD analysis project Ga0070741, IMG submission 66440) | Surface soil microbial communities from Centralia Pennsylvania, which are recovering from an underground coalmine fire - Coalmine... | ecosystem: Environmental > Terrestrial > Soil > Unclassified ... | reverse complement strand
CGGGACATTTCAGCTGCCGGCTGCGTTCACTGCCGGATCGGGGGCCGCATCGGCAACCATCGCTGATTTCAACCGAGACGGAGAACCCGACCTTGCCATCACGAACTATTGGGACAACTCTGTCACCATCCTTCTCGGCAATGGCGCAGGTGGCTTCTCGCCACGACGCGATTTTGTCACCCCAGCGAATTCCTTTTCCGTGGTCGCCGCCGATTTCAACAAGGACGGAAAGCTTGACCTCGCTGTGAACAACGAGGAGACCAATAACGTCTCTCTTTTATTTGGAAATGGGGATGGAACCTTTCAGCCTCACGTAGACTACGCCACCAGTCAGCTGCCTCGGGCTGTCGCCGCAGGTGACTTTAATGGAGATGGGATCCTCGATCTTGCGGTCCCAGCTGAGGGACTGAACTTCGCCATCTCGAAAGTTTCGATACTGCTGGGCAACGCCGACGGATCGTTTCAGCCTCATGTCGACTATGACACCGGGTCGGGTCCATCTCCCGCCGCAGTGGCGGACTTTAATGGAGACGGAAAGCTCGATCTGGCAATGGCAGGCCTGGATTCGGGTTCAGTTTCAGTACTGCTGGGCAATGGTGACGGCACATTTAAGCCTGCTGTTAACTACCCGCTGAACAGTGTGGTCAATGTTGAGCCTACGGCTGTGGCAGTTGCCGACTTCAGTGGCGACGGTAAGTCGGACATAGCCGTCTCTTCAGGCGCCGGACTATCGGTTTTGTTTGGCAACGGCGATGGAACCTTTCAATCTCGCGTCGATTATCCCTTCGCGGCGGGAATTTCCGGATTGCTGGTGGCAGATTTTGACGGCGATGGGCATCCTGACATCGTTACAAAAACCCAAAATGGGATCTCCGTGTTACTGGGCACCGGAAGCGGATCGTTTCAAGATCCCAAAACATCAGCTGGAAACTGCTGCGGCAATTCGTTTGCGGCCGGGGATATTGATGGAGACGGGAAACTTGACTTGGTTGCAGCTAATGGCGGAGGAGTGTCGGTTCTGCTCGGCAAAGGAGATGGCACTTTTTTCCCTCACCTTGATTTTTTGACGGGCGGCGCTTCGTCGGTCGCCGTCGGCGACTTTAATGGTGACAATCAACTCGATATTGCCAGCAGTGGCGGCGTAGCCCAAATTGGAACTGCCGTGCAAAACCACGTTTCCCTGCTGTTATCGGCTCCTCTGGTTGCACTTTCTGCCAGCCGGATGGTTTTCGCAGCTCAGGGGATCGGAACGGCGAGTGCCGCCAGCGGAGTCACTGTCACCAATATTGGCGCTGCCCCGCTGAACATTTTCCTGATCTCGATCAGCGGAGACTTCAGCCAGACAAATAATTGCCCTTCGACTCTTGCACCGCACGCACTCTGTGTCATCGACGTAGTCTTCACTCCTGCTTCTTCAGGGACGCGCAACGGAACTCTTTCGATTTCTGACAGCGCTACAAGCATCCCGCAGGCCGTCAGCTTAATCGGCAACCTTGGTTCGCTTGCGCTCTCGGTTTCGAATGTGACCTTTTCCGCGCAGCTGGTTGGCACCAGCAGCGCTGCGCAGACCGTTGCTGTGACGAACCTGGGAAACGTTCCAATAGCGCTAGGGGAAATCGTGGTCGGAGGAGTCAACAGCGCAGATTTTGTCGAAAAGAATGACTGTGGCAGCTCCATAGCTGCTGGAGGAGCGTGCACTTTAAATATTAGCTTTGCGCCCACAGCGCGCGGGTCCCGCAATGCAAGAGTGACTGTCTTTGATGCCCTTAACAACAGCCCGCAGGCGGCAAACTTAACGGGCATTGGCGTGGCCCCGATTGTCACCCTGGGCGCCTCCAACCTGCGCTTTGTCAACCAAAACCTCGGCACCACCAGTGCGGCGCAGACGGTTACGCTGACCAACACTGGAGATGCGAGTCTCACAATTTCCGCCGTCTCGGTCAGCGGCACCTTTGCTCAGACGAATACCTGCGGAACAAATGTTGCCATTGGCGCAAGCTGCGCCTTCAGTATCACATTCACTCCTACCGCGCTTGGAATCAATCTGGGACAACTGACGATGAGGGATAACGCCCAGGGGAGCCCGCACGCAATAGGCTTGGTCGGCGCAGGGGTGCAGCCGGTCCTATCTTTTTCCTCGAGCAGCCTCAGCTTTGCCGGACAGCTTGTCGGGACGGCAGGTGGAGCGAAGACGGTGGTGCTATCAAACACTGGCAGCGGCGTGCTGCATCTGGCGGGAATCAGCTCCACCGGCGACTATTCTCAAACCAATAACTGCGGCGGCAGCGTTGCGACCGGTGCTTTTTGTACCGTCAACATCACGTTCTCGCCCAGCGCAACCGGTGCCCGTAGCGGCAATCTTGCAATCACCGACGACGCTCCGCAGAGTCCGCAGAACCTGCCGCTTACCGGCGCGGGCACAGATTTTTCTCTTGGTACGCAAAACGGGGCAACAACTTCGCTTGCCGTCACCGCCGGGCAAACCGCCGTCTACAATCTGCAATTGAGTTCGGTCAATGGATTCGAAGGAACTGTATCACTGAACTGCAGTGGCGCCCCGGGCCTCTCCACTTGCACGATCTCTCCCTCATCCCTTACGGTCACTTCAACTGCGCCGGTTCCTGTGAGCGTCAGCGTCACTACCACGGCCAGCACTCAGGTCGCAGGTTCGACTGAACCGCCCGCAATTCCCTTCGGCAATGCCGGTTTGCTTGTAGCTATGTTCGGTCTCGCGTTCATCGTGTCAATCTCGTGCTGGCCCACGATTGCTCCTCGTCGTTTGGGATCTTGCATTTGCGGTATCGGAGTCGTCCTGGCGTTTGTTTCCCTATCTGCGTGTGGTGGAGGAGGCCACCACACGACCACGGTTCCAGGCACTCCAGCGGGAACCTACAATCTCGTTGTCATCGGAACCTCGAACGGAGTAAGTCGCAGTTTGAACCTACAGCTCACGGTGAATTGATTCCCTTTATACGCCAACGGAGGACTGACTAGCAGTCTTGGCTGAGAACAGAAAAGAGGAATCGATGTTGGGTGCAATCGCCAGGTGATGTAATCGGCTCGGTACATGAATGCCCGAGCAGACGAAGAGTTTTCCGCTCTGTTTAGTTTTCAGTCGAATATCCCCCTAACCATTTCCACGTACCCTCGCGTCAGAATTTCTCACCGATGATGGTCGTGAATTCAACAAGCACCGGACGTAAACGCCAGAGCCCTGACAGACTGCTTGTAGCCATTCGACCTTCTTTCTTCGGCTCAGGTGTTGAACTGCTCTGTTCCTTCGACCTGTGCCCCGAAACGTGCCACGAAAACCTGCAGCAACTCCTGAACCAAACTCAAAACGGTTGGAAATAGTAGGCTTGCGCACCAACATTTTTGGGTCTGCTGACCGAGAATCAGTAGCTCTAATCTGCCGTCGTAACATGTTGAAAAGAGTGGTGAGCGCGGAAGGAATCGAATCCACAAAGAAACCTAGTTTCAACAACCTACAGAGCGACAGATGACACGCAAGTCCACAGAAAGCACTATTAATCAGGTTAACAGCACGCAAACAGCACGCGGGACGAGGATGCGACTAGCATTCTGCTCCAGCCGCGGCCATATCCCCATGCTGCCGACCTCGTCTCTATCCGCTCTGCGGAACCTTCACGGGAAATTCCTCCAATGGTCGTCTCCAATGCGGACTATCTCGATTGGAAGCAGCGGGTGCACTCACCGAGGCTTACAACTACTGAACTCAGGTGAAATGCTTTTTCACGAATCGCGGAGAGCTCTGATATGTCACGTCATTTGACTGAGATATGTGTTTCTGCTCACACCATTAACTAGTGGGCGGACAACAAGGAGATGCCGTCTACTCGCAAACGCTGTTTGCTGGCCTCCGGCGACCCGCCTCCCGCTGTCGTGAGCAATGCGTATGGTACAGCGACAATTCCGATACCCTCCGCACTGCCATTATGTGCAGCGAGAGCCTTTGTGATGTCGAATGTTTCATCCATGCCGGAGCCGATGTGCACATCGTGCATGACTTCCGGGTGGCGGAAGAGGGCGATTGAACCGATAAAGGATGGGTCGTTTCTACTCAGGCTTCGGGTGCGGTCGGTAGTCAAATGTAAATCGAACCCGGTTGATTCAATAGTCCCAAGGCGAACCCGTTGCAGCCTGAGAAGCACTCGTTTCGGCTGCCGCGTTGCCGGAGTAGTCACTGCTTCAGACTTCGACACGGAAAGGGCTGCCGTCAACTGATCCTGCATGAGCGGCATCAGGGGAATAAAAGATCGGCCAGCTGGCAACAAAGTGATCGGTTTCTCGACTGTCTTCAGCAGTTCGAATTGCTGCAGTCTCTCCTGCACCACTATTTCTGAGCGAAGCTGTGCGCTAGCACGACTCGGCAATGCCAGGGGTTTGCAGGTGAGATTCTCGTATTTGAAGCGAATCCCAAGTGCCCGATAGTCAAAATATTTTCGTCTGGGTTCATTGATCACACTGCCGTTGGTATCAAAAAAGAACCAAGGACGTTCCTCGAACCAATAATCAGACGGCAGTTTCCCCCAGCTCTTGCCTGCCATGCAGGACCACGCAGCCCACAAGCGATCAATATTCGAATGATGGATTGAGAAGATTGGATCGAAACCAGCGGTAGGAGGCGTAGCCATCGCACCCACACTGGCTTCTCCGGTCGACGAATCGATGATCCCACCGACGGCGCGGTGGATCTGATCGTGAGGGTAGCTTTCAAGCAGGCCACGCGTCGATGGATCTTCATCCGCAATTCCACCGCCCAGTCCCTCCCGTTCTGTTTCGCCAAAGAATATTGGAGCATCCATTGGCAACGAGATATCTACGGCAGAGTCGGACAGTTCCAGCAAAGGTAGGCCAGTCGCAAACGGATGCTCGTATCCAGTAAAGTAAAAATCCCGTTCGGCCATGTACAAAGGGTTTATGTTCGCGGGATCGTCATTGTCAAGATTGCCGTCGAGGTGCTTAATTCCAAACTCTCGAGGGAACTTGCGGTTCGTCTTTTCGGTGTAGTTCCAATACGGAAGGGAAAATCTATCGTCCTCCGTATGCATGCGGAGAATGCGTTCGAAATAGTAAGTGTATCCTCGATGCCACGGCAGAAAGTTCGCCGAGTTCTCCCCGTCGTGTGGACACTGGTTCCAATAGCGCTTTTTGAACACCGCATCGACCTTCGGGTCATCTGCCGCGGCTTTCTTTATTGCATCCGGCGTAACGCCGTGAATTGCTGCCTGATAAAACCAGCTTAGCGGATCGCTCGGTTTTCGCGCCTTCATCGCTCTGACGCCCTTGCGTAGCGCCGCAACTAACGTAGCGTCCTGACCAAACTCTTCTAACGGCATTCGAGGTAGTGGTGTCGTGCTCGCAAAAATGTGACCTTCAGGCATTAAGAATGTCGAGACCGCCGCTACTGTTAGGCTTTTCAGGACCTCTCGGCGATTTAAGTTCATGTATATGCTCAATCAGTCACAGAGTGGGTCTACTTGTCTCCATGACTGTCGCTCTGCGCTCGCTACGATACACCAAGGATTCGGTATTTTCGCGTTTTTTTAAAAGGTCGTTCTGAAACAGGAACAAAAAGAAAACATTGCCATGGATCTCATCGCCTAGCCGTATAATGCGGACCCGTTATTCCTTTTCACGTGATCGAAATGGGAGAACGAAGAGGTCTGCCGGGGAGCGCAGAGCTCGCGCGGACAAGGAGAGACATAAATGAAACAACACTGTGCAGGCGCATTCGCCGTATTTGTAACGACGATGCTGGCAACCGTCGTTTGGCCGCAGCAACCGGTCGTTGTTGCCGTCCCGGCCCGGGCCGGAGCGGTCGAGGGAATGACTGAGAATTCCGATGCCTTTATGTGGCGCCTGTTCGCCCAGATAACAGCACCCACTGACGCCAGATCGCAAGTGACCTTCGAAACGTGGGCATCGGACAACGATACGTTTACCGCCCATCCGCACTGGCCCGAAGCGGGCGAGCCAGTAAAGTTCCACAGGAGTGTACTTCAGCTCGGGAAGGCGCTCGCCGCAGACAGCGCGCTGATGCGCATCGATTTACGCGCGAACGCGATTGACGTGCCATGTGCACCGCCTGTTGCGGCTGCCGTTGGAGGATTTCCGACGAACGGCACGCCCACGCCCTGTATCGCCGAGCAGGTGGCGCGCAATCGCCCCATGTTTGATTACATCGTAAACAACCATCTGTACACGCAGGCTGGTCTCGCTACTGCGTATCAGAAATCATTCGATATAGATATGCCAGTGGAATCGATCGCTGTAAAGGGTGACTGGATTCCGCTGGCGGCACTGCTGCAGTGGGTCCCGCAGTTGAAAGATTTCGACAACATTCGAAAGCTCTACCACACGACAATCTCGAGCTCCGTCGAATATGCGCTCGTCTCAATGCACATGGCGAGCCGCCAGAACAAAAACTGGGTGTGGGCAACATTCGAACACGAAATGAATCCCGGCCGCTGCGACTACATTGGATGTTTCGATAGCTTTGGTGCGCAGGTAAAGTCTGTCGAGCCAAACCACAGCGCATTCAACACGCAATATGGCGCATGTCAGAAGACAGCGAACTTGAAAGCGCTACTGGCAAAAGCTGGGGGTTCGTCGGCGTGGCTGCATTACTGCCTGAAATCAAGCCAGGTTGATTTCATAGCCGCTGATGGAACCCCTTATGTTCTCGGTAATTCTGTGATCGAAGGAATTGTGGGCAATGGAACTGTTGCTGCCTCATCGTGTATTTCGTGTCATTACTACGCATCATTCGGATCGACAGGAGCAACAACGCAAAGCTCTAAAGCAATTCTCCCATTCAATCCAACTGGGAAACCGATTCCAGGCGTACTGGCTAACTCAAGGCAGTTCTCTTTCATGTGGGGTGTGTTGCTAGCTCCAAAATGATTGTGCGCTACTTTCGTTTCGGATACCTTCCATGTGACGTCGCTAATCTACCGGCTGCTCGGCTTTCGATCTGCAAGCCGCTGAAGACGGTGGAGAGCACGGAAGAAATTGGATCTTCAACAGAGCTTTACCCGGCCCGCCTACTTCCCGCCGTAGAACGGCTTAGCAGTCACACTGCTGTGCTAGAGGAGGATGATCACACATGTGCAGGCATGCTGTCCCCGCTATTTGGCTATACCCAGAACGTGAATGCGACGCTGATGTGGAGTTAGAATTTCAGGGAAACGGCTTCATGACCGTTTCCACTCCCCCATACCAAGCAAAGTGGCGTATCCAGATCGATCCTGCGATTCCATATGCCCGTTACCGCGAGCGGTATGGGTTTCAATCACATCATGAATTTCTGGACTACGATGGCCTCCGGGAAGGACCATACCAGTTGACTAACGGCTGGTGTATACGCCAGCGCGACTTTATGGCTTGGCAGCGCGACGTATTACCCAAGTGTGGTTTCTCAGAATCGGAAATCGAGTCCGCAGTCTACTACTATGGTCGCATGTTGATGGACAATAAATATCCCGGCGACTACGTCACCATCTACCCACAGGACACGACGATAGTTGAGCAAAGCGTCAAGCTGCGAGTCGCTCCATTGCCAGATACAGTAATGCGAATGTGGTTCTATCTGAATTTTTCCTCAGTAGCGCAAAAAGTTAATAAGCCGGACATACCGAGTTTCACGCGACGTGGTTTTGTGGTCGTAGAAATGGGCTTTCTTACTAGGCGGGATGTTCCTCAGCTGCGGCTGCGCTCATCGAATCACCACTTGGCATTTGGGCTTCTTCCGCACTGGGTGGATAAGACACGCTTTTGAAAGAGGGCACTATGAAGATTTCTGCTTTCTCGCCGCCTGCAGGCATCAACGATTTTGACCCAATACCGAACCAGCGAGCCGCATGGAGTGAATTTCTCGGCTCCACCTTTGATTTCGAAGTACAGCGGAGCATTGATGAGTATCAGCAGACCCTGCATAAGACGGTCACGCCACAATTTTACAACCCGCTCCGAGGAAATGGCGCGACCGACGCGCCCGTCAAGCAGAAGCAACCCTGGCAAGGATTTCCGAACGTCAACCTAGTCAAATATGGAGCGCTAGCTTACGATCTGACCGATCTTACGCCGACTAATCGACTTCCAGAGGCCATGATCGGCTTCACGGAGGAAGGGTTGGAAGTCTCCGCGCCCTATCGTCCTCAGGATGAATACCTTGAGTGGTACGTTACGAGAGACGAAAAATCGGGCAAAATCCTGAAAATTACATTTTCGTGCGAGGCGCCCGAGTACTGGTCGGCGTTCGCACAAGGCTATCCCTCTCGATATTACATCGAGGATAGCAACTTTGTGCCAACGACCGGAGCGTCGGGGGATCTGAAGGCTCTCCATGCTGTGTATGAGGACCTTCTTAACCACAAGATTCCCATTGAGGATCTAACTTTTCCGGAAGACATCTACAGTGATCCTCCATCGACCAAAGATCGCTTTATCGTCTTCAAGAAGAATGATTACAACCCTTACAATGTCTGGAATACAACGCGCGGCATTATTCATCTCACACAACCAGCCAATACACTTGGAGCAGAGATAAACCTAGCCGCACGTGCATCAGTTCGGCGCACTCCCGACGGGAAAAATGAACCTGCCGATTCCGTCCACATGATTTGCTGTTCTGGATACGGAACGGCGTCGCGCAACAGTGATCCCGCAATCGGATTTTTCGTCAACAGCTTCGCTCGATCAAATTCATTTGTCACTTTGTTTGATCCTGTTGCTCTGTATATGACGAGTTTCAATGCCGCTGCATTCACTGCTCCTAACGGAGATGATGTGTCGCAGTTTTTTGCTGTTGTTCGACCTAAGGCACAGCTTAACGATGGTTTTAACCGTTGGCTTCGCGCCGAATTTAGCGTGCCACCTGGCCGAGGCTACGTCGTCGGGGATATCACAAAAGCAAACGCGCCAATCAGTTCAGGCGGAGTCGTAGCAGCAGAAATCACAATGATGCTGGTGGGAGTTGTCGATGGCAAAGGCAGCATCCACGTTGACCTTCTGCCCTGCCCGTTAAAGGGCTGCAAGAGCAAAGTTAACGCTGGCCTCTTTGTGCAACAGGAACTTGATAAGCCCTGCTCGGCTTTGGGAAATTTCACTGAGCTGGATGCCACACTCGAGCGACTCATCCAAGCGCGGCCACTTGGCATATCGGTTCGCCGCAAAGTCCGTCCTTATCGACGAGGATTGTACTGATGGACGAGGAGATTTTAGAGATAGATGACATCCAGGGAAATAGCATCGCTGGATTTAATAAGCAGCATATGACTTTACTGTCCCTGCGCGTCCAAGACGCTGAACGAGCGCGCTCGTGGTTGCGAACATTGAGCCCGCAGCTTACGACTGCGCGCTCAGCCATAGGTAGCAAGCTAATGTTTCGCCAGCTACGTGCAGCCGGCCTGCGAGCTTTATTCCCTGCAGGACCAGCAGTTCTCAACGCTGCGGTTAGTGCGCCGTTCCTGCGAAGTCTAGGCTTCCATCCTGAACGACTGAGTGATGAGCCGTTCGTTGCGGGGCTAGAGGCACGCTCGGCCTCTTTAGGTGATCCAAAGGCAGGACCGGGTGCACCGGCGAGCTGGGTGATCGGAAACACGCAGCGACCGATAGATTTACTCCTAATCGTTGGATCAGAGGATGCAACAGCCGTTTCGGACAGAGTTTCTGAGCTTCGCCGCGCCGCGGAAGCGAGCGGTTTTCAGACCACCGGTATCGATGAGGGTAGCGTTCGGAGCGATGAACGAGGCCACGAGCATTTTGGCTTCAACGACGGGATCTCGCAACCGGCCATTCGCGGACGGAATAGTGCTACTCCTGGTGACTTCTTCGAACCGCGAACGATTGCGCCCAATGACCCCTCGAATAGCGAGATAGGATTACCTGAGTTTGCCTCGCCGGGCAAGCCACTTATTTGGCCTGGGCAGTTTCTGTTCGGCTATCGAGTCCAGGATGGAACGACACAACGAGGTTCCAGTTCGCCCATCGATGCACCATCTTGGGCGCGAAATGGATCCCTTATCGTTTACCGCCGGCTTCGGCAGGACGTTGGTGCTTTTCGCATCTTCCTTGATAAGGCCGCAAGCCAGCTAGGTATTCCGTCCAGTATTGTGGGTTCAAAGCTGATTGGACGCTGGTCGAGCGGAGCATCACCAGTCATGTATCCGAATGGCGACCCCGGTAGCGCGATTGGAAATGACAGCGAACAGAACAACTCATTTCAATACATAAATTCATATGGTCCGGTAACATTGAAAAATGGAGACGTTATTCCACAATCTCCTGGCGATGTATTCGGCGACCGCTGTCCATTAGTTGCTCATCTCCGAAAAGTCAATCCGCGTGACGGCCTGACTGAGGAAGCATCATCTGCACGCACACTGACGCATCGGATTCTCCGTCGTGGCATCCCATTCGGCCCGTCTTACGAAGTAGGTCCGCGTGATGCTGAACGTGGTCTTTTGTTTGTGGCATACCAAACGAGCATCGCCCAACAATTCGAATTTCTTGTTACGAACTGGATGAATCGGGAGGATCGACCAGCTGGTGACGGGTTTGATCTGGTGGTAGGCCAAAACCCAGGTGCAGTGCGCACGCGGTCTGCGTCAATTCCCATAGATGGGAAGATCAGTCCCATAATAGCCCTCTCAGACTTCATAATGCCAACTGGCGGTGCTTATCTTTTCTCTCCATCTATTAGCTTCTTTTCGAACCTTCCATGATGGTGATTTGAGGTCCGCACGATTGCGTGTAACCCTCCACGGATTTTTGGCCAGCCTGGCCTCCGCAGCGACATACAGACTGATGTGATTCTTGGCCCTGCATCTCTGAAGTTTTTGTGAGTTTTCCCGAACAATTGCGCCTAATAGAGGTGTTCGGAGAAATCCGCATGCTTGCTGACTTGATTGTGCCTCATAGATAAAATCCGAGTTTGGAAGCCCCAGATTGGGAAAACACGGAGTATCAAGCGTATGCGGGGGGACTGCAACCCTAGAGCAGCACTAGAGCGTCAAGATCCAGATGCGCGTTTTCTGCGAATAGCACGCAAGCAGCACGCGCGCGTATCTAACCTACTGAAACGCGGAGGGCTCGGAAGCAATCGAATCCACAAAGAAACGTAGTTTCAAATAGATACAGAGCGACAGATGACACGCAAGTCCCTAGAAAGCATTCTTAATCGCCTTAACAGCACGCAAACAGCACGCGGCGCCAACCTACGGCAGCACAGCGAAGCTCTAGCCGTATTCATTAAACGTGATCTTGCCGCTTGCGACCATTTGCTTTACAGCCGGCGTTCCCCACCTCATCGCGATGTCGATTGCTTGATCTGGGCCTGCGAACTCCTCCACAGCGCACGCACATTCGCGAGCGAGATGCTCCTCTCTGCTTGTGTCCTGGCGTGGGTGACTGCGCAGCAGTTGCTTTAGCTCAGATTGATCGGCTGCCAGGAAGCGGTGAAGATCGAACTGCTTCCGTCGAAGGGGCTTTCCATCAAGATGCAATCGGGCTTTGCCCACCAACTGATCTTTCAGGACAGGTTTCGTACAGACTATCCCTGAGCCCCCGTTGTCCAACAGGAAAGGAACGTCATCGGGTGTAAACCGCGCTGCATAAACCATTCCATGATGGTACTCGTTCCTCATTCGGGAAATCCGATCTGCAACGTCGGCCAACTCGCGGAGGCGCTCATTAAGCCAGTCTACGTGGACTTTAATAACGTGTGGCGGGCAACCGTCGTTTTGCACAAGCCGCTTGCAATGCGCGACTTGTTGGTCGTAGTGGAGAGCACGCACGCCAGGATCGTTTGCATATCGCCGAAGATCTTCGAGGCAGTGATGTATCGCACGCGCAGTTTCTCCGCCCGAAAAATCAGGCTGTGCATATATCAGTGAGCGTGTACTCGATTCGCGAAAGTAGAGGTGTGGTAGTGCACTCCTTTGCAGGGAGAATCCTTTTAGAACCGGGTAACCTGCCGAATCATCCCCGGCCCAATTCATTGCCCGAAATACCTTAATGATGGCGATCAAATCTTCATCACGATCAGGCGAGCAGGTCAGCCCCTCGGCGTCGATTTTGTCTTCAACGATTGAGGTCGTTGAATGGTACAGAACCCAGCCATCACCCTCGATGGCACGCGAGAATAACTCACTCGCGCTCTCGGCTTCAGCGTGCCCAAGTTCGACTATTTCCATTTTGTTGGAGGCTGGCCCCACCTAGTCGCTAGTATGCAGTCGTAGGTGTGAGGTGGTGTGGTTCTTTGACTGTTCGTCCAAGGGTCCATAATTTGTAATCCAACTGGATGTAGTTGATGTGCTCGGCTGACCGTAGCCGATTGATTTCGAGCAGAAGAAGTTGTTGCGCACGAATCGCAACTGCTCTTATCTCTAGTTCTTCTCGAGTGCTGGGTTGGATTTGCACATGAGATCGAATAGCGTCATGGAGCCGTTCGGAATACTTGAGAACTCCTGAGGCAAGTAGCGCACGAGGCACTGAGTAGTCGGCGATCGGACCAATGAGATCTGCATCACTCAATGACTGCAGAAGTTTCGATGTCCTCGCCCGCCCCTCATACATCATCGCGAACAACTGTGCTCTTTTGTGAAACTGAGCGACTGTGCCTGATGGTTCGAAGTTGCCAATGTCGCGAAAGCTCTCGAAATGGTCAACCAATTGTGTGACAACTCCATCACGTCCGAAGGCACTGGGATGAGGTGCAACGAACAAAGTTTTGAAGGTCCCCCTGAATCGGTCGGCCAAAACCGCGCCAGTGATTCTTAGCATCGCAATTCTTTCGCGCGCTAAAGGGAGGTCAGTTATGCCGTCAAAGATGATCTGGAATTGTGTCTGATCTAACCGTGTCAGATAACTGGCGTCGAAGACCGGCAAGCCATTATCTAGTGCTCGCTTCAGTGCAGCCCACATTGCGTACGCGCCACGCCAGATTTGACCCCGATACTCGACCTGATAGCTCTCGTACGTTTCAAAGTTCGTAAATGCAAAATTGATGGTGTTTCCGATCCCAATGAAATCAACGAATACAGAATCATCTTCTGGAAATACCATTTGTCTCCAGTCGGGGATTGGAAACGGCGCTTCCGACCACTCACGCGCCAACTCTTGGATGCGGTGATTGTCGATCGACACATCGGTGGCAGCCATCCACAGGGGTGTCAGTGTGCCCGTATACGGATTTGCACCTTGCGTCACGGGGGAACTCCGGTTCATTGCCAACGAATTGCAACGACCGCAGCGACAATAATGAGCCAAAAAAGCACGAATGTACTGGCTAGAAAGACCCAAGTGCCGGGTTTTAACCAAGCCAGCTTGTCGCGGACTTTTTGCGCGATGAGATAGGCCTCCAGAACGCAGTTGCGGGCATATACCGCTTGCAGTTCTGAGGTGCTCTTTGAGGCGAATGCTCTTGCCCAATCCCTCGGTTCCACTTCGTAAATCTTTGGGGTAAAGATCATTGATTGCGGATTGCTCCCGCTGGGCTTCCAACTGCGTGGGATTTTGAATCTTGGCCGAATCCCCCACAATGTTGCGAACGCACCAACTGAAATCAACAAGAAATACAGGCCGAACAGTAGGTACATACCGAAAAGGAGACCCGCGTCTAAATGGTCATTCCTGCTCAGCAAGCGCACACGTGCACTCAGTGGAAAACTGTTCAATACTACTGCGAACAAACCTCCCACTAGAGCACTGAGGAACGCTATAGCGGTGAAGATGCGATTGGCTTTCTCGTCTTCGTACTCAGTCAGGTGTGTCACTGCTTCGAGAGACCATTTCGCCAAAGCCATGGAGTCCTCGTCAGGATTCCACCCTGCAAGACCGGAAAAGATTTCCTTTATCACATCCTTGCTATTGCCCTTTGGAGCAGGGGCAGTCGTTGTATGCTCCGCGGTTTGTGGCATGATCTTCTCCTGCTCCTATTGAATCGGGCGATTCGCAACAGCTGCCCGGTATTGCAGAAGGAGGTAGTTGGCTAGCAGCTTGATATCTTTAGACGTATTTTGAATTTCGTTCCATTTTCGTTGCGCCAGTGGTCCAAATTCCCAGTATCCAGAGGTCCAGCGACAGACCGGCGCAAGCGGTTGGAGATCCTGATAGAAGTGTTCCTTTCTCAGCGGCGCGTCATCGTGGTATTTGTCTCCAATCGCATCCATCACGAAGCCCATACTCACAATTCCTGCGCCGTGCACTAGACGAGACCGCGCCGGGGGCAGATTCCATGCATCCCTGAAGGTGGAAGCAGCAGCGTCCCAAAACGCTTTCACAGTACCCAGCATTGCTTCCACGTCACCTGATCCCGTTTCGGGATCTCGGTAACGGTATAGGACTCCGTCGCTGAGGCTGTTTTCCAACATCTTGAGAACCGAGTTGTCCTGCACAACTCCATCGCCATTCGTCGCAGTTCGTATTTTTCCTTTGAAGGGAGAATCCGGATCATAGTTCAAACGGTTCGTCAGATACGCAGGGAATCGGCGACGCTGCAGCAAACTAGGGAGGGTCATCTGCGTTGTGGGAAGTAATTCGTAGATGAGACCTTTGGGCAGGGGCTTGGTCGAGTTGACCAGAATGAACTGCTCCTTCTGCTCCTGCTCGCCGTCCGCAACGAATGCGGTTACGCAGATAGGAAATGACGAGATCGTGGCATCCCGAATCGCCGCCATTCGCTGCTGGCCGTCCACAATCCATCCCGGCTTCTCGCAATCTGCGATCCCATCCTCGACCGGGACAACGAGCGTACCGGCACGGCACGTTTCACCATTTGCGGACATGTCGGTCCCATATGGCTCAAAACGGACGCGCTTGTCGAACGCAATCACGATGGCGTTTGGGATCATCGGATCGGATGACTCAAGATACCTGCGGATCTCCGCTATGTGCGACAACACCTCGGGCCGCTGGTAGCCTTGAATATCGCCTCCCGCTTCACGTTTGATCCGAGAGATCGTCGCGAATGCTGGAATTTTCTTACCGTCCGCGGCAAAGCTGTACAGAACACGCTGTGGGCCTTGCCGAACTTCCAGCGCTGGGAAACGGAATTCAGTGATCGAACTCATTATCGATACCCTCCACATAGCTCGTTTGCTTCGGACATGGCAGGCTGATCCTGCCTCTCCAAGTCCGACAAATTGCGTTGAAGGCGGTTGTAGAACACAAACACATTGTGAAATCCCCGCCGGCGATTCCTCTCCGCGCCTCGAAACAAAATGACGTTGATTCCAATTCGTTTGCAAATATTGCAATCGCATGATCTCCAAGGAGCATCGGTCAACGTCTCGCGATAAACGGTCGCCTTTGTTGGACCACTATCGTATAGCTGTTCATAAGCCAAAATGGGAACCAACGTCTGCTCGACTGAGAGTTCGTCACGATCAAAACAGCGCAACGCGTGCATACATTCCAGTTCCAATCGCCGCGCGTCACCCTGATTCACCTGTCCAGATCGAATTAGCTTCAAAAGTGAGGGATTTGCCTCGACCTGAGGCACTCGAACAGCCGAATATGTTCGTTCGAGCGTGTAGTAATTGTCCTTAAGGTCCTTGAACGCCTGACGGAGCGGAGAGGTACTGTCGAAACTAACAACACCGAAGTCACCAAAGTCGCGCACGCATTCGCAGCGCGTAACGCCCAGGAGGTGAAATTTGGTTTCCGCTCGTCGCGCCGTATTCACTTCACGTAGACAATTCAAGATGTCGGGAGTTTTGAGCGGGACCATTCCTCCAAGGGCGATGTAGCAATAGCCCATCTTTTGGAGTTGTTCGACCGCGTAGCGATACGACGGCGGGCTCCAACCCTGTGCTACGCCCATAGGCGTGAAACGGCAGCGCTTGGAAGCATGCTGTTTGAGGAATTCGCAAGCCAAGTCGAGCGTGATTTCCTGCCGTCGCTTCCAGTCCTCTGGAGCGCTGTTGCGATCGACAGTCGGATCGTAACCCAAGATGACATGATCTACAGAAATGCCGTAATCAAAGCCCAATTCGTCGTAGAACCGAATCACCTCTTCGACTGAGTAAGGCGGGTACTCCTCTCGCGAATATGAAAACGCACCACAGTCACCCAATGTTTCAATAGGTGTGTTCTCCAATCTGAAGAACCGACGAATTCCCATACGTTCGAGACGATGTTTTTGCGCCAACGTGTACCGCCCACCTTCGACCATGGCCTTCGAGACAAGAAGTCCATCGAAGGGTGGCGATGAAAACTCCTCATGGGCATAATGGTCGTCACGGTGTCTCAGACGGAGGGCAGACCGCTGCTCCGTTTCGAAATCGAAGCTTGGATCGACTTGATCCTGGCTATCGGGAAAGAAAAATTTCATTTGTGCGAACCTCTTTGGTGCACATAGGTTCTGATCAAGTAGTTCGACAACATCCGGATGTGACGAGGCACGTTTTGGATCTCGTTCCAGGCGAGGTCCTCCATCCCAGCCCATTTTCCTGAAGTCCACCGACAAACCGGTACCAGTGCGCGCAACTCGTGCTGCACATGAACGATCGGGTCATGGCCGTTGAGTTGCACTGAACCCATTATTCGGTCCATCAACTTTCCCATCGCTCGAATGCCGGCGCCATGCATTAGTCGGCTCTTCTCTGGAGCCTTCCCCCATGCCTCAGGAAAGCATTTCTTAACGCCCCCCCAAAACGCCACAAGAGTGCGCCAAATGCTCTCAAAATCTGTTTCTCCCGTCGCGAGATTTCGATAAGCAAACAAACATCCAGCAGGACTCGATAGGCTCTCTTCAATCATCCTGATAACGGACGTATCGGTAATTACCGCTGCTTTCTTGCGCGCTTCAGGCGTCGAAGCTCGCGAGATAAGCTGATAAAACGGTGATTTTGGATCGGAGTTAAGAAGATCGCACACGGCCGAGGGAATCTTCCTCGGACTGAGTTTCGCGGGTAGCGGTGTCGAGATTTCAGGCAGCAGTTCCGTGATGAGTCCGCGTGGCAGCGGTTTTGTGTTGTTGACACGAAGAAACTGGTCGCGCTGAAGCTCCACTTCATCGGCAACAAAGGCGTTCACAGGAATAGGAAAGTCTCGACGTTTCGATTTGGAAATCGCGAGTGCTCGTTGTTGACCATCTACAATCCAAGCAGGGCGATGGCCGTTTCGCGGAATTGGGACCTCCAAAGTGCCGACGCAGACTGAAGCATTCTTGTCACGTCTGCCTCGACTCGGACGAAACCTCACCCCAGAAGAAACAGCCAGAATAATCGGATTTGGAAAGAGGATATTGTCGCTGTTGAGGTAATCAACAATATCTTGAACGTGTCTACGCACCTCCGGCCGCTGATATCCGATCAATTTCCCCGCATCATCACGCGACAGTCGCGAGATATCTGACACCGCCAGTATTTCGTCTCCAGTCATCGAGAGCAGAAAAAGCGGATGCCGCTCGTTCTGGGCGATCTTGATTGCACGGCGTTTTATGATTCTTGCTCGCTTTGTACGTGACCTCATCGGGCATTCACCGTCTGTTGGTACAACGCTCGGAAGCGCGCCTGTTCGCAGGCACTGCCGCCATCGCGCAACTTGCGAAGGAGAGTTGTCGCTGATGCACTAGTTTCGTTTCGCAAGGACTTCTTAACAAAATGTCTAACGAATGAGTCCGAAACCGATTTCCGAGTAGACCTTTCGAGCGACGGTTGCTGCTGCAGGACCCTTGTCAGATATTGACTTGCGCTTTTGAACCTGAGCAAATCAGGTCGCACTTGCTTCAGTAACAGTTGCGCAACCCGCACATTGAGTGATGCCCGTGTTCCCCCGAGCAGAAACTGAAGCCGAGCATCACTCGGGAGAACCCAATCTTTCAGTGCGCCAGTACGCGGGTACGCAGAGGAAATAATCAAGAGGAGATTCTTGTCAGCCAAGTTGTTTGCTGCAGCGAAAACATCGGCTTCCATCGCGTACAAGTAATTAAAAGATGCGACGATCATCAGCGGGCATCTCGGATGCGCTTCAGCAATCGCGGCGATTGTACGCGGAGCATCCGGAGTGGGCCCCTCCCACGCAGATAAAGCTTCCCACCATTTCTGGGCAGCGTCGCGACGAGCAGAACCCGTTAGAGTTGCAGCGACAGAGTCCTCTTCCGTTGTAGCGAACGTTGCGTTATAGGAATGTATTCGACTCTGTGAAGTGATGAGGCCGTACCCTGCCGAGCATATCCAAATCCTTGCCTTCGCACCGAATTTACTCGCTAGAACCGGGAGAGAGCGGGCGATGCTCCAGTGCTCGCCGCAGTACATCTGTGCGGCTGGCGCAGCCTGCCCATCTGTGTTCCGCACGCGCTCGATCCATATCTTCGCGCGCCGGGGAATGTCGTTACGGAAAGCCACGCTCCGCAACTGCAGGTCGGGGAGCGGTGCGAACCGCTTGCGACTCGTGCACGTGACTACGATGTTGAGTTCTCGTTGCATACCGGTTCAGTGTGCGAGTGCAAACGCTGCGGATTCGTTCGATATCCTTTCTCGCCGAGTGTGACCCCGATGCCACTCGACCTCTGCGAACGCCCCATGATTGTGAATGCTCTCGTGATTCACTGCGTGGACCTGAAACCAATCGATGCGTTCGTCTTTTTGAAGAGCAACAGCTACATTCCTCACCATGTCTTCCACGAACGCCGGATTATCGTACGCCTGCATTGTGACGTACCGTTCATCCGCACGCTTCAGTAATGGGTAAACAGGTGCCGATGCCGAGCGCTCGGCTATCTCAATCAGTTCTTCGAACCAAACGAGTGCGTATTCACCGTTGCCACTCTTGATCGATCGGACTTCGACCGTTATCTCGCCACGTTGATTGTGGGCACCGTAATCGCTAATTGTCTTGCTGCACGGACACAAGCTGGTGACCGGAACCTTCACGCCGAAAATGAAATCGTTGTTGCCGCCATTTCCGACGGCTCTAAACACACATTCGTAATCCATGAGAGCTGTAGCGCTGCTGATCGGCGCAGATCGTTCAAGAAAATATGGGAATCGCACATCCAGATGCGCGCTGTCTGCATTCAGCCTCGCGCACACATCCTCCAAAATAGCGGGAATCGTGCGCATCGTAACTTCGCCCCGGTGCTGATTGAGGACCTCGATGAAGCGGCTCATATGCGTGCCTTTTAGCTCGTGCGCCAAGCTAACCGACATGCTGAGAGTCGCGATTGTGTGCTGCTGCTTGTTGAGGCGGTCCAGCACTGTGATTGGATAGCGCAGGTCAGTGACGCCGACTCTGTCAATCGCAACTCTTCGTTCATCGCGGCGATTCTGGACATCCTCCATCAGGCGAGTTCCTCCCCTTCGTAAATACAACCGGTCGTGCACGTCTCGCGGACAGTGACTCGTGACAGCAATGGCAAACGAGGTCGCAACTTTTCCCAGATCCATTTCGAAAGATTCTCGCTCGTTGGATTGGCGAGACCATCCACTTCATTGAGGAAACGATGATCCAGTTGCTCATGGATTGGTTGAAAGGCGTCTTTGATTTCGGAGAAATCAACAATCCAACCGCGCGGTTGCTGAACCGGCCCGCGGACATGGACCTCAATGCGAAATGAATGACCATGTAAACGACCACATTTGTGATCGGGAGGAAGGTCAGGCAACCGATGTGCGGCTTCAATTGTGAACTCTTTGAAAATCTCCATCAGTGCCTCCTTCCACAGTTACCGAATTTCCAAAATCTTGTGCGTTTGCATGCTGAGCCGCCAAAGCGGGTGCTCCAGGCAATAATGCATTGCCATTTGAGTGTTCTTGTCTAGGTTGCAGTCGTGCAATGGCTGCAAAAAGAAATGCTGGAAATCGAGTCCTTCAAACATCTCTGGAGGTGCAGCGCTCTGCGGAAACACGAGCTTCAATTCATTGCCGCGCTGTAACTGCAGATGTGAGTTGGCCTTGGGACTGACACAGATCCAATCAATATCAGCGGGGGGTATTTTCGTACCATTGGTCTCGATCGCAATTTCGAATCCACGATTGTGCAGAGCATCGACCAACTCTTGATCTAGCTGAAGGAGCGGTTCTCCACCTGTACAGATAACGAACGGTTTTGCCGTGCCATGATTCCGAGGCCACTTCACCGCGATTGCCTCCACAAGTTCACGCACAGAAGAAAACCGGCCGCCATCTTCGTGAATGCCGAGAAAATCTGTGTCACAGAACTGGCATATCGCTGTTGCGCGATCCTGCTCTCTGCCCGACCACAAATTGCATCCTGAAAAACGACAGAACACAGCGGGTCGGCCGGTATGTGCGCCCTCGCCTTGGAGGGAGTAGAAGATTTCATTAACAACGTATGTCATGCGCTCACTCTCATGCCGGCACGGTCCTGGTATCGAGTTGGATCGGCTATGCCGGCCTCAGCAAACCCTTTTCTACGCAGTTGGCATGAATCGCAACTAGAGCACGCGCTCCCGTCAGGAGTTGGATCGTAGCAGCTAACCGTTAGCGAGTAGTCCACACCCAGGGATGCGCCTTTGAGAATGATTTCGGCCTTCGTCAAATTGATGAGTGGCGCATGGATGCGGAAGGGAGAGCCTCCTTCAACGCCTGCTTTGGTCGCGAGGTTCGCAAGCGACTGGAATGCTGAAATGAATTCCGGCCGGCAGTCTGGGTAACCGCTATAATCCAGCGCGTTGACTCCGATAAAGATATCTCTAGCGCCCAATACTTCAGACCACGCGAGAGCGAACGAGAGGAAAATCGTATTTCGTGCAGGGACGTATGTGATTGGAATGCCGGAATTCATTTCGTCGGCAGACCGAGCTTTCGGCACAGCCAGGTCGCTAGTGAGCGCTGACCCGCCGAAGCGGCGCAGGTCAATGTCCACGATTACATGCTGCCTTACCGAGAAGGAGCCAGCGATCAGTCGCGCGGCGTCCAGTTCGATCTGGTGTCGTTGGCCGTATCGGAAGCTGAGAGCGAGAGGCTGAAATCCTTGCTCTTTCGCGATTGCCAACGTTGTGCTTGAATCCAAGCCCCCGCTCAGCAGTACAACTGCGGCCTTCTCCATAGCTTCCTCACTTCGTCCCATTGAACAGTCTCATCTGGTCTCGATTAGGCTCCTCGACTGGTTCCAGTCTGTTTGCGAAAGCCCGAACCGCTTCGGCCTCTTCTTCTGTAAATACGACCATCTTTCCTCCACGATACCGGCGCCCCACAGGGATGTTTGCTTCCGATCGCGAACGTCGCCACCTCCAGAAAGTGGTCCGCGATATGCCGAGGTTCTTGGCAATCTCGGCAGCTGAGTAGTACCGTTTGCCCTCGATCATCACTGGCATTGGAGTCCGTCGCGATACGTTGCGAGGCGTTGCAATACGTTTCATGGAGTTCCGATGCGTTACATCGTACACCCAACCACATGGAATGCAAGAACCTTTCCAGTAACAGGGAACCCTGCGCCCCTCGATGTATTGTGAGAGGAATGATGCGATTCATAACCTCAGGTTATATAACCCCAGGTAATTTGTCAACGGTTGAGGTGGACAGCCCATGACCGCACCGGAGTGGGCTCAACGCGTGATCGCTTTACGCCGACACCTTGGATTGAGACAAGCCGAGTTTGGCAAGCATTTTGGCGTCACCCAAGCAGCCGTCTCAAAATGGGAGAGCGGTCAGAAGGAGCCTTCCGCGGCCAATTACATTCGGATGGGAAATCTTGCTACGGACCAGTCTGACTGTTTCTGGTTTTGGCAAAAGGCCGGTGTTGATATCAATCGAATTCGAACCCTCATATCCAAGCAGTCGCCTTGAAGTGACGGATTGATTGCTTTCGTCACACAGGCGCAATTCTTCGAGGGCTACGCCACAATGAATTCGTCTGCGTTCCAAAACGGGCGTGCCACGATTCAGCAAGCAAACCTTTTGAAGTTGCTTTCAGGCAATCTGCGCACGTAAACTCAGCATTCTAAGCACGTTAAGATCCCCCAGAAAAAAGGCTTTTTAGATGCTACCTGTCGGTGCGCTCGTACGGGACCGATATTTCCCTGAGCGGGGGCCACTGCGAGTCATTGGTGCCCAATCGGATCTTTGCACGCTTCGTTGCGTGTGGGAGCCCAATGTGCAGCAACAAGTCCGAATCAAACAGGGTTCGTTCTCAAGGTTACGGTTGCACGCCGGCGCTCAGGTCGTATGTGACAAAGGGATCGGCATCGTTCTAGCCCCTCACGAAGCGAAAACAGACAGGCCAAATGGAGCGCACCTCTTTCAGTATGTAATCCGACTCGGAGATGACGAACTGCTGATTTCAGAAGCGGACGTTGCACCGCTTCAAGTGGCAACGAGCAGTCCTTTGGAGTTGATCAAAGCGGCACAATGGCGTGGTCCTCAGCGTTTTTTTCGCCGTTGGAGAATTCTGAATTTGCTTAGTCGCTGGCAAGAGGACTCAGGCGGCCTACCAACTCTGTTGGGGGCGAGAATTCGTCCTTTACCTCACCAGATTTATGCGATACGTCGGATTCTCTGGGATCGTGAGCCACGGTTCATCCTCGCCGACGAAGTTGGACTTGGGAAGACCATTGAAGCTGCGGTCGTGTTGCACAGCATTACGTCAATGGAGCGGAATGCACGTGTCCTGATCGTCGCGCCAGGTTCGATGACTCGCCAGTGGCAGTGTGAACTTTACTCCCGATTCGGAGGCGAAGTTTATTCTCATGTGGACGCCGCGTCGCTCGCACGTTTGAACACCAGCGAGATGCGTGAATATCTCAGCAGTCGAAACCGCCTCGTGATCTCGTCGACGGCTCTTCGACGCTACTCGCAAGCACTGCAAGTGCTGACTGAAGAGCAGTGGCATGTTGTAGTGTTAGATGAAGCGCATCAGTACGACATCAACGATCCGATCTATCTGGCATTGCATTCGATCGCGCAGACTTGCTACGCACTCCTTGCATTGTCTGCAACCCCTTCCAGGGGAGAGGCTACGTTGCTGACAGGGCTTCTTTCGTTGGTTGCACCAGAGGCCTACGACACACGCGATAAAACCCGTGTCGCGGCAAACCTTCAATCGCAACGCAGCATTTGGGACAAACTTTCCATCACGCTCGATTATCTCCATGCATTGCGACAAGAGGGCGTCTTAGACGAAGAAACGTTCGGGTTTATAGCTGAGGAATGGGAAGGCTTCGAGACTCGAGATCCGGTCATCGCGGAGTACCTCGGTCGGCTAAAAAAACGCAATTTGGAAGCCGTGTATGAACTTGTTTCCTATGTTCAAGAGTTCTACCGCTTCGACCACCGCATCATTCGCACGAGACGACAAACGGCGGCGGCGGCGGGAACCGAATGGAGTCGGCGTACTCACGAAACGGTGCTCTATAAGGCCAGCAGTAGCGAGATCCAACTTTGCGAGCACATCGCGGCCTTGACGGGTCAAGACCTAGATTCTATGCAGTTCGCGCTGAAGAGTTTGTATCTGCGATATGTCTGCACCACACCCGAAAAGTTTCTCGACGTCCTCGATACCCGGAAAAGGCGGATTCGAACCAGCGAAAGCACGAGTGACGCGGACGAATTCGTAGCGGCTTTGTTTTCCAACCCGGGTCCCACTGATGAATACGACTTGCAGGTTGAAGTACTTCGGAACGCGCTGAGTTGGGCCGGTGAACTGAAGTGGCTCGAAACAGCGCGCAATATGGCACTCGAATGGGCTGGGGAGCACTCCAGCGGTGTTCCGTCAAGATTTGAGGCAGCCGCGGAGTGGATTCGCGCTTGTCTAGCGGCACACAGTAGCCATAAGGTGCTCGTTTTCACGCAGGAAGCCAGTGTAGCTGAGCAGTTTGCTACTTTTATTCGCGCTGATCTGAGAAAGCTTACGGCGAGCGTCGAAACGTTTCATGCCGAACGTGATGAACGCGAACTCACAATTGCTGCACAACGATTTCAGCGCGAACCGGGCTGCCGAGTGCTTGTAAGCGATGAATTAGGCGGCGAAGGCCGGAATTTTCAGAATGCAACTGCCGTTCTTCACCTCGACGTGCCCTGGTTTGTTGGGCGAATTGAGCAACGGATCGGGCGTCTAGATCGTGTGGGACGTAGCACGAAAACACCGGTGCACTCGGTCATAATGCTCGGGCCATCCGTAATAGAGCAGGCGATGTTCCGTCTGCACGCGGATGTCTTTCGCGTCTTTGATCAATCGTTGGGCGCCATCGAGTTCGCTTTGCCGAAGACACAGCGCCGCGTCGTCAGCGCTGCTCTCGAATCCGCGTCAAGTCTAGAAAACCTGGCGCTGCGGTTGGCTGATGAACTGAAGGCGGAACGCGACGCGGCTGACAAAGCTTTCCAAGCAGCGATGGACGCATCTCGCAATCAGATGCGTGACGCAAAGGAACTGGCTGAGATACTCGCCGAGCCGGATGACGGATCGGAACTTCCAGATCTAATGGTAACTACCGCGAAGGAACTGGGCATGACCGTGCGCGAAGTCAGGGGCGGAATCTTCGAGTTTCGCTGGAGAAGCGGCGAGTTGCGTCGTCCTTTGGATAGCTTACCTGACGAGTCGTTCTATACCGGCACCTTTGACAGAGCCATTGCCTTAGCGGACGACTCGCTTCACTATTTCTCTGCTACGCACAAACTCGTTCGTGCATTGGTGAATGACCTCATTTCGTCCAATGAGGGCCGAGCGACGATTTTTGCGCGCGAACTGGGGCCAGAATATCGCGGCAGGATCTTTGCGATCTTCTTGTTCCGCACAGGGCGGAACAAACAGGGTGAGGAGCAGATTCACCCTGGATTGCGAATTCGGATGAATAAGTATCAATGGCCCGAGGTCGTTCCGGCCGCCGTTGAACTGTTTGTTGCAGACAAGAAATGCTCGTCAATTACTGATGAACGTCTGAAGCGCGCATTAACCAGGGCAGCCGCGGAGCGCCGCGATGTCAAATTGGCCCATTATGCACCAGCATTAAGCGACCTCCCAAACCTAGCCGAAACGCTTGAGGCGACGAAGAAAATTGCAATCGAACACGCGCGGAGCGAGCGCGTACCGGTTGTTGAAGAAGCTAAAGCACGGCTGGCTGATGATCTCGAATTGGAGTGTGCCTACTACCGGTGGGCGCGGGAGCACTTAGATCAGGAACACGCCGCGTCTGCCGCTTCCAATCTAGAAATGCGCGAGCACATGGTTGAACTCATCGAACGCGAAGAACTCGAAATCGAATCTATGGCTGTTGTAGTGGGGCAATGATTATGATCGCCGCACAAATCGAGCCACCGGAGCCAAGTGCATGGCTAGAAAAACGAATCGCGAACTGCGAACAGAGGCTCTGCGCGGCGCGTACTGCGTCTGATAAAGCGGTCCTTCTGCGCGAATATGCACGTCTGCACGGTGGTGCAGTATGCGTTCCGTCAGGATGGTTTCCTGACGCCAGTCACTTTAATTTTGGTCGTTTTGAAATCTCCGTCTCACAGCGCAACTCATCATTGGATGTCTCTATTAATCCCGCACCGAATAATGCAGAACTTGCCCGCGATTTGCTGCCGTTGGATCGCAAACTGCGCCGCATCCAGGAGCCTTGCTTATCAGATTTAGTTTTGCGCCGTTTTTCGCCGTATGAGCGGTACACGAATGGGACTCAAAAGGCGGCACTCAGGGCGTTGCTGACGATGCCAGGTGGTGCAACTCTCATCACGACCATGAGCACTGGCCTGGGAAAGAGTCTCCTGTTCCATGCCGGAATTCGCTACTGGCGCGAGGTTGACCCCGCAGTTGCTCCTTGTGCAATCGTCGTCGTCCCGACTGTCGCTCTGGCGCTAGATCATGAAACGAGCGCTGCTGCTACGCCGGGCTTAGAACGGTGTCGCGCTTTGACGGGCGACATGAGTTCCTCAAAGTTCCAGGACATTATTGCAGGATTTATGCGCGGTGAAGTTCCGCTCCTTTTCCTCTCGCCGGAGCTTGCTCTAGGTCGATGTAGGCGGTTCCTCGTAGAGTGCGCCTCAGCAGAAGATCGCCCATTGATGTCAAAGGGTCGGCTTCAGGCGGTTTTTATCGACGAGGCGCACATTATCGAAAGCTGGGGGCGTAGCTTCAGGCCAGACTTCCAGAGGCTCGGCGCGCTGGTTGCGGAACTTATTCATGCCAATCCCGAATTGAGAACGGTTCTTTTGTCAGCAACCATCGGTGATGCGGCACGCAAGGTCCTTCGGGACACATATGCGGCAAGCCGCCCTACACTCGAAATTGATGCGGTTTGCCCCCGTCTGGAATTCGATTTCTACTCGGCACGGTTTCATTCTGCAACGGAACGACATTCGTCGTTGTTGAAACTGGTTGATATCGTCCCGCGACCGGCAATCGTTTATCGCACGCTCGTAGAGGATGTCGATGATCTCTTTCTTGAACTGCAGGCGCGAGGGTACGAACGGATCGCTCGTTTTACGGGAGGTACGGAATCGGACGAGCGCCGGCGAGTTATGGCGTCCTGGCGAAATAATGAGATTGACCTCGTCATCGCAACGTCCGCCTTCGGTATGGGAATAGACAAAGACGACGTACGCGCCGTCATCCACGCCTGCTTACCTGAGGATGCAGCCCGATATTACCAAGAGATCGGCCGAGCTGGTCGCGACGGGCATCAGGCCCTTGCCGCCTGTCTTTATTTCAGGAAGAGCGACAGCAGCTACGAGATACGTGACGATGCTGATTTTGCAATCGGTATTGCTACTTCTGGTTGGATCACGCTCGAAAAAGCGCTGCCCCGCTGGCGGGCGATGCTGAAGGCAAGTAAGTTGATGGTGGACGCGGCAGGTACACCAGTCTTGCACGCGAACTTGAATGCACGTCACGAAGGCTTAGCATGGCGCACGGGCGAGTGGAATCGAGAATGGAACCGGTCGCTTTTGGCGCTACTGCAGCGCACCGGTGCGGTTGAAGTTCAGGTCGCGCGTGAAAGTTCTGTTTCAGAAATTTGGGAGACGAAGATACTTAAACCCGAACTGCTCGATGCCGCTGCGGATACGGCCGTACTAGAGAAATGTTTCGAGATACGCGATCGTGAGCAGAAGAAGGCAAAGGACAACACTCGCGCTTTTCTCAATGCTGTAGACGGCGCTCACGATTGCGTGCTTGCGTCGGTGTTTTCGCTCGTCGAGACGAAGTCGCCCGAGGTGCTGCCTTGCGGACGTTGCCGCTGGTGCCGTCTCCACCACGCCGAAACCCCATCGAGCCCCACCTTCCACGGTATAGATCGAGTTTGGCATCAGAAGCCCGATTGGGTCCGCTGTTTCCAGACGAGCGGCACGTATGTTCTTCATCCTGAGTCGGATATTGGGTGGGACTCTCCGGAGTTGTTGTCTCTGCTCGTGAATGCTGGTTTTGAGCATTTTGTTGTGCCCGATGGTTCTGGGCAAAGATGTTTACAGATTCTTTCCAATCTCCCATCTGGTCCGCGACTCGGCTTTGTCACAGAAATTTCTGATCTCCTGGGGCGGAACTGGGCGCTTGCGAACCTACCGACAGCAATAGCGTTGCCTGGCAATTCAATGACAAACGCAAGGCTCGTCGACAGATTGAAACAATTAAGGCATGTGAGCCAGGTGCTGATTTACGTCGCTGAGCAGTCGGCGCAGTTGTGTGGTAAGCCGGTCGCGCAAGTGGTCTCAAACTGCGCGCCATTGCGTGTGGAAAATCTCGTCGCAGCGAGTCGAATCCAATGAGTCTGCTGAGCGCACCCCAGGGATGGCCTGAGAGAGTCCGCGCGCTGGTAAACGTATTGGGCGCCGCGGAAACCGAACTCTCTCAGGTCGAAGTTTCCGGTTGGCTGATGCCGGAATCTGATGAGGTAGAAACTGCAGTTACTCAGACAGTTGATGCAGCGCGCAGTTTGGAATTAGTGAGTGGCACCGAGAAATTGGTTGCCTGTTCGACACTCATCGATCGCGAAGCATTCGCGGATATCGTTCACCGGCAACTTGTACGTGCGGACCAGGGCGATGCCGACTTCGTGCTGCTTGAAATGCTCGCTTGGGTCGTAGTCCGTACTCACCGCGAGAATGCCGAGTCATGGATCAACGCGGGTTCGATCGTAAATATGTGCGATCTGGCAAAGAAGGAACTCTGGCCAGAGGAGGAGGGGCGGGGGAGGTTCAATGATACAAAATGGCCGCCTTGGGTACGCTGGATCACCTTTTTGGGATTAGCTGACGCTTTCCAGAATGCGCGTTTGCACGTCACTCTTTACGAGCGCCTCTCGCGCGTTATCACTGAAGTGGGTAAGGAACTTGGGAAAGGAAAGCCGATCGCCGCACGCATGTTTCTTGCGGCCATCGCTGCTCGAATGCCATATGTGGATGGAGGCACAATTTATGCCAGTGTCGCTGCGCGCCTTGCATTGGGCACTCCTAGTCACCTTTCGCCAACGCTAAGTGACGCGTTGCGCGAGTTGCACTTGGATGGAGTAATTAGTATCGATTCTCCCAATGACGCAGCAGATCCGGTCCTTCTAGCGCCCAATTCTTTTCAGCCAAAACCGCCCTTTCTTCAAACCGTAACGATCATGGAGAACCCACATGGCAACTGAGTTCCCACAGCGCTTCGTCTGTTGGCATCTTGCCACCGCCGAACAAGTGCTCGTGACAACGGCTTTGGAGAACATTGCGGCTGAAGGTTCGCGTTCCCAATTCTTAGCTACTCATCTCCCAATTCAGGACTTCGAAATCGGCGGCAGCAACGCGGCAGAAGTGACGGAACCGACGGAGGAAGCTCTTTACCAAGCGCTTTCCGCTCCTTCCTGTGAACATGCTTTCTGCGTCGTCCTGGGCGCTGCAGGTGCTGGCAAGTCGCACCTAGTTCGCTGGCTGAAGTATCGATGGGAAATCGAGAAAGATTTCGTGTTATTGATCGAGCGTGCAGATGGGAGCCTGGAAGGAAGTCTCACCGCAATTCGCGAACGCCTCCCTGCTCAGTTTCAGATCTTTCTGCAGAATCTTGGTGCACGCGACAACATTTCGGCGGAAGGCAAGCGCGCGATGTTCAAAGCCGCGCTCTCGGTGACGCTGCGGCCAAACACGTTCGACGAACCCGTTCTCCATGCCGATTGGTGCGCAGAATGGCGTGCGGCTGATCTCGTTGGCCACCCATATGTCATAGAGCACTGGAACGGCCCTGCTCGAATCCTCGACATTCTTGCCGGCAGCAGTGGCCAACGAAATTCACGGCTTGCACGGTTCACGCTTTTTGACATTGCGGAACTCGGCTCTATGCAGCCTGAACTCCACGATTTCTTGTCTGCGCGCGTGGTGAGGCTGGCTCGCAACCTACACAAGGAATCGAAGGCAATTTTCGATGCCCAACGCGAGGGAATGTCGGCCGAAGGAGCCTTGGAGCAATTATCGGCAGAGGTCCCAACGAGCGTCCAGCTACTGGAAGCCTTGAACGCTAGGCTGAACGCCGCCATACAGCGCGTCTTAAACATTTCTGCAGCACAACTTAAAGACTTGTTCTTTCGGGTGCGACGTGAACTCAAGTCAGAAGGACGAAGACTGGTGCTGCTTCTTGAAGACATTACTTCAATCCAGGGAATTGATAATCAGCTCGTGGATGTATTGGTAACGAAGAGCTCAACGCGGGAGCAGCAGGACCTCTGCCCGATTATTTCGGTGGTTGGCGTCACGCCTGACTACTTCCGCCAGTACCTGCGGGCGAACTATCGAGATCGCATCACCCACCTTGTGCAATTAGGTGGTGAAGGGCGCAGCGACGAAGTGGCATTTCTTCAATCCGCGGAAGCACAGGTCGATCTCGCAGCCAGATACTTGAGAGCTTGCCGGCTGAGCATAAATGAATTGAACAGGTGGAGTGACGAATCAGGCCCGGTTCCGAATCGGTGCACGACATGCACGTATCGAACAGGTTGCCATAGTACGTTCGGAGAGCATCACGGGGTAGGGCTTTATCCGCTGTCTTCGCTCGCCATTACGAATCTTTTTTCGCGCTTGTTTGATCCGACTGGCTCGCACAGCCTGCAAACGCCACGCGGAATGATTCAGGGCGTATTGTCTCCGGCAATGAAATCAGCGGACGATGTGGGCCATGGGAACTTTCCATCCTCCCTGATTGAGCACGCGCAACTCTCGCGCGACCCAACGTTGCCTGAACCGCAACAGCAAAGGTTACGCGTTCTTACGGATGATGAAGGCATCCGAGAACGCCTGCGACGTCTCCTTCTCTACTGGGGCGACACGTCTTATCGCACTGACGAAAACGGGGCGCAGACCTTCTCTGGAATCCACCGTGAAGTGTTCGATTCATTTGGTCTGCCCTGGGTAGCCGATGTTGCGGCAACGGGCGAGGGCGCGCCTGTAACGCTACCACGCGAGTCGCGTTCATCGTCTCGGGAAAAACCCGAGACGCCCACTCCAAAAGCTCGAACGGTTCCGGTTCGTGCAGGAGGAACGAGCCAACCGTCTGTGCAGGATCTGGATAGCTGGAAACCCGGGGAGACGCAACTCGCGAACCCAAGTCACTGGAACAAAAAGCTCTACACCGTTGTTGTAGAAGTTGCTCCTAAAGCGGGGGTCCCCAATTGGATTGCCAAGAAACTGTTCACCGAAAACTCTGTCCTGATTGCGGGTACAGGACAACAGCAGGAGAGACATTTGCAGGTGCCAGCCGAACCTTGGCTGAAGGCAGGGCTGTCGGCGCAAGAGATGATTGCAAGCGCCAAAGACGAAGCTGAGTACCGTTATTCCTGCAATGCGATATCGATATTGCGACGCCGATTGAGGGCGCTTGCTCGTGAGCACTATCTGGACCGCATTCATCGAGTGTCACGCGACACCGATGCCATCCCAAGCATCGCCATACGTATCCTGTGCATGCGGGCACTGTTGGCCGGGCAGGTTGCGGCAACAGACGAACCAGTTACCCTGTGGCGATGGGTGATGCGACAGCAGGATGCCACTCTCTCGGCACTTGCCGGGCACGTACCACGGTGGACCGAAATCGTTGCGCTGACTAACGCTGCCGCTCTTGCGATTCGCGACATGCTACGCGCCTGGCTCGCCGTTGACGAAAAGTCGCAGTTTTACGCCGACGCCGCGCCTGTCCTGAGATCTTTACGCGAGTTTATGACTTCGCTTGACTTCGGTCCGCCGCTCAATCAATTCCCAACAAACCAAGCCAATGAGGTGACCAAGACGGCTGAGTACCAGGAAAAAATGGCGCGCCTATGTACAAATTTGACCGAAGATGAGTTCGAAATGCTCAGGGACGCCGCCGCTCAGATTCGCGGAAGCCTGCGGGGGAAGAGACTGCGTCAACTTGTCAGCGAGATCGAGCAGGTCGTTAAGCCCATCAATGAGCACCTGGCCAGTAGGGCGCATAACGAACTCAGTGATTGGATGCGCATTAAGTCGGCCCTTCAAGCGTTCTTGCAAGACATTGCTCGCACAAAAATCGTCGAAAGTTTCATCGATTCATCTAGCACGTCCAGTCAGCATTTTCCGTTTCAGGATCGCCGCACCGCGTTCGCATGGGCGGCTGCCGCACCGGCAGAGGATGTGCAGCAACTGACGAAATTGCTGGCGAATGCCGAAAGCACTTTATCTGAGCTGCAACAGCGGGTTGCAGAATTTCTCGCTTCGGTTGGCAGTACTGAGGCTCAATCTGCAGAAATTGTGCGTAGGCGGGCGGAGTTCATTTCGCAGCAAGTCAAGATTGCGGGGCAGGCGCTTTGAGCGAGAATGATGCGTTGGAATATCTGAAGCTTCATGTGAAAGACCTGCCTGATGCAGTCAAGCAAGCGGGACGGTTTCACGCGTACCAGGAGTTGGTTACCGAGGTTCGTAATAAGCAGGCACAAATAGAGTCAATTGCACAACTCGCGCAAGCAGTCGTCGAAATCAGCAAGGCCATAACGCCAGACGAGCAGATACGGCTGAAATTGCACCTGGAAGCATTGCAACGCACTGCAAACATGATGGCCGCGGTGGCCAGTGAGGAGCAGGCTCGCGAGGCCGCTTTCCACGTCAAAGAGCTTGCTAAAACTATTACGCTCTTTCGAGAAGACATCCAAGGCGTCTGGAGAGTGCAGTTGGATACTCGATTTGCTGGTGCAGCACGACTTGGACGAGCACTGACATCGATCGCATCCCTAGCAGCCTCCGGCGCGGAAATTCTGCAGGCTGTGCGAACTCTGGATGCGATCCGCGGACGACAACCTGATTCCGGGGTGATGCAAGAAGTTCAGGAAATCGAAGCGAAAATCAGCACAGCAAAAGAAAAGTTGCGTACCGCTGGAGTTGGGGACGAAGAAACGGCATTTCTGCTCAAAGTTTCCGACGGTCAGGCAACCATGGCAGATGTTACGACAGCCATCCGAGCTTGGCTTGCGAAACACGGTTTGGAACATCAACTCCGCATCTCTCTGCGCTAGCCTGCGAATAGCTTCGCGAAGCGGGCGAGAACGCGTCGGCTCAGACAAACTTCAGCAAGTGCAGTTCCCATAATGTCGCTGTCGGGTGGCAAGCACGCCGAACAGCCGTCCACGCACAAACTGGCGGATAATCTTACGACCTGCTCAGCCACTCGCGCTTCTGGAGTCAGAGTGCCTTCGAAAGTCAGTTCATCACTATTACTGTACAACTCACGCAGTCTGCGAAGTAGTGGAGCAGAACCGCCGTCTTTGGCTTCAACAATACCGGCAGATGCAAGTTCCCAAATGCTGATATCCCTGTGAACATCTGCCATCAATTTGCGACCAACTGCACGAATTTCGTTGTGCAGTTCGAAATACTCGAACCGCTCGCCAAACATTTCCTCGTTACCGAACAGCAAGCGCATAGCTGCTTGTAATGCATTACCAGCCTCGTCTTTGATCCCAAGCCGCTCTTTCAATCGAAGGACATCATCGGCGTTTCTGCTGTCAATGGAGCGCCATTGCGGCTCTCTTTCGGCGAGTGCTCTCGCTGCTTCGAGTACGTCGTCTTCAGCAGCTACCGGACAACTTCCAACCTCTTCTCTCCACTTGCCGAATGCTGCTTGCAGGTTCTCAACGAATGCTCGCGTTGTGCCGTCACCGTATTCTCCGTTTTCAAAGACAGAAATCACATCTGTGCTCTCGGATGCAAACTGCATCGGCAGCTTGGCATGAAAGAGTACGCGCTCCTTATCTCCGAAGCCGTGCAGCACAAAACTTTCTCTAAGACGCAAAGCCAGCCCATGCAAAACCAAGGAACGCAAATAGTCGCGGAAAGTTTTTGATTCGTCAGCACTGTGGGTGCTGGTTTTCAGCAGTTCAAAAAAGTCACTCTGTTCAATCGTGTCCGAAAGCTTACCAATGCGGCGAATGGACAGGAGTGGATGCGCAGATAAGCATTCCCTATATGTTCGCAGAAGCAGTTGGAGGAAATCAGCCGAGTCCCAGCGCCGCAACAACTGCGCAAATTCACTAGCCAAGCCGGGCTGTGATGTCGCGGTTGCGAGTAACTCAGCAATGAGTTGCATATCCCACAGGTTGAATCGTCGGGAGCTTCCGCCACTCAGCAGCAGATACATCAACAAACGCGATTTCAGCCAATTACCTTCTTGGCTACCCTGGAGTCGTTGCCCTTCAGCGTCAGCAAATTCAGTGAGGAGTTCCGATTTCAAGATCAGTCGAACGCCTTCTGTCCGAATGCGGTAACCGTGAAGCAGATTCTTTGCCGTTTCACGTGGGTGCACAAAGAATTGCGTCATGATGCCGCCTGGAGTAGGTGGCACCGTGCGCACGTCAACATCTGCTGCCCAGAACACTCGTGTTGCCAGCAGTCCTGCCGCTTGCACCTGCGCACCTGTTCCGGCGAATACCTGTAGTTCTGCTACGGCAGGAGCCAGCGCCGAGATTGCGCGTCGCGTGCAGCGCTGTTGATCAGCTTGTAAGAGGACAAAGCCCCGCAATGCCGATCGCGTTTTGTTTGTAAGTTTGGCGAATCCCTTATTTTCATTTCCCAGCAGTGGCTCGATGCGGTTCGCGGTAGCGTCATAAAGCCAATCGATTTGGTAAGAATTACCAGCGGATGCCAACCTTACAGACACAGGGCGACATATTTTCGGATATAACTCTCCCAAACTGCTTCGCACTTCAAGGGGCAGCTGGTCCTTGAATTTCTTCCCACCTTCTTCCTCCAGTCCTGGCACCGTAAATGACTGTGCGTCCTTGTAGGTGCTGAGCCACGGCTGATTGCCGTTCTGCGGCACAATCCAATGTAGTCGCCTGATGCCATACCGACGCGTCATGTTACCGGGCGCGCAAGAAGCAAGCGCGAGGGTGACATCTTCCCGCTCACGCGACATCCATGTGATATTCCCGATTGCATCCTCTTCTTCATATTCAATCCGTACGACGGGAAGATTGATGGTGTCGAATAAGGCGGACGGAATGTAAGGAAGTTGTTCTCGCCATTGGCTAAGCTCAGCCCTCGGATCTAGCCGGATTCCAGTCTGCTTCTGGACATCGCGCCACAAACTTTCGAGATCGGTGGTACCGAGCCGCGCGAAAACGTCTGCACCGAACAAACCAGTGATGAACTTGCTTGCGTCATTGATGATCTCGCGTTTGAAGGTCGTAAGCCCGTCTTGCTGGATCGCAATATTTTCGCCGCTCCGTGCCGAATGTCGAGAGGCAACATCCAACAATGCCGCCAGAACTTGGCCTCTTACGACAAAGACATTTGCCATGTTTATCGGCGCCCGGAAGCTAGACGCATCGAGCATTGTTTCCGGGCGCCGAAAATACCACGCATCTCGTGGTGAGAACGCTGACAGCGTGACACCCGTAATTGGTCGATCGTCAACGGCGCGTCCTCCGCGACCCTTCCGCTGAATGAAGCTCGCCAGATTTCTGGGTGCGTAGTGTTGATAAACCAGCGCCATGTCGGGATCGTCATATCCCACTTCAAGGGTTGACGTTGCGAAAACGACATCGCTTTCGGCAATCATCCGTTCAACGCTTTGGCTTTCTCCGGAATAAACTGGCCGCCACGCGACGTTCAGTGGCCGGCCGGGGCGATAGAGGCCGTGCGCAGTTCGCTGGTAACCATCGTTGCAAGCGAAATACCAGCACTCACCATTGCGAAATGCGTCACAGGTTGCGGGCTGCGCGCAGCAACTCGTCCTTTCTGCGCCGGTTATCGGATCGGTGCCAAACGTGTTTGTACGTAGCCGCGCGAGCAACTTTCTGCGTTCAGCATCTTCGTAATCGGAGTGCAACCTCTTTAGTTTGTCTACTGAGTCGAGAAAAACGATGCTCCGAAACCCACCATCTGAACCAGTACGCCGGCGCATTCCGTGCGTTAAGCACATGAGTGACTGGATGGTTGCAGAAGCACCAGCGACATCTTTTCCTCGTGACTCAACTTCCGGTTGGACGAAGAAGAAATATTCGCGACCTCGAATACTCGGAGCCCGATCAGAAGCAGTTGGCGAAATCTCCAACACATTGCTTCGTCCCGATAACTCTCCCCAGATCCGCGCCGCGTCGCTTAGCGTCGCACTCATGCCGATAGAGAGCGGATCAGCACCACCGGAATTCAGACGCGCACGGTGTAATAGCCGCCGGAACGCATAGCCGACCTGTGCGCCATGGATGTTGGTGTAAAGGTGGATTTCGTCTGCGAGCAGCGCTCGCGGCGCATGTGTTCCGGGAATATCGCCGAATACGCGTGCATATTTTGGATTATGCATCCACTGATGAAGCGATTCCGTAACAATGAGGAGTATGGAAGGAGGCGAAGAGCGAATCTTCCTTTTCGTGCCTATCCACCCATCAAACCGCCACTGGCAAGAACGGCAGATAAGCTTGTCGGGAGTGTTGCCCGGTTGCGGATCGATCAATAGCGGACTATGACACCGAGGGCACCCGAATAACGGAAATCGGAAGGTGCTTTCTCCGGGAACTCGCGCCCACAGGTCGCCTTGGTAACGGTCTGGCAATTCGTCCGGAGTTTGCGCGTTTTGAACTCCAACCGTCACAGCCGGAAAACCATGTTCGTGCAGCACGTGGAGATACCGGCATAACCGCTCCGCCTGGTTAATGCTCAGCCGGATTCTCGGATACGTCAGCAAGGCACGCGTGCCCTGCACTCCAGTTCCCAGATCACGTGCCGCTCCAATCAGGAGAGGCAACACTGCGGCTTCGGTCTTACCAGAGCCTGTATCCGCCGTCAGCACCAAGGAAGTACTCTCGTTCTTGACCCACGCGCACGCAATATGCGAGAAGGCTTCCGCCTGAAATCGTGCAACGAGTGGATCGGCTTGCTTCCACTCTTCTGCGAGGGTCGCAAACATGATGTCGAGCAGTCGGTGCGTGTCGGCATCGCTACACTGCTCGCGAACTGTCTGCATGCCGCGTTGCAGTGAATAATCGCGAAGAGGCTTCTCACGTGGCTTGATGCGTAGTTTCAGGGAGCGGACCACGTATGGACGGCGCCCACTATCACCTGGTGCAAAACGCTGCTTGACGTAACGCACCTCGCGCGCCAGTTCAGCTATGCGGCTTCGCACCCGGTCAGCCCCGCCAAGCATTACATAACCCTGTGCCTCAAGACGGCGAAGAGTGTCCGCGACTTCGACATTAGAACGTTTCAGCTTCGTTGATAATTCGTGTGCGCTAACCCAACTCTCGAAAATGCCTAACGTGACTCGCCGTGTTTCCAGATCTTCAAGGAAATTCAAGATCTCAAAATCGCTGTCGCACAAAGGTTCGGCCTGCTCTTGAACTTCTGTCCCACTCTCCTGAGCGGCGGGGGCAAGTGTCAAAGAACCATCTGGAGCGGTACCAGCCACGATTCGCTCAGTTGCTATTAGGCGGTCCACAATCGGGCGCAGCACATCATTGCCGTTGTCATCCATCCAGGCAAAATAGTCGCGAACATCCAAATATTTTGCTGGCCTTTGGCTGGAACCAAGATCTCCGACAAGTTGCTCAATGCGAGTGTCAATGACGGTGTCTGATGTCGAGTACACAGCCCTGCCGTCCGGCCATGGTGCTATGGTTCTGAAAGGGCCATAGCGTCCATCGCGTTCGCGCACCTGCACCAGTCCGAGTCGAAGTAATTCCGCGATGTCCCGATCGAGAAGGCCCTTGCGATGGAGTGTTGCCCGAACGTGTCGATCTAATGCCTTGTCTGTAACAGACGGATACCGCGCATTTTGGGCGCTCAACGTGATGATCGCGTCGAAAAGTTCCTGCAACTCCGGCGTGAGCACATGCTCAGTTCTCGGCTCAGCAGGAGGCATCTCGGGCAGCGGCGCTGCTGATTCAAATCGTCTGACACGTATCACAAGCCGCCGCCGCTGTTGTTGGTCGTCGGTAAAGTCTGCTTGGCCCGCTTCAGCGGTGGAGAAGACGAAATCTCGAAGAACCTGTGCCGAATCTAGAATCTCTGGATCCTGAGGTACCACATCCAGAAGCTTTCGGTTGATGAAAACGATTAGCTTTGTCTTTGCACGCGTGATAGCGACGTTGAGTCGCTGGGGAGCAAACAAGAATTCGCCTTCCGCGACCGCGAACTCGGGATCTGAAACGGTATACGAAAAAATTATGGCATCGCGTTCTTTGCCCTGAATCCGATCCACCGTCTCAACGACGCAATCAATGCCGAAAGGCTGTTTTCGAAGTGCTGCACGTATTCCAGCATTTTGCGCTCGATGCGGACTGATAATCGCCAGGCTCTTTGACCAAAAGTCCTGCTCATTAGCAACTTCCATCCGATCGCGGAGGAGACGCGTAAGGTGGATCGCGAGTTTCTGTTCGAACGGATTCGAAGTACCTTCGAAAGGTCCCTCATACAAAACCACACAGACAGGATTTTCTGGGTCGAGAAGAATCTGCTCCCATGGCTCAAGACCGTTATCCCAATTTTTTCTTAGGACAAGCCGGTTCTCTGCTACCTCTTCGGCAGCGCGAAATATTCCTGGATAGAACCAGTTTTCAGGAAAATACGTCAGCGGCTGGTTCATCCGAAACGTCTCTTCCAGAGGACATTCCAGAACATGCGCTGATTTCAGGAAGTCATACAGAGAACCGCCGATTCTTCTTTCTCCAATTGTGAATTCCATCGTCTCGCGCACAGGCGCTAACTGCCGGTTGTCACCTGCGACCAGCACCCGCCCATCCTCTTTCAATCCAGCAAGCGCGAGAAGTCCATGACTGACCACCATCTGAGAGGCTTCGTCGATACATACGAGATCGAAAATAGGCGTCGTGAGATCCCGACAATTTGCCTCGATCAACTTGAACAGTGACCATACTGAGCAACCGATGACCAGGTGCTCCGCAGATAGCAACGCCCAATTGTCAGCGAGTTCGGATCTCTCCATGGACAGGCGCTCAATTCGTGGGTTCATCTCGCTTGTCGGCTCATTTGAGCCCATGAAATACACAGGCGGGATCTGCTGACTGCAAAGATGACCTTCAAAGCGTCGTACCGTCTCGTCTAGAAGATTGCCGATTGAATTAAGCGTGAATCCGGTGATGAGAATGCGAGCGGGTAAATTCATCGCGCGCCTTGCCTGCAAGTAAGCGGCAGCCATCCAGGAGAGCACGAACGTTTTGCCGGTTCCGGGAGGGCCGAGGACCAAAGCAGCCCGCGCGTCCGCAATGTTTTGCCAAGCGCGAACCTGTGCAGGACGCAATTGACGGCCACTGCTTGCCTCAATTTGGGGAATAGCGACTTCGTTGAGCGCTCGCACCCACGCTTCGCGAACTTGTGGTGTTACGCTTGTCGAAAATTGTTGTGGTTCGCGGTAAAAGCGCAGGACCTCTTGACTGGTGGACATTAGCGTTGTGCCAAGAATCCGAGATACTGTATGACTCTGGTCGAGTTCACGTCCTTGAAGGCTTTGTCCAAAAACCAACGACCTCGTTTTGCTAGCAGACGCTGAAATGGTGGGGCATCGAATATTGATCCCCACACTTGAATTCGGATCTGATTGGCCGAATCACTGGATGCCAATAAAGAGACCTCGTGCGCCGACCACGCTGCAGGGTTCAACCGAATGTCGGGATCATCGTCAGTGAGGATCAGACCCATTTCACCAACGTCGAGGTCTGCGCCAGCGGCCTCAGCGGGCGTCTGGAATAGAAGAACTCGGCTCCTGCCCTGCTGAAAGACGTGCTCCAGTTTCATGTTGGGCAAGCAACGGAGGCGTGCTGTGCGTTCTTCCCATGGTAGGGCAAGTTCAACCAGGGTCTGCATCAGGACTGATCGGCTCTCCAGCAACTCCTGGGCCTGAAGCACGTCTAGGTCACTTGGCGTAAGTGGATCAAACGTCTGCTGAAATTGGAACGGCTTCTTCGCCAATCTCAAGAACGGCTTCGGAGCTTCGCGATTGCGGTCAAGCAGCCACTCAACAATGCTGGCGGTCGTTTCAAGTCGATGCTTCACATCGGCCACGATGCGAGACGATTCAATTGTTCCGGCCCGGAGCTTGCGGCACACCTGCATAGCAAGGCGCGAAGAAAATCGAAGTTGGAAGTCTGGCTCAGGTTGATACTTCAACTTCAGTGCCGGCACCGCATTAGCCAACGCTCCACTAACCTGCCGCAGGTCATAGGCGACCATGGTCGGCAGAGCGACAAGTTGCTCCAACACCGTGCGAACAGCGGTTGCTGGCAAGTGATGATAGCCTTTGTATTCCGGTTCTGGTAATACCTCTTCCGGTGGGAAAATCCGAATCAATTGCAGCAGGCCTGCGCGGACTTCCGTTGAATCTAAGTGCCGGCCGATCGCTTCTTGCAGGTTCTGCGACTCAGAAGGCTCGTATACGAAAATATGCGCGTACAGTGGCTGTCTTGAAGCGCGGTTGTGCGCATCAACTTCTGACAAATCTGTCAGCAACTCCCGCAACACATCCAAGATCAGAGACAGTTCGGCTTCGGAACTACCATTTTCCGCCACTCGGATATGGTGCTTCGCCTCAGATCCACGAATTCGCATGTAGCCGAGGGTCACCAATCGACCTGCTACAGGGTCATGATCGGCTACAAGGTAGAACCCGACATCGATTCGTGGCGGCATCAAGTACGAAGCACGATCTGGCAATACAGTAGTGGCGCCATTCACCAGAGCCATGGCGCGACTACTCAATTTGTCAGCTTTGGCGCGAACGGACCACGGCATTCCTGACGCACGTCGCAGAGCGGTAGCAGATGCGAGTTGGCCTACGGTTACGATGTTCCAACGGCGCAGGGCACGCTTTCCCTCGTGCGACATGCCAGGAACGGCGGAAACATCCCGATCAGACGCTTTTTTTTCGATTGCGATGGAGCGACAGCAATGCTCGACGTATTCGCACTGCTCGCATTTGAAATAGATGTGAAAAAACGTTTCATCAATGCCTGGACCGACTCGTTGCGAGATGATTTCTCTGAGTCGATTCTGAAAAAAATCGAGCACGAGGTGCTCGTACGCACGCAAGGGGAAGGGATCTTTATTCACGCCAGTGCTGACGGAGTCACTGCCGGGCATCAGGTGCCAAATCTCTCCGACCTCGGAGACATGCGCGTGTAGCCCCAGGTTCTTGATCCAGGCACTAAGCATCAGCGCATAGAAGGCAACTTGCGCTCTGTGGAATATTGTTGGGACCTGACTCGCTTTTATGTCGATGACAGTAAACTCGAACTCGCCAGAATCCGTGCGTAAAACCCTAAGAAGGTCGGCGATGCTTCGATTAACGCGGACGCTGTCGGGCAGTCTCAGGAGCGCGCGCAGTTGAGGAGTCTCCTCCATCACGAACTGATACGCGTATTGGTGTGGAGTGCGACCGGATATGAAGCTCTCAGACTGCTTTTGAGACAGGCACGTTTCACCAGGAAAAGGGCGGAAGACACTCTCGCTCTTAGCAAGTTCGGAGACGAGCCGTCGTTCGAAATCATTTCCGAATTCGGCCCACTCTGAGGGCAATTCAACTTTGGTGACTGGTATCCGGTCGCGGTCCTCGCTTCGCAGAGACTCATAGCGCGTTTTCCGGTCGCAGCGGTATTGGAACCAGGATTTGATCGTCGAACCGCTCAGGCGTACCTCAGCCACGGCTAGTGCTCCACCGAACTGATAGCGGTTGCAGCGTAATGAGTCGAGAGAATCGTCATGACTTCAACGAGCGCAGAGACCAAAATTTCCCCACGTGATGATTTTTGCACAAAAAATTGAGCAATTTCCTGTGAAAAAATAAGCCCAACTATAACAAATGATTAGGCATAACCGAAGAATGAACACGCTCGGTTAAAGGCGGGTTCCAGGACCAAAATGGGTCTCTGCTCGGCACCAAGCACTAGTCTCTCATTGTTTGGAGAGGATCAGGGGCCCACTGTTCGTAATGCTTCCGAACAGTCCTCGCGAAGTTATGTCAGTTGTTCCAGTCAGTGACGTACCGCTCGCCTTGCCGTGAAACGTAAGTTCGAGAGATCCTCCCAAAGGGAACTGGGCTTGGCCGGAGAAAGTCACAGCGTCCTTCGATACGATGCCCGAGTTGATCGGAACCTGAACCCTTCCGCCTTGCGGATGTGTAAAGGAAAGCGTTCCCGTAATGGCATCTCCGTTTTGATTCAACGTTAATTCTGCCGGCCCTTGCCAGTTGTTCTTACCGCTTTTCTCAGTCTCTTGAATTGTGCCTTTCCAAACACCCGAGACGTTCGGTTTCGAGTTGCAGCCGGCCACGCAGAGCAAGGCAACAACGAGAAGGACAAAACTCTTGAATAACCGCTTGTTTGGCATTGTGTTTCTCCAGGGAGAGTCAGAGCCGCTTGACAACTTCGATCGCCTTTTCCAACTGAACCTCTGATCCGCTCCGAAGTGCCTCACAGGTCATATCAGCTTCCACGTCCGGCTTGACACCTGTTCCTTCCAGCAGCGCTCCGTTCCAAGTGAAGTATGCTGCGACTGGCAAACCAAGCACGTAGCCGTTGCCTACGTGGAACCCTCGTCCACTCAAGAGTCGTCCGGCCGTCTTTGTCCCAACGATTGTTGCTAGCCGGTTTTCCTGCGCGAACGCAGCGAGCATCTCGGCTGCGCTTGCGCTGTGCTCGT
>Ga0070741_10003116_pt1 | contig 42047 bp, 41 predicted proteins | sample Coa_R1_4_FD_66440 | JGI IMG/M metagenome (GOLD analysis project Ga0070741, IMG submission 66440) | Surface soil microbial communities from Centralia Pennsylvania, which are recovering from an underground coalmine fire - Coalmine... | ecosystem: Environmental > Terrestrial > Soil > Unclassified ... | reverse complement strand
CAGATGTCGCGCGCGGACAGGTTCAGCGGGTTCGACCTGGCGTCGACGATGCGCGAGCTCGTCGACGACATCGGGTCAGGACGGTTCGCCGACGAGTGGGACGCCGAGCGCGACGCGGGCTACCCGCTCCTGGAGGCGCTGCGGGCAAAGAACGTCTCGCCCGACGTCCTCGCCTTCGAGGCCGACCTGCGGACCAAGCTCGGGGAGACCGCCGTCACGGGCTGACGCGCGCACCGTGGTCGGTGTTTTGGGGCGCGTTCGTGGGCGCGGTGCGCGTCTGCACGGCGCCCGCCGCCACAGAGCGTGGTCGTGACCGCCTTGGCGCGGCCTGCCCCGGTCGCCGGGGCGCAAGGTGGTCGCGACAGAGTGCGCCAGAGCGCGTTCTATCGCGACCACCTTGTCGCGCCCGTCCGGCCGGCGGCCGCGCACGGTGGTGGTGACGGCGTGGTCGTCACGGCGCGGGCGTGATCGTCACCGCAAGGCGTGGTCGTGACGCGCAAGCGCGCCCGCGACGTCAGGGCGATGTGCCGTTGGTCGCCGTGCTCCCGAGGACGCCGCGGAGCACCTGCGCGGCGCCGAGCAGCCCGGCGCTCTCGTAGGGCACGACCACCGTCGAGTTGTCGCTCTCGGCGAACTTCGAGAGCGTGTCGAGCTGCAGGATCGCCACCAGGGTGGGGTCGGGCTTGGCCGCCGTGATCGCCGAGTAGACGGTCTCGATCGCCTGGGCGCGGCCCTCCGCCTCGAGGATCGCCGCCTCGCGGGCGCCCCGGGCACGGAGGATGGCGGCCTGCCGCTGTCCCTCGGCGGACTTGATCGCCGCTTGGGCCTCGCCCTCGGCCACGTTGATGGCCGACTGCTGCTGCCCCTCGGACTGCAGGATGCGCGCCCGCTTCTCCTGGTCGGCCTGCTTCTGGAGGGCGAGCGCCTGGAGGATCTGCGGCGGCGGGGTGATCTCGACGATCTCGATCCGGCTAATGCGGATCCCCCACTTGTCCGTCACCACCTCCATCTGCTGTTGCACGTCGGTGTTGATGCGCTCGCGCTCCGACAGTGCCTCGTCGAGCGAGAGCGTGCCGATCACCGACCTGAGGGCGGTCCGAGCCAGCGCATCGATTGCCACGTCGAAGTTGGCGACGCTGAACAACGCCTGCTTCGCATCGACAACCTGCGTGAAGATCGTCGCGTTCACCGTGACGACGACGTTGTCCTTCGTGATCACTTCCTGCCGGTCGCCGGGGCGAGGGATCTCGCGCATGTCGACGTGGGTGAGCTTCTCGATGAACGGCGCGATCACGACCAGCCCGGGCTCGTGGGTGCGCCGGTACTCGCCGAGGCGCCGGACCACACCGACCTGGCCCTGCTGCACGATGTTGACCATCCCTCTCAGGGCGACCAACAGCACCAACACGACGGCGGCCGCGATGGCGATGCCGACGATGGCGCCAGTACTCATGTCCTGCTCCCATCCGCCCCGTCACCGGGGCCCTCGTGCGGGGGGAGCGGGAGCTCGCCGGCGGCGGGCCCGCTCGACCCCGGTAACGACGTTCCGGTCGGCCAGACCGTGAGCGTGGTGCCCTCGACCGAAGTGACCACGACGGGTGTCCCGGCGGCGATCGGCTCGCCCGCGCCGCTGACCGCGAGCCAGCGCTCGCCGCCGAGGCGCACGTGGCCGCGCTCGTGGAGGCTCCCGACGACGTCGAGAGTGAGCGCCTCCTGGCCGACGAGGCCACCGTGCACGCCGCGCGCCACCTGCCCTCCCTGGTGTCGGTGGAAGGCCCGGCTCATGGCCGGGCGCACGGCGGTCACGCCGACTGCGGCGATGGCGACCGCGACTGCGGCCTGCGCGCCGATCGCCGACGGCGCCGCCAGCGCGACCGCGGCCGCGGCGAGGCAGCCGGCGCCAACGAACAGCAGATAGAACGCGAGGTGGCGCAGCTCGGCGAACAGCAGTACGACCCCGACCACGAGCCAGACGACCGCCATTCGGCGCCACCTCCGTTGAGCCCACGGTACTGCGCGCCCGGCGGGCGTCTTGGCGGCGCCTCAGACGCCCTCGGGCAGCGGGCGCGGCTCGATGAGGTCCCAACGGTTGCCGTACAGGTCCTCGAAGACGGCGACCGTGCCGTAGGCCTCGTGGCGGGGCTCCTCGAGGAACCGCACGCCGGCGTTGCGCATCCGCGCGTGGTCCCGCGCGAAGTCGTCGGTCTCGAGGAACAGCGCCACGCGCCCGCCCGTCTGGTCGCCCACGCGCGCCAGCTGGTCGGCGCCCGAGGCCTCGGCGAGGAGGAGGGTCGTCTCCCCGTCCACGGGCGCGACCAGCACCCATCGCTTCCCGTCCCCGAGGTCGGTGTCCTCCACGAGCGAGAACCCCAGCGCGCCCACATAGAACCTGATCGCCTCGTCGTAGTCCCGCACGACGAGCGTCACCGAGCCGATCCGCGCCACGCCGGCATGATGCCCGCCGGCGCGGTCGTTACGCGCCCCGGCGGCGCAACCCGGCAGGGACCGGGTCGGGCGCGGGGAAGTACGACGGCAGTTCCGGTGCCTCGGCGTCGCCGGCGAGGCGGCCGGCGAGGTAGCGGTCGAGCCAGCGGCGGACGAGCGCTCCGAGGTGCACGCGCCGGGGCCGGCGCTCGACGCGCTCGCTCCCGTACGGGCGACCGGGGGGTGCGGCGAAGCGCCGTACGTCGGTGAACAGGTAGTCGGGCACGGCGGTCACCTCGCTCCTTGCTAGAACGACCGTTCTAGAGGTACCCTAGAACGATCGTTCTACGTCTGCAAGGGGTTTTCGGATTGGACAGCCGCACCCGCCTCCTCGACGCCACCGCCACCCTCCTCGCCGACCACGGGTACCACGGCACGGGGATGAAGGAGATCCTCTCGGCCAGCGGGGCGGTCGCCGGCTCGCTGTACCACCACTTCCCCGGCGGCAAGGACCAGTTGGCGGCCGCCGCGGTCGAACGGGCGGCGCAGGTCATCGGCGAGCGCATGGAGCGGGCACTCGCCACCCGGCCCCCCGGCGACGCCGTGGAGGCGTTCTACGCCGCCAGCGCCGAGACCCTGGTGGCCAGCGGCTTCCGCTACGGCTGCCCGGTCGGGACCCCGGCCGCGGAGGCGGCCATCCTCGGCGAGCCGGTCGCCGCCGCGGTGTGCGGCGCGTTCACCGGGTGGGAGGCGGCGATCGGGCGGGGCCTGTGCGCCCACGGGTGGCCCGAGGAGGAGGCGGCGCGGACGGCGTCGCTGCTGCTCGCCCTGTTCGAGGGGGCGCTCCTCGTCGCGCGCGCCGAGCGCAGCACGGCGCCGCTCGAGCTGGCGGCGCGCCATTCGCGCGCGCTCGTGGAGCGGTTCAGCTCCTGACCGCGACCATCGGGCTCCCCGCGGCGAGCCCGCCGTCGATCGTGATCTCGGCGCCGCTCACGTAGGTCGACTCATCGGAGGCCAGGTACAGCGCCAGCTGCGCGACGTCCGTCGGTGTCCCGATGCGGGCGATCGGGTAGGCGGCGCCGCGGTCCGCCCCGTCCCGCGCGTAGGGCCGGATCATCTCGGTGTCGATGGCCCCCGGGTGCACCGAGTTGACGCGGATGCCGTACTGGCCGAGCTCGAGGGCGGCGATCTTGGTGAGCCCGCGTACGCCCCACTTCGCCGACCCGTAGGCGGCATGGCCGGCGAAGCCCTCCAACCCGGCGACGGAGGAGATGTTGATGATGGAACCACCGCCCGCGGCGCGCAGGGCGGGGATGCACGCACGGATGCCGAGGAACACACCGGTCAGGTTCACCGACAAGACGCGGTTGAAGTCCTCAAGGCGTTCCTGCTCGATCGGGCCTACGCGGTAGATCGCCGCGTTGTTGACCAGGATGTCGAGGCGCCCGAACGCAGCGAGCGTCTCGTCGACGGCGCGTGCCCAGTCGGCCTCGCTCGACGCGTCCGCGCGCGTGCCGCGCGCGCGGACGCCGATGCTCTTGACGATGTCACCGAGCGCGTCGTCGAGGACGTCGGTCACCATCACGTTGGCACCTTCTTCGGCGAAGAGCCTCGCCTCCGCCTCGCCCTGCCCGCGGGCGCCGCCCGTGATCAGCGCCGTTTTCCCGTCGAGTCTGCCGACCATGGGCGGAGAACGTAACCTCTGGCCGCATGGACGTGCGCAATGTCGACACGGTGACGCCCGAGGTGGAGCACAACGGCACGGTGCCCGTGTGGTGGTTGATCCGGCCGAGGGAGATGAAGGAGATCACCGAGGGGGGGTTCCTCGAGCTGGCGAACGAGTTCGAGGTGGCCGTGGGCGGGTACGTGTTCCCGCATTCGCACCCGACGCACGAGTTCTACTTCGTGATGACGGGCACCGGAGTGATGACGGTGGCGGGCGAGGACCGAGAGGTGCGCCCGGGCGACCTCGTCCACATCCCGCCCGACGCGGTGCACAGCCTCCGCCCCACGGGGGACGCGCCGATCCACTGTTTCTGCTTCGCCGTCGGCGTCAAAGGCGCCGGCCCCATCGACTACACGACGCACTGACCCGTCGCGGGGCGGGCCGGTCGTGGCCCGCCCCGCGTGCGCCCCTGTCGCGTCCTGACGGACGGCTCGTCAGGACTGCGCGACGGGGGAGGTGAGGTCGTAGAGCGTGACGCCGCCGACGGTTGTCGACGTGAAGTGGCTCTCGACCCACGACGTGATCGCGCTTGATGTCGAGGACCCGCCGCCACCGCCGAACCCGCCGCCACCGCCGAACCCGCCGCCGGGGATGAAGTAGTGGACCTTGCCCTCCGACACGAGCTTCTCGAACTGCGCGAGCGTCGGTGACGGGTCGGTGCCGTTGAACCCGCCGATCGGCATGACGGACTTGCCCGTCGCCAGCTGGTAGCCGGCCGCCTCGTTGGCGCCGACCGTCGCCGCGACCCACTCGAACTTCGAGCTGCCGGCTTCGAGCGCGGTCGTCAGGGCCTTGCTCGGCGTGCTCCCGTTGAGCAGGCCGCCGAGGCCGCCACGCGCACCCCCGGGGCCGAACGCGCCGCCCGCGCCCGCCGGTGGGCCGAACCCGCCGCCAGGGAAGGCGCCCTGGGCGCCGTTGGCCCCCCCGAAGCCGCCCGGCGTGAACCCGCCGACGCCCCTGCCGAAGCCGCCGCCGCCCGGCCGACCGCCGCCGGGCCCACCAGGCCCACCAGGGCCGCCCGGGCCGCCGGCGCCGCCAGGGCCGCCGCCGGGGCCGTTCAGGAACTGCGCCGGGCCGGCGGACGGGATGGCGCCGGTGTGCGGCGTCTGCACCGTGTTGAGCGTGTACGCCGTGGGGGCGGCCAGCGCGACGACCGCTGCCGCCGAGGCGATGGCCACCCCGATGCGGCCGCGCAGGTGCGGCCACGCCACGATGGCGGCGGCCACCGCGAACCCGGCGGGCAGCTCCGCGCTGCGCAGCCACGGCAGCCAGTGCGGTGTGCGGCCGAGCAGCACGAACGCCCACACCGAGGCCGCCACCACAGCGGCGGCCAGCCCGGCGCGAGCGAGCCAGTGGCTCCGGCGCGCCCACAGCGCGGCGCCCCCGATGGCCACCGTCGCCCCGATCGCGGGCGCGAGGGCGACCGTGTAGTACGGGTGGATGATGCCCTTGCTCAGGCTGAACACGAGGGCGGTGACGACCAGCCACCCGCCCCACACCACGAGCGCGGCGCGCGTGCGGTCGGTGCGGCGCGCCCGCACGGTGACGAGCAGGCCTGCGGCCAGGAGGACGAGGGCAGCCGGCAGCAACCACGACACCTGCCCGCCGAACGACGCGTTGAACAACCGCGTCAACCCGGTCGGCCCCCACTGACCGGCCCGGCCGGGGGCGCCGCCGACGCTGCCGGTCTCGTTGCCCGTGATGCGGCCGAAGCCGTTGTAGCCGAAGATGAGGTTCCAGAGGCTGTTGTTCTGCGACCCGCCGATGTAGGGCCGGTCGCCGGCCGGCACGGCCATCACGGCGACCACCCACCACAACGACGACACGAGCAGCGCCACGCCCGCCCAGACGAGCTGCGTGACGCGGCGCACGATGCGCGGCGGCCCGGCGATGAGGTACGCGAGGGCGAAGGCGGGCACGACGATGAACGCCTGCAGCATCTTCGTGATGAACCCGGTGCCGACCAGCGCGCCGGCCCAGACCAGCCACTTGGTGCGCCCGTCCTCGATGGCCCGCACGGTCGCGTACGCGGCACCGACGAGCAGCAGGGTGAGCAGGGCGTCGGGGTTGTTGAAGCGGAACATCAACGCCGCCACCGGGGTCACGGCAAGCACGGCGCCGGCGAGGAGGCCCGCCCCCGAGCCGAACCACCGCTTCACCGTGGCGTACAACAGGCCGACGGCAGCCACACCTTCGAGCGCCTGCGGGACGAGGATGCTCCACGCGTTGACGCCGAACAGGCGGGCGGACAGCTCCATCACCCACAGCGCGGCGGGCGGCTTGTCAACGGTGATGGAGCCGGCGGCATCGGACGAGCCGAAGAAGAACGCCTTCCAGCTCTTAGTGCCCGCCTGGACCGCAGCCGAGTAGAAGCTGTTGCCCCATCCCGACGCGCCGAGGCCCCACAGGTAGAGCCCGGCGGTGACGGCGAGCAGGGCCACCAGGGCGGCGCGCCCCCATCGCCGCGCCGGCGCGCCGCGCCCCCGCCGCGCCGCCGGCGCATCGTGGCGGGGCGGGGCCATAGTGGGCGGGGGAAGGGTCAGCACCGGCCCGGCGGGGGCAGGGCCTTCGAAGAGGACTGGCTGGCTCATGGGGGTTCCTCACGGCTCGGCGCGGGTTCGGTTCAGCGCCATGGTGGGGAACGTCCCTCAGATCCGGCTGGGAGGCCGCTCCACGGTTGCGGGGAGTTCTGGGCGCGCCCCGGCGGCGGCGCCGTCGACGGGCAACCGCAGCGTGAACAGGGCCCCGCCCCCATCGGCGTTGGCCGCCTCGACGGTGCCCGCGTGCTCCGCGGCGATGCCGGCGACGATCGCCAAGCCGAGGCCGGCGCCCGGGCCTGAACGCGCGCGGTCGCCCTGCCAGAAGCGGTCGAACACGTGGCGCAGCGCCTCGTCGTCGAGGCCGCCACCGTGGTCGCGCACGGTCACGACCGCGGACCCGACCACGAGGTGGGCACCGACCTCGATCGCCGTGCCATCGGGGGTGTGACGCGTCGCGTTCGTGACGAGGTTGGCGATCGCCTGGCGCAGGTGGGCGGCGTCACCCGAGACGACGACGGGGTCAGGGGCGTCGAGTGTCACCTTCCGGCCCGGTGCATAGGCCACGGCATCGCTGCACGCGTCGGCCGCGAGCACGGCGAGGTCGACCGGCGCCGGTTCGGCCGCGCGCGTCTGGTCGAGGCGGGCGAGCAGGAGCAGGTCCTCGACGAGGTCGCTCATGCGCACCGATTCCTCCTCGATGCGCCGGAGGATCGTGGCCAGGTCGACCGGTGCGCGGTCCCCGCCCAATCGGAACAGCTCGGCGAAGCCCTGGATGGACGTGAGGGGCGTGCGCAGCTCGTGCGACGCGTCTGCGAGGAACTGCCGTAGCCGCCGCTCCGTCTCCTCGCGCTCCTTGAACGCCTCTTCGATGTCATCGAGCATGGTGTTGAGCGCCAGCCCGAGCTGGCCCACCTCGCTCGGCCCCGCCTCGCTGACCCGCTGCGACAGGTCGCCGGCGGTGATCGAACGCGCCGACCCGGCCATGCGCTCGAGGGGCCGCAGCCCGCGGCGCAGGATCAGCCACGACCCGCCCGACAGCACGACGAGCAGCCCGACCGCCGACAGAGACTCGATCAGCACGAGCTTGTGCAGCGACCGAGTGACCTCCGTCATCGGCACCGCGATGAGGGTGAGGCCGTTCGGCGAGTCGACGCGCAGGCAACGGAACCGGCCCGACCCGCTGGTCGACCCCACGGAGAACAGGTGGCCGTTGGCGGGCGGGAGGGTGCTCGGCCACTCGGGCGCGGCCGACGTCGTCTGCAGGGTCGCCAGCACGGTGCCGTCGTGGGAACGCAGCTGGCCGTACACCCCGATGGGGACCTCGACCGGCGGGGGGCCGCCGCCCGGCCCACCGGGGCGCCCGCCCTCACCACGGTTGGCGAAACCCGCCGCGGCATCGAGCTGGGCGTCGACGAGGGGCTGGGTGTTGCGGACCTGGTCATCGAGGCGCTGGTACTCGGACTGGCGGTACAGCAGGTACGTTGCGGCACCGAACAGCGCCAGCCCGGCCGTGACGAGCACGACCAGCCCGACGACGAGCCGCAGCCGCAGCGTCATCGGCCGCGCACGGCCGCGCCGGTCATGCCGCGCGCGCCGTGGGGGCGCGCTCGGCGCGCGTGCGCCCGGCCGCGGCGAGCGCCGGCGGGCGGCGGGCGAAGAGCACCCGGTCGAGCACCACGAACTGCACAGCCCACAGGGCGCCAAAGGTACCGACGTTGGCGGCCTGGGCCACGAGCGCCCGCGTCGTCGCAGCCGCACCCGCCGATGCCGCCCACGCCGTCGCCGCGTGCACGGCAACCGTCGAGAGCACGAGGCCGAGGAGCGACAGCGCGCAGAACGGCAGCACCTGCGCGACGAGCAACCGGCGCCCGCGGTGGCGCCAGACCCACCTGCGGTTGAGCTCGAAGGACGGGACGGTCCCGATGCCGGTGGCGATGACGTTGGCCCACCCGGGTGTCACAGCGGCGGTCGCCACGAGCGCGCCGAGGACGGCGAGGCTGACCGTCGTCGAGATCGCCGACACGAACGTGTAGCGCGCCAGCTTGCGGACGAGGCTCACCGGAACACCCACCGGCGCAGCATCACGAACCGGGCCGCCGTGGACATGGCGTTCACGGCGGTCAGCGCGGCGAGGTCGGCAACGATGGACGTGACGCCGGCCCACCCGAGGGCGACCAGCACGACCAGGTCGAGGGCGAGCGGCGACGCGGCCACGGCGAGCCCGGCCGCGTAGTGGCGCGCCCGCCCCGTGCTGCCGCGCTTGGAGAACGTGACCCGGCGGTTGACGGCGACGTTGAGCGGCGCGCACAACAGGAACGCCACGAGCGATGCGGAGAGCGGGCCGACGGGCGCAGCCAGGATGGCGAACAGCACGGCGAACAGCACCGTGCTGGCGACCCCGACGGACGCGAACCGCACGAGCTGGCCGGCGAGGCCGGGCGCCACGTCGTCGACGGAGAGGGCGCCGGCGGGCAGGGCGCCTCCGCCGGCGGCGAACCGGCGCAGGAGCCGCCCGATCCCGCGCAGGTCGTCGATCGCCGTGCTCGTGATGTCGACGCGCGAGTCGGGGTCGTCCACCCAGTCGACGGGCACCTCGTGGATGCGCAGGCCGTTGTGCTCGGCGAGCACGAGCAGCTCGGTGTCAAAGAACCACCCGTCGTCCTCGACCAGCGGGAGCAACACGCGCGCCACGTCGGCGCGTGCCGCCTTGAACCCGCACTGCGCGTCGCTGAACCCGTTGCGCAACGTCGCGTGCAGGATGGCGTTGTAGGCGCGCGAGACGACCTCGCGCTTGGGGCCGCGCACGACGCGCGCGCCGCGGGCGAGGCGCGACCCGATGGCGACGTCGGAGTGGCCGCTGAGCAGCGGCGCGACGAGCGGCAGCAGGGCGTCGAGGTCGGTCGAGAGGTCGACGTCCATGTAGGCCACGACGTCGGCAGGGCTGCGCGACCACACGGCGCGCAGGGCCCGACCGCGGCCCTTGCGGTCAAGGTGAACGGCTCGCACGCCCGGCAGTTCGGCGGCCAGGCGGCACGCCACGCCCCACGTGCGGTCGGTGCTCGCGTTGTCGGCGATTGTCACCGTCCACGTCACTGGGAACCGCTCGGTCAGGTAGGCGTGCAGCCGCCGCACCGAGGCCTCGAGGGCGGCCTCCTCGTTGTAGACGGGTACGACGACGTCGACCGCGGGGGCGGCGGGCAGGGCCGGGTCCGGGCCGACGATGAGGAGGGTCGACGTCATGGGCGCCAGTGTCGGGACCGAGCCTGGGCCGGCCCTCGGCCGTCCCTGGGAATTCGCTCAGAACCGGTCGGCGTCCGGCGGCAGCCGCAGGCTGTAGCCGACGCCGCGCACGGTGTGGATGAGCGGCGGCTCGACGGCGTCGACCTTATGGCGCAGGTAGCTGATGTAGGTCTCGAGCACGCTGGCGTTGCCGGCGAAGGTGTAGTCCCACACGTGCTCGAGGATCTGGTCGCGCGTCAGGACACGCCGGGCATTGGCGAGCAGGTAGTGCAGGAGCTTGTACTCGGTGGGCGTGAGCTCGATCAGCCGGCCACCGCGCCAGACGTCGCGCGTGTCCTCGTCGAGCTCGAGGTCGGCGTACTTCAGCCGCTTCTCGCCGTGGCCGGGGCCGCCCGCGCGCCGGAGGACGGCCTTCACCCGCTCGATCAGCTCTTCGATGCTGAACGGCTTGGTCACGTAGTCGTCGCTGCCGATCCGCAGGCCCTGCACCTTGTCGGCCGTCGTGTCGCGCGCCGTCAGGAAGATGACAGGGATCTTGGTCCCCGCCCCCTCGCTCTCGCGCAGCCGCCGGGCCACCTCGAAACCGTCGACGTCGGGGAGCATGACGTCGAGCACGATGAGGTCCGGGCGGTGGCGTTCGATCGCGGTCAGCGCCGCCCGGCCCGACGCCACCCGCTCGACCTCGAACCCGTTGTACCCGAGCCCCATCGCGAGGAGCTCGGTGATGTGCTCCTCGTCATCGACGACGAGGACTCGGGGATCACGGGTGGCGCTGGACATGACCGGTCGGAGGCTAGGTTCCCGCGGCAACCTCAGAGCAGTCTGAGGACCAGCGGGGTCTTCGCTGGGAGCGAAGTTTGCGGGGCGGGAGGGCGCATCGGGCCACGTCACCCTCCGCCCCGCAGGACATGGATCGGCCGGCAGGCGACGTTCCTGAGCGGGGGTACCGTTCGCGCCCGTGCCGCTCCCCCTCCCGGCCGACGACGACGTCCTCCTCGAGCCCCCGGGCGCCGAGGAGACGACCGCAGAGGTGCGCGCCATGGCTGCCGCGGTGGAATCGGGGGGCACGCTCACGCCGCTGCAGCGCGCCGTGCTCGAGGCGGTGACCAAGTCGATGACCGGCCACGCCGTCGACCTCGGCGAGCTGCCGCCCTTCGACGCCGCCGCGGCGGCGGCGCCGTTCGCCCGGCGCAACCTGATGTTCCGCTCGCGCCTCGTGCAGGTCATGCTCCTCGGCGCCCTCGTCCTGCGCCCGCTGCCCGAGGACGTGGTGGACCGGGCGACCGCAATGGCGGCCGAGCTGGGCGTGGACGAGCAGCTCATCCCGGTCGCCCGGCGCTTCGCCGACGGCGCGCTCGGCCTGGCCGGCATCGACTTCGAACGCAACGGCTACACGGCCGAGTGGCACCCCGACGACGCCAGGTTCCTGCATACCTCGCGGCAGCTGCAGGACGCGTGGGAGTCGGCCGTCGCCGACGCCCCGCTCGCCGCCCGCTGGCGCGAGCTCGAGGACCTGCCTGGGGGGTCGCTCGGGCGGCGCGTCACCGAGCTGTACCGGGCGCGGGGCTTCGTCTACCCGGGCATGCCCGGGTCGGCGCCCCCGCTCCTCGCCCAGCACGACTGGGTGCACGTCCTCGCCGACTACGGGACGACGGTGGAAGCGGAGCTGGAGGTGTTCGCGTTCATCGCGCGTGCCAACGACGACCTGCGGGCGTTCTCGCTCCTCGCCATGGTCGTGTCGCTGTTCGAGACCGGGTACCTGCGCACGGGGGCGGGGTTGTTCCAGGCCGACACCGGCCACCTGTCCGCCGGCAGCAACGTGGTCGTCCGCATGGCCGACGCCATGCGCCGGGGGGCGCGCTGCACCGGGTCCGTCGACTTCCTCGGCGTGGACTGGTTCGAACTGGCGCCGTTGCCGGTGGACGAGGTGCGGCGGCGCTTCGGCGTCGAGCCGAAGTCCCCCGAGGCGATCGCCGCCGGGTCGGTCGGGCCCTGGGAGCGGGGCGGCATCAGCCCCTTCCAGCTCCGCGCCGGGCAGGACGCGGCACGGGCCGCGGGCGCCGAGTACGACGCCTTCGGCGCGTCCGTCGCGTGACGCAACGTCCGTGCCGAACTGCGCGGTTCAGCCGAGCAGCGAGGTGAGCAGGTCGTCGACCGCGGCGACGCCGTCGGGCACCAGCGCGCCCCCGTCCGCGCCCACGGTCCCCAGGTGCGCGGGGCGGGGCGCCGGTCCGCTCAGCTCGTCGAGCTCGTCCATGTGCGCCCGGACCGACGGGCTGAGGAACCGGCTCAGCTGCCCGTAGCCATGGGCGTCGCCGTACGTCTTGGGCCGGAGGTAGTAGCGCATCGTGGCGTTGACCTCGAGCGCGTCGCGCGCCCGCGTCACCGCGACGTAGAAGAGGCGGCGCTCCTCTTCGAGCGACGCCGCCGACCCGGCGGCCAGGTCGGCCGGGAACAGGCCGTCCGACACGTGCAGGACGTGCACGACGCGCCACTCGCCGCCCTTCGCCGAATGGACGGTCGACAGCACCAACCAGTCCTCGTCCACCGCCCCGGGGCCGGCGAGGTCGCTCGTCGACACGGGCGGGTCGAGCGTCAGGTCGGCGAGCAGCGCGGCGCGGTTGGGCGCGCGCCGGGCGACGGAGGCGAGGGCGTCGAGGTCGGCGAGCCGCGCCGCGGCGCGCTCGTAGCGGCGGGCGACGGCGGGGTCGAGGAAGGCCCGCAACCGGTCGACGTCGGCGCCCGGCCCGGCTGCCGCGGCACGGCAATCGGCGAGCGCGTCCCGCAGCGCGTCGAACGCGTCCCCACCGTCGAGGGAAACGAACGCATCGAGCGCGTCGCCACCACTGCGGACCCCGAGCCGTTCGATCATCTTCGACGCGCGCGACTGCCCGACGCCCTCGACGAGGCGCAGCGCACGGAACCACGCAAGCTCGTCGCGCGGGTTGTCGAGGATCCGCAACAGCGCAATGAGGTCACGCACGTGCGCAGCTTCGAGGAAGCGCAGGCCGCCGTACTTCACGTACGGGATGTTGCGGTGGTGCAGCTCCACTTCAAGCACGTCGGCGTGGTGCGACGCGCGGAACAGCACGACCTGGTCATGCAGGTCGACCCCATCCTCACGGTGGGCGAGGACGGAATTGCACACGGCGGCGGCTTGCGCGGCATCGTCGAACGTACGCCGCAACAGCGGCCGTCGCCCGCCCTCGCGCGCCGTGCGAAGGTGCTTCGGCATGGCATCGGTGGCCTCGTCGAGCACGGTGTTGGCCACCGCGAGGATCGGCGCCGTCGATCGGTGGTTGTCCTCCAACCGCACGACCGTCGTACCCGGGAAGCGCGCCGAGAACCCGCGGATGTTGTCGGGTGTGGCCGAGCGGAACGAGTAGATCGCCTGCGCGTCGTCGCCAACAACCGCGAGCCCGCACCCGTCAGGGCGCAGCTGGGCGACGATGTCGCCCTGCACGCGGTTGGTGTCCTGGTACTCGTCGACGAGCACGTGGTCGAAGAGCTCGCCGCACATCGGCGCCAACGCCCGCCAGAGCAGCAGGATGTCGTCGAAGTCGACCAACGCCTGTTCGCGCTTGCGCACGAGGTAGGCGCGCAACACGTCGCGCACTCCGTCGGTCTCGTCGATCACCCACGGGAACGAGTCGGCGATGACGGCGGTGAGCGGTTCGTGGCTGTTGGCGACGCGGCTGGCGATCTTGGCGAGCGTCTCGGCGCGCGGGAAGCGCCGGCCCTCACCCGTCGAGAACCCGAGCTCGTGGCGCACCATCCCCATCAGCTCCGTCGCGTCGCCCTCGTCGAGCACCGTGAACGCCGGGTCGAGCCCGATGCGCCTGGCATGCATGCGCAGCAGGCGGTGCCCGACGGAGTGGAACGTCCCGCCCCACACCCGGCCGGCGACCGACGGCTCCAGCCGGCGCAGCATCTCGGCCGCAGCCCGGCGGCTGAACGTCAGCAGGCACACCCGCTCCGGCGCCGTCCCCCGGTCGAGCAGCGACTCCACCCGCGCCGCCAATGTCGCCGTCTTGCCCGTGCCCGCACCGGCGAGGACGAGGAGCGGCCCGCCCCGGTGATCGATCGCGGAACGTTGCGACGGGGTAGGGAACATATGTTCGATCGTAGCCCGGCGTAGGGTAAAGGGCAGAAAACCCTTCCCGCACAGGAGTATCCGCGGTTTGCCGCTTCGGTGACGCGACACTCAACGGGTCCCAGACGACTAGGAGGATGTCGTGAACCGTTCCCAATTGGTCAAGGCCGTCGCCGCCCATATCGGCCAAGATGCCAAGACCGTCGACGCCACCCTGAAGGGTGTGACCGACGTGATCATGGGCGTCGCGGCCAAGGGGGAAGCGGTCGCCATCTCCGGGTTCGCCAAGTTCGCCCGCGTCGAGTCGAAGGCGCGGATCGGACGGAACCCCGCGACCGGCGAGCCCGTCAAGATCCCGGCCCGCAAGCGCGCCCGCATCACGCCGCTCAAGGGCTTCAAGGACGCGCTGCTGTCGCCGACGACCGCCCCCAAGCTGGCCAAGGGCGTCTGGCCGCCCGAGCCGGCGAAGGCGGCGGTGAAGAAGGCGCCCGCCCGCAAGGCCGTGGCCAAGAAGGCGCCGGTGCGCAAGGCCGTGGCGAAGAAGGCACCCGTCCGCAAGGCGCCGGCCAAGAAGGCGCCGGCCCGCACCACCCGCAGCCGCTAAGCGCCGGCCCGCGTCCCTCCTCGGCCCCTGGCGAGCCCCGTGCCGCCAGGGGCCGACGCGCGCGGAGAGGGAGGGATTTGAACCCTCGGACCCCCTTTCGGAGATCAACGCATTAGCAGTGCGCCCGATTCGGCCGCTCTCGCACCTCTCCCGGTGCCTCTGCCTGGGCTTTCACCCGTTGGCCCGGCGTGCCCACCTCGTCTCGTCGACGGGGCCGGCGTGACCGGGCTGCGGCAGGGCACGCGCCCGTTACGGTAGCGGGCCCCCCACGTTGCTCGGGCGGGCTGGAGCGCCGACGGCGGGCGTGGCCACAGGACCGGCCGGCACGGCGCGGCCGGGCCAGCGTGACCGTTGGTGGAGCCACCACCCGGCCGCCGACGCGGCGCCGGCGGCGAGGAACGCCCCCTGCTCATTGGTCGCAGCGACGACCGCTCCGAGGAGGAGCGAGCCGAGGCCCTGGGAGACGTCGAAGAACAGGCTGAACGTGGCGATGGCGTGGCTGCGCTCCTGCTCGGGCGCGTGGTCGACGACCATCGGGAACAACGCCGGGTACAGGAGCGACACGCCGCTCGCGTACACTGCGGTCGACGTGTAGAGGCCGGCCGGGGACGCCCAGGCCCCCATCACGGCCAGCCCGCACGTCTGGAGCGCCAGCGCCAGCAGCGGGCCGCGGCGAGGGCCGAGCACGTCGGGCACCCGGGCGCCGACGATGCGCACGGCGAGCACGATCACCGCGTACTCGACGAACACCGGCCCGGCACCCTTCAGCCCGATGCGGTCGGCGTAGAGCGGCACGAAGGAGGCGAAGCCCGCGTACCCGAGGGCGCCCAGCATCAGCACGACACCGGGCCGGAGCGCGGCCGGGTGCAGGAACTTGGGGCGCGGGCCGCCCACCACGCGCCGCGGAGGCCCGAGCGCCCACTTCGGGAAGGAGGTCCCGAGGACGGCGCCGATGAGGCACAGCACGCTCGAGACCGCCCACACCGTGTGCGCCCCGTGGTGGTGGTACACCCACTCGCCGATCGGCGGGCCGATGGCGATGCCGCTGTAGATCGCGATCGAGAACAGGCTGGCGGCCTGGCCCCGGCGCTCGCCCGGCGCAAGGTCCTGCGCCGTCGTCGCCGCGCCCACGAACACGGCGGCCTCGCCCGCGCCGGTGAGCAGGCGCATCAGCACGATCGTGGCGAGGCCGTCGAGCCCGTAGCCGAGCACCGACAGGCCGGCGATCGTGCACCCGCTCACGACGAGCAGCCGCCGGCCCCGGCGGTCGCCGAGGCGCCCCACGAACGACCGCATCATCGCCGCGGACACGGCGAACGCGCCGACGACGACGCCGACCTCCAACCCGCCGCCGTGCAGGACGTTCTCGACGTAGCGCGGGAGGACGGGCGTGAGCAGCCCGACGCCGAGGAAGTAGAACGCCGACGATCCGACGACCAGGACGAAGCGGGCGCCGAACCTGGTCGGCGGGCCCTCGGCGGGCGTCCCGGTCACGGGGGGTGAGCCTCGCATCAATCGGCTGCGGGCACGGGTGAGTTCCAGCGAGCGGCGTAACGTCCCCGGCATGGCAGCGGGTACGAGGTGGGCGGACGTCGGCGGGCTGCAGCTCGCCTACGAGACCTTCGGGTCCCCCGGAGACCCGGCACTGCTCCTGGTCATGGGCCTGGCCACGCAGATGATCGCCTGGCCCGACCCGTTCTGCGAGGAGCTGGCGGGCAGCGGCCGGTACGTGGTCAGGTTCGACAACCGCGACACCGGGCTGTCGACGCACCTCTCCGAGCTCCCGGTCCCGACGCCGGCGCGTGCGCTGTTGCGCCTCGACCGGGCGCCGTACTCGATCGACGACATGGCGGCCGACGCCGTCGGGCTCATCGACGCGCTCGGCCTCGGAACGGTCGATGTGGTGGGCGCGTCAATGGGCGGGTTCATCGCCCAGACGGTCGCGCTGCAGTCGCCCGGGCGCGTGCGCACCCTCACGCTCATGATGACGTCGACCGGCTCGTGGCGGGTCGGCCGGCCGGGCCTGCGCACGCTGTGGAAGCTGGTGCGCCGCGGCGTCGTGGAAGGCCGCGAGGGCGTGCAGGACGCGGCCGTCGCCGTCTACGGGCTGATCGGTTCGCGCGCGCCGCTGTTCGATGAGCACTTCGTGCGCGACGTCGCCGGGCGCGCCTACGACCGCGGCCTCGACCCGGCGGGCGACGCCCGCCAGCTGGCCGCGGTGCTCACGCAGGCGAACCGCACGCGCGGGCTGCGCGCGCTGACCATCCCGACCCTCGTCATCCACGGGCTCGACGACCGCTTGGTGGCGCCCACGGGCGGGCTCGCGCTGGCACGCACGATCCCGAGCGCCCGCTTCATCGGCTACCACGGCATGGGCCACGACCTGCCCCCGTCGCTGTGGTCTGAGCTGGCGCACCAGATCGCGGCCCACGCCCACCGCCGCGAACCGACGGCGCGCGCGGGCTAGGGCGACAGGAGGGTCGCGGCGCGCTCGGCGATGGCGATCGTCGTCAGGTTGGTCGGGGCGCGGCACACCTCCGGCATGACCGAGGCATCGGCGATGCGGAGCCCGGCCACGCCGTGGACGTCGAGCTGGTCGCCCACGACCGTGCCCTCGTCGCTGGACGGGCCCATGCGGCAGGTGCACGACGCGTGGTACCAGGGCGCGACAACCGACGTCACATAGCCGGAGACGGCGGCGTCGTCACCGAAGTCCTCGTCGCGCAGGAGCGCGGTGCCGTCGGTGAAGCCGGCAAGGCCAGCCCGGAGGACGTCCCGGCAACGCCGCACGCCCTCGACCAGCCGGACCGTGTCCTCAGGGTCGGCGAGCAGGTTGAGCTCGATGCGCGGCGCGGCGGCGGGGTCGGCGGACGTGAGGGTGACCGACCCGCGCGACCGCGGCTCGTGGACGCCGCACGTCAGCACCACCGCCGTCGGCGCACCGACGGCGGCGCGCAGGTCAGGCATGGCCGCGAGGTCGAACACGTTCATCATGCTGAGGAACATGTCGTCGGGGACGCCGGTGCTCGACGAGTAGCGCACGCCGAGCTGGTACTGCGGGTCGACGGCGCCGGGGTCTCCTGCGGGGCGGGCGAACACGAACGCGCCCGGGTGGTCGGTCAGGCCCCGCCCGACCGCGGGGTTGTCGACGAGCACGTCGATGCCGAGCGCGCGCAAGGCGCCTGCGGGCCCGATGCCCGAACGCCAGAGGAGAGCCGGCGTGTGGATGGCGCCGGCGCACAGCACCACCAGCCCGCCCTCGATCACTTCGGCGCCGTCGGGCCCGGTCACCTCGACGCCGCGCGCGTGGCCCGACGAGACGACAACGCGGCGCACCATGGTCCCCGCGCGCACGGTCAGGTTCTCCCGCTGGCGCGCCGGCTCCAGGTAGGCCATCGCCGTCGAGACGCGCCAGCCGCCATCGCGGTTCATGGGGAACGGTCCGACGCCGCGCGTCCCGGGCGCGTTCATGTCCGCGCACCAGCCGAAGCCGACCGACTCGCAGCCGCGGCGGAACGCCTGCTGCAGCGGGACCAGCTCGCCTTCGGGCCACCGCACGATCGGGACCGGCCCCGCGTCGCCGTGGACCTCCTCGGCGCCGAAGTCGACGTCGCGCTCGAGCCGTTTGAAGCACGGCAGCAGCTGTGCCCACGACCACGACGGGTTGCGCTCGCCCCAGGCGTCGTAGTCCGACGGCGTCCCGCGGAACGCGAGGGCGCCGTTGACCGACGACCCTCCGCCGACGTAGCGGCCCTGCGGGTAGTCGACCTCCCGGCCCGGTGCGACCGACGCGCGCATGCCCCAGTCGCGGGCCGTGAGGGCGAAGCTCACGTTGGCGAGCTGGTCGTCGTCGCCTCCCACCGGGCCGCCCGGGCCGGCCTCGAGCACGAGCACGGAACGGCGCGCGTCCTCGGTCAGGCGCGCCGCGAGGGTGGCGCCGGCCGATCCTGCGCCGACGATGATGACGTCGTAGGCACCTGCCATGGCGCTCGGCATCGTAGGGGGACGACGCGCGAGGCTGGCGGCCATGGGCTGGTGGAGCGAGAACGTCGTCCCCGTCATCACCGAGCACGCGTGCAACACGCAGGAGATGCGGGCCTACCGGTCGCGCCAGTGCGCGCCGCTGGAAGGGGACGTGCTCGAGATCGGGTTCGGGAGCGGGCACAACCTGCAGTACCTCCCGCCGGCGGTCAAGGAGGTGTGGGCGGTCGAGCCGTCGCCCCGCAGCTGGCGCTACGCCCGTCCCCGGATCGCCACCGCACCCGTCCCCGTCCACGAGGCGGGGCTCGACGGCCAGATGCTCGACCTGCCCGACGACCGGTTCGACCACGCCGTGTCGACAATGACGCTGTGCACCATCCCCGACGCCGTCGCCGCACTGCGTGAGGTGCGCCGGGTGCTCAAGCCCGGGGGCCGGCTCCACTTCGTCGAGCACGGGCGCTCCCACGACGACCGCGTCGCGCGCTGGCAGGACCGGTGGGACCCGGTGCAGCAGCGCCTCTTCGCCGGGTGCCACGTCAACCGCGCCATCCCCGAGCTCGTCGAGGCCGCGGGGTTCAGCATCGAGCGCGTTGATGAGTCCCAGCTGCGGGGCCCGAAGGTGATGAGCCAGATCTACGAGGGAACGGCGATCGCCTGACCCGCGCCGCGACGGCAGGCGGGGTAAGAGCCCGGGCGGGTCAGAGGCCGGGCAGGAGGTGGCGGGCCGCCGGCAGCAGCGCGGTCGCGTCGCCGACCTGGTCGGCGGGGGGCGCTGTGACCTCGACCGGTGTGCCGAAGCCCCAGAGCTCGGTCGACAGCTGCACGGTGCCGAGGCCGGCGAGCGGCGTGCTCGACGCGTCGAGCGACGCGGTCAGCTTGCGTAGGCGGCCGGCCGCGTCCACCCACACGTCGACGGGGACGGTGCGCGGCGCGCCCGTGGTGGAGAGGTCGACCGTCGCGCGGTAGTGGGTGGTGGCGTCGCCGTGCACGGTGTCGCCGGTGCCGACCGTCGTGACCGGTCCCGCCACCGTGCGCAGGCGGTCGAGCAGCCACGTGGCGTCGAACGTGATGGGGCTGGTCGGGTCCGGCGCCGGCGCCTTCACGCTGGCCCACGCCTTCCCGCCGGCCAGCGCCGTCAAGGCCGGGGGCACGTGCAGGTACAGCGTGCCGCCGGTGCTGCGGACCTCGAGCTGGCCGAACGACCCCGGCAGGTCGACCATGAAGTCGCCGGCACCCGATGCCAGATCGGCAGCGCCCTGGCCCGACAAAGACATGCCGCCGGTCGTCACGGTCACGCTGATGTCGGCAGTCCGTGCGGCCTGGGTCGTGGCCGCCGCGGCGAACACGGCCGCCGTCCCGGCGGGCGGGTGCCCGGCAGTCCCGCCGCTGGCCAGCGCCGTCGCGGCGACGGCGGCCACGACGGCCGCCGCGGTGGCGAGGGCGCCGAGCACGACGGCGCGCCGCCGCGGGCGGCGGGGCTCGGCCGCGTGGGCGAGCGGGGTGGGCGCCGGGGGCGCCGTGCGGGCGCCGGGGACGGGGTTGGCCGGCCCGAGCAGGGCCCGGGCCCAGGTGACGTCGTCGTCGGTCATGTGCGGTCCTCCTTCAACAGCTGTGCTTCGAGGCGCCGGCGCGCCCGGTGCAGGCGCACGGCGAACGCCGCTTCGGTCACACCGAGGGCGGCCGCCGCGCCCGGCGCGTCCAGCCCCTCCCACGCCACGAGCATCAGGACCTCGCGGTCGGCCGGCCGCAGGCGGGCGAGGGCGGTACGCGCGGCGACGCCCTCCACGGCGCCGTCCGCCGGGTCCGGCGCGGCCAGGGGGCCGGGCGGGCGCAGCGACAGGCGGGCGAGCAGGGCGCCACGGCGCCTCGCCCCCCGGCGCTGGTTGGCGAGCTCGCGCCGGGCGACGGCGTACAGCCAGGGCAGGGGGTCGGCGGGGGCCTCGTCGATGCGGCGCCACAGCGTGGCGAACACGGCAGACGCGACCTCGGCCGCCACCTCCTCGGGCGCGCGCCGCCTGGCATAGGCCATGACGTCGGCGTAGTGGGCGTTCCACAGCGCGCCGAGCCTGGCGTCGGCAGTGGGGACGACCAGGGCGGCCGGGCTGTTCACACCCTCCCTTCTGTCCGGCACACGGCGGTTCTTACCGTGCGCCGTCGGTCCTGGTGGCGCGCCGCCGGCGCCGGTGCGGCCAGCCGGGGGAGGGCGCGGTCAGGCGCCCGTCAGCGCTGGGACGCAGAAGCGCAGCACGTACGACGTCGCCAACGCCAGGTCGAGCGAGCCGTCGCCACCGAGCTTGCGCTCGATCAGGCGCCACACGATCGCATGGATACAAAGGGCGTCCCGGTGGGGGTCGGCAGCCGGGAAGGTCCCGTCCTCACGCCCCCGCTGCAGCACCGCCCGCAGCGGCTCGACCAACCCCTCGACGATGGCGTTGTACTCGCCCGGGTACTGCGCCCAGAGCCGCCCTCCCTCCCGCCACAGCGTCATCGTGCGGCGGGCGCGACGCGGTGCGAAGCCGAGGGCGAGGGAGGACTCGACCCACTTCTCGAGCGCCTCCATCGTCGTGGCCGCCGCACCGATCTGGACGCGGAGGCGCTCGATTGTGCGCCGGTTGTCGTGCTGGTACACGGCGAGGATGAGCTCGTCTTTGGACTGGAAGTGGCGGTAGAACGCGCGCGTCGACAGGCCCGCTTCCTCGAGGACATCAGCGACCGTCAGCGAACCGGCGCTCGAGCGCCGGAGGACCGCGATCCCCGCCTGCACCAAGGCGCGCGCCTCCGCGTCTGACCGCCATGCTGAGAACGCCATTTTCGGCTCCTTGGATCCAGGGGGCCGAGCGTGCATAATGTCGACGCTACGGTCTCCAGGGGGGAGGACGACAAGTGGGTTCGGACGGGCGCAGGTGCCTGCGGGCGAAGTTGGGCGTGGTGGTGATCGCCGCCACGGCGGTCGCGGCCGCATGCTCAAGTGGGAGCGGGAGCAAGGGGTCGACCGCCACGACGAAGGGGGCGACCGGTGTTTCGAGCGGTCCCACCACGACTGCGGCGCCGTCGTTCAACCCCAACGGCATCCTGAAGTACGGCTACGACTTCAGCGCCCAGTTCAGCAACATCGACCCGGGGAAGAGCCAGAGCCCATGCTCGGCCATCGTCACGGCACCGATCTTCGACACGCTCATCCACCGCGACATCAACGGCAAGCTGCAGCCCGGGCTGGCAACGAGCTGGGACACGACGGTCAACCCGAACACGGTCACGCTCCACCTGCGGTCCGGGGTGACCTTCTCCGACGGTGAGGCGTTCGACGCCAACGCCGTGAAGACCGGCATGCTCCACAACAAGACCAACACGCAGTTCAGCGACCTGCAGCCCATGACATCCGTCGACGTCATCGACCCGATGACGGTGCGCCTCAACTTCACGAACGACCAACCGCCGGTCGCCGTCCTCTACAGCCTGTCGGAGATCGAGGGCGAGATCGTCGCCCCCAACCACATCGCCGACGCCTCCACCAACCCGGTGGGCGCCGGGCCGATGCAGTTCGTCTCCTTCAGCCCGGGGTCGAGCCTGGTCGAGAAGGCCAATCCCAGCTACTGGGGCAAGCAGGACGACCCGTGGCACATCGGCGGCGTGACCTTCACCCAGGTCTCCGTCGGCCCGCCGGAGGTCACGGCGCTCAAGTCGGGCGCTGTCGACATCGTGGCGATCCAGCCCTCGGACTACGCCTCCATCAAGGGCAACTCGGCCTACGGCATCAACACCCAGAGCGCCACGGACTACCTGCAGTTCCAGTTCCGGTTCACCCCGCCGTTCGACAACGTCAACGTGCGCAAGGCCGTCGAGTTCGCGATCAACAAGGCGCAGATCAACCAGGTCGTGCAGTCAGGGTTGGGCGAGGTCGCCACGCAGCCGTTCGCCAAGAACTCGCCCGCCTACGACCCGTCGCTCGCCAACCTCTACCCGTACGACCCGGCGAAGGCCAAGGCGGCGCTCGCCGCGGCCGGGCTCCCGCTGCCGATCAAGGTGCAGATGGCGATCCCCGGTGGCAACATCGCCAGCATGGCCGACCAGGGCGCCATCATCCAGCAGAACCTCGACGCCGTCGGCTTCGACGTGTCGATCATCCCCATCCCGGGCAACGCCATCGCCTCCGACTATTACATCGGCGGCAAGGGCAACGCCTTCGCCGCCCAGCGGCCGGGCGAGCCCTACCCGCCGGTCCAGATCGCCGACCAGTGGAGCACGGGCCAGTTCGTCGCCAAGTACAGCAAGGGCGAGCGCCCCGACGTCACGTCGATCATCAACAACGCCCTCAACGCGGGGACGGCCGACCAGGTGTTCGGGCTGACGAAGCAGGCCCTCGACATCGTGATGAACCAGGCCCTCGACGTCCCGATCGCCTTCTCCGTGCAGGTCTCGGCCTATAACAACAGCCGTGTCGGTGGCCAGGTCTATGCCCAGACCGGGGTGTGCGACATCCCCATCATGAACGGGATCATGGTCAAGAGTTGAGCGGGTACGTCGCCCGGCGCCTCCTCACGGTGGTGCCGCTGGTGCTGCTGATCAGCATGGGCGTGTTCTCGCTGTCGTTCGTGATCCCCGGCGACACGGCGCGCACGCTTGCCGGTGGGATGCACGCGTCCCAGGAGCAGGTCGACACCGTCCGGCGCCAGCTTGGGCTCAACAAACCGGTCATCGAGCAGTTCTGGCGGTGGCTCACCCACGCGCTGCACGGCAACCTCGGCACGTCCCTCTACGACAAGTCGTCGGTCGCCCACGCCATCGTGCACCGGTTCCCGATCACGCTCAGCATGGCGCTCGGCGCGCTGGTCGTCATCCTGCTGCTCGGCGTCCCTGCCGGCATCGCCGCGGGGACCCATCCCGGCGGCGTCATCGACCGGCTCGTGACGTTGGGGACGAGCGCCGCCATCGCCATCCCCGACTTCTGGCTGAGCATCGTGCTCGTGATCCTCTTCGCCGTGAAGGTGCACCTGCTCCCGTCGATCGGCTACGTGTCGCTCACCACGTCGCCGCTCCAATGGGCGCGCCACCTGTTGATGGCGTGGGTCGCCATGGGGATCGGGGGTGCCGCGCCCGTGGCCCGGCAGCTGCGCGGATCGATGATCGACGTGCTCGACCAGGACTACATCCGCACGGCATCGGCAAAGGGGCTTCCGCGCCGGTCGATCGTGTTCAAGCACGCCCTCAAGAACGCGGCCATCGCCCCCGTCACCATCCTGGGGATCCAGTTCGCGTACCTGCTCGGCGGTACGGTCATCATCGAGGGCATCTTCTCGATCCCCGGCCTAGGCAACTACTTCCAGGGCGCCCTCCTCAACAAGGACCTCCCCGTCATCCAGGGCGTCATCCTGGTCATCGCCCTCACGTTCATCCTGCTCAACCTGGCCGTCGACGTGCTCTACGCCTACATCAACCCCAAGGTGCGCCTGGGATGACGGCGACGCTGACCGCGCCCGGCGGCGAGGCCGCGCCCGTCGAGATCGCACCGGCGCGGGGGTTCCTCAACCGCTTCCGGCACAACGCCGGGGGGATGGTCGGGCTGGTCTGGGTCGCCATCGTCGTACTGGTGACGATCTTCGCGACGACCCTCGAGCCCTACAAGCCCAGCGCGCTCGGGGTCCAGTTCAACCACGGGCCGACCAGCCAGCACCTGCTCGGGACCGACAGCATCGGGCGCGACATCCTCAGCCGGCTCATCGCCAGCGCCCCCGTCGAGCTGCGCGTGTGCGCCCTGGTCATGCTCATCTCGGTGGCCTTCGCCCTGCCGATCGGCCTCATTGCCGGGTTCTTCGGCGGCTGGCGCGACAGCCTGCTCATGCGGATCATGGACGCCGTCTTCGCCTTCCCGCCCCTGATGCTGGCGCTCGGCATCTCGGCCCTGCTCGGCCCGAGCGTCACCCACGCCGCGATCGCGATCTCCATCCCCTTCATCCCGGGGTTCGCCCGCCTCGTGCGCGCCCAGGTCCTGGCCGTGCGGGAGGAGCTCTACATCGAGGCGTCACGGTCGGTCGGCGTCACGGACCGACGGCTCATGGTCCGCCACGTGCTGCCCAACGTGATCTCCCCGCTCATCGTGCAGGTGGCGCTCGGCCTCGGGTACGCCATGTTGACCGAGGCGGCGCTGAGCTTCCTCGGCTTCGGTGTGCAGCCGCCCAACTCCAGCTGGGGGGTGATGCTCCAGAACGCGTACAGCCGGATCACCAGCCAGCCGTGGCCGATGATCCCGCCCGGCATCGCCATCGCCCTGACCGTTCTAGCGTTCAACCTGGTGGGAGACGGGCTGCGCGACTCGCTCGGGCGAGAGGTGTACAAGGTCAAGGAGGCCGGTTGACCCAGTTGGCGCCGGTCGAGGAGGCGACGGAGGCCGGGCCGTCGCTGCTGACGGTCGAGGGGCTCACCCTCCAGTTCGCCACGGCCGCGGGGTGGCTGACCGTCGTCGAGGACGTCGGGTTCCGCGTCCGCGTCGGCGAGACCGTCGGGCTGGTCGGCGAGAGCGGGTCGGGCAAGACGGTCACGTCGCTCGGCGTGATGGGCCTGTTGCCGAGGCGGTCCGCCCGGCGCGCTGCGGGCTCGGTCGCGTTCGGGGGACGCGAACTCACGGCGCTCGACGACGCGGCCATGCGCCGCGTGCGCGGCAACGAGATCTCAATGATCTTCCAGGAGCCGATGACCAGCCTCAACCCGGGCTTCACGGTCGGCAACCAGATCGCCGAGACGGTGCGCCTCCACCGGGGGGTGAGCAAGAAGGCGGCGCGGGAACGGGCCGTCGAGATGCTCAACCTCGTCGGCATCCCCGATGCCAGGCGGCGGGCGGACGACTACCCGCACGCCTTCTCCGGGGGGATGCGCCAGCGGGCCATGATCGCGATGGCGCTCGCGTGCGAACCGAAGCTCCTGATCGCCGACGAGCCCACGACCGCGCTCGACGTCACCATCCAGGCGCAGGTGCTCGACCTCATGCGGTCGCTGCAGGACCAGCTCGGCATGGCGATGCTGTTCGTCACCCACGACCTCGGCGTCGTCGCGGACATCTGCGACCGCGTGGTCGTGATGTACGCGGGCCAGGTGGTCGAAGACGCGACCGTGCCGGCGCTGTTCAGCCGCCCCCGCCACCCCTACGCCGACGCGTTGCTCGCGTCGATGCCCCAGCTCGGTGCCTCCGGCGACCACCTCCACGTCATCCCGGGGCGTGTCCCCACGCCGGGCAGGTTCCCCGAGGGGTGCCGGTTCCACCCGCGCTGCGAGCATGCCGTCGAGGCGTGCTCGGCCGCCCCGGTGGAGCTGCTCGCGACGCCTGACGGTGCACGCGTGCGGTGCCTCCGAGCCGATGAGCTCCAACTTCTCGGCTCCCACTGGGCCGAGGCGCAGGGCGCGTCCCGCCAACGGGCGACCACCGCGAACAATGAGCCCCTGCTCGAGCTGCGCGGCCTGACGAAGTCGTTCCCGGTGCGCAGCGGCGTGCTCAAGCGGGTCGTCGGCCAGGTCCGGGCCGTCGACGGCATCGACCTCACCGTGCACCAGGGCGAGACCGTCGGGCTGGTCGGCGAGAGCGGGTCGGGCAAGTCGACGGTGGCGCGGGTCGCGCTGCGCCTGGTCGAACCCACGGCGGGTGCCGTCTGGTTCGACGGCGAGGAGATCACCGCCATGGGCCAGCGCGAGCTGCGGCGCCACCGGCGGGGCATGCAGATCGTGTTCCAGGACCCGTACTCGTCACTCGACCCCCGCGCCACCATCGGCGACACGATCGGTGAGCCGCTGGCCGTGCACGAGGGCTTGCGCAAGGGCGCGCGCGAGGTGCGCGCTGCGGAGCTGCTCCGGCAGGTCGGGCTGGCGCCGCAGTACCTACGCCGGTACCCGCACGAGTTCTCAGGCGGGCAGCGCCAGCGGATCGCGATCGCGCGGGCCCTCGCCCTCCAGCCGCGCCTGCTGATCTGCGACGAGCCGGTGAGCTCGCTGGACGTGTCCACGCAGTCGCAGGTGATCAACCTGCTCATCGACCTCCAGCGCCAGCTCGGCCTGGCGTACCTGTTCATCGCCCACGACCTGTCGGTCGTCCGCCACATGAGCGACCGCATCGCCGTGATGTACCTCGGCCAGATCGTGGAGCTCGGCCCTGCGGAGTCGGTCTACCTGACGCCGCGCCACCCCTACACAGAAGCGCTGCTGTCGGCCATCCCGATCCCCGACCCGGTCCGCCAGCGCGAGCGCCGGCGGATCGTGCTGTCGGGCGACGTCCCGAGCCCGCTCAATCCTCCGAGCGGCTGCCACTTCCGGACCCGGTGCCCGTACGCGATGCCGATCTGCACGGAGCAGGCGCCGGAGCCGTTCACGGCGAGCGACGGGACGACCGTCGCCTGCCATCTCCACACGAGCGGGCCGCGCCTGTCGGGCCAGCCCGTCACCGCACTGACCACCTCCGGCGCGAGCGCGACGGCGTGAGGCAGCGAACGGTCCGCACGTTGGTCGTCGTCGTCGCGCTCGGCGGCGCGCTCGCGGCGTGCAGCTCCTCGTCGAAGACGTCGAAGTCGGCCACGCCCGCCACGGCGACGACGGCGACGACGGCGCAGAGCGGCACCACGCCGGCGACGGACGCACCGACGACCGACGCGGCGGCGTCGGAGACCACCGACGTGCAGGCGACGGAGGGGCCGACGACCACCGAGGCACCACCGCAGAACGTGACCATCACCCCCGACACTGGCCTGAAGAACGGGCAGACGGTCCACATCGTGGGCACGGGGTTCACGGCGGGCACGAGCTACAGCGCCTTCGAGTGCGCGGACAAGGGCACCGGGACCACACCCGACGACTGCGACCTCGGCGTGGCGAAGGTCGCCGCGGCCGATTCGGCGGGCACGGTCACCATCGACTTCCCGGTGCACAAAGGCCCGTTCGGTGGCAACAAGATCGTGTGCAGTCCCTCGCAGAAGTGCCTGATCACCGTGACGAACGCCGGTGGGGGCGCCACCACGACCCAAGTGGCCACCGGGGACATCGGCTTCGCGTCCTAGGGGGGCGGGTCGCCACCCCTCGCGAACCAGCGCGTGTGACCTAAGTCCCTTCTCCTGCGGGCAGACCATCAGGCACGCTTGGGCGGTGACATTGGTCGTCGCAGGCTGCGACGTGGACGGTGACCGCCACGACACGGGCGCGGGGCACCCCGAGCGCCCGGCCCGGCTGGTGGCCGCCTGCGCCGGCCTCGCCGACGCCGGCTACGACGACGCCGTACGCCTGGCACCCCGGCTGGCGACGCGCGAGGAGTTGCTCCGCGTGCACAGCGCCGCCTACCTCGACGCCCTCGAGCGGTTCGGCGCCGCCGGCGGTGGCCACCTCGACCCCGACACCGTCGTCGCCCCCGGCTCATGGGAGACGGCACTGGCCGCGGCCGGGGCCGGCCTCGCCGCCGTCGACGCCCTGGCCTCCGGCACCGCCGACGCCGCCTTCGTGGGCGTGCGGCCACCCGGCCACCACGCCGACCGCTCGCGGGGGATGGGCTTTTGCCTGCTCAACAACATCGCCGTCGCCGCTGCGTCGCTCGCCGCGGCGGGCCAGCGCGTGCTGGTGGTCGACTGGGACGTCCATCACGGCAACGGGACCCAGGACATCTTCTGGGACGACCCGTCGGTGGTGTACTTCTCGACCCACCAATCGCCGCTGTACCCCGGGACGGGGAGGATGGGCGAGACGGGCGGGCCCCACGCGCCGGGCGGCACGGTCAACGTCCCGCTCCCGGCGGGCGCCACCGGCGACGTCGTGCGCAAGGCCGTGGACGAGGTGCTGGCCTCGGTCGCGTCGTGGTTCCGGCCCGACTGGGTGCTCGTGTCGGCCGGGTTCGACGCCCACCGCGACGACCCGCTCGCCGACTTCCGCCTCACCGCCGGGGACTTCGCCGACATCGCCGCGGCCGTCGCCGGGCTGGCGCCCGGCCCGGGCCGGGTGGCGCTGTTCCTCGAGGGGGGCTACGACCTCGACGCCGTCCGCCGCTCCGTCGCGGCCGCGGTCTCCGCGGTCACCGGGGGCGGCCACCGCCCCGAGCCGGCGTCGAGCGGCGGGCCGGGGTCCGGCGTCGTCGACGCCGTCAAGGAGCTGCACCGCCGCGCACGCGAGGAGGCGCCATGAAGACCCACCGCATCGTCGTCGGCCTCGACGGCTCTGTGCACGGGGAGGACGCCCTGGCGTGGGCGCGTGCCGCCGCCGCGGGCATCGACGCCGAGGTCGTCGCCGTGCACGCGCGCGGCCTGCTCGAGCACGGGGCGGCGATGCCCGACGGGGTCGTCGTCGAGGACGGCGACCCCGTGTCGGTCCTGCTGCGCGTCGCCGCCGACCGGTCCGCCGACCTCATCGTCGTCGGGCGCCGGGGTGCGGGGGGCGACCCCGACCTGCTCCTCGGCAGCACCAGTCACCAGCTCGCCGAGCGCTCCCCGTGCCCCGTCGTGATCATCCCGCCCAACCCTGAAAGGAACCCCTCATGACCCAGGCCCTCATCGGTGCGAGCGTGTGGGAGGACGACCTCTACCGCCACCTCAGCACCCACCTCGCGGCCGAGATCGACCTGCTCACCGCCTACAAGAACGCGGCGGACGAGTCGAAATCGGCCGCCTTCTCCTACCTCGCCAACCTCATCATCGAAGACGAGCGGCGTCACCACCGCGTCTTCGAGGAACTGGCGAACGCGTTGCGCTCCGACGTCGAGATGCGCCCCATCGAGCCGGCCGTCCCCGACATGGCGGGCTTCGGTGACATGCCGCAGAAGGTCGTCGAGCTCACCGACCAACTCCTGGCGCGCGAGGAAGAGGACGCGGCGGAGCTGCGCATGCTGGCCCGTCAGCTCCGTGATGTCCGAGACACCACCCTGTGGCAGCTCCTGGTGAAGATCATGGAACTCGACACCGAGAAGCACGCGGAGATTCTCCGCTTCGTGCGCAAGCACGCCCGCCAGACGCTATAGGTCCAACAGCCCGTTGGCCGCCGCCAGCGCGACCGCGGTGCGCGCCGCCGCCTCGTAGGCGTCGGCGAGCGCCGAACGCGCCTCCGCGGGGTTGACCGCGAGCGGCACGTCGCCGAGCGACGCCAGCAGGGCGTCGGGGCGGTCCACGGGCTTGATGCGCACGAGCGGTTCGTCCTCGAGCGGCTCGCCCCAGAAGGCGGCGCGCTCCACCGGGCGACGGCGGCGCTGACGCGGGCGGCTCAACGTGGCCTCGCGACGCGCGCCATCTTGCTGAGGGACCAGTTCATGCGGCCGGCTCCTCCTCACCCGGGTCCACGGCCTCGACCATGGCGTCGGCGCGCAGACCGAGGACGCGGCGCAACTGGTCGGCGCCGAGGTCGGCGAGCGTCGACGACTTGGGCAGCACGAGGTCGGCCACCCGGCGCTTGCCGGCGACGACCTCCTCGATCTGTTCGTCGACCGTGCCGGCGCACACCAGCCGGTGCGACACGACCGTCTTGGTCTGCCCGATGCGCCATGCGCGGTCGCGGGCCTGGTCCTCGACGGCGGGGTTCCACCACCGGTCGTAGAGCACGACGTGGTTGGCGGCGGTGAGGTTGAGCCCCGTCCCGCCGGCCTTCAGCGAGACCACGAGCGCGCCGGCGCCCGACCCCGACTGGAACCGCCGCACGATCTCGTCGCGCCGCGTCCGCGTCAGCCCACCGTGGTAACAGGCGATCGGCATCTCGAACCGCTCGGTGAGGTACGTCGCCAACCGATCGCCCCACGTGGCGAAGTGGGTGAACACGAGCATCCGCTCGCCCGCGGCGAACACGGACTCGGCCAGCTCCTCGAGCCGCTGGAGCTTGCCCGAGCGGCCGGCGAGCGGGCCGCCGGTATTGACGTACGCCTCGGGGTGGTCGCAGATCTGCTTGAGGGCGGTGATGGCCGCGAGGATCTTGGTGTTGGCCTCGCCGCCGCCACCGAGCGGGTTGGCGAGCAGGCTGTCGACGACGGCCTGGTACATGCCGATCTGCTCGGTCGTCAGCGCGCACGCGTCGAGCTGGTCGATCTTGTCCGGGAGCTCCGCGGCGATCTCGGGCTCCGACTTGGTCCGGCGGAACACGAGCACGCCGTTCATCTTCCGCAGCGCCTCCTCGGCGGCCTGGTCCTTGCGCGCCCGCGCCAGCTGCGCTTCGAACGTCGCCTTCGGGCCGAGCAGGCCCGGGTTGGCGAAGTTGAGGATCGACCACAGGTCGCCAAGGCCGTTCTCGACGGGCGTCCCCGTCAGGGCGAGCTTGTGGGCGGCCGGGATGCGCATCAGCGCGCGCGCCGCCTCGCTCACCGGGTTCTTGATCGCCTGCGCCTCGTCGGCGACCAGGCGCGCCCACGACACGGTGGCCAGGCTGTCGGCGTCGCGCGTCGCCGTGTTGTACGTCGTGATGACGATGTCCTTGCCCGCCACCTCGCCGGCCACGTCCTCACCGGACGCACGGCTGGCGCCGTGGTGGATGAGGACCTTCAGCGACGGCGCGAACTTCCGCGCCTCCGTGGCCCAGTTGCCCACCACCGCGGCGGGGGCGATCACGAGCGCGGGGCCGTCGCCGCGGTGCTCGAGCAGGTGCGCGAGCACGGTGGGTGTCTTGCCCAGCCCCATGTCGAGCGCGAGGCAGCCGCCGAGCCCGACGGTGTCGAGGAAGTGCAGCCAGCCGCGCGCCGCGGCCTGGTAGGTGCGCAGTTCGCCGCGGAAGCCATCGGGGGCGGGCAGCGGCTCGGCGCGTGCGTCCGCCGCTTTGGCGAGCACGTCGGCCGCCCAGCCCTCCCCCTCCACCTCGACGGCGAGGCCGCCTTCGAGGCCCAGGGCCTGGCGCAGGATGTCGGCCTGCGACATCTGCTTCTGCCGGTCGCGTTCGGCCAGCGCGTCGGCCAGCTCGCGCAGCGTGGCGTGGTCGAGGGCGACCCACTTCCCCCGCGACTCGATCAGCGGCTTGGCCTGCGCGGCCAGGCGCCGGATGTCGGCGGCGTTGAGCTCGACGTCGTCGATCACCGCGGACCAGCGCACGGCCGTCAACTGGGCGGCGCCCACGACCGAGGGGCCCTCGCTCGGTGCCGACTCGAGGCGCAGGCGCGCCGACGGCGACGACCTGCCGATCTGGGGCACCTGCACGACGAACCCGGCGCCCTCGAGCAGCGGCGCCGTCTCGGTCATCAGCGCCCACGCCTCCTCGTTACCGAGCAGCGCTTCGGCGGCGTTGCCGCGGGCGAGCGCGGGGACGAGGTGCGTCAGGCGGTCCAGCTCGGCGCGCACGGCCCGCTGCTGGCGCGGGTTGCCGCGGGCGCGCGCCGTCGCCAGGGGCAGCCGGTGGCCCGCCCCGTCGATGACGAACACCCTGAGGCGCCAGGCGCCGAGCTCGTCGGGGGCGGAAAGGCGCACCATGAGCGTGGCCCCCCTGCCTTCGAGGGCGGGTCGGGCCCACTCATTGAGCCGGGCGGCGAGCTCGCGGGCGACCGGCACCTCGACGCGGTAGGGGCCGTTGCCGAGGCCCGAGAGGTAGGCCTCGGATGCGGTCTGGAGCGAGCGGGCCACGACCGGCGGGGGCTGGCGCGAGAGGCGGGCGGCGCCGGCGCGGCAGATGGCGTCGACCAGCGTGCCGAGCACGGTGTTGGTGACGACGGTGCGGTCGCGGCTCATCGCCGTCGCGGCCACCGTCTCGGGCATCCGGGTCGCCAGCTGGCCGACGCGCCTGGCCTCGCTCCCGGGGACGGGCTGCCATCGCGACGTGTAGAGGCCCGACGGGCCGTCGGCCTGCCCGACCGGCTCGAGGGTGGGCACGACCTGGCCCCGCGCCACAAGGTCGACGGCGAAGACGGCCATGCGCCCGAGCCACCCGAGCGACGGGCCGGCGTCGTGGCCGACGTGGCCGGCCGCCACCGCGACCAGCCACCCGAGCGACGAGGCCAGGTCGACGCTCCGGGCCGTGGCGATGGCGCCGCCGGGGATGCGGACGCCGGGGTGCTCCACGAGCGGGAGGGAATCCCCGCCGGCCTCGCGGATGAGCTCTTCGAGCTCTTCGCCCACTGCGGGCGGCGTGCCGTGCGCTCCGGCCCAGAGGACCAGGCGGTCGCCTTGGAGCGACCCCTGGAGGGCGGGGACACCAACGGCGGCGGGTTCGTCCGCGTCGTCGTCCTCGGTGGCCTCTGCCCGCAGGGCGAGGATGTCGCGCGCCGCCGCGGCGGCTGCGGAGGCGAGCAGTGAGGGGGTCAGGGCGAGGGCGACGGGGACGTCCGGGACGTCGGCGAGCGCCCCGTCGTGGGCGACCCGCTCGGCGAAGGTAACGGCGGAGGCGAGCAGGTGCCGGCGCTGGCCGCGAAGGGCGGCGACGGCGTCCTCGTCGTGGGCCACCTTGCCGGCGTAGAGGGCGCGGTCGACGTCGCGCAGGCGGGCGGCCACGTCGCGCAGGTGGGCGGGCGCCCCCGACGCGGCGGTGGCGCCAGCCGGGGAGTGCCCGTCAGCAGGGTCTGCGAGCTCGTCAGCGGGTTCGTCGTCAGCAGGTGCACCGGAGTCGGGGGGGTCCGGGGGGGCGTCGGGCAGCTCGTCGGCACGTACTTCTGGAGCGGCGTCGGCCAGCTCGTCGGCAGGTTCCTCTGGAGCGGCGTCGGCCAGCTCGTCGGCAGGTTCCTCTGGAGCGGCGTCGGCCAGCTCGTCGCCACGTCCGTCGGGAGCGGCGTCGGGCGCGTCCGCGGCGGCCGCGTCCGCAGCGGGGCCGGCCGTCCCGTTCCTCGGCCCGTCGCCCGGGCCGCTCGCCGGCAGAGCGATCGGGCGTTCGGGGGCGGCGCTGGACCCGTTGGTCGGCGCGTCAGTGGCCCCGTTGGCTGGTGCCGTGGCGCCCTTGGCCGGTGCGGCGGCGGGGTCGGCCGGGAGGGTGCGGGCACGCGCGCCGCGAGCGCTGCGCACATGGACGTCCCCGTCGTGCCCGGCAACTTCGCGCCCGGGCACCGAACCGGCACCCAACCCCAAGCCCCTATCACCTCCGTTGCCCGGCGACCTTTCGGCACCGGCAGATGCGCGCCGCCTTCCGACTCGTCAGGCACTCGCCACGCCCGCCGACGGCAGTGGGCAGCACCCTCTGGAGAGGCTACACGCGTCCGGAGCGCTACTGGAGCACCCGGGTGGAGCGACCGCCCAGGTCAGGCGGCGGGCTTGACGACGAGAGCGGTCACCATGCCGAACATCCCCTGCGGCCCCTCGGCGTGGCTCAGGATGTGGCAGTGCCAGACCCACGTCCCCACGTCGGTCGCGTGGACGAGCACGGTGACCCGCTGGCCAGGCGCCACCAACACCGTGTCGTCCATCTCTGGGTTAGCGAGCGGGAACCCGTCACGGGCGATGATCATCTGCGGGATCTCGTGCAGGTGCATCGGGTGGATCATCTGGCCCTCGTTGAAGTAGGTCACTTCGATCCACTGGCCCTGGGTCGCCACGAACGGGGCGGTGGCAGGGAAGCTCTTGCCGTTGAGCGTCAATCCGATCGTGCCGCCGTCGTTGAGGAACAGCACCTGGTCCTGCACAGCGCTCTGCACCGCGCCCTGTGCGGTCGCCTGTGCGGGCAGCGCCATGGTGCCGACCAGGAACGCACCGGCCATGCCGTCAGGGACCTGGCTCACGGCGTCGAAGTGCGAGTGGTACATCCCGATCTCGGGCGTCTTGGACACGGTCCACGCGTAGGTATAGGTCTGGCCGGGCTCGACCGGGTCCTGCGACACGTACGGGGTGCCGTCGATGTTCTGCGGGCCGGTGATGCCGTGGAAGTGGACCGTCGTCGCTTCGGGTAGGTGGTTGTGCAGGACGACCTGCACCTTGTCGCCCGGGTTCACCATGATCGTCGGGCCGGGGACCGTCCCGTTGTAGGTCCACGCCTTCACGGTCTTGCCCGGCGAGACCTCCCAGTCGACGACTTCGGCCGTCAGGTCGAACTGCTTGGTGCCGTCCGCCAGCACCGTCGGGGCGAGGAGCTGGGCGCCGACGCCCGCCGTCTTGGCGGGGAACGCCGTGGTCGAGGACTTCATCGCCTGGTCCATGGCGGCCGGCGGCATGGTCATGCCGTCGGCGATCATCTCGGCCGTCAGGCCGGCGGTGGCGCCCGTCGCACCGGTCGCCCCAGCCGCGCCCGCCGCCCCCGTCGGGCCGCTCGCGGAGGACGAACCGGTGCCCTCGCTCAGCATCAGCATGGCCTGCATGCCGAGGCCCTGGTGGCCGGGGACGTTGCAGTAGATCGTGAAGTTGCCCGGGGTGAGGCCCGAGGTGTTCAGCGTTGCCGAGCCCCCGGGCGGGATCTGCGCCGTCGCCAGCTGCGTCCCCTGGACGGTGAGCTGATGGGCCATCGTGCCCTTGTTGACCACCTTCAGCGTGTCGCCGACGCTGCCCATCACCATCGCCGGGGCGATCTTGAACTCGGAAAGGTCGACCTCGACGGTCCGTCCTCCCGCTGCCGCGGCAACAGCGGCCCCGCGATGCGAATCGGCATGTTGTGCGAAGCCCCACGCGATCGCGCTCCCCACGAGGGCGATCCCCGCCACGATGACCGCCACGACCATCCAGGTCGACCGGGCCCGGTCACGCGCTGCGAAGTCGGTCCGCTCCGCGTTCAGCTGGCGCCACAGCTCCTGGTACTCCTCGGCCGTCGGCGGGTGCCCGGGGCCGTCCCCATTGCCTGGCGCGTTCGAGTCTTCCGGCAACAGCGTCGTCATGCCCCTCAGGGTCGCGGGGGCGGCCCGTGCCTCGGAAGGGCCGAAGTGCCGCACCGTCGTGGGCCAAAGGTCCCACGGCGGCCAGCGGCCCTACGTCCCCGCCGGCCCCGGCGGGTCGTCGCGCTCGTCTGCGAGGGCGCCCGGCTCCCGCAGGAGCTCGCGCTCGAGCTCGGTCAGGCGCCGGTACTCGGCCTCCTCGTCCGGGGTCAGCCCGAACGTGAGGCGGCGCTCGACCAAGCTGGTGAGCTGGGCGCGCACGTGCGCCAGGTCCGGGCGCGCTGGTCCTTCGGGGGGAATGTCAGCCATGAAGACGTCCTGCGTGTGCCAACGACGGCCCCGCCCGGCCGGGTCGTAGCTTGCCAGACGGCGTTGCCCCGCGCGGCGACGGGTCAGGACTGCCGGCCGCGCTGCGCCAGCATCCAGGCGACGATCGGGCTGGGCTCGCTCGGCTGCCAGGCCTTGTACGCCTCCGCTCTCGGCTGGGGCCACTCGATGTCGAGGTCAACCCGCGCCCCGGGCGCCGGCGCGCCGGCGAGGAGGGTGAGGGCAGTGCCCAGGACGCGCCGCTGCATCGCCCGGTCGCCGGGCATCCCGAAGGGGTGCCCGAAGGGGAACTCGACACCGACGACGCGCGGCGTGAGGAGCTGCTCGGCGATCGCCGGCATCATGGTGACGACGACCGTCGGGATCCCCGCCGCCTCGATACGACGTGCCAGCACGGGCACGTTGCGGCAGCAGTCGGGTCAGACCGGGGCGAAGACGACGCCGTCGGTCGCCTGCGACCGGAACAGCTCCACGAGCGCCGGCGCCGTGGCCTCCCGCCACACGGCGAGCCCGGCTGCCTGGTACCCCATGACGGAGGCATGCGACGGCGCGGCGCGCCCGACGATCCCCTCGGCGACCAGGTCGTCGAGGGCGTCGACCGGCAGCGCCACGTTGCGGTCGGCCATGACATCCGCGGCGTTGACGTGGAGGTGGCTCATGACCAGCGGGCGCCCAGCGAGGTCGTGCGGCAGGACGCGGAACGACGGGTCCCCCCACGTCGGCTCGGCGCGCTCCCGATCGAGGTCGAACGGTGGGTCGCCGGCGAGGGACAGCCCGGCGGAGGTCACGAGCGCGATCGACGCGTCCGCTAGGCGGGCGCTGAACGGCGACCACACCGCGTCGGATTCACCCGGTAACGGACGGGCGTGCTCGTAGAGCGCGACGAAGCTGCGGGGCAGGAACTTGTAGCTGTCAACGAGCACGAAAGCCCCCGGCGCCGAAATCCGAAATTCAATCGCCGGACGCGCTTACTTCGCGCCTAAGTACGCCTCACGCAAGGCCTGGGAGATGCGGCCGCGGTCACTCACCTCATAACCGTTCTCGCGCGCCCATTCGCGGATCGCCGGGGTATCGGCGGCGCCCCCACGCCCTCGCTTCCGGCCCCGCGACGACGTTGCACCCGAACGCTGGCGACGCGTACCCCCAGCGACGCGGTGGCCGGCGGAGAGCAACGACTCGAGCGAACTCTCGACCCTGCGCAGTTTGCCCAGGTCGGTCCGGCACAGGTCCACCTCGTACGACGCAGACCCCTTGTTGACACCCCACGTGATCACCTGGTGGGCATCGCCTTGGTCCTCGTCCGGAATCTCACGGCCGCACACGTCGCAGGTGTACGAATACACAACAAGTTCAGACCTCGCCATCGTGCTCCTCCATTGCGTTTGCCCCCCATACTTCTAGCGCATTGTCGTGCGCTCGCCCAACCGATCGCGAATGCACGAAAGAAATCACTCTGGGTGCACGCCAATAACCAGCCTTCTGTGTTATACGCGCGCTCGGGTAGGGTGCGCGGCGTGGCGGGGCACGGCGGGTGACGAACGGCCCGGACCTGCGCTGGGTGATGTCCGGTTCGACCGCTCGGCGACGCCGGCGGAGGCGGCTCCGCCTGCTGAGGACGGTCCTCGTGGTCGTCGCCATCGTCGTGATCGCCGTGGTCGCGACGCGCGGGGGCAGCACGCGGGGCGGGCGCACGCCGGCCGCCGTGGGCGCCACGACGACCTCCTCCGCCTCCTCCGCCTCCACCGCCCCGACGACCGCACCGCCACCTGCGGCGCTTGCCGTGGCCCACCTTCCCGCCACTCTCCCCCAGTCGGTCTCTCGCGCGTCCGTCGTCGTCGAAGGTGGCCGGCTCCTCGTGCTCGGCGGGTTGCACGGCACCTCGCCGGGCACGTCGACACCGCAGGTCCTCACCGTCGACCCGGCCACCGGCGCGGCGCAGGTGGCGCCGCCGCTCGCCGTCGCCACGCACGACGCGGCCGCCGTCCAGCTCGGGACGTCGGTATTCGTCCTCGGCGGGGGCGCAAGCACGACCATTGCCACCGTCCAGCAGTGGACGGGGACGGGGACGCGGGTCGTGGCGCACCTCCCGCAGGCCCGCTCCGACATCGCCGCCGCCGTGGTCGGGGGGCGCGGCTATGTGGTGGGCGGGTTCGACGGCGCCAAGCCGACCGCGGACGTCCTCGTCACCGACGACGGGTCGACCTTCCACGTCGCCGCCACGCTGCCGGTCGCCGTCCGGTACCCGGCCATCGCCGTCCTCGGCTCGAAGATTTACGTCATCGGGGGCCAATCGGTGTCCGGGCCGGCGGGCAATGGCCCCCCCGTCGGCGACGTGCAGGCCGTCGACGTCTCGAACGGGTCGGCGACCGTGGTCAGCCAGCTCCCGGGCGCCCTCACCGAGGCGTCGGCGTTCGTCCTCCAGGGAGCCGTCTTCGTCGCCGGTGGGGTCCGGGGAGGCATCGTGCAGCGCACCGTCTTCAGGCTCGACCCCGCCACGGGCGCGCTCACACCCGTGGCCACCCTGCCCGAACCCCGGGCCGACGCCGCCGTCGCATCGGTCGGCGCCACCGCCTACCTCATCGGCGGGGAGTCGCCCGCCCGCCTGTCCTCGATCGTCACGCTGCGCGCCGGGTGAGGCCTGTGCCGCTCGCGGCCGTCACGCGAGCTCGTGGCGCATCAGGTCAAGGCCGAGGGGGCCGAGGGCGAGGGCGCGGCGGTGCCAGCCGGCCAGGTCGAACCCAGCCTGGCGCCGGGCGGCATCACGGCATTCGAGCCAGACGCGTTCGCCGACCTTGTACGAAATCGCCTGCCCGGGCCAGCCGAGGTAGCGGTCCACCTCGCTGCGGAGGAACGCCTCGGGTTCCCATCCGTGCGCGAGGGCGAAGGCGAGGACCGTCTCGTACGTCCACGCGTCACCGGCACCCGGCGGCGGCCGCTCACCCGTGTGGGCGCCGATGTCGACGACCACGCGCATGGCCCGGAACGCCTGGGCGCGGAGGTAGCCGAGGCGGAAGTGCGGCTGCTCGAAGTAGCCGAGCTCGTCCATCAGCCGCTCCGCGTACAGCGCCCACCCCTCCCCGTGCCCGCTCACGAAGGTGTTGCGCTGGTAGCGGGTGAGCGACGGCTCGACCCGCAGCGTCCCCGCCTGGAGGTGGTGGCCCGGGACGCCCTCGTGGTAGGCCGTGGTCACCTCGCCCCACAGCGGGAACCACGTCCTCCCGAGCGTCGGGTACCAGGTGCGGCCCGGGCGCTCGAGGTCCTCCGAGGGTGGCGTGTAGTACATGGCGGCGGCGCCACCGGGCGGGGCGATCATCGCCTCGACCCTCCGGATCGGTGGCGGGATCTCGAAGGCCGTCCCGTCGAGCGCGGTGACCGTGGCGTCCATGAGCGACTGCAGCCAGTCGCGGAACCGTTCCTCGCCCTCGATCCCGAGCGAGGGCTCGGTCTCGAGGTGGTCGAACACTCCCGCGACGGGCGCGCCGGGCAAGACCTCGCCCGCCGCCTCGGCCATCTCGCGCTCGAGCCGGGCCAGCTCCTCGACGCCCCACGCATAGGTCTCGGCCAGGTCGACGTCGGCACCGAGGGACTCCCGGGCCGCCAGCGCGTAGCGGTCGCGGCCGACGCCGTCCTGCTCCGATGCGAACGGCACGTACTCCGCTTCGAGGAACGACGCCATCCGCGCGAACGCCGCTGCGGCGCGGTCGGCCGCGGCGAGCAGGGCCGCGCCCGCCCGGGGCCGGCGACGGGCCACGAGCGAGGAGAAGTACCCGTCGGCCCACGCACGGGCCTGCTCGGCGCAGGCGAGGGCCTGGCGACGGGCCGCGGGCAGGCCGCGCGCCAACCCGAGGCGGAGCGACTCCGTGAAGCCGGCAAGGGCCGCCGGGACCTGGGCCATCCGCGCCTCGATGGTCGCCCAGTCGTCGTCGGTGGCGGTGGGCATCAGGTCGAACGCGACACGCACCGCTTCCAACGGCGAGGCCATCGGCCGCAGCGCCCGCAGGTCCTCCCCGGCCTCCGACTGGTCGATCTGGACGCTGAGCCGTTCGCGGAGCAGCTCCCGGGCGACCCGCTCGCGGTCACCCTCGAGCGACGCCGACTCGAGTGCCCGCAGCGTCTCGCGGGCGAGCTGCACGCGGGCGTCGATCCCGGCGGGCGAATAGTCGGTCAGCTCGTGGTCGTGGCCCACGATCCCGGCCTGCGTGGCGCTCGCCGGGTCGAGCGCGGCGGAGCGCTCGACGTATTCGTCAGCGACAGCGGCGACGGACGTCACGCGGAGGGAGTGGGATTTGAACCCACGGGGACTCGCATCCCAAGGCTTTTCAAGAGCCTCGCATTCGGCCGCTCTGCCATCCCTCCGGCCGGAGAGACTACGCGCTGACCCACTGGCGCAGGCCACCCACCCATGCGTCCGCGGAGCGCCACCGCTCCTCGGCATCACGCCGGATCACGGCGCCGTGCTCGCCCGCTGCGGGGTAGGAACCGAGGTACTTGACCCCCGCCAGCGAGGTGTGCAGGTCGCGCAGGCAGTCGGCGACGACCTCGTCGGCGATGTGCCCCTCGAAGTCGATGATGAAGCAGTAGTCGCCCAAGCCGGTCTTGGCCGGGCGGCTCTCCAGCTTCGTCAAGTTGATGTCGAATGCCTTGAACAACCCGAGGATGGCGTGGAGGCTCCCCGGTTCGTCGGACTTCTGGAAGCACACCACGCTGGTCTTGTCATGGCCCGTCGGCCGGGGGATACGGCCCGGGCCGGGGGCGGCGACGACGACGAAGCGGGTGGTGTTCTCCCGGTGGTCCTCGATGTGGGGCACGAGGACCTCCAGGCCGTGGATCTTCGCCGCCAGGGCGGAGCCGATCGCCGCCGCACCCGCCCCGAGCATGCCCTCAGCGACCATGTGGGCCGCCTCCGACGTCGACGTGGCGGCCACCTCCTCCGCGCCGGGGAGGTGGTCGGCGACCCAGCGCCGGCACTGGCCAAGCGCGTTCGGGAACGACACGACCCGGCGCACGTCGGCGAGCGCGGTGCCGGTCGGGGCGAGGAGGTTCTGGGTCACCTCGAACAGGACCTCGCGCTGCACCAGGAGGTGGTAGTCGAAGACGAGGGCATCGATGACCGAGTTGACCGTCCCCTCGATCGAGTTCTCGATGGCGACGAACCCGAGGTCGACCCCGCCCGCATCCACCTCGCCCAGGATGTCGGTCATCGAGGGGAGCCAGACGAGGTCACCGTCGGCCAGGTCCGCCTGGCTCAAGAGGGCCTCCTCGCCGAAGGACCCGGGCGGCCCGAGGAACGCCACCCTGGTACCCGCCATGGTCGAGCGAGGATAGTGGGAGCAATGGACGAGGCCGCCCTGCATTCCCTGCTCGCCGACGTGCAGCACGGCGTCGTCGCGCCCGAGGAGGCTGTGGCCCGCTTGCGCCGCCTGCCGTTCGCCGACCTCGGGTTCGCGAGGGTCGACCACCACCGCGGGCTGCGCCAGGCCGTGCCCGAGGCCGTGTACGGGCCGGGCAAGACGCCTGCGCAGTGCGCGGCGATCGTCGCCGAGCTGCGCACCTTTGGCTCGCCCGTCGTGCTCACCCGCGCCACCGACGACCAGGTGGAGGCTGCGCTGGACGACAACGCCGGGGGCCGCGCGGTGCGCCACGCGCCGGCGTGGTCCACGGTGACGTGGGACCCGGCCCCACCGCGCCCCGGCCGCGTCCTGGTCGTGACCGCCGGGACGGCCGACCTCCCGGCGGCGACCGAGTGCACCGCCGTCCTCGAGGCCCTCGGGTTCAGCCCGGGCCTGACCGCGGACTGCGGCGTGGCGGGTGTGCACCGGCTCCTCGCGACGGTCGACGAGCTCGACGGCGCCGACGCCGTGGTCGTCGTGGCGGGCATGGAGGGGGCGTTGGCGAGCGTCGTCGGCGGGATCACGGCCGCCCCCGTCGTCGCCGTCCCGACCAGCGCCGGGTACGGCGCGGCGCTGGAGGGCGTGACCGCGCTGCTCGCCATGTTGTCGTCGTGCGCAGCGGGGGTGTGCGTGGTCGGGATCGACAACGGGTTCGGCGCGGCGTGCGCAGTGGCGCGGATGCTGGCGTGAGCGCGACCGCGTGGTTCCACTGCTTTGCCGGCATCGCCGGCGACATGGCCCTCGGCGCGCTCGTCGACGCCGGCGCGGACCTCGACGAGGTGCTGTCGCTGGTGCGGCGCGTGCCCGTGGACGGGTGGGCCGTGGGCGCCGAGGCCGTGTCACGCAACGGGCTCGCCGCCACCCGGATCGTGGTGCGGGCGCCCGACACCGCCATCGTGCGCACGCATGCCCACATCCGGGGGCTGTTGGCCGAGGCGCGCCTCCCGGCGCGGGTGCTCGACCGGGCCCTGAGCGTGTTCGGCAGCCTGGCGGAGGCCGAGGGACGTCTGCACCGGCGGCCCGCGGCGC
>Ga0070741_10003115_pt1 | contig 42047 bp, 29 predicted proteins | sample Coa_R1_4_FD_66440 | JGI IMG/M metagenome (GOLD analysis project Ga0070741, IMG submission 66440) | Surface soil microbial communities from Centralia Pennsylvania, which are recovering from an underground coalmine fire - Coalmine... | ecosystem: Environmental > Terrestrial > Soil > Unclassified ... | reverse complement strand
TGTTGCGCGCGTTTTAATCCATGCACGAGACAAGACAAAAACGTCCCCGGAAAACCAGCGGTGGAAAGTTTCTGCTCATCGTCCTGCTGCTCGCGGCGGGAGTGGCCGGCTACGCATTTTACACAAAGCAATCGCCGCAGCAACTTTACCAGCGTCTCGTCGATTTCATCGGCACGCTGACCAAACCAGAGCCGGCTCCCACGCCAGCGCCGACGCCGGAACCTACAGCAACGCCAACACCGACACCGACTCCTACGCCCGAACCGACTGCGACGCCCGCGCCGACGCCTAACCCGCTGGCATGGCTGCTCGAGCACAAGGAGCATTGGCCGAAAGAGGTTGTCATCAATCAGCCGGTAAAATTTCCCGCAGTGCTCGATGGAAAGGTCGTTGGTTCGGCCGAGGTTCCGGCTAGAACCGCCGTGACGGTGTATGCGATCGAGGCGAGCGACGTCGCGGCAGTTTACAACGGTGGCGGCGCGCGCGTTCCGATTGATCAAACGGATTTGCGCGAACGCGCGATGCGCGAAATGGCGAGCGCCGATGCAGCGGTAAAGGCGGCCGGGGAAACCGCGCCAATTGCGGCGATGGCTACGCCGGCCGTTGAACCATCGGCGAGTGCGACACTGTCGGCGACCAATGGCGAAGAGCAAACTAACGAGACGGATGACTCGGTGATGACCGCGACATCAGGAACGGGCGGGTTTGTTCATCCCGGCCTGCTGCATAGCGAAGAAGATCTAAAGCGGATGCGCACACACAGGGGCCGGCAGCCGTGGAAGGATGGGTATGAAAAGCTGGTCAGTAACTCGCACTCGCATCTCGGTTATAAGCCAAACCCGCAGGAAGTAATCAATCGCGGTCAGGGCACGGGTGAGAACTACGGCATCCTTTACCGAGACATCGCCGCGGCATATGCGCATGCCTTGCGTTGGCGCGTCTCCGGCGAGTCCGCTTACGCAAAGGAAGGTGTCGAGATTTGCAATGCGTGGGCATACAAGCTCAAGCAAATCGGTGGAAGCGCCGATCGATTCCTCGCCGCGGGCATCTACGGTTATGAGTTCGCGAATGCCGGCGAGATCCTTCGCACTTATCGTGGCTGGAAGAAGGAAGACTTCGAGCAGTTCCAAAAAATGATGCTCACGGTTTTCTATCCGATGAACCATGACTTCCTGGAACGCCACAACGGCGCTGCCGTGGATCATTACTGGTGCAATTGGGATTCGTGCAATATCGCTTCCACACTCGCCATCGGCGTCCTCTGCGACAAACACTCCATCTACGAAGAAGGTATTCGTTACTTCAAACATGGAAAGGGCAATGGCGCGATTCGCAACGCCGTTCCCTACCTTCACGGCGACCTCGGGCAATTCCAGGAAAGCGGACGCGACCAGGGACACTGCACCCTTTGCATCGCCTTGCTCGGCGCGGTATGCCAGATGGCATGGACGCAGGGGGACGACTTGTTCGGCTTCGACGACAACCGTTTTTTCAAAGGCTGCGAGTATGTGGCGAAATACAATCTAGGCTACGACGTTCCTTTTCATCCTTATTCCAACAGTTCATTCCATTCTGAAACCATCTCCGAAGGTAGTCGCGGCACAGGGCGGCCAACCTGGGAATTGGTTTATAACCATTACGGCGTTCTCAAGGGTCTCGATGCGAAGTATTCGAAAATGTTCGCAGAGAAATTGCGACCCGAAGGCGGTGGTGGCGACTATGGCCCCAACAGCGGTGGCTATGACCAGCTTGGTTACGGCACGCTGACCATGACACTCGACCCTACCGAGCTTAAAACTACAAAATCGTCGTCTTCTGTTTTCAAAAGCGAACTCCCCGCCATATCGAGTAAGTCGCAGTAGATATCCTCAAGTTAATGTTGTCCCCCAAAACAACGCTGTTCGCAGCGGCTGCATCGTTCGCGCTATCCGCGATGCTCCATGCACATCCGGTTACCTTTAACGCTACCATCACTTACTCATCCAGCCAGCCATCGGGTGGCGCGGTGAGCACCGCCAACTGGACCGGGGCGACGTTTGACGCGGCTAATATCGGCGGCTCTGGTGTCAATGCGGACGGTGGCTCTAACAATGGAGCAGCCAATAATGCCTCGACTTATGTGGCGAACAACCAGCCGATTCAGGGGCAAACTTTTACCACGGGCACGAACGCTAATGGCTACGATGTCTCATCAATCACGGTGCGGATGGCTGGTTATACCAACAGCATTGCCACAGGGACGAATGGCACTTCATGGAACCTGAATTTTACCAATGGCCCGATACTCCTTCAGATAGGCAAGCTCAGCGGGACGACAGCTTCAACGCTAGTCGTTCAGGGGTTTACCGCCGGTGGCACTGGCAATCCCGGCTCGGGGCAAACTGCTAATGGCCCTGGAACTTATCTTACTTTCAACCTGGCCTACCCGGTTCACCTCGCGGCGAACACTACCTACGGGTTTGATCTCAGCATTGGCAATGGCAACTCGAATTACTTCGAGTGGCTCGGCATCAGCGGCACAACTGCTTATACGGGCGGCACCGCTTACACACGCAGTGGATCGACCATCACTCCGCTAAGTGGCCAGCGCGTCTTCATGGTCAATATGACTGCGTCTGCCAGTGCTTACGCGCCATTCACGCATCCGGGAACTTTGCACGCGCAGGCGGACATTGATCGCATGAAGACGAAGATCGCCGCATCAGCTTCGCCGTGGATTAATGACTACAATATTCTTCTGTCCAGTCCTTACGCTGGAAACTGGGGAGGTAACGCAGTAACGACCATCTATCGCGGCAACATTAGCAGCCTTAACAACTACACACACACGCAAAACGATGCGCAGGCGCTATACGAACACGCACTCCTTTGGCAGCTTACGGGCAATCAAAGTTATGCCACCCAGGCGGTGAACATTGCGAATAACTGGGCTCAAGTCTGCACCGGCGTTAGCGGTGATTCAAACTACGCACTGGCTTCGGGAATTTGCGGCTATGAATTTGCGATCGCCGGCGAGTTGCTCAGCACTTACTCCGGCTGGGCGGCCGCGGACAAGCAGGCTTACAAAGATTGGATGATGCGCGTGTTTTATCCGCTGAATTACGACTTCCTCTGGAGGCACAATGGAACGGCGGTAAATTTCGGCGGCAACACACACTACCGTCTTAATTGGGATCTGGACAATATGGCGTCAATGGCTGCCATCGGCATTCTTTGTGACAATAAGGCCGTCTATCAGCAGGCGGTGGATTACTTTAAATATGGCTGCGGCAACGGGCGTGTCGAACGCGCCGCCTGGTATATTCATCCTGACGGCATCGCGCAGACCGAGGAAAGTGGTCGCGACCAGGGGCATGATCTCGGCGGCTGGTATTCAATGGGGCTGCTATGCCAGATGGCATGGAACCAAGGCGATGATCTGTTTGGCTATGACAACAATCGCGTGCTGAGAGCCTATGAATACGTCGCGAAATACAATGTGGGCTATGACGTGCCATGGGTCTATCACCGCAATACCGACCTTTCTTATACGGAGACTCTATCCAGCTCAGGGCGCGGCCTCGGAGGATACTACCAGAATGAGCTGGTTTACAATCACTACGCAAATGTGGTGGGGATCGCCGCGCCTTACAGCAAGCTGGCGATGCAGGCGACACGTCCCGAGCCGCGTCCAAATACATCCATCCATCCTTCGCAGGTGGATTGGTTTGGCCTGGGTAGTCTGACCTTCGCGCGAGATGATACCACAACCAGCGCCGCGCCCAGTGGATTGGCGGGAAGATGGAGCAAAAATCAAGTAAAGCTGACTTGGTGGGGTTCCGCTACAGCGACAAGCTATCAAGTTAAGAGAGCAACAAGCTTAAACGGGACTTACTCAACGATCGGCACGGTAACCGGCCTTGATCTAAACTATACCGATAACAGCGTCGTTAACGGAACCAGTTACTACTACAAAGTTACCGCGGTAACCCCGGGCGGCAATCTCGATAGCTCGCCGCTGCTGGTGAATCAAGCCTTGGTGACACGCTACACCTTTGAAGGAAATGCGAACGATGTGGTCGGCACGGGAAACGCAACAGCAATGGGCGGAACTTCCGCTCCCGGCTACGCGAGTGGTTTTGGCGGCGGGCAGGCAATCTCGCTAAATGGCGCGGATCAATATGTGCAGCTACCGGCTGGCTCGGGCAACTACCGTGACATTACCATTGCCGCGTGGGTTTATTGGAACGGCGGCGGCACATGGCAACGCGTCTTTGATTTCGGCACGGAGATCGAGAAATACATGATGCTCACCGTGAATGCCGGCTCGAATCTCGTGCGCTTCCAGATGACTACCTCGCGCACTACTGATGGCACGCTGACGCTTACCGGCACGACGATGCCTACAGCAACCTGGATGCACATCGCCGTTACGTTTAATGGCGACACGGCGACGCTCTACATGAACGGAGTGCCAGTGGCGACGGGAGTCGCTCCGATGGTGGCTCCGATATTTGGCCAGCCATTCTGTTATCTCGGCAGAAGCATGTGGGATAGCGACCCTTATTTCAGCGGCAAGATCGACGACTTCCGAATCTATAACTATCCGTTAAGCGGTGCTGCAGTTTACAGCCTATGGGGACAAAGCGCAAATCATGCGCCCGCTTTCTCAAGCAATCCGCTAAACTATGCGGCTGCGACACAGGACGTGAACTACAGCACGCTCAACAAAACACTCGCAAGCTCCGCAAGTGATGCGGATGGCGGAACACTTACCTACACAAAAATAACCGGTCCTTCGTGGCTGACAGTTGCCAGCAATGGCGCGCTATCCGGCACGCCAACCAACAGCGATGTGGGTGTGAGTAGCTTTGTCGTGCGGGTCACCGATAGCTCCGGAGCTACGGATGATGCGAACCTCTATATCACCGTTAATAATGTCAATGATGCGCCAACATGGCTGACAAGCCCTTTAACTAAACCTTCCGTAACCCGCGACCAGCCTTATATCACTTATACGTTGGCCGCTGATGCGACCGACCTTGATATACCTTACGGCGATAGCTTCACCTTTAGCAAAGTTAGCGGTCCTGCCTGGCTAAGCGTCGCCGCAAGTGGTGCGCTATCCGGCACGCCCGGTGTAAGCGATGTGGGAACTGACACGTTTACCGTGCGCGTGACCGATCAATCCGGCGCTTACTCGGATACAACGCTGACCATCACCGTGCTCCCATTCCAGCAGCGCGCTTATCTCCAGTTCGAAAACAATCTCAACGATACACTCGGAAACTTCCCGGGAAGTGGAAACGGCACGATCATTTACGGCGCAGGTCGCTTGGGAAACGGTCTGTTGTTCGATAGCACCTCGACTTACGCAACGCTGCCTGCAGGTGTCGCCGATTCGCAGGACATCACTGTAGCTGCGTGGGTTTTTTGGAACGGCGGCAATGCCTGGCAGCGCATCTTTGATTTCGGTAATAGCACCACGCAGTATTTGGCACTGACTCCAAATAATGGGAGCAGCAACATGCGATTCGAGATTGCGAATGGCGGCACTTACCAGCAAGTTTACGCGCCGTCGTTAGCCACCGGCCAGTGGATTCACATTGCGCTGACCTTAACCGGCAGCACCGCAAAGCTCTACACCAATGCCGTTCTTTCGGGAAGTAACACGGCCATCACAATTCATCCCGGCGACTTCAAGTCGATCTATAACTACATCGGTAAATCTCAATACCCAGCCGATCCTTTGTTCAATGGCACAATCGACGACTTGCGCGTTTATAATTATGCGCTGAACGCATCAGATATCGCGGCATTGATAGACATCGTTCCAGCGGTGCCATTAAACGTGATTGCGACTGCAAAAATGAACAGCGTAAGCCTTAGCTGGAGCGCAAGCCAGGGAGCGCAGAGCTATACCGTGAAACGTAGCTTCAGCAGCAGCGGACCTTATACAGTCATAGCCAGCGGGCTAACCGGCGCATCATATTCAGACACGGCCCTGACAAACGGAACGAGCTATTATTACATCGTCACGGCATCGAACGCTCGCGGCGAAAGCGCGGGCTCGACTCAGGTGAGCGCAGTGCCCTCTGATTTGCTGGCATACCTGAAATTTGACGAGACGAGCGGCACTACCGCCACTGATTCCAGCGGCAATGGCTGGAATGGAACGCTTGGAAACGGCCCAATATGGGCGCCCGGCGTATTCAATGGCGGTATTACTATTCCTGCGGTCAACAACGAAAGTGTAATGCTGCCTACCGGTGTTGTAAGTGGACTTAGCGACTTTACCGTTTCCGGATGGGTAAAGGTGAACTCATTTAACACGTGGGCACGGGTCTTTGACTTCGGCACTGGAACCACGAATTACATGTTTCTTACGACCCAATATACATCCACTGCGCCGAACAACGCGAAGCCGCGCTTTGCCATTCGCACGCCATCCATCGGCGAGCAGCAACTCAATAGCTCGATTGCCTTGAGTGGAAGCACGTGGACTCATTTTGCGGTGACGCTAAGTGGGAGCATGGCCAAGCTCTATATCAGCGGCTCACTCGCGGCGACGAATACCTCGATGGCTTTAAACCCATTGAATCTTGGTAACACCAACTTGAATTTCCTAGGCGATTCACAGACCAGTTCCGATCCGACTCTCAACGGGCAACTTGACGACTTTCGAATCTATAGCCGCGCGCTGAGCGCTATCGAGATTGCCGCAATGGCCGCGCCTATGCCAGCGACGCCTGCGAATTTCACAGCTACTGGCGGCGATCACCATGTGGTCTTAAATTGGAGCGCATCAAATTATGCGACGACTTACACACTAAAGCGCGCGACGACCAGCGGCGGCCCTTACACTAATCTCGCTGTAGGACTAACCGGCACGACTTACGTCGATTCCGGCATGGTTAATGATGTGACTTATTACTACGTCGTCAGCGGCACGAACTGGCTGGGCGAAAGCGCGAATTCAAACGAGGTATCCGCAACGACAAGCTATTTACACACCTATCTTAAACTCGACGAAGCGAGCGGCACAACCGCGGCGGACTCGAGCGGTAACGGATGGTCCGCCACAACCGCAAACTCGCCCGCGTGGGAGCCAGGCGAAATCAATAACGCATTGCATTTCACAAGCACATCTTCGCAATACGCTGCATTACCAAGCGGAGTTGTCAGTGGCCTGGCCGACTATACCATCATATGCTGGGTCAAACTAAGCACCGTTGCAGCCAATGCACGCATTTTCGATTTTGGAACTAGCACTACACCGGGCGCGACGACCGGCACTTATATGTTTCTTTCACCTTCCAGCGGAGGCTTGCGCTTTGCAGTCACCACAGCCGGATATAATAACGAACAAACAATCCAAGCTGGTGCGCCGCTTGTTTCCGGCACCTGGGCCCACGTGGCGGTGACTCTATCAGGAACGATAGGCAAGCTATATCTCAATGGAGCCCTGGCCGCCACCAATAGCGCAATGACGCTGAATCCGTCGAGTCTCGGGACTTTGACGCAAAACTATTTGGGCAAATCACAGTTTAGCGTCGATCCTTACTTGAATGGATGGATCGATGACTTCCGCATTTACAGTCGCGCTATGAGCGCGAGTGAGGTGGCGCTGTTCGCCTCGCCACTTGCCGTGCCGCAAAATGTCCTGGCCGCTGCAAATGGCCCCAATATTAACTTGTCCTGGAGCAATGTGGTCAACGCCGACACTTACACGGTGAGCTATGCGACAAACAGCGGCGGGCCTTATTCTGCGGCAGCATCAGGTCTCACCAGCCCGAGCTATACGCACGCTGGACTTAGCCCGAGCACGACTTATTACTACGTTGTAACAGCATCAAATATCGCAGGCACAAGTCCCGGCTCTACCGAAGCTAGCGCCACTGTTTCGCCTTTGATTACAAACGCTGAAGCGCGCAATGTTCGCACGACCTATGGCTATAACGCGCAAGGCGGCTCGATCGTGACCTTCACGGTTCCAGCTTCCGTTGTCGGCCATAGCTATCAGCTTCAATATACCAACGACCTAGCCGGCACGTGGACAAACATCGGCGACGCCCAGCCGGGCACCGGCAGCGACCTTGGCATCATCTACCCGATAGACCCTGCTGCAACACGCAGCTTTTTCCGAATCATCGTCCAGCGTTAGCGTTTCTCTTTGCAAAGAACGGAACCGAGCATGTCGATGACAGTCCGCCGAGCGCAGCGAATAGCAAGTTGCTATGCAGATTTGCCCAAGGTTGCGGGCTTGCCTTGCGCGAAATCGCATCGAAGCAGCATGCGTTTCAGTGCGGCGAGCGTTCCGTAAACAAAGCCGAGAAAAGTCACACCTCCGTGACCCGTTTGTATTCGTCGGGGAGTCATCTGCTTGATTGGCGAAAAACAAACGCCATCGCGCGATCAAAGCAATGCGCGCGCCTGCGCCGTCGCGCGACCGACACCGGCGGATGTTCCTGTGATAACAACAACGCGTTTTTTCATCGATAAATTGCCTGATGAAATCGCGTCGTTGCATCACTGCGCTCGTTTCGCGTTAAAAATCGCAAATGCTGATGCGTTCTCGTCGAACGGCGGTCAGCGAAAGAACCGGAGCCTACGGGGCTCGAACCCGCAACCTCTGCCGTGACAGGGCAGCGCTCTAACCAATTGAGCTAAGGCTCCTGAGCGAGCGGCGAACGTAATGCGGCTCGTGCGGCTCGGCAATGTTTTTCTCGCGCGATTTGCGCTTTTTCCCGCGATGCGGTAGACGAGACGGGATGCGAGATTGCTACGACGTTGTGATCATTGGCGGCGCGTTTTCCGGCGCGGCGAGCGGGCTGCTGCTAAAGCGCAAGCGTCCCGATCTCCGCGTGCTCATCGTGGAAAAAGCCGCGGAGTTCGATCGCAAGGTCGGCGAGTCGACAACGGAAGTTTCGTCGTGTTTCATGACGCGCGTGCTCGGGCTTTCGACATATCTCGGGCACGAGCAGCTTGCCAAACAAGGTCTGCGCATGTGGTTCGTGAACCGCACGGATCAGCCCTTCGAGGAATGCGTGGAGCTCGGCGCGCGCTACAATTCGCGGCTCTCCGGGTTTCAAGTCGATCGCGCGAAACTCGATTCGCACCTGCTTGATCTGGCAGAAAAAGAAGGCTGCGAAATTTGCCGCCCGGCGAAAGTTTCCGAAATCGAACTGATGGGCGCGGGCAAAAATTTTCTGCGCATTCAAAAAGATGGTGAGAACTTTTCCGTCAACGCAAAATGGGTCATCGACGCGAGCGGACGCGCCGCCGTGCTCGCGCGCAAGCTCGGCCATTTTAAACCGCTCACGGAGCACCCGATCAGCGCGCTCTGGGCCCGTTTTACCGGCGTGCGCGACTGGGACGGACACGAGCTGACGATGAAATTCCCCCGCTACGCGGAGGCGTGCCGCACGAGCCGCGCGTGGGCGACGAATCATCTCTGCGGGCTCGGCTGGTGGTGCTGGATCATTCCGTTAAAAGGCGGCGATTACTCGATTGGCCTTGTTTACGACACCCGGCTTTTCACGCCACCGGCGGGCGAGTCGATTGCGGAAAAATTGCGCGCGCATTTCATGTCGCATCCGGTCGGGCGCGAGATTTTGTGCGAGGCGAAGCCGGTGGAAAATGACCAGCGCGCCTATTCGATGCTGCCGTATGTTTCGGAGAAAATTTTCGGCGACGGTTGGGCAATCGTTGGGGATGCCGGAAGCTTTATCGATCCACTTTACAGTCCGGGCCTCGATTTTTGTGCGTTCACTTCGCACGGCGCGACGAGCCTGATTTTACGCGCATTCGCGGTTGAAGACATCGCGATGGCCGGTGAAAAATACAACGCGCGTTTTCAGTTTTGCTACGAGTCGTGGTTCAACGCGATTTACCGCGACAAATATTTCTACCTCGGCGACGCGGAGCTAATGGCCGCGGCGTTTTTGCTCGATGTGTCGAGTTATCATCTCGGCCCGGTGCGTCAGGTTTTCCAAAATCCACACCAGCAATTCGATTTCTTCCCGTTCGATGGCATTCCGGGGAGAATTGCAGCGCGCTTTTTAAGGTTTTACAATCATCGGCTCTCCGTTTTAGCGCAGAAAAAAATCGCCGCCGGCACTTACGGCGATTGCAACGCAAATTGGCGGCTGCTCGTGGGGGGATTCGTGCCGGATCCGAGCGTGCTGAAATTGCTGCTAAAAGGCCTGTTTCGCTGGTGGCGCGCGGAACTGCGTGCGTTGTTTTTGCGCCGCTTGCCGCTGCCCGAAACCGTCGCCGTGCATCAGCCCGCGCTCAACTGAGCGGGAAAATTTAACATTTCTTTTTCGCAGCAATTCCCATCGAATTGCCGGATGTCTTCACAATCTCTTTGGCCACGTTTTCAGCAGTATTTTCTCCGCTACGACGACATCGGCTTCTCGATGGACATCAGCCGCATGCGGTTTGCGGACGATTTTTTCGGCAAAATGCAGCCGCGTGTGGAGCACGCATTTGCGCAAATGCGCGAGCTGGAAAATGGCGCGATCGCGAATCCGGACGAGAACCGCATGGTCGGTCACTACTGGCTGCGCGCTCCGCAGCTCGCGCCAAACGCCGAACTGCGCTCCGAGATTGAAAACACGCTGCGGGACATCAAGGAATTTGCGGCGGAGGTTTTTCGCAAAGGCGAGTTTACCGACGTGCTCGTCGTCGGCATCGGCGGTTCGGCGCTCGGTCCGCAATTCATTGCCGACGCGCTCGGCACCGTGGCGGACACGGCGACGATTCACTTTCTCGACAACACCGACCCGGACGGCTTTGACAAGGTTTTCGATAAAATCGATCGCCTTGGGACAACGCTCGTCATCGTCATTTCCAAATCCGGCGGCACAAAAGAAACGCGCAACGGCATGCTCGAAACCGCGGCGCATTTCAAAGCGCACGGACTCCATTTCGCGAAGCATGCAATCGCCGTCACGGGCGTCGGCAGCGAGCTCGACAAAGTCGCGGTGAGCGAAGGCTGGTTGAAACGTTTCCCGATGTGGGACTGGGTTGGCGGCCGCACATCCGTGATGAGCGCGGTCGGCCTTGTGCCGATGGCACTGCAGGGTCTCGACGTGGATCAATTTCTCGCCGGTGCGGCGGCGATGGACGAAAAAACGCGCATTAACGACGCAAAAAAAAATGCCGCAATGCTGCTCGCACTGATGTGGCATTACGCCGGCAACGGACGTGGCGCAAAAGACATGGTGATTCTGCCTTACAAAGACCGGCTCGTGCTTTTTTCAAAATATTTGCAGCAGCTCGTGATGGAGTCGCTCGGCAAAAAGCTCGATCTCGACGGCAACGAAGTGAACCAGGGCATCGCCGTTTACGGCAACAAAGGCTCAACCGATCAGCACGCATACGTGCAGCAATTGCGCGACGGCGTGGCGAATTTTTTCGCGACATTCGTCGAAGTGCGACGCGATCGCGCGGGTGAGCCAATGGAAGTTGAACCGGGCGTGACGAGCGGCGATTACTTGCAGGGTTTTCTGCGCGGCACGCGCACGGCGCTCTATGAAGGCGGACGCGACTCGATTACTATTTCGATTCCGGAGGTTAACGCGTTTTACGTCGGCGCGCTCATCGCGCTGTATGAACGCGCGGTCGGCTTTTATGCCTCGCTCGTGAACATCAACGCGTATCATCAGCCGGGCGTTGAAGCCGGAAAAAAAGCCGCGGCAAAAGTGCTGCAGCTCCAGATCGCGGTCGAAAAAACTTTGCGCGAAGCCGCCGGCAAAAAGCTCTCGATTTCCGAGATCGCCTCGTCGACCGGCGCGGACCCCGAGGAGGTTTATCATGTTTTGAATCATTTGGCGGCGAATACGTCCAAGATTTCTCAAAACCCGGGCACCAATCCGGCTGAAGAGACATTTTGCTTCGTATAAGACGCAATGAATTCCAACGACCCAACGATTCCATTTTCGCGTCTCTCGGCATTCGTGCGGCAGATCACGCACGATGTCCGCAACGGACTGAACGCCATCGATCTCGAGGCGGCATTTGTTACCGAGCTCGTGACGGACACTGAAGCGCGGGATGAATTGAAAAAACTGCGCGATATGGTGAGCAACGTCGCAAAAAGTATGCAGCAGCTCTCCGCGAGTGTGGCCGAGCCAAAGCTGAACAAAGCGAATCTCGGCGCGCGCGAATTTGCCGAAGCGTTACGCGACCGCGTGGCGGAGCATCTCGCGGAGCACACGGATAAAATTGCGTGGAATCTCGAGATTGGCGGCGAATCGCTGGACGTCGACTTCGAGCAGATGACCTCCGCGCTTTTGGAAATTATCCGCAATGCATTTCAATTCCGCGGCGACGATGTTCCCGTGGAATTGCGCGTGTTTATCAAAGAAAACACGCTTGTTTTTGAACAACGCGAGCAGAAGACCTCCCTGCCGTCCGACCCGGGCTCGTGGGGAGTGAATCCCCTGCTCTCGACGCGCCGCGGCGGATATGGGCTTGGCTTGTTTCGCGCGCGGCGTATCATCGAGGCACACGACGGCGCGGTCGAAACCTGTCACGACGGCACGTTGCTGACCACGCGCGTCGCGCTCCCACTCGCAAAATCTTGATGAAAAAAATCGTAGTCATCGATGACGAACGGCCGGTTCTGATGACGCTCGAAGCTTTGCTGAAACGGCGCGGCTACGACGTGCATCTCGCGCCGACGGCGGCTGCGGGTGTTTCGGCGATCGAAAAAATCGCCCCGGACCTCGTGTTGCAGGACCTCGGGTTGCCGGACGCCGACGGGCTGGAGACGCTCCGCAAAATCCGGCAATCGCACCCGGAACTCGCGGTGATTATCTTGACGGCGCACGATTCGCTGAACAATGCGATCGAGTCGATCAAGCTCGGAGCATTCCATTTCATCAGCAAACCTTACGCGCCCGAGGAACTGCTGAACGTCGTCTCGCGCGCGCTTGAGCAGCGTGAACTGCAGATCGAAACGCAGCATCTTCGCGCGGAAAAAGCGCAGCTTTCCAAGCGGCTTGAGGAAGTTGAACAACAGCTTGCGCCTGTGTTTGCAAGCCGCCGCATGCGCGAAATCGAGGAATTGCTCAAGCGCGTCTCGCCGAGCGATGCCAATGTGCTGATCAGCGGCGAAAGCGGCGTCGGCAAGGAAGTCATCGCGAGCCAGATTCACCGGCTGAGCAAGCGCGCGAGCGGCCCGATGGTAAAACTCAACTGCGCCGCGTTTCCGCAAAACATGATCGAGGCCGAGTTGTTTGGCTACGTCAAAGGCGCATTCACCGGTGCGCTCAATGATTTTCCCGGCATGATCCACGAAGCGACGGGCGGCACGCTTTTTCTCGACGAAATCGCCGAGATGCCGGCAGAGCTGCAAACACGTTTTTTACGCGTGCTGCAGGATCGCGAGTATCGCCCGCTCGGTAGCACGAAGATCATCAAAGCCGATTTCCGCCTGGTCGCCGCGACGAACCGTAACATCGAGGAGGCATTGCGCTGCGGAAATCTGCGGCAGGATTTGTATTACCGGCTGAAGACGTTTCACCTGGAGATTCCGCCGCTGCGTGATCGTCGCGAAGATATTCCGTCGCTGGTGTCGATTTTCGCGAAGCGTTTTTCCACGCAAATGAACAAGCCCGAGCCGCAAATCACGCCCGAGGCGTTTCGTTTCATCATGGAATATTCGTGGCCCGGGAACGTGCGCGAGCTGCAAAATGCAATCGAGCACAGCATCGTGCTGAGCGAAAATGGCGTCGTTACCGAAAAGCAAATGCCGCGCGAATTGCAGTTGCCGCCGGCATTGCAGGAAGCCGCAACGAAGCCGGTCAACGGCGATACGCTCAATCTCGAGTCGCGCGAGAAGGACGCGATTTTAAAAGCACTCGCGCAGTGTCACGGCAACAAAAAGAAGGCCGCAGAGATTCTCGGGATTCATCGACCAACGCTTTACAACAAAATGAAGCGTTACGGCATCGAGCTGTGACGTTGCCGATTTCAGATTGAACATTGCAGATTGTTTGGCGCGCGCGAAATTTATCGGCAATCCGTTCTCGCTAATCTGAAGTCCGCAATCTGAAATCGTCATTTGCCCATGCTCCGTCACCGTGAAAAAGTCCTCGCGCATGCTGAACAGCAGCTTGCTTTGCAGGGTAAGGAAAGCTCGGCGGAGCTGCTCGCGCTCTACAAAAAATTCCTGAAAATCGAGAACCACCGCCTGCGGCTCAAACATTACGCAGGCGGCAGCGGACGCGAGATCGCGCAACAGCGTGCGGAGCTCGTCGATATCGTGCTGCGGCATTTGTTCGAGGCCGCCGTGGAAAAATCACAGTCCACGCATCCGCAGCTTCTCGGCTTGTGCCTCGTCGCGATCGGCGGCTACGGGCGCGGTGAGCTGAATCCGTTCAGCGATGTCGACATCATGTTTTTGCACGCGACATCGCTGCGCCAGATCACGCCGCAGCTAAACGAGATCATCCAGTTGATTCTCTACATGCTGTGGGACATCGGCTTTAAAGTCGGCCATTCCACGCGCTCGATTCCCGGCGCAGTCAAGCAGGCGAATGTGGATATGCTGTCAAAAACATCGTTGCTCGAGTCGCGATACATCGCGGGCGACCGAAAACTTTGCGAAGAGTTCAAAGTCGAGTTCGTCAAAAAATGCGTGCGCGGCCACGAGAAGCAATACATCACCGAGCGCGAGGAGGATCAGCGCAAGCGCCACGAGAAGCACGGCGGCACCGTTTACATGCAGGAGCCGAACGTGAAAAACGGCTGCGGCGGACTGCGCGATTACCAGAATTTGCTCTGGGTTTCGTTTTTTAAGGAAGGCGTGATGACGACCGCCGGACTCGTCGAGAAAAGGCTGCTGCAGGAAGGCGAGCGTCGCCGGCTCGATCGCGCTTACGATTTTTTGCTGCGGGTTCGCACGGAACTTCATTATTTAAACAAACGTGCCACTGACGTTTTGAGCATGCCGTTCCAGTTGCAGGTCGCGAATAAATTCGAGTATCCGCAAAAAAACATCCTGCGCCGCAGCGAGGCATTCATGCGCGACTACTACCAGCATGGGCGCAATATTTTTCACATCACCGAGCAGCTTGCGCGGCGCCTGAGCATTCCCGATCACCGCCTGCCGCGCATTTTCAATTTCCTGACGAGCCGCAGCCGTAAAGACGAATATTTCGACGGATTCCACAGCGTCGGCCAGGAAATTTTCCCCGACGCGCGCGACATTTTTAACCAGGAGCCGATGCGGATGATGCGCGTTTTTCTGCACGCGCAGCAACGTCGGCTCAATCTGAGTGGTGAACTGGAGCAACTCATCCGTCGCCGCCTGCACCTCGTCGACCGCACATTTCAATACGCCCGCGCAGCCCGCGAAACGTTCAGCGCGATCCTATCGAGGAAAGGCGAGGTCGGTCGCATTTTACGAATGATGCACGAGTGCGATTTTCTCGGGCGCTACATTCCGGAGTTCGGACAGCTCACGTGCCTCGTGCAGCACGAGTTTTTCCATCGTTATACAGCCGATGAACACACGCTGGTCTGCATCGAGAAGCTCGATTCGATCATCGACACGGAAGAGGCGAAGCTGCAGAACTACCGCGTTCTTTTCCAGAAACTCGAAGATCCGTTCGTGCTCTACCTCGCGATGCTGCTGCACGACACCGGCAAGGCGAGCGGCGCAAAATATCACGCTGAGGCCAGCGCGCTTTTTGCACAAAAAGTCGCTGCGCGGCTCCAGCTCTCGTCCGAGCGGCGCAAATCGCTGATTCTGCTCGTCGACAATCACATGGTCCTCTCGAGCACCGCACAACGGCGCAATCTCGACGATCCTGCGACGATCGAGGAATTCGCCGCCGTCGTCCGCTCGCACGCAAATCTCGACGCGCTAATGCTGCTAACGCTTGCCGATGGACAGGGCACCGGCGACGAAAATTGGTCCGACTGGAAAGAGTCGCTCGTCTGGCAATTGCACCGCAATACCTCGCAATATCTGGCCGACGGCGAAGCATTTTTCCGTCAGCGCAAAGTCGAGCGCGAGGAATTGCGCAAAGCGGTCAGCAAAAAAATGGCGCGCGATTTTGCCGAGGAAATCGACGCGCATTTTCAGTTCATGCCGGACTACTACTTCCACACCAATACCGCGGCGGAAGTGGCGTCGCACATCCGGCTCTTCCGCCAGTTCCTGGAGACGCGGCTGCAAAATCCGGAGCTCGCGCTTGCGCCTGCCATCAAATGGATTCCGCGCCCGGATCGCGGTCACAGCGAAGTCTGGATTTGCACGTGGGATCGCAAGGCTCTGCTCGCCAAAATCGCCGGCTCCTTCGCCGTCGGACATCTCAACATCATGAGCGCGGACATTTACACGCGCGGCGACAGTCTCGTGCTCGATATTTTTCGCGTTTGCGATACGAAATTCCGCGCCGTCACCGATGAAAAAGACATCGCGCAGGTCGAGAAGCAACTGCGTCTCGCCTTGGGCGCGGAGGATTACGACTTCCGCCCGTTGCTGCAAAAAGCAAAGCGCAAACCGGGCTTCCATCTTTCGCAGGAGCTCGATTTCCCCACGCGCATCACCATCGACAACGACGCACACCCTGTTTACACGCTCGTCGATATCCAGACACCCGACCGGCTCGGCCTGCTCTACAACATTCTTCAAGCCTTTGCCGACGCGCACGTCAACATCGCGCTGTCGCGCATCACCACGGAAAAAGGCGCAGCGATCGACAGCTTTTACGTCACGAACGACGAAGCCCGCAAAATCCGGGACAGCGCGGGAATCGAGCTGCTGCAACGCGCCCTCCAGCACGCCGCCGAAACCGCCGCAATCTAGCGATGCCGATCGAGTGCGATTACCTGATCGTCGGCGCCGGTTTTTCCGGGCTGGTGCTGGCGGAGCGGCTCTCTTCGCAATGCGGAAAGCAATGTTTGATCGTCGAAAAACGCGACCACATCGGCGGCAACGCCCAGGATGAATACGATGACGCCGGCGTGCTCATCCACAAATACGGCCCGCACTATTTTCGCACCAACTCCCCGCGCATCGTCGAATACCTTTCGCAATTCACGGAATGGCATCCGGTCGAATACAAAATCCTCTCGTGGTCCGATGGTCGCTACTGGAATTTTCCCATCAACCTCAACACCTTCGAGCAACTCATCGGGCGCGAAAGCAGCGAGGAGGAGTTCGCCGCTTATCTCGCTGAAAAACGCGTGCCGATCGATAACCCGCAAAATTCCGAGGAAGTCATCGTCTCGCAGGTTGGCTGGGAACTTTACGAGAAATTTTTCAAAGGCTACACGCGCAAGCAATGGCGCATGGATCCGCGCGAACTCGACGCCTCCGTCTGCGGCCGCATCCCGATTCGCACCAATCGCGACGATCGCTACCTGCGCGAAAATTTCCAGGCGCTGCCAAAGGCCGGCTACCATCGCATGTTCCAGCGCATGCTTGCCGCGTCACCAAATGTCCGCGTGCTGCTCCGCACCGATTATCGCGAATTGCTCCCGCACGTCCGCTGCAAGCACATGATCTACACCGGACCGATCGACGAGTTTTTCGATTCCAAACTCGGCCGGCTCCCGTATCGCTCGCTCGATTTCCAAAACGAGTCCTTCGATGCCGCGCAGCTCAAAGAGCGCGAACCGATCGCCGGCAAAGCCGGTTTCTGGCAACCGGCAATGCAGGTGAATTATCCCAACGACCACGACTTCACCCGCATCGTCGAGGTCAAGCACGCCACCGGCCAGCGCTGCGAAAACACGACCATTGTCCGCGAATATCCCGCCGATTACGTCGGCAACCGCGAACCTTACTACCCCATCCCCGCCCCCGCCGCGCAATCGCTTTACCGCCAATACGCCGAGCTGGCCGAACAGGAAAAAAACGTCAGCTTCGTCGGCCGCCTCGCCACGTATCGCTACTACAACATGGACCAGGTCGTCGGCATGGCTCTGGCGGAGTTTGAGAAGCTGCCCGCCAGCTAGTCCAGTCGCGGCGTCGTCGCGACAGCCGGCCTGTTTCACAACACCTCCGGCCCGCCAAAGAACGCAAACCGGCCGCTGAACATCGCATCCGGGGCGGTCGCTTCGGCCCCCGGAGCACCTGACAACGCTGCCGGAGTGCTAAATAGGGTCGCCGAGAGTGCTTAATAACGCCTCCGGAGTGCAAAACAAGACGGCCTGAGCACTAATTTTCGCTCCCGGAGTGCCTAACAAGGCTTCCGCTGTATAAATTTCGCCAAAGGGCGCAAGATTGTAAAGAAATCGCAACAATTTTGTCACACAAACGTAACCAAACATTTCTTCCCTTCCGTTCGCATCTCCACGATTCTGTTGCCTAAAGAGCGTTCTTAGGAAGGAGTTTACAGACTGGTGAAGGTTTCGCCGGTCCTCCGGACGGAGCTGCTCGATTGGAGGAAAACACCATGTCAGACACCACAACCACCACACCGGTTCCGGCGCCATCTCCCGCACCGCAGCCGCCGACGGCAAAGCGCTCGCTGCAGGACAAAATCATCGAAGCCTACATCAGCGATGCCGATACATTGCTCGAAACCGCAAGCACCGACCCTGACATCGCGCCGATCCTGTTAAAGCACGGTTATGATGAAGTCGAATTTCAGATCGGCCGCGATCTCATCAGCGCCGCCCAAGGTGCTTACGAGGGGCGCACCGGCGGCATCGGCAAGCAGCTCAAATCCACTGAAACGCTGCAACAGGAAATCAAAGCCGCACGGAATGATTACGCCGCTTTTCGTGAAATCGCCCGCGGCGCATTTCCAAGCCAGAGTGACCGCGTCGCGCTCAGCCTCACCGGTGACGTGCCCGATGATTTCCAGCGCTTCCTCACCCTCGCGCATGCGAGCTACGCCGCCGCCGGCAAAGATCCTTGCAAAACGAAAATGACCAAGCGCGGCTATGGAGATGTCCGTCTCGCCGAGTTGAACCAGGCGCTTGACGGCCTCACCGGCACCGATGCCGATCAAAACGAGGCCGAAGGCAACGCCATCGGCGACACTACCGCGCGCGACCAAGCCTACGCAGCCTTGAAAGAATACATCAAGGAACTCAAAGCCACCTGCCGTGGCGCATTCCGCGGCAAAGATGCGCTGCTGGCGAAGCTGAAGCTGTAACCCCTTCAAAAATCATAGCGTCCCCCGCCGGTTTTTTACTCCGACGGGGACTAGTGCCGCAAGCCGGTAAATTGCAAGTTCCGGTCGCCAAATTTATTTGGTCGTGACAAAGTCCCGCTGAATCTGTGGCATGTCATGGGCGAACTGTGCTACAATTCAGCCATTGTGCTGCATCGACCCGCCGTATTTTTTGGTGAAGGAATCCTGCACTTTTCAACTTCAGGATCTTTTCTCAACGGCAGCATCACCGCCGCGTTTAAATGAGCATTGCTTTGATCACCGGCTCTGCCGGCCTAATTGGATCCGAAACCGCAAAAAAATTCGCGAAGGAAGGCTTCGATGTAGTTGGTATCGACAATGACATGCGAGCGCAATTCTTTGGCGCAGAAGCTTCCACCTCTGCGATACGGAAAAAATTGGAGACCTCGCTGCGTAATTACCGGCACTTTGATTTGGACATCAGGGACAAAGGTGCGGTCGATGGTGTATTTGAGAAATTTGGAGGAGCGATCCAAACTGTCATTCACACCGCAGCCCAACCTTCTCATGACTGGGCCGCGCGCGATCCTTTCACCGATTTCGGCGTGAACGCCATCGGCACATTGAATTTACTGGAAGCTTCCCGGAAACACTCTCCGGAAACGATGTTCATTTTCACCAGCACGAACAAAGTCTACGGTGATACTCCAAATCGCCTGCCATTGGTGGAATTGGAAAAGCGATGGGAACTAGAGCCGTCGCATCCCTACTCCTCCGGCATTGATGAAACGATGTCGATTGACCAGACCACGCACTCCTTGTTTGGTGTCAGCAAGAGCTCCGCGGACTTGCTGGTTCAGGAATACGGACGTTATTTTGGAATGAAGACGGTGTGCTTTCGTGGCGGCTGCTTGACCGGGCCGGCGCACTCGGGCGCCGAGCTGCACGGTTTTCTTGCTTACTTGATGAAATGCACCGTAACCGGTCGCCCTTATCGTGTGTTTGGGTATAAAGGGAAGCAGGTGCGCGACAATATCCACAGCCATGATTTGGTCGAAGCTTTTTGGCATTTCTTTCGAAAGCCGCGCGCAGGCGAAGTTTACAACATTGGCGGCAGCCGTCATTCGAATTGCTCGATGCTGGAGGCAATCGAAATTTGCGAACAAATCAGCGGCAGAAAACTCGACTGGACATACGTTGAAGACAACCGGATCGGCGACCATATCTGGTGGATCAGCAATGTTGGGAAGTTCAAAGCCCATTACCCCGACTGGTCGTTCCAATATGATCTCAAGGCTATCCTTGCCGAAATTCATGCGGCCTGCGTCGCTTAAGCAATGCGTCTGATTGTCACCGGCGCATGTGGTTTCGTCGGCAGTTCCATCATTCAGGCATTGCTCGAATCCACCACCAATCTGGAAATTTACGGTTTGGACAGCCTGATTCGTGCAGGTAGTGAATTGAATCGAAGCAAACTTAAGAATCTTGGAGTCAAACTGCTCCATGGTGACATTAGAAGCGCGACAGATGTCGCAGAGCTTCCGCCGGCAAAGTGGATCATCGATGCAGCAGCAAACCCCAGCGTCCTGGCTGGCGTGGATGGTAAAACCAGCAGTCGTCAGGTGATAGAGCACAACCTCTTCGGCACTGTAAATCTCCTTGAATACTGCAAAAAGCATAATGCCGGGTTCATACTCCTAAGCACAAGCCGGGTTTATTCGATTAAGCCGCTGGCTGAATTATCTGTAGACGCCAAGGATAATGCCTACCATCCCAAAGCTTATTCCAATGAAGCAGGCTTTAGCAGGAAAGGAGTATCCGAAGAATTCTCAACAATACCGCCACTTTCATTGTATGGGACCACGAAGCTAGCTTCCGAACAGTTGGCGCTGGAATACAGCGAAGCGTTCGATTTTCCCGTTTGGATCAACCGGTGTGGTGTTTTTGCAGGTGCCGGACAGTTTGGGCGCCCCGATCAAGGCATTTTTTCTTTTTGGATCAATAGCTACTTGCGGCGGCGGCCTCTGAAGTATATTGGCTTTGGCGGAACTGGATACCAAGTGCGGGACTGCCTTCATCCGCGAGACCTGGTGCCTGTTTTGCTTCAGCAGTTCTCGAATGAAAGTAGCGGCAAACAAACAATTCAAAATATCAGCGGAGGAGTTGCAAATAGCATCTCATTGGCACAGTTAACCCACTGGTGCGAAAGCAGGCTGGGATTTCATCATCCAGTGGGACGCGAGACACAGGTGCGTCCATTCGATATCCCTTGGATGGTCTTGGACTCATCTCTTGCATGCAAACAGTGGAATTGGCAACCCGTGATGAATTTGGACGATATCTTTGAAGACATTTTACAACATGCCGAGAAGCATGAAAAGTGGCTGGAACTCTCATCCGATGGGTAGCTTAGGATTCAAGACCTAGAGACTCTGCTGTCATGAGCAAACCTATCGCTACTCCCGATACCAAGCCACTGACTCTGCTTTCCATCGTTATTCCTGCGGACGACAGTATCCATAGACACGACTTATTGGAAGTCTTCTGGCATTTCTTCCGAAACCACGTTTTTACGAATGCTACAATATCGATATCAGTCTCTACTCCAAATGCTCGATCTTTGATGCGATCGTGGTATGCGAGGAGATTGGCGGCAGGAAGTTGATATTCCATTTTTCTTGTCAGGACATCAAAACAACATAATTTTTGACCATGCTTTCATCCTCCCCTCTTCAAAGCTTCTATTCAGGCCGGAAAGTAGCCGTTACTGGTGGCGCTTCGTTTATCGGAAGTCACTTGGTGGAGCTTCTCGCCGCGAACGGAGCAAAGGTTACAGTCATTGACGATCTGAGCAGTGGCTCCCTGTCACATCTGGCAGCAGTAGAAAAGGAAATCGAATTTCGCGAGGGCGATCTACGAAAACCCGAATTTGCTGTGAGCGCGTTGAACGAACAGGATTATGTTTTTCACCTTGCTGCACAACATGGTGGGCGAGGATATATTGAGACACACCCGGTGGAATGCGTTAACAACATGGTTTTAGATCACAGTGTATACGCCGCCGCAGTCAGAGGTGGCGCCCGAAAGATTGTTTTTGCCAGCTCCGCCTGTGTTTATCCCACTAACTTGCAGGCGGATGCTCATTCACGGCTATTGCTGAAAGAAACAGACGCTAATTTTGAGGAATCAGGGAAAGCTTTCGCGGATGGCGAGTATGGCTGGGCTAAACTAATGGGGGAATTGCAACTAAGAGCTTTTTGCAAGCAATACAAAATAGACGGAATTGCATGCCGTATCTTTACAGCCTATGGCGAACGCGAAAATGAGAGCCATGCGGTAGTGGCGTTAATAGCAAAAGCTATCGCGAAAATTGATCCTTACCCTATTTGGGGAGACGGCTTGCAGACGCGTAATTTCACCTATGTCCATGATACGGTGATGGGAATGGCTCTTGCATGCGCAAAACTATCAGGCTTTGAAACTATCAATGTGGGTAGTTCCCATCACCATACAATCATGGATCTCATCGAATGCATCTTTACTCACTTGAATTGGCATCCGACGGAAATTAAAAAAGAACTGGATAAGCCAGTGGGTGTCCTAAGCCGTGCCGCAGATAACACCAAATGTCAGGAGGTTCTTGGGTGGGAACCGCATCACACCTTAAAGGAAGGGGTTGGGAGGACAACAGATTGGTATGCCAGCAGCCTTACACCCGAGCGTCAGGCAAGGCTTGAGGAGTTGCTGCTGGAACGTGCTTGAGAATTGCGCGACACCATGAGTGATCCCATTGACATTGTCCTGCCGGTGCATAATGAAGCCGAGTCGATCGGTGCCACACTGGAGGAATTTCATCGCGTAGCAACGATTGAAAATGGAATTCCGATTCGATTTATTGTTTGTGAGGATGGCTCCCGTGATAACACTGTCGAAGTAATTCAGGAGCTTTCGAAGAAACTCCCCATCCACTTACTTACAGAAAAGGGCCGCAAAGGCTATTCCCGCGCTGTGATTGATGGCTTTCGTGTGACCCAGAGCAACTTTGTAGGCTTTATCGATTCGGATGGACAATGTGATCCCGCGGATTTTCCTCGCTTCGTGCGTGAGCACGAGCAGGGAGGTTACGATTTGGTATTCGGTTACAGGAATCCACGTCACGATCATCCGGTGCGGATCATCATGTCGAATGCATTTGGATTGGTGTATCGTATGCTTTTTACGATTCCACTGCGTGATCCTTCATGTCCCTTTCTATTAATACGACAGGAGTCATTGCAGCGCGTCTTGAAAGGAAACCTAGGCATTTTAAAGCAGGGCTTTTGGTGGGAATTTGTCGCTCGCTGCGTCGCAGCGGGATTGAAAATCAAGGAAATCCCTGTTGCTCATCGAGAACGTGCTGCTGGCCAGACCCAGGTTTACCGGCCCACTAAAGTCCCTAGGATTGCTTATGAACATCTAAAAGGGCTGTGGGTGCTTCGTCGTGAGCTAAAGAGCATTTACAAAACACAATGACACAGCCGGGCAGCTCGAAAGGGGGCTCCTGGATATATCTGGTCGCGGCGATGTCTTTGCTACCGTTAATGGTAAGTAACGACAGCCTGTGGATTGATGAAGGAGCATCCGCCCAACATGCCATGCAGCCAAATGTTTCCGCTTGGTGGCATTACCTCCTCTCGGACATGGAAGGTGATTCCCAGCAGCCACTGGGCATGTTTCTGTCATGGATTGCCGGTCGCGCGATCGGAATGGCAGAGTGGCAGTTGCGCTCGATCAATATTGCTTTGGGCGTATTGACACTGGTGTTTGTTTGGAATGCGGGAAAGCTGATTGGTGCGCCTGCACTGCCCCTGGTCTTCGCCATTCAGCCTTTTTTCTGGTCGATTACCAACGATGCACGGCCTTACGCAGTAGAGATAACTTGCGGAGTCCTGCTTCTTTGGGCGTTTTGCCAATATTTGGCTGATGCGGGAAAAGGACGGCTCTGGGCGGCGCTATTTGCGGCAGGAGCTATATGCCTTTGTTACGCGACCATTCTGGCCCCTCTTCTTTTGCTGATGGTTGCTGCCACAGCGGCCTGTGTGGCTGTTTGGCGAAATTGGCGATTAGACCGTCGAGCGCTGACGATCTTTGCAGTAGCCGTTCTCGCAGTCATACCAGCGGCAATTTACTACATCTATATCCTGAGACGTGGCGTCGGAACCGCGAAGCTATGGAAAGTCGATTTCCGCTATCTTGGCTATGTAGCTTACGATTTGGGCGGAGCGGGAGGCATTGGCCCCTCCTTGGACGACTTACGTGCGATCGGCCACAACACAACAGTCATTCTCCACGACATGCATTTGCTTCCGCAATTGGGTGGAGCCCTCTTGTTGATTTTCTTGCTGATGGCCTGTGTCATATTTGCATTTCGAGTGGATACCTTCAAGCCACAGCGGAATCTCCTCCTGGTTGTCGCTGCTCCTTTTCTGCTGGAGATGTTCGCGTTTTTCGCAATTGGCCTGGCCACGCAAAAAAACCTTTGGCCCCGGCATCTCAGTGCAGCATTTCCCTTCTACGTAGCGGTAATCGGCATCGCCATGGCTCGGTTATGGCATACCAGAGCAGCCTATCGTGCATTGTTAATCGTAACATGGCTGCTGCTCTTGGTGTCATGCCTCCAGCTTCGTTTTGCAGAACGTTATCGGAAGGACGATTACCGCACGGCGGCTCAAGTAGCGAAGAATGCGCTCGGTAATTCAAAATCCGTCTGGTGGGTCGCCGGTCCTCAGGTAGCTGATTATTACAGCGTGCCACTTGCCTATTACACGCCTGTTCCGGGCCGCGCCTTTTATCCACGCAAGAAACCGGGAAAGGATAATCCACAACTGACATCCGAGCAGTTCAAAGAAATCCCCCTTCCAGACCTGATTATCCTCTCCAGGCCCGAAGTTTATGATACGGCTGGCGGGCTGCGCGAGATGCTCAGTCAGAAAAATTACCATTTAGCAGGGACCACTCAATCTTTTGCCTTCTTTGAAAAGTAGCGCTTTTGATTCACCGAGCTTCGGAATGGAGTTTGGAGATTTCGCTGACCTTTTTTGCACTGAGATTAAAATGGCTTACTTTTTCACCGTATGAATCGCGAGAAACTCGAGCGCCTGCCCGAATACGTGCTCAGCACAGTGACCATTCTTCTGGGCATTGCATTTGCCCTGTATGCGGGAAGTTCACTTGGGAAAGGCGAGTTCAAATTCGTGCTCGTGGTCGTCGTTGCAATCCCCCTCGTTCTCGCCGCGGTTCACTTTCGCACCCGGCTGTGGTTGCTCATCCCGCTCGTATCGGGAATTGGCGGATACATCGTGTCGCTTCCACTTGGGCTTCCGCCGCGCAGCCTTATCACCCTTTATGTCTTCGCTGCCTTTCTCGCGTTCAAGGCGCTAAAAATCAGTCGCACCAAGCCCCCTCTAGAAGTGTTGGATATGATCGTGCTGGTAAACCTGCTCTACATGGTTTCCGTATTTGCCCGAAATCCCGTAGGTGCATTGGGAATGGGCAGCGAACGCATCGGCGGCCGACCCTATTTCCAGGTCGCTATTGCATACTTTGGCTATTGGGTGCTCTCACGCGTCACCCTCTCTTCGAAGACTGCATCCAAGCTTCCTGTCCTGATGCTCATTACCCCTTTTTTTGATGGGTTTGCCGGGTTTCTAGGAGATAAGTTTCCGCAAATTGCTCAACCACTTGGTGGAATTTACAGCAGTTTTGCCACCTTCGAAATGCAAAATCCCTATGGAGCACCCCCCGGTGATGAACTGAATGTCGTGGAGGGCAGCCGCCTTGCATATTTGTCACCGCCTGGGGCCGCGCTGGGACGATGTCTTGTAAGTTACTTCAATCCGATAACATTAATAAATCCCCTTTATATTGGCCGGTTTCTTCTGTTTCTGATTTCAGTAGTATTTCTTCTATCGGCGGGATATCGCTCAGCTTTTGCAAGTATGGCTTATGCGATGGCTTTGGGGGCATATTTCCGGGATGGTTTTCGGCAGGTATTTACAGCCGCGTTGCTGCTGGTTCCGGTTATCCTGGTGTTAGTCCTTGGGCAGGGGATTCTTTTCAACCTTCCAATAGCAGCTCAACGAACTCTTAGTTTTCTGCCCGGCCGGTGGAACGAGGATGCTGTTCTGGCGGCACAAGGCTCCACTCTGTGGCGCATGGACATGTGGAAGGATGCGCTGACAACGGACCGCTATATACATAATAAGATTCTTGGTGATGGCTTTGGAGTTGAGCGTGAGGTGTGGGAGGCAGTGCAGGAAGGCAAGGCTCGCGGCATCACCCAGGCTCTTCAGGCAGAGGAGCAGGCGATTATGGGTGGTTTTCATAACGGGCCGATTTCTGCGATTCGCATTGTTGGCTATGTTGGCATGATTCTCTACGGAGTGCTGTTATGTGCGGTGGCGCACAAAGCATGGGTTTTAATCCGACTCGCGAAAAATACGCCGTTCTTCCCATTCGCACTTTTTGTCGGCATACCGATTCTTATTACAGCAAGCACCTATTTTATTGGGGGTGGAAATTTTGACCCGGATTTCGAACAGACAATTTTAGGGGCCGGAATGATGAAATTGTTGGGAGCATCCCTTGCGGTGGAAGAAAGTGTCATATCCGTTCCGAAAGAGTCGCCGCGTCTGATTACAACTCGAAGTATAATCCCTTTCACCGCCAAGCACTGAGTGAAATCAGAATTGGCAACGAGCCAAATAGCCCTGTCACATCAGTTCGTCGTAACCTGCCTTGAAATCGGGCGATTAGTGCTAGATAACCTATAATGAGTCTCAAGCGTCAGACCTTGTGGAGTATGGCTCCATTGTTAATCGTTACTGTGGTGAACATTTTTTCCGTGCCACTGTTCTACCGCAGCCTTGGAGCGGAGATGTATGCGCTTTGGTTTTACGTTCTTACCTTTAGCGGTTCTTTTGGATTTATGGATCTAGGCTTAGGAGTCGCTGTTGGACGGTATATTGGCGTTGCTCTCGGCGAAGGTGATGCTGATGCAGTGCGTGGTTACTGGGCGACTGGAAATGCCGTGGCTATTCCGCTTCTATCCGCCATGGCACTCGTTTTCATTGTTCTTGGAGTATTTTTCGGGCCAAGATGGTTCAATGTCGCTCCGGACAAGGTAGCGCTGCTGCAATGGTCCTTCGTCGCAGGAGGAGTTAGTTTGTTCCTGAGCTACTATGGACAATTCTGGAACATACTATCTCAAGCGCATCTGGACTTTAAGTTTTTGAGTATTGTTCGAATAGTCATAAGTTTGCTGCAAGTGCTTCCAGCTATTCTTTTGGCTTACACCACGCACAATCCATTGGTTCTGATTAGCTGGAGTGCCTTTACCACTGGGATTCAGCTCATCATTTACATTTGGCACGCCCGGCGAGATTACTCTCTAGGCTTTCATTTCGGTCAGGCTCGATGGAGCTACGCCAGGGAAATGTCAGCTTACACAACCAAGACCTTCATTACTCTTCTAGTCAATGGGCTGTTAGGTGGAGTTGATCGACTGGTGCTGGGCAAACTTGCGGTTCCGGCAGATTTTGCTCATTATACCATTTCAACAAATGCAGGTGGACGCATACAAGGCCTTAGCATTGCCATCATGGGGCCTATTTTTCACAACACGAGTCGGACGCTTGGAGGTGCAACCAAAAGGACTCCGGCGGATGTTTTTAACGAGGGGTTTAATTTCATGTTTGGCTGGTATGTTTTGCTCGCGGTGTGGGTCGTAGTTTGGAACCGCGTTATTCTGGACCTTTGGCTCGGCCATTTACTGGGTGCGGCGGTGGCCCCGTTATTTCCCCCTATCATTATTGCCTATTGCCTTAGTGCTATTTCGAATATCTCCGGCGCGCAACTGGGACCGCTTAATCGCGTAGGCACTGGAATCTTCTTTCACATTGCCTGTGGGCTCATGGTCATTGCTGGAGTGTGGATAGGCTGGAAATTCGGTGCAGTTGAAGGTGTCGCCTACGGTTTTCTCGCCAGCAGAGTTGTGCTGGTCGCACAGGATATCTTTGTCATCCGATGCATCAAAGCGGGTGGCTGGCTTGCGCGGAGCACCTGGTTGCATATCAGCGGCCAACTTGGCGTCGGCTTGTTCTTCTTTGCCGTCAAGCAATGGCTGCCGGCATCTAACTATGCCCTTATCTTTGCCGCCGGCCTGCACGGAGTTCTCGTCGCATTGTGGTTGTTGCGTGGGATACTTTTTAAAGGTCCTCAAGGCGGAAATGTCCAAACTTCCCGTGAAGCTACTGATTTTTCTGGATGATCTTGGCTTGGGCGGAACGGAAAAAGCCGCATGCCGTTGGGCCTTTGGCCTGCAGAAGCGAAAACACGCACTCCTTGTTTTGTCGCTAAAGGATGGGCCACGGCGCGCGGAACTTGAAACGCGGGGAATTGAGGTGCGGGTTGTGAATTCGTCTCCTGACGAAATCGCTGCAACGATCAAAATGTTTGCGCCCGATGCGATCCATGCCCATGCGCCCGGATTTGACCATGCAGGGGATATACTTGGCAGCGCTCTTCAGAAGCTGGCGAAAATCCCAGTCGTTCAAACAAACATTTTTGGACGACTCGAAAATCCAAAGGAAGATGCATGGACGGATTTTCGTCTGTTCATCTCGTGGACGAGTTGCGTTCAAGCCGCGCGCAGATCCTTCGAGAAGCTGGACGTCTCTTTCTTTCAAAATGCGAGTGTGGCTGTCTATCCGCTCGATGCTGATGATGGACCAACCTTTGAGGAGACTCGCGAGTTTCGCCGCAAGCACCGCGTCGAGCCCGATGAAATTCTGTTCGGACGTTTCTCGCGACCGGAGCCGAACAAATGGACCGATCTTCCCATCGCAGCCTTTCGACTCGCCGCAAAGAAAAACCCGCGCATCAAACTTCTACTGCGTGAACCACCGCCAGCCGTCACTGCCGCGCTGCAAGCCGCTCCCGATCGCGATCGCTTCATCATTCTGCGCGCCACAGCCGATCAGGCCGAACTGCGGCTTACCATGGGCAGTCTCGATGCGGTCCTGCATACCTCCAGCGTCGGCGAGAGTTTCGGTTATGGAATTGCCGAGCCGATGAATTACGGTAAACCGGTGATTGCAAATTCCACCCCGTGGCAGGATCAGGCGCAGATCGAGTTGGTGCGACATGGTGAGTGCGGTTTCATTGCGAGCCTTCCACAAAGCATGGCCCGGGCTATTCTTCGGCTTTCCTCCGATACTTCCCTGCGGCACGAGATGGGACAATGCGCGAAACGCCACATCCGCACGCTGGCAGACTCCGAGCAGTCGCTCAATCGACTGGAAACGGCATTGAGCTGTGCAATCAATCGCCAACCGAACCCGTTTGCAAAATCGGATCTGGCGAAAGCGAAAGAAACCGCCGCTTATCTCGATGCCCAACAGTTTGGCCATACCTGGCGGGAAAGGCTCGCCCTGCAGCCTTTCCATTATCGAGTGCAGTTTCATCAATGGCGTAAAATGAAGAGGTTGGCTCTTCGCAGCGGTGTGAAATAGAGTAAGGCATGCCCGCGATCTCACTCGTTGTTTGCCTTCGCAAAGAACGCGATTTTCTGGCGCGCCTGCTCAGGCATGCCGAGGGTTGTTATGACGATCTTGTCGTGGTGCATGATGGGCCTGAGTTTGAAGTAGGGGTTCCACCTCCTGTCGCCGCACCGCCCGCAGAAATGGCGATGGACTACGCTGAGATTCCAGCAGGTTCTCCAATTCCGCCCTTTTACAGAGCTCCTACTCTGCCTCCGAAGCCCGGCAGCACACACGAGCTAGTTCTTCAACACGGCGGCCGCTACTTTGAGGGTCCTCGCTGTTATCAGCAGGAACCGCATTGGCCATTTGCATGGAGTCAGGCAGAGCACGATTGGATATTGCGGCTGGACGCAGATGAATACCCGAGCACCGGTTTAAAAGAGTGGTTGTGTAAATTTCGGGCTACTGAAGAACTCCTTGAAAATGTTTCTGGTTACCTCGGAATTTGGCCGCTCTGGAATGGGAGCCGAAAGGTCGGAACAAATCTACCGCCTTTTCGTGTATTTCTTTTCAATAAGCGCCGCGTCCGATTTTTTGGCATGGTCGAGCAGGGGCCGACTCCGGATACAATGTTCGAACCAGTCAGGCTTGAGATATGTCATAAGCCAACTCGAAAGTCATATGGCATCGAAAATCTCATGTTTCGGGGCCAGGCATACCGCTGGCGCCATGTAATCGCAGCTTCTCTATTGGAGCCACCAACCCGTTTGCCTTGCTGGAGGTGGAATGATCCAGCTTGGCCAGATTATTGGGAATGTATTAGACAAACACCCTTTCTTACAGCTATTAGCCGCGGCTTTCGTAGTTTGCCGTCTCAGCTTCGGTTCTGTTGGAAATTTCGATGCTGGGTGCCTATGGACGCGTTATTAGGAACTGCGCTTCATCAAGTGCTGATGCCTATTACTTACATGAGAGTGAGAAGCAAGGACCTGCTGAAAAGTTAGCGCGATTTTTGAAGCATCCAACAGCGTCCTGATTCATCCGGCTTGATCGTGCCCCCGAGTGCTGCGGCGGCACGATGGGCTGCTTTATAAACACCACGCCACTGGTAGTCATCACCAAGCATAATTCCTCCATCGCAAAGCGAATCCCAATATTGTAGTATATCCAAAAACACGTCGTCCTCATCGTGACTTGCGTCGATGTAAATCAATTCTGCTTTTATGCCTGCGATTTGAAACCATCTCGCGGCAATAATTGAAGTCTGTGGAAATGGTATAATTCGGTTTTGAACCTCCTTGTGGCACACATTCGCTAAAAACTGATAGTAAACGGTCGGATACCCATTCTTAAGCTCAAGCGCTTGGTATCGTTCTTTGTCCGAATGATCTGTCCAGAACTCTAGCGCCCCAAGCCATGTATCGACACACACGATTTCAGTCGGGAGATTTAGCCTATTCGCGATTGTTGCCATTGTGATTGCCGACCCTCCTTTCCAAGAACCTACTTCAATTATAAGCTTTGGCCTTAATGATTCGATTAGTTGTAAAAAAATAGGTGTCTCACTGCCCCATCCCGTCAAGTCCAATGGCCATTTTTGGAAATCAAAATCCTCGTAAGGGGAGACCTGATGAATCCGTTTAAGAAGTGGCTCAGTAGAGGTTAAACTTGACGATTCCGTGTTCCTTTTGGCTTTAGCGCTACTTACATCTGTTCTATGCTGGCGAAAGACTGCAAATCCTAATAAGTCAGCAACGCGGATGAAAAGACGTTCGAAGTATGGGTTAAGTTTCATTTTGCATCTCGTTAAAACTGAATATGTATGGCTTTGAGGCAAACCGAGCCTTTGCAACGGTAAGCGCACCCGTAAACGAATCCAAGATCAAAGATTCTTGCTCAGATCGTATATGTAGTTTGTGGGCTCTATTTTTGAGCGGACGCTTGCCTAAGACGCAGTATTGTTGATTATCACAATGAGCAAGAACGACAACGAATCAAGACTGCTGCGGCAAAAAAACAGCTTTGATTTGCCTATTAAGGCTGGCATTTTTGTTTTGTGGTCTCCAGAATAACGATCTCCTTCGGCTGGTTTAGTTACCGTTCTCACGCCTTCTGCGCGCCTTCTTGCGCGCAGGTATTATGAACATCCAGAAATGGAACTTCCGAAAGCTTGTGATGCCATCTAACTCGTTTCTTTATCCAGAGTGCGTTTCCAGTGAAATTCCAAGGATCAATCCCTAAGCCGCAACAGGTAAATCCATTGTAACGACATAAAAGCTGTGATACGATAGTGGCATTCCGAATTTTCTTCTACATTCCTGAGGGAGCTTTGTCGGGCCCTTTGCCGCAGGGATGGTCAGATTCATGGGATGCTATTCATGATGGATACGGGCTGACTTACTTGATGTATTTTGCCCTTCGCACACAAGGGTTGGAAGCCGAGCTGGTTCATGAGCTTCCACAGTCCGGTATAGTTGTCGGACATAGCTGCTGTTTTCAAGGTATTAACCGTCCTTCATTGGACTTGTATATTATCTGCCTTCAATATGATTGGAGGCGCAATGCATGGGCGCAGGCCCACATTACAGCTAATCAGTGGCAGACGACTCCCTCGGCATTAACTTTGCCGCAACGTCTCGCCTGCCCGGGAAAGCGTTATCACCTGATTCACATGCCGCAACTCGGTTTGATTCCCCGCAGCAAATCCCGAGGAGTGCGGTTTGAAACACTGAGCTACTTTGGCCTGGCCAGAAACCTATCGCCCGAATTTCAAACTGAGGTATGGAAAACGGAACTCAGGCAACTCGGGCTGGATTTCAAAATCCATGATCAGCCCGGCAAATGGAAAGATTACTCTGGAACGGACGCAGTCCTCGCGATTCGCTCACCGGAATTAGTCAAGGATAAACCGGCGCAGAAGCTCTACAATGCATGGCACGCTGGCACGATTGCGATTCTTGGCGCCGAAATCGGGTTCCGCGAGGAGAGGGAAAGCGACCTTGACTATCTTGAGGCAACAAACCCCGAGCAAGTCCTTGCAGCCGTTCGACGGCTCCTAGAAAGTGCGGAACTCCGGCAGGCTATGATGGATAACGGTTTTCAACGTGCAAAAACAAGAACTCCGGAGTTGATTGCAGAGCAATGGGCGAATGCCTTTCGATCCGAAATCCTTCCCCACGCTGCAACATGGCTGCAGAAGCCAGCAATTGGCAGACGTGCTTATCTTGCCATCCGCGCTATCCGCAAAGATATGGCGAAATTGAGGCGAAGATAGAAGTTTTTTAAATGGCTGGCGCGGTGTTTAAGCAATTGAACGAGGGACCAAAAATAACAACACGAACTTACCTCGGGAAGAAGAAGCTTCGATCTAGAGAAGCCAAGCCCAAGTCGGAGGAAAGGAGGTTTGATCGGCTCGGGACGAGGCTTGGTTTTCTGGCGATCAGGTTTTGATTCGGCGGGGTGCGGTTTCTTCTTGTGGAAAGGAGGGTTCTTTTCCGGGCGGTCAGGTTTCCGGCGATCAGCGGACAACTGAAAGGACTTTGCGTGCCTGTGGATGGCGCGGTCGGTTATCAATGGCGCATCGCCACCTCCACTGCTCCGACGAATTTCACGCTGATCGAAATCCCGACGACGAGTGCGAGCACAACCTTTGACAAGCTGACGCCGGGGGTGAATTACATCGTGCAGGTATGCGCGTTTGGCAGTGGGAACATCGTGAGCGACTGGAGCGACCCCGCGATGCTGATGTGTGTGTAAGGCGCGGTGATCAAGGCGGAAGACTGAAGGCGCTGCGCTGGTAGCTCCTTCCGCTGGGCGGGATGTGTCGTTTGCATTGCGCTAAAACGGGAAGGCTTTTAGTTTGCGGCGGTGACACCTCGCCTGCTCGTAGCCACTGAGTTTCCGCCGAATGCGGCGGGAGGCGGGCCGGCTGTGGTGCGGCAGATGTTGAAGGAATGGCCGGTGGGTTCGCTGCATTGGTGGAGTTGCTTTCCAGATGCGGACCGAAGGTTCGGGCAGGACGTGGCGAGTCATCACGTGGCGCAGTTGCCGGCAAAGCTGCGGCCATTAAAAAGAGCGACACGGATCAAGGCGGCAGTGCTGGAATGGTTCTGGACACCGTGGGCCGCGGCGCATTTACGCAAAACGATTGCGGCAGTTGAGCCGGAAGCGATCTGGGTGATTCCGCACAACTGGTCTGTTCCGCCGATCGCGTCGGCGTTGCCTGGATCAAAGGAGCCTTTCCACGTGACGATGCAGGATTACATCGACGTGCATCAGCATCCGGAGAAATTCGGAGATGCGCGCTGCCGGAGAATGGTCGAGCAGGCGGAGCGACTCTATGCAAACGCGACGACGCGCGATGCGACATCGCACCCGATGATTGCGGATTTAAAGGCACGAACGGGAAAGGATGCCGCACAGATGCTGCATGCGGGACTGGAGCCTGAGGATTTCGATTTTCTCCAACAGAAATCGACGCGTGACCTGAGCTTTGCTTCCACGATGAAAATCGCTCACGCGGGAACGATCCTGGTGGAGGATGTTTTCGAGAAATTTGTCACGGCAGTGCGGGAAATTCGGAACGAAGTCCCGCGCCGTATCGAGTTGCATCTGTTCGGGGCGCACAGCTATGCACAGCGGCGTTGGTTCGATCCGGAGTGGATGGTTGAGCATGGCAATCTGGCCGAGCCGGAGCTTTTGCAGAAACTGCGCGACTGCGATTTTGGTTTTTCGCCGATGGCTCTGCACGATGACGATCCCCGCTACAATCGGTTCAGCTTTCCCACCAAGTTCATCACGTATCTCGCTGCCGGGTTGCCAATCATCACCCTCGGGCATCCTGAGAGCAGCGTGATGAAAATGGTGCAGCGCTATGAAGTCGGTCCCATCCAGTCTGCAAACGACCCCGCTGCATTAGCCGCGCAACTGCGAGCGGCGTTTTCCGAACCCGATCTGTGGGAGCGTTATCGCGCGGAGATTATTCGGTGCGCAGAAAGCGAATTCGATGCCGCGAAGATGCGCGCCGTGCTATACGCGTGCTTTGCAAAATCTGCTGCTGGCCGGCAATGACAATGGGATCTGCGACGATCTGAAGCCGCAGGAACTGACTCGCGTTGGCGGCTGTTGTGTTGAGGTCGCGTGCGTAAACCAGCTCGGTGCCATCGCTCATCAAAGCCGCCGATTGGATTTCGGTTTGTCCGGCGCCGGAGAACCAGTCCGCCAGATTCCCTGAAGCCTGCACCGACGCTGAAACATCCGATATCTGCGGACGCCGGCGATAGCGCAGCGTGACGAATTGATCGCTGCCGGAAATGGTCAGCGAGCCGATTGGACCGTTTGCCGCATCAGCAGCCTGTGGATTTGTGTCGAGATAACACTCGGTAAGATTCGGCATGCCATCGCAATCGGGGTCGGCTGTCATGGCTTGATTTGCGGTGGAAAGACCGGCGAGCCGTTGCGCAGTCCAGTCGGAGTAAGTCGTATTCGCTGCGCTCGCGATCATCTTTCCATTTCGCATGATCACCGTGGACGCAACCTTGACCGGTGTGGTGTAGGTCGAAAAATCGCCGCTGACATCCGAGAAACGATAGCCGGGATCGGGCGAGCCATTGCCCGGCTCGAAATAGAGCCGGTAACCTCCGGATGGCTTGATCAGCATCATCGAGCCTTCGCCATTGTAGTTGAGGGCGCGCGCGTTTCCCCAGCCGGAGAGCAGGCTCGTAGAGGTGGCATGAGTGAGCGGAAAACCGGGCGCGCCGAAATTGACGTAGAGGGCGTGATAGGTGCCGCCTTCCTTCCAGCACCAGAATTCATTGGAATTATTTCCCGGCAACTGGACGAGAACGGGAGACGACCATTGTGTCCAATCGGAGTTCAGCGGATGCAATTCGTAGGTTTTTAAACCGCCAATCGGATAATAGGTCGCGCCGTTAATCGGGCTGATGGAGACGAAAACGTGGATGCTGCCGTCGCCATCGCGGAAAAAGGTGGGATTCCACGTCAGCGGGTCGGTTGCATTGGGAATGGTCGTGGGAACGTCCTCGACGAAAGTCCAATTCAAGAGATCACTCGATTTGAGAAGGCCGAACGAGAGGTGATTCCCGTAGCCTGAGCCGGGATAGCCGGAGGTGAAGGCGACCCAGTAGTAGCCGCTCGCATAGATGATTGCCGGATCGCGGAAGTTGCTGTTTGGGTAGGTTGCCGGCTGCCAGACCGGGTTGCCGCCGTTCAGCGTCGTCCAATTCGTGCCGTCCGCCGAATAGGAAATGTAAAGACGTTCGCCGTAATCGGGCCCGTTTTCCTTGAAATGCGACATGACGAATCGCGCATCGGTTGGCAGGACAGAAGCTGCGCAGGCGGCAGAAGTCAAAAAAAGCAGCGCGGAGAGGAATCGCATGGCCCGGCGCATAGGATACCCGCATTTGTGCGATGCACAAGACGGGCTTATTCGCCGAGGATTCGACGGTAGTTGTCCAAAATCCGCTTTCCGTAGTCGTCCCAAGAGAAGCCGACCTGCGCCCTCGCGGATGCACGTTTCCCGAGGTCAAAGGTGTTCTGTCGGTTTTCCTTTGCCTCAATCAGTGCCTCGCAGAGTGCATCCACATCCCCAGCTGAAATCAGCCACCCCTCTGGCGCACCGGGGGTAAAGAAATCCTCCGCACCAGTGTTCGGAGTCACGATTAGCGGAAGTCCGCAAGCCGCCGCTTCGATCATCACACGGGCGAGACCTTCCTCGAATGAGGGCAACACAAATACGTCGCATTTGCGGTAAAGCTCAGCGAGTGCGGCATGCGGGCGCGGGGGTTCGAGAACGAGACCAGGCAAAGGTTGTCGGAACAGATGCTCGGTTTGCGAACTCATCGAGCCAATCCAGTGCAGTTCCGCATCTTTCCAGTCTAGTTTTCGCCATGCGTCGACAAGGACACGCGCCCCTTTGCGAAGATTGATGCCTGAGGGGCAGATGACGCGAAACGGTTGATTAGCATCGAATGTGGTCTTCGGCGTGAAGATCGAAAGATTCGTTCCGTAAGATGCCTGCAGAATTTTTGATTCCGGTATTCCGGCATCGAGAAACGTCTGAATCACGAATCGGGTCGGTAGTTGAATGTAGTCCGCCTCCTCAAACTCGCGCCGGACGCGATCGCGATAACCCTGCGGGAACAAGGGTTGGTGAATGCCGTTGCGCGCGAATTCTTCCGTCAGTATGCGATGTTGAAAATCGGTATGCGTCGAGCCGCAGTCCACAACCGTGACAATCCCGGCGCGTTTTGCGCTTTGAAAACTGCGAAGACCTACGCCGGATAAAACGCAAAGGATATCAGACCGACGATCGAATTGGCTAAGCAACCACGCATCAAATAGTCGGCAAAGCAGTAGATAGAAATGGTTGCCGCCGACCCAGTGCGGCTTCATCTGCATTACGCGAAGCGCGTAATGAAGCGGATAACAACTCGAACCGAGCTCTGCGCGGATGCCTTCGATTTCCGGTCGAACGCGGGTGGTGAAATAATGGTGAAGGTCGCCGGTGGTCTGGAGATAGCGCGCCTGATCGAGGATGTGAAACAGATCAAGACTGGCGAGGGTAACCTTCATTTTGTTGAACTTTGGGGACGATGCGGAGAAACTCAATCCGATTTAGCTTTTGAATGCAAAACGCCGATTCAAATCGATCCGTGGATATAGTGGTGGAGCGGCAGTGGCATATTGCACCACATGCAATTGGTTTAAGAGGAATGGGGGTGCTCGGAAAGGTGTATGGAGGATTTCCTGCCTACCGTTATCGGCAGCTCGGAATCGAATCTCAGTATCTTCGAACATATCCGTGGCCTGCCGCGTGGAATCAACTTGCCGGCAAGTTGCAGCGGGGCGGTTTCCTGGTTGATGCGCCAAAAATTCTGGCAAAGTGGGTGGCGGGGCAGAGACAGCTTTCGCAATATATTAATTGTTATTCCACGGTTTACCGCCACCTGTTTCCACTTCTGGCTAATCGAGGCAAGGTCCTGGTGCTTGAACGCGGGTCAACCCATCCGGAGGAATATTGGGTCAGACTTTCACGCGCTTTTCGGGAGAGCGGTCTTGATTGTTCGGAAACAATTCCTGCGGATGTGGAGGATGAGATCCAAGCCGGGCATCTTTCCCATTTTGTTGTTGCCGGCAGCAGAATGATCTTTGAGTCTTATACGAGTCGCGGCTATGCGAAAGAGAGAGTGCTCCTGATTCCATATGGAGTGGATCACGAATTTTTCCGTTATTTTTCGCGACCGAAACATAACGAGCCAATCAAGATTGCTTGTGTCGGCATCATTGGCGCGCGCAAAGGACTGGGACGACTCGTGCGAATTGCTGAATGGGCGCAGAGAGTAGGACAAGCGATCGAAATACGTCTTATTGGTCCGCTGCAATCAGAAGCTTCAAAGATTTTGTCGCAGGCTCCCCGTGGAATCTTTCGGGTGCTCGGTGTAAAGAAAGGTTACGAGCTGCTGAATGCGCTCTATGAGAGCGATCTCTATTGCCTGCCATCTTATGAAGAGGGTTTTGGAATTTCCGTGCTGGAAGCCATGAGCACCGGGATTCCGGCAATTGTAAGCAACGATACCGGTGGACGCGAGGCAATCACACATGGCGTCGATGGCCTTGTGCTGAAAACTTTTGATGAAGCGGAACTCGATCGGGAACTCACGCCATTGTTAGGCGACTACAACCTGCGCACTCAAATGGGAAAGCCTGCGCGCGAGAAAATAGAGAACGGCTTTACTTTGCAGCACTACCAACAGCGACTTGCTGCAGAATATCAAAGAATGTTTGAGATAGTGGAGAAGCACGGTTCTGTTCTGGAGCCTGCGTGGAGCGCAAAAGCTAAGTCCGCCGTCGTGCAACAACATTAAACTCAAGCGGCTTCCAGGTGTCTTTAGGGTCGTAAAGTGAGGGAATGATTTCGACGACATCAAAGCCATGTTTCGTAAGCTGTGTTAGTAGCTCTAGTAAGGGATTCTCAACATTGGTAGCCTTGCGAATAAACGAAACCTCTATAATCACGGCGCGGGTTTTGGGCAAAGTCAGTGTCGCACCGCGTAATACCTCAAATTCGAAGCCCTCGACATCAATCTTGAGCAGGTCAACTGTCTGAATTTGATGGCTGGCGACAAGCTTGTCGAGAGTAGTTACCGTGCAAAGCTCCTCTCGCACAGAGTTCATTTCCGGGTTTGCGGCTCGATAGTCATTGCTGAAGCCGGCGAGGCTGCCGATCGCGTCGTTTTCATTGGCAATGTAGATCGGCATCACGGATTCGGAAGCTCCGATCGCTGCTCTTTCCAAGAGCCAGCGGCCGTTTTTGTTTGAGCAACGGGATTCGAGTTCCGGATGAAGCTGGGTGAGCGGCTCCACTAACAGCACGTTTGTCTTCGGAAAGAGTGCTGTCACTGCTTCGCTAAAATCCCCATGGTTGGCGCCTACATCGATAACCCAGTTAATGTGCTCGAACTGGAGAAGTTTAATCCAAGTAAGAAATGTATTGAAGGCACCGCGATTATGGAGGGGATGCTCGCAGAATTTTTTTGGCAGCAGTGGAAAACCTTTTAGGTTTAAATTGCCCCGCGCAAAACATGCGCGCACATATGCCTCGAATTTATTCCATGTATTCACAGCAGGGCAGCATTGTAGGTGGGTTTGGATTTCGCGCATTCATCAATGCTGCGCGGGAGAAGAAATGAGAATAGTCAATCTCGTAGTGGATGCAAAGGAAGTTGCTTTTGAAAATGTCGATTTTTTGACAATGCCGAGTCCCGTAGTGCATCCCGCTGTTCAGGCGCTCTTCGATGCATTCGCACAACGCACGGATCATGAATACATCGTTGCTTATGGTAAATGCACAGCTGCACAAGTGGAGATTCGCAAAGAAGGCAGTGTGACTTACATGGCCATTCCTGCGGCGGGAATTTCCCTGCCTGGAATCAGGGGCTATCTCGCACGCTTTCGTGGACTGAGGAATTTTTTGCAACATGACCTCAAGCCCGATCTCGTGCATGCGCAGGGGACAGAGCGTGAGAGTGGCATGGTCGCGGCACATTCCGGATTTCCTTCTCTCATTACGCTTCATGGGAATTTTCGCGAATTGCGGGCAGTTTATCGCCCAAAGCCGTGGAATTACTACTGGATAAACGCCCACCTCGAAACGCATGTGTTGAGGCGAATCGGAGGTATTATTTGCATTTCACGTTACGTCGAGCAGATCACGCGCTCCTTTCGCAAACCACAGTTCCTAATTCCAAATCCGGTGAGGCCGGAATTTCTGAGCGCTGAGCGCGCTATGCCAGGCGGGGTGCCGCGCCATATTTGCTGCATGGGCGCATTGGATGAACGGAAACGTCCGGATTTTATTTTAAAAGCATGCATTCCGCTGTGGAAGCGCGGCCGCGATTTTGTGTTGCATATCTACGGCCGTCCCGGAGGAGCATATGCGGATTGGTTGATGAACGAGGCTGAACCGTGGGTCAAACAAGGTAAGGTCATTTTCGAAGGATTTACGCCCGATCCGCTGCACGCCATTTTGAATTCCGACGTGATGGTGAGTGCTTCGGTTGAGGAGAGCTTTGGGATGAATGTGCTGGAAGCGATGGCGGCCGGAAGGTCAGTCGTAGCGCCGCGTGTCGGCGGGATCACAGATATTGTGGAGGATCATGTTTCCGGGTTGCTTTTTGATGGAAGTAGACTTTCGGAATGCACGGAGTGCATTGATCGACTTTTGACCGACGACAATCATCGGCAGGAAATTTCCAGAAACGGGAGGAGACGGGCGCAGCGACTCTTTTCACCCGAAATCGTCGCAGAAAAAACCGTCCAGTGTTACGAACAGTTTGCGGCCAGTTTCTAGTAAGCGGCGCTCTTTGGCGAATCGCTTGAAGGAGCAGTCGTTTGGAAAATCTGAGGGTGAATAAGCGTAACAAGCAACCGCGCATTTCGATCTCCGATTGGAACCATCCGGGCATGGCACTTGAGGTATTGGCGCGAGCTGACGACTACATCGCGTTCTTTTGCGCCGCCTCGTGGAGACTCAATGATCTCACGGTATTCGCGCGCGGCGCTTCCTTCATCCTGATCGCTCATGAAGAGTTTCAGAAATGGAGTTTCCATGAGTTCATCGTGTGAAATGCCGAGGACATCCACGGCTTCGCTATTCGCAAATTTCACATGCCCGGATGCATCAGAGATCACCATGGGAGCCGGCACGTGCGACAACACATCGAATGTTTGCGCCATCAGATTTTTCGAACGAATGCGATCGCGGCTAAATAGCGTGGCGAAGGTGGACGTGAGGCAGAAACCGGCCATGCGGAGAATGAGGTTGACCATCGCTCCGGGCGTATCTGGCGAAAATGTGTTCACGTATCGCAAGGAGATGTAGATACCCAAGCCGAAGATCAAAGCCGTGATGGCAATCGAGAGTGGGGGCAAAAAAAACGAAAGCGCCAGTAACATGCTGACGGACACGAACGGGGTGATGACTACGTTTCCAGTGTTCTTGTCGATCCAAAGAACCAACGCGCACACTGTGGCCGCGACAAGAATTGTTAAAAAAATCGAGCCGGCGGAAAGCCTGCGGTCTCGACCTTGTGACCCGAATGCAGCCGAACTGCGGCCAGTCGCGAGGGTTAGTCCAGTTCGAGCAAGATCGCGCAGCTTGCTCCCTGAGCCGGTTTCACCGGCGGAAGGCCAAAGGAAGGCGACGCCTGAGGATGATTTGGGCACACGACGTTTTGGAGAGTTCTGCGTGTAAACATTTGCTTCCACTTGCCGCAGAAAATACGCACCGGCAAAAATCTTTCTAAGACGATGAATGATGATGACGACCGGCGTCATCCATTTGATCCAGCGAGGTAGAGTCGATTGCCATTTTTCAGTTTCGGCCATGGCAATGCTCGTCTGACCGAGATTGCTTTGTGTGATCGTAAAAGTAGCAAGCGGCTTGCGAAGCACCGCCATCTTTGCGCCCTCATGGATTAAATCCGCGACCCACACCGCATCAGCGATCGCTTTCCACTTTGGATCAAGCAGCAACCCGCGCTCAATGACGGAGCGGCGCACAAAGGTCGCGCATGAAAGCGTCGCGAGGTGCGAAAGGCGTGTATGCAATAGCGAAGGCAACACAGTTCGGCGATAGGAAAGCATATTTCCATTTTCATCGAGCAGCAATGCATCGCCGAAGAGCACCTCTATATCGGGGTTTTTTTCGAAAAATCGCGCTACTTTTCGCAACGCACCGGGCAGGTATTGCTCGTCGCAGTTTAACCAAGCGAGAATATCGCCGCGCGCACGCTTGAAGCCGCGATTGATCGCGTCATACATGCCAGCGTCTTTTTCGACAAAGAGCCTCGCAGAGGTATTTTGCTTGATCCAGTCTTCTGCTTTAGGACCCGTGCCGGCATCTTGAATGATGTGCTCA
>Ga0070741_10003114_pt1 | contig 42052 bp, 33 predicted proteins | sample Coa_R1_4_FD_66440 | JGI IMG/M metagenome (GOLD analysis project Ga0070741, IMG submission 66440) | Surface soil microbial communities from Centralia Pennsylvania, which are recovering from an underground coalmine fire - Coalmine... | ecosystem: Environmental > Terrestrial > Soil > Unclassified ... | reverse complement strand
AACGTGAACCTCCCAATGACAGGTCACGACCGCGGTGTGCCCGTAAACAGAGACCTTGATGTCCTCGCGCTTCATCGATTGATACTGGGTCGCCCCGGACTTGATGGCGCTGAGGTAACTTTCCTTGGTATCCACCTTACCATTGGAGTGCGTGTAAACGATGGTGTCGTCATAGAGCTTCTCGAGTGCTGAAACGTCAGATTTCGTCAGCGCATCCTCCCATTGTTGTTCCAGGCTCAGCACGGTGTCTGTGAGGGGGGCCAAGGTTTTCTTTTCCTGGGCGAAAGTGAGCAGAGCGGCTGAAACCAACAAAGCCAGGGAGAGGAGTAGTTTTTTCATCGAAGGCATCCTGCAAGAAAACATCTGGCAGAGGCAACTCCGATTCATCAAGCTGCGCGTTCCCCTCCGCGCCGACGTTTAGAGCGGCGTGTTCCTGACGAATTCGCAATTCCTCAGGCTCGGACGCCGTTTCTGACGACTCCTTAACAGGACTATTTAGCGGATGTGGACAACATTTCACCGTTGAGCACGGAACTACGAATGACACAAGTGGCTTTAATGGAAGCTCGCAACAGGGGTAAGGTGATGCGAAGGGGGAACGAGCACTTGGTTTAGTGCGTTAGGAGAACAGATTTCCCAGTGTTGACCCCAACCACTGCAAGCAAAGTGCAAGTCCGGCGTCCACGCGAATGGAGGATCAGCCGCCTTAGCCTTTGGCCGAGAACGCGCAACCGAAAATGCCATCGCGGGAATTGTCCGACAGGCGAGGATTTGCAAGACGGAGAATGGTCCTTACACTCCCAGGCGAGAATGAATACAAGATCTGCGTCGCTGTTCCTGGTGTGTGCGATGCTGGCAAGTCTTACCCGAGGCCAGACGCCTGTCGTCGTGAAAACTGACCGCGAAGTTTTGCTAGGGCCGCAATCGGAGGACGAAGCGCCCGCGTGGCTGGCAGCCATGCGACACTGGAGGGAGGACCGTCTGGGCCAAATGCACTATTCCGGAGGCGAATACGATCGCCCGGAACTCAAGTGGACCCAGCGTAGTTTCATCCAACCGCAGATGCTGGTCGAGGACCGATATCTCTATGATCCGGTTGCCGGCAAATACACGGTGGACCGTTACGTCGATGATGTGGAAAAGCGTTACGGCGGAATCGACAGCGTGTTGGTGTGGGCGGTGTATTGCAATATCGGCATCGACTGGCGCAACCAACACGACATGGTGCGCGCATTGCCAGGCGGGTTGCCCGGCGTCCGGCAAATGGTGTCGGATTTTCATCGCCGCGGCGTAAAGGTGCTCTTCCCGGTCATGCCGTGGGATGTCGGGACGCGGGATGAAGGCGCGCCATTATCCGAGACCATTGCCCGGACGCTCAGAGAAGTGAATGCAGACGGCGTCAATGGCGACACCATCCAGGGCATGCCGAAGGAATATCGGGCCGCGTCGGACCAGAGCGGGCACATCCTGGCGTTCGAGCCGGAAAACGGGCTGAATGGTGAGGCAGAGCTGCCCTGGAACAACATGACGTGGGGTTACTGGGCGTATCACCCCGTCCCCACGGTCAGCCATTACAAGTGGCTTGAACCGCGGCACATGGTGAACGTGTGCAACCGTTGGGCCCGCGACCACACCGATGACCTCCAGCACGCGTTCTTCAACGGCACGGGTTTTGAGAGTTGGGAGAACGTCTGGGGAATATGGAACGGGCTGACCCCCCATGACGCCGAAGCCGTGCGGCGTATCGCCAGCATCGAGCGTGCTTGCGCGGAACTCCTGTGCAGCCCCGCCTGGGAGCCGCATTATCGGACGTTGCAGAAGGGTATCTTCGCGAGCATGTTCCCAGGAGTGCGCAGGGCGATCTGGACGTTAGTCAACCGCACGGAATACAACGTCTCTGGACCGCAATTGCGCCTGCCGCACGAAACCGGGCGGCGTTATTTCGATCTGTGGCACGGCGCGGAGTTGGTGCCTGTCTTTGCGACCAACCAGGGGATCCTCACTGGTAATCTCAGCTTCGATATCGAAGAGCACGGCTATGCGGCTGTCCTTGTGTTGGATAATGAATCGCCAAACGCGGACCTCAAATCTCTCCTGGCCCGCATGAATCACTTCTCCCAAAAGCCGCTCCGCAGCTTCTCCGCCGAATGGAAGTGCCTACCCCAAACGCAAGTGCTGATTAAGCCGGCCAAGGCAAAAACCCCGCCGCAGGACATGATGCGTATTCCCGGAGGAGCGTTTGACTTCGTCGTTTCTGGCATAATGGTCGAAGGTGGCGATGGAATTGGGGTGGACGTGCAGTATCCATGGGAAGACTCCCCGCGTCGACATCATCGACACCGGCTGGATCTAAAGCCGTTCTGGATGGATCGCTATCCCGTGACCAACGCGCGCTTCAAGGCATTCCTCGACGCCACCAGATATCGACCGCGCGACGATGGCAACTTTCTAAAAGATTGGAAGGACGGCACTTTCCCTGCCGGTTGGGCAAACAAGCCCGTCACCTGGGTTTCCCTGGAGGATGCCCGCGCTTATGCTCGCTGGGCGGGCAAGCGGCTGCCGCACGAATGGGAGTGGCAATACGCGGCCCAAGGGCCTGACCTTCGACTGTTCCCCTGGGGCAACGAAGTAAACCCCGCCGCCGTGCCGCCGCCCGATAAGAGCCGCAACCCACGTCCGCCCACGGACGTGGATTCGTTCCCCGCTGGCACCAGCCCGCTTGGCGTGATGGACATGGTCGGTAACGTATGGCAATGGACCGATGAATATCTGGACGAGCACACCCGCAGTGCCGTGGTTCGCGGTGGCAGCTACTATTTCCCGCAGGGCTCCGGCTGGTACTTCCCGAACTCCAGGCGCCTTACCGAGCACGGCAAGCTTTTGTTGATGGCCCCCGCCAAAGACCGCGCTGCAACCCTCGGCTTCCGCTGTGTGATGGACGCCGAATGATCAGCCAGAACGAAGCTGTGGCAACCTAGCGTGTCTAGCGCCCGTCCTGGGCGGATTCGTAATTCCGCTCGCTCAAAGCTTTTCTGACGGCTGTTTGATGGGCTAATTTTCAGACATTGGCAAGGACCCCCGAACGGCCAAAAATAATAAGTCCAGGCAGCTTTGAAGCTTGAAACCTATGATTGTTTCACGCCACGTCAGTGTTGACTCCTCGCATTATGTAAGTAGAGCGGACGTCGCGGTACTATGGCGCGCTGCGTGCGTTTTGCTTACATAATGGTTGGAGTCAACACCGCGATAGCTCGCAGCTCAAACTGCTGAACCTGAAGGGAAGCTTTCATGCCCTTAGGCTTGCGTTGAAACAGCTGAGGTGTAGGTTTCAGGCATGAGTTCAGCAGATTTGGCACGCGTTGCGCTTGAGTTGCCGCCAGAGGAGCGACTCGATCTTGCTCGTCGGTTGGTCGAGAGCGTGGTAGCACCAGCATCCTTGAACGAGGCAATCTCTGAGGGAATTCGCAGAATCGAGGACCTCGCAACAGGCAGGGTAAAAGGCCTTACCGAAGAAGAATACCGCGCCGCTCTGAAATGAGGGTGCTATTTCACCCCCAATTTCCCAAGGATGTCCGCGTTTTGAGCTCGAGTACGCCGCAATTTCAAACGGTCTCGCCGCACGCTTTCAAAGCGAGGTTTCGCAGGCAGTGGACGCTGTAAAGTCCTCACCGACCAGTGCAGGCCACTTTTTAAACATCAGATCGAAAATCGTTCCCGAATTACGTCGTCGGAATTTGCTGTCGTTCCCATTCTTCGTTCTGTACGGGCTCGACGGCGAGCGGCTGTTTTTCGGTTCACTCATCGCAAGTCGATCAGACCCTTTGACATGGCTCGCTCGATTCCCGGAGCACGAAATTTAGTCGAACTGAGTTTTTGCGGGGCGACGATCAGACTTTTCAGCTGCTCCGAGGTGTTGTCCGTTCTGCTTACATAATGGTTGGAGTCGACACTTTTCTGCGCTCCATGGTCGCACTTGTCTCGGTTTTGGTGCCGGATCGAAAGAGAAGTTGCGGTTTTGAACGGTTGGCTTATTGGCCGCTGGCATGGCCAGTTTCTATTTTGTCCGCTTCGTGGTGACCGGGTTTGGACAGTTTCCGAGGGCTTGGGCGTTCCCGGCGGTGGCAGGATCCGGGGCCCTTTTCCTGCTCAGCTGGTTCTGCCACGGCGCAGCACCAATTCGCTCACCCAAGTTGGCTGCGAGCTAGACTCTTGCCAAGTCAGGTTAAAGACGCTAATAACATTCCTACTGAGCCTAATGATTCTTGCTCAGGCAGATCCGCTAGAGGGTTTTCGGCAGCCCGACACCAAACCTGCTTGGAAGCGTTATAATGCACGAAGAGCCGCAAAAGAGTAATCAAGTTGCTGAGGCGATCGACCAACGTGACGTCCGTGCGGCCGAAGAATTGTTGCCGCTGGTTTATGCCGAACTGCGGCGGCTTGCTGCTGCCCAGATGACGCGCCAGTCACCAGGGCAAACCCTTCAACCGACGGCACTCGTGCATGAAGCCTGGCTTAAACTGGTTGGCGGTGCTCCTCAGCAATGGAATGATCGCAAACACTTCTTTTCCGTCGCGGCCGAAGCCATGCGCCAGATTCTCATCGACCGGGCGCGCAGAAAACAGGCGCAGCGCCATGGCGGTGGTGCTGAGCGTGTGGATCTGGATGGGGTCGAGGTTGCAAGTCCGGCACCGGATGACAAGCTGCTGGAGTTGAACGAGGCGTTGAATGAATTTAGCGCGCTTCAGCCCGCAAAGGCCGAGGTGGTCAAACTGCGATTTTTTGCCGGCCTCACCGAGAAGGAGATCGCCGACCTACTCGGTATCACCGAGCGTACCGTGCAGCGTTACTGGTCTTATGCGCAGGTTTGGCTTTTCGAGTACATGAGTGGGAACCGGGCATAACCCAAAGGCTTTTGCTCAGGCCGCCAATCCGCAGTGCACGTGTTCTCCTAATGTAACAAAGTAGCTTTTCCTCATTTCAACTGTCGGGTTTCAGTCGCCAATCTCGTTATCCGGTTTGAACGCACATGCTGGACGTGCGTTTCGCCACTTCTGGAGGGCGGCGCAAGTAACCGAACCGTAAAAAACCAGGTGCCAGCACCTGATATCGACAAAATAATCCAATGAATACACAACGAATAATCATTCCCGAAGCCTGGAGCCTTTGCGTCCTAGCCGGTCTGGCGGGCGTCACCCTGGTGCAACAGGCGACGGCACAAGAGGCATATGTTATGACTGACCTTGGTACCCTGCCCGGCTTAGCCAACAGTTTCATCTACGCTGGGGAAACACTCAATAACCGCGGGCACGTAGCAGTCACCGCCAATAACATCGGCCCATTTTACGTCGATGGCGACGCGGCATATCTTTGGACTGGACCTGGAAGCATTCAGATCCTTCCCGGGCTGCCGGGCGCGGATCGCACCGATGCATATGGCCTGAACAATCACGATCAAATTGTGGGTGAATCGGGTGGCAGCAATCTTCAGGCCTGGTATCCCGTGGTCTGGGATCACGGGGTAATCTATAATCTTGGTATTCCGCCTGGAGACGCCGGAACAAGTGCCAGTGCGATCAACGACAGCGGGGTGATTGTCGGCACCACAACAACGACAGACTTCGGCCTGATTAGGGCCGTGGCCTGGTATGATCGGCAACTCACGATTTTGCCTTCGTTGCCCGGTGCCGCCTTTACCCAGGCAAACGCCATTAATGACCGGGGCCAAATCGTGGGCGGCTCCGGACCTGATTATTGGGCTCATTACCACGCCGTTATATGGGACCGAGGGACCATTACCGACCTGGGCACACTCGGTGGCCTTGCTTCCCTTGCCTGGGGTATCGGCGACAAGGGACAAGTGGTCGGCCAAGCCCAAACCGCGGCTGGAGAATGGCATTCCACCCTGTGGCAAAACGGCAATACGATCGATCTGGGCGAGTTCGGTTCGGATTCCTGGGGAGTTGTGAGCGCTATTAACAGCCATGGTCAGATGGTCGGGATCTCCATGTCAGCCGACGGAAGCATCTCCAGAGGACTCCTGTGGGAAAATGGATCAGCGATAGATCTTCAAACGCTGATTCCCCCGAACTCGGGCTGGGTGATTCAACAAGCGCTTGGCATTAATGATCAGGGTCAAATTGACGGCCAGGGTCTAATTAATGGCCAAACCCACGCCTTTTTGCTTAGTCCTGTTTCTGGTGCCAAGTAGGAATCCACAGCTTTCGTAGGATCGTGAGTCACGGTATTCACCCAAAAGTGGAGTAACCAGTTTGTTGGTTGCCAACGCGGCGCAATGGCGAGATTTCATGGGGTCGTCTTTGCGCCGCAACTTACTGCACACAACGAATATTATGCCAGTCCACCGACCGAAAAACAGGAAATCGTCTGACAGGCTTGACGCTTGCTGACGTGACGTTAGCTTCTGCTTGTTTCCCCATTCAATGTGAACTCGCTTCGACCAGAACCAAGCGTCGGGAGGCACACTAATGCCTGAACTCGATGAAGAGGCGGTCTTCAGCGCCGCGTGTGAGTTAACCGATCCGGTGGCTGTCGCCGCTTTCCTGGAGAAAGTTTGTGCGGGAAACGTGGAGCTTCGACAAAGGGTCCAGCGTCTCCTAAATCTCCAGAGATCTGCCCGGGGGTTTTTTGAAAACACTTCTGAAGCTGTTGCCGCCGCAGTCCGGAATCCTGATTTAACTGACCCAGTAAGCCTCCGGTTTGGTGATTACGAGTTGCTTGAGGAGATTGCCCGCGGTGGGATGGGTGTCGTCTATAAGGCGCGCCATGTCAGCCTTGACCGTTTGGTCGCGGTAAAAATGCTGCTGTTCAGTTCGTTAGCGAGTAAAGAATTCATTCAACGATTCCGGGTGGAAGCCTCAGCGGCCGCGAGCTTGCGACATCCGAATATTGTGGCCGTGCACGAAGTTGGAGTGCAGCAGGATAAGCACTACCTGGTGATGGACTATATCGCAGGTCCAACCCTGGCGAAGCTCACCGCAAGCCAGCCGATTCCAGCCAAGCGAGCCGCAGCTTACGTCAAAACCCTTGCCCAGGCGATCCATTTCGCCCATGAGCACGGAGTTCTTCACCGGGATTTGAAACCCTCGAACGTGCTGGTTGACTTTGAAGATCAACCGCACGTTACCGATTTTGGCATGGCCAAGCGCCAGAACATTGACAGCAGCCTGACTTTGACCGGGCAGTTGCTGGGAACGCCCAGCTACATGGCTCCCGAGTTGGCTAGTGGGCGACGAGGCGCGGCGGGGAGGCCGACGGATGTCTACTCGCTCGGCGCTATCCTCTTTTACCTTTTGACCGGAAGGCCTCCCTTTATTGCGGAAACGATCACCGATACGATCCAAATGGTGCTCGAGAAGGAACCGATCACTCCCGGCGCTCTTGTCTTGGGAATTCCAAAGGACCTGGAGACGATTTGTTTGAAATGCCTGCGCAAGGAACCCGAAAGACGCTATGGCACCGCTCAAGAGCTGGCAGATGAACTGGGACGGTTTCTCAGTGGCGAACCGATCCGGGCGCGTCGGGCAGGCTACATCGAAAAGGTATGGCGCTGGTGCCGGCGACGTCCGGCGGTCGCCAGCTTCGCAGTAACATCGGCAGCACTGGCCGTGGCCATCCTGATAGGCTCGCCAATAGCGATGTATAAAATTGAAAAGGCGCGCCAGTCCGAAGTGTCTGCCCGTATTCAAGCCGACAACAGCCTTTACATCGCCAAAATGAACCTGGCGCAGCGCGAGTGGGATCGAAACAACCTGCTGCGTGTGGAACAATTGTTGAAAGAGACGGAAAACAATCCCCGGCGCGGATTTGAGTGGTACTACTGGCAGCGGCGAACGCACGGTGATGTCAAAACGCTACGCGGGCACACCGAGCCGATCTGGTCGGTGGCCTATTCTCCCGATGGGCAACGGGTGGTCACGGGAAGTGCGGACCGCACGGCGAAGGTTTGGGACACCGCCACTGGTAAGGAAGTCGTGAGCCTGACCGGACACCAGGACGCAATTACATCGGTGGCCTACTCGACGGATGGACACAGGATAATTACGGGAAGCGCGGATGAAACTGCGAGGGTCTGGGATTCCGTGAGTGGCAAGGAATTGTTGGTTCTCAGAGGTATGGGGCATCGCAGGGATTTTCTTTATGTCGCCTTTTCGCCCGATGGACGCCGAATACTGACAGCCTGCCAGTACGCTACGCTTTGGGATGCGGCGACCGGTCAACCATTGATCACCTTCAAAGGCCACAAACGTTCCGTGCGAGGCGTAGCCTTTTCACCGGACGGCCGCCTCATCGTGACTGGTAGTTATGATAAGACCTACAAGATTTGGGACATATCGAGTGGAAAGGAGCTTTTCACTCTCGCCGGCCATGCCGACGAGCTCGCTTCGGCAGCATTCTCTCCGCACGGGGAACGTGTCGTGACCGGCGGCAGTGACGGCATAGCGAGAGTTTGGGGGGTGGCAACGGGCGAGCAACTATTCACCCTGGGTGGACATGGCAACGATTTCGTTCCAGTGGCGTTTTCCCCTGATGGCAAGCGGATCGCCACAAGTAGCGGGAACGGTTCGACCACGTTTTGGGATGCAGCTACAGGCAAGGAGCTTTTCACTCTTAAAGGACACACAACAGGGGTGATATCCCTGGCGTATTCACCGGATGGCAAAAGTATTGTCACGGCTTGCGGTAAAGGACCTCTTAAGGAGAATACGGCAAAGATCTGCCAGGCGGCGCCCGACAGCGAAGCACTCATCCTGGATACCCATAAGGACAAGGTCAATTCAGTTGCGTTTTCGACTGATGGGAAACGAATTGTCACCGGCAGCGACGATGGGACCGCTAAAGTTTGGGACGGCACTACCGGCGCAGAGTTGTTCACGCTCGCCGGCCACACCAACAGGGTGATGGGTGTCGCCATTTCCCACGACGGCAAACGCATTGCAACGGCGAGCTACGATTACACGGCCAGAATTTGGGACCCGGCTACCGGTCAACCTCTTAAAATCGTACCTTGCGGTCAGAGCTGGGTTAACGCCTTGGCATTTTCCCCTGATGATCGGCGGATTGTTACCGCGTGTGCGGATGGCTCAACTACGCTCTGGGAAAGCTCAACGGGCGGGAAGTTGTTGAGCTTCTCAGGCCAGTCGAACGGCCTTTACACCGTGGCTTTTTCCCCAAACGGCCGATGGATTCTTACCGGCGACCAACGTGGCATAGCAACGATTTGGGACGCTTCCAGTGGGGAACAATTGCATAGCGTCAAGGCCCAAGACCTTTGGATCGTCTCAGCAGTTTTTTCTCCGGATAGCAAACGGTTTATTGTCGGCGGTGAAGATCGGATGGCAAAGGTGTGGGATGTCGCTACCGGCAATCTAGTTCTCACATTACGGGGACAGAGCGACCAAGTGTGGGCTGTCGATTATTCCCGCGACGGCCATCGTATTGCCACCGGCGGCAGAGATGGGATCGTCAAGGTCTGGGACGCCGATAATGGCGAGGAATTGCTTGCACTAACCGGGCACACAAAGGAAGTCAGGTCAATCGCGTTTTCTCCCGACGGGACCCAACTTGTCAGCGGGAGTTGGGATTCTTCGGCCAGGATCTGGAGAGGGGCCACAGCTCAGGAAATGGCTGCCTGGGATTTTGAGGAGAAGGCGGCTGAGGAGCACTTGGAACTCGAACGCAGACGGCAAGCCGAAGCCGTTGAGCGTGAACGGATCATTCGCATGCAAGACACGGGAGCGATAAGACGATGGCTGGCGCTGGCGCCTATCCATTTTGAAACCAACGGCGGCCCTGACTGCGTTTCTCGCGAAGAAATTCCAAACGAAGCCGACTTGCGTCCGCACGAAGGTGAGGAAACAAGAGTCGGCACAAACGTTTTGGTTTGGAGCGCCGTGCGATTGCCGGATTACCTGCTCGACCTCAAGAAAGCCAAAGGCAAGCAGCAGGAGTTCAGCCTGGGCTATGCGGTTTCTTATATCGAAAGCCAATCCGACCAGACCAATCTTTGCTTGTTCATCGGAAACGATGATGAATGCAGGCTCTATCTTAACGGCAGCAAGGTTTTTCAACAGAATGACCCAGGAACCTATTTTCCCGATTCGGAGGTTGTCACGAACCTGGCGTTAAAGCGCGGCCTGAATGTGCTTGTCGCTAAGCTAGTGGACGACGTCAATGGCTTCAATGAATGGAGGATTTCAGTTCGGTTTGCGGACGCCGAGGGCCGTCAGGTTAGTGGAATTAAACTAACGTTGGATCCTGAGGGTAAAGACGTACGTCCGTAACGAATTTACCACTCCCCGCCGCATCCCCTGTGGGTAGAGAATTCGTAATTCGCAAGTCCAAGGGCGCCCACCTTTCTGAAATTGCCCAGCGATTTCGTGACTCGCAAGCCTCGTGTCAGTTGTGCCGTTGGCAGTTTTTGGCAGTTTGGCCGAAAACGGTCGAATTAAACTGACGTCCGTTCTGCTTACATAACGGACGTCACTTTAACGGCTCCGGTCGTTTGTAGGGCTTCGCCTAAAGGTCGAGCAGCCCGGCACGTTTACCGAGATTGCCCGGCGCCTGCAGAGGGCAGGTCGGCTCGAATGAACGCGTCTTCAGCCGAAAAAAAAGTATGCCTAACTTGAAATGCATGAACGAACAGACCATTCCTCATTCAGAAAAGAACTGGAAAACGAAACGCGAGATTGCCGCACATTTCAAATTCAGCATCAGGACCATCACAAGCCTGATGCGCCGGCGCATACTCCCGTTTATTAGGCAAGGGCGCTTTGTGCGGTTCGACACTAACGATTGCGACCGGGCGATGGAAAAACTTCGAAGTTCCAGCATCTTTGATCGCGCGCGATCTGGCGTTCGATGACGGCCGTTCGGTCCCTTTTGAGGAGTCTCAATGGCGCGCGACGGAGCCGTGAGGAACGCCTGTAACGATCGGCACGCTCGGCGGCGATTTTAAAGCGCGGCGAGGAAAACCTGCAAATTCAGTAGCAAGGTTGTAGCAAGATTTTGCGAGTTCTATGGGTTTTGATGGGGTTCCATGGTTTTTGGGTCAAGTGGGGCTAAAACCAGAAAGCCCCTTGCAACTTTGGGAGTTGCAAGGGGCAAATTGGTTGCGGGGGCTGGATTTGAACCAGCGACCTTCAGGTTATGAGCCTGACGAGCTACCGGGCTGCTCCACCCCGCGGTCGCGCCCGAGACTATAGTGGCAATGCGGCGTTCTGCAAGTTGTGAATCTAGTTATTCGCAGGCTTGTCGCCACTTTGTCGCCTCTGACCCGATTTTTGCGCGAATCCGCACCTCCGGTTGCGCAAATGGCGTCTTAAACGTGAGAGCAAACGAAAGGGATATACTCGGACGTGAGGAAATCATAGCCGTCAAAGAAGCGACCTTCGCCGCCCTGCCTTAGAGCGTGTTTTAAAACCTCGGCTTGGGCCTGGGCACCTGGGTTTGGGGTCCCGCCTTCAGACGGTTTTGGCGCCGGGCCGCCTAAAGGCGGGACTCCAAACCAAATTTTAAAACGCGCTCCTTAGTGTCGGTTTTGGAGTACTGGCCCATTATGGGCCCATTATACAGCGTCCGGCGCAGGGCTCATGCGCCGTGGGGCGCGCCGGCAAGTACGGTTCGCCAATGGCGCATGCGGAAGGAAAGCACGAGCAGCAAGCACCCTAATGCTATTGCAAAAGCTCCTGTCCACCAAACCAACGCTAAAGCACCGGCACTGGGCCGAGCCAGAAGCAGGACGCCGAAGACGACGGAAAGCACGCCCGCCAGGACTAACAACCATTCGTGGTCGATTACTTTGCGTAACCGCACAGCGGCGACGATTTCCAATACGCCTGTCACAATTGCCCAGACGGCGATGAGCAGGACCAAAGCCATCGCGGTGATTCCGGGCATAAAGAAGGCGATCAGTCCAGCGGCGATACTTATTATTCCCTGAAAGATTAAACTGCCAAAGCGCGGGTATCCTTTCGGCGCGTTAATGGCCAATACGAAGGCCAGAACACCGTTCACCAGCGCATACGCGCCATATAGATATATCAGGGTCAGGAGGGTCATGCCCGGCCAGACAAAGGCCAAGAGCCCGAAGAGCACCGCTGCCAAACCGCGCAACGCGGTCAGCCACCAGTAACGCGTAAGATGGTTTGCCAAAGTTCCAGCACTTGTGTCGAGTTCGTTCGTCATATTGCCCTCCAGTTGAGGTTTTTACAGTTTGTGTCGATTGCGAGCAATCCCGAGCTTCTGCATTTTCCAGATCAAAGTGGTGCGCCTGAGGCCGAGTCGCGCAGCGGCGCCGTGAGTGCCGCCCACGAGCCACCGTGTTTCCTGCAGTGCCCGCAAAATATGATCGCGCTCGCATTCTTCGAGTGTGGCAGGCCGGGATACTTCAGGCTTGGAACTGCAGCCGGACCGTTCCAGTTCAGCGGATAGAGAAGTTAGGCTTCGAGTGTTCGACATGATCACCGAGCGCTCGAGGAAGTTTTCCAGCTCGCGAACATTGCCCGGCCAATGATGACGCTTCAGCGAGTCCATGATGCCTTGGGGAATAGTATCAATCCGCTTGTTCATCTGCCGGGCGAAATGGTTTACGAAATAGCACGCCAGCAGCGGAATGTCCTCCGGCCGCTCACGCAAGGCTGGTATGCGGATCGGAAAGACGCTGAGCCGATAGCAGAGATCGCTTCGAAATTGGCGTTCGGCGACCATTTGGGACAAGTCCCGGCTTGTGGCAGCCACGACCCGCACGTTGACCTGATAGGTCTGGTTCCCACCCAACCGCTCAAACTCCTTTTCCTGAAGGGCGCGGAGCAGCTTCGGCTGAAGTTCGGGCGGGAAATCGCCCACTTCGTCCAGGAACAACGTGCCTTGATGCGCCATTTCGAAGCGCCCAATCCGCCGGCCGGCCGCCCCGGTAAACGCCCCTCGCTCATAGCCGAATAATTCGCTTTCCAGCAGGCCCGCAGGAATGGCTGCGCAGTTAAGTTTGGTGAGCGTAGAATCCCGGCGTGAACTGAGCCGATGAATCGCCCGCGCGATGAGTTCCTTTCCGGTGCCGGTCTCGCCGAGAATCAAAACAGCCGCGTTTGTCGGAGCCACAATCGCCACATGCCGGAGGGCGACCTTGAGCGCCGGGCTTCGACCGATAATCCCTTCGCCGGCCTGTCGCGAAAGCTCGTCGAGTCTGGACGGCTGGTCGGAGTCCTGGTTTTCCTTAGATCGGGAAGGGCCTTGCTGACCCGATCGAGGAGGCAGCGCAACGGGCGGATAATCCATCGCGCCAGGCGTGCCGGGGTCCGGCTCGTACGCACCAGGCCAGGAGGTGGGTGTCTCTGCGGCTTTGTCATTCATCGAGATCATTGTTGTCATTATCCTGGTTCTTTCTTTTGATATCGCCCACCTGCGGGTAAGCGTAGCACTTGGGACAAAAGCACTCAGTCTTCGCCAGCGGATTACCGCTTAGTGCCGTGTCGCGCCGTCAATCGAAACGAGCGCCCGGCATCCCATCCCCAATCACGCATCCTCATTTTTCAAAGAAATAGCTCGAATGGGATGACGAATCTACTGGACCTTGGGCCAGCAGACGCCGCTACGCGCCTTTGCCGCGTCTTATGGAACCGGCGGGGTCGGACGCCGTGCCGATCTCTCCAGGAATCCGGCCATGTGGACCAATTCAGCCAAAGACCCAGCCTCCATCTTCCGCATAACATGCGCGCGATGGAATTTGATTGTTTTTTCGACCGTTCCCAGTCGTCCGGCGATTTGTTTATTCAGGAAACCGGCAACCAGAAGCGCCAGAACTTCGCGCTCTCGCGGAGTGAGGGTTTCATAGTTTCGGCGTAACTCTCCGACTCGCGCGCGGTTTTCACGTGCTGCGCGGTCACGGCTAAGGGCTTGCTGGATGGCCTCGAGGAGGTCCGGTTCCCGGAACGGTTTGGTGAGAAACTCGACCGCGCCACCCTTCATCGCCTGAACCGACATTGGAATGTCACCCTTCCCAGTGATGAAGATGATCGGGACTTCCTCGCCAGTGCGGGACAGGTGCTTCTGCAAATCGAGGCCGCTCATCCCGGGCAAGCGCACGTCGAGCAGCACGCAAACCGGGGCATCCGGACGCTTGGCATCCAGAAAGTCCTTTGCGCTTTCAAACATTCGAGTCTTAAAGCCCGCCGCACGCACCAACCGCTCGGTGGATCGAAGGAACGATACATCGTCGTCAATGATGATCACAATTGGATCCGATTCAGGATCAGATTCGAGCATGGCTCAGGCCTTGGAGGGTGCTGTGACCAACTTAACACCCATTAACGAAAATCAAAGTCAATCGCCGCTGTACAGGTCGCGGCCAATGGTTCCGTTTTCGCGACGGAGCACGGACTTTTTGTCGAAAGGCCGACCCGGAATGCACCGGTGATTCGTATATCGCCGCTGGCCTCTGTTGGCTCTTACCTCCCTAAACTTCGAATGGAGAAACGCATGCAAAAGCAATCCTGAACCCAACTGTATTTGGAATAGGAAATGCCCCTGCAACTTTCATGAGACTTAAATTTGATTTCAGGAGTGGACTGCTGGGTTTGTGCGGCGGTTTGCTGGCCACCTTGGTCATAGCAGGGACCAACTCGCCCGCTCCGGTAGGGAAGTATCAGGTCAGTGGTTCCGCCAGTTTCTTTGTGATCGTTGACACCACAACTGGACAGGCATGGCTGGGCAATTTTCACGATGCTGCCAATACCAAAGCCACGGACCCGGATTTCTTCCAGGCCAAACCGTAGGCCGCATCACTTCGGATGACTCTTTTGCGACAAAGGCAGCTATCGCTCATCAGAACGGTGCGATCGGCTGACGGATTACTGACTCTTTGTCAAAATGCTGACGTCATTTCTTGACGAGCCTGGGCCTCAAGCATCACCGCGCCAATCATTCACTGGATTAACCGCTTTGAACTTAGCTACATGGACGAATTCCTCCCCGATACATGAGCCTCTGGCAAGGGAGATGCACAGCGTTGCTTGGGTGAGATATGACTAACTCGGCCGTGATCGATCCAATGCAGATCTTTTGGGTGTTTTTCATGCTCTCGGCGCTTCAGCCGGTCATGAAACAACGAATGCTCGAGGCCTCGCGACGAAGACTCATCGCCCAAATTGAGAGAGAACGGAAATCGCGTGTCGTGCTTCTGGTTCATCGTCAGGAAACAATGAGTGTGCTGGGCTTCCCTTTGTTTCGGTACATTGATGTGGACGACAGCGAGGAAGTTCTCCGCGCCATCCATTTGACCGATCCTGAGATTCCGCTGGATCTTGTGCTGCATACGCCGGGCGGGTTGGTCCTGGCTGCAACCCAAATCGCGCGAGCGGTGGTCAAACACAAAGGCAAGGTTACGGTTTTCGTGCCGCACTACGCGATGTCCGGTGGCACGTTGATAGCCCTGGCCGCCAGCGAAGTCGTCATGTCCGAACATGCGGTGCTAGGCCCCGTCGATCCGCAACTGGGCGAACATCCCGCCGCTTCGATTCTCCGAGCCGTCCGCGAGAAGCCGATCGCCGAGGTGGACGATAAGACCTTGATTCTGGCCGACCAGGCGGAAAAGGCCGTGGCCCAAATGGATGGCGAAGTGCGCCTGTTATTGGCCGACCGGTATCCCAGCGAAAAAGGCGCAGAATTAGCCAAACTGTTGACCAGCGGCACTTGGACTCACGATTATCCGATAACCTACGATCGAGCTCACGAGCTGGGGTTGCGAGTGCGCAGCGACATTCCAGAAGACATGTTGAATTTGATGCAGCTCTACCCGCAACCGACGCGGCGACAGCCTTCCGTGGAGTACCTCCCGGTTCCACGCCGGACCGGCCGAAGCGAGCCCCGGGCGGCAACTCTACTTTAACGGAACATCTACTTTAACAAAACAGGAGACAAAAATTATGAACCAAGAAACCAAGTACAAACAGATGTACCCGAAAGGGTCCAAGAACGCGGCCTTGCCGCCGGGAACAGACGCTCCGGATTTCACACTGCGAAGCACCCCCGACCAATTCGTCAGCCTTAGGGACTTTCGCGGATGCCCTGTGATCCTCGCCTTCTATCCGGCCGATTGGAGTCCCGTTTGTGGTGACCAGATGACGCTGTATAACGAGATCCTGCCCGAGTTTCAACAGTTCGGGGCGGAATTGCTCGGTCTTTCAGTAGACGGCGCATGGTGTCACGCGGCGTTCAGCAGGGATCGAAAACTGCACTTCCCTCTGCTGGCGGATTTTGAGCCTAAAGGCGCGGTGGCGCAAAGCTACGGGGTGTATCGCAACGGCGATGGTGTGAGCGAACGGGCGTTGTTCGTCCTCGATCCGGACGGAAAAGTGCACTGGAGCTATGTTTCGCCTGTCGGGGTAAATCCCGGGGCAGCGGGAATTCTTTCGGCGTTGGAAACTCTGCAGCCCAAAGAGGTGGCCAAATGAGCACGTCCTCTCCCAGAACGATTCCAGTATCGAAACTCACCCTGCCGGTCGCCGGACGCGACCATATCCAGGGACCGATTGAGGCGTCCATTGCGCTGGTCGAGTACGGCGACTACGAGTGCCCCTTTTGCGGGGAGGTTTATCCCGTCGTTAAGGCGATCCAGCAGCGTCTGGGCGATAACCTGTGTTTCGCATTTCGCAATTTCCCTCTGGTGAACATGCACCCGCACGCCGAGGATGCCGCCGAGGCGGCCGAGGCCGCCGGCGCCCAAGGTAGTTTTTGGGAAATGCACGACGCGCTCTTCGAAAACCAGGATGCCCTCGACATCGAGGATCTCGCCCGTTATGCCACAGCTCTGAGCCTCGATGCTCGGCGCCTGGTCGGCGAAGTCCGGGCCGGCGCCCATGCGGCGCGCATTCGCGAAGATTTTAAGAGTGGGATTCGGGGAGGTGTCAACGGCACGCCGAGCTTTTTCATCAATGGCGAGCGATACGATGGCGCGCGCGGTCTCGATCCGCTCCTCGCGGCGCTTACGCAGTCACCTTCAGTTCGGTGAACCTCCTGAAACAACCTCAACCATTAACACACGTATTTTATGCCAAAAGTCATCGGTATCGATCTCGGCACCACTAATTCATGCATGGCCGTCATGGAAGGCGGCGAACCCTCTGTGCTGGAAAACTCGGAAGGCAAACGGACCACCCCTTCCGTGGTTGCGTTCACCAAATCCGGCGAGCGAATTGTCGGCGATGCGGCCAAACGGCAGGCCATCACAAACTCACGGAATACCATCTATTCCATTAAACGCTTCATGGGCCGCAAATACGATGAGGTGCAGGAAGAAATCAAGCGCGTTCCCTACAAAGTCGTCCGCGCCCAAAACGGCGACGCGGCAGTAGAGGTCGAAGTCGGCGGCCGACCGAAACAGTTCAGCCCGCCGGAGATTTCCGCGATGATTCTCTCGAAACTGAAAGCCGATGCCGAAGTGCGGCTGGGAGACAAAATCACCCAGGCTGTCATTACGGTTCCTGCGTACTTTAACGATTCGCAGCGCCAGGCCACCAAAGACGCCGGCCGCATCGCCGGCCTGGAGGTATTACGCATCGTCAACGAGCCCACGGCCGCTTCCCTGGCTTACGGGTTGGACAAGAAGAAAAATGAACAGGTAGCCGTGTTCGACCTCGGCGGCGGCACGTTCGACATTTCAGTGCTCGACATCGGCGAAGGGGTTTTTGAAGTCAAGGCGACCAATGGCGATACCCATCTTGGCGGGGACGACTGGGATGCGCGGATCATGGATTGGATTTTGGACGAGTTCAAGAAATCCAACGGCATGGATTTGCGCAAGCAACCGGACGCGTTACAGCGCATCAAGGAAGAAGCCGAAAAAGCCAAGATCGCACTCTCGAATGTGACAGAATATGAAATCAATCTCCCCTTCATCACGGCGGACGCCAGCGGCCCGAAACATATCCAGCTCAAGTTGACACGGGCGAAGATGGAACAATTATGTGAAGACCTTTCCGAGCGGACAATCCCACCGGTGAAGGCTTGTTTAAAGGATGCCGGTGTAACGACCGACGACATTGACGAACTGGTGATGGTCGGGGGCATGACCCGGATGCCGCGAATCGTGGAGATCGCCCGCTCGCTGATCAACAAACCGCCGCACCAGGGGGTAAACCCGGATGAGGTAGTCGCCGTCGGCGCGGCCATTCAGGCCGGTGTCCTTAAGGGCGATGTGAAGGACGTTGTCCTGCTCGATGTCACTCCGCTTTCGCTTGGTATCGAGACCTTGGGGGGTGTTACGACGAAACTGATTGACCGCAACACTACTATTCCAACCCGAAAGTCGGAGGTGTTCAGCACGGCTTCGGACAACCAACCCGGTGTTGAGGTCCATGTGTTACAGGGCGAACGCCCGTTGGCCAAAGACAACAAAACCATCGGCCGATTCCAATTGACCGACATCCCGCCCGCCCCTCGGGGCGTGCCTCAAATCGAAGTGGCTTTCGATATCGATGCCAACGGCATCCTGCATGTAAGCGCTAAGGACCTGGGTACGGGCAAAGAACAGAAGATTACGATCACCGCCAGCAGCGGGCTCTCGAAACAGGATATCGATAAAATGCAGCGAGACGCGGAAATACACGCGGAGGAGGACAAACAGAAACGCGAGGAAATCGAGGCGCGCAACGAAGCCGACAGCGCCGTGTATCGGTCAGAGAAAATGCTGCGCGACAACGCGGGCAAGATCTCGGAAGCCGACCGCCGCAAAATCGAGGAGGCCATCACCGAGGCCAAGGAGGCGATCAAACGTGAGGATGCCGCGGCGATGAAATCCGCCAGTGCCCGGCTCAATGAAGTCTGGCAATCCGTCTCGGCCGCGTTGTACAAAGCCGCCTCTCAACAAAAGCCGCCGCCCGGCACAAGGGATAGCGGCCAGGCCCGCCCGGAGCGCCAGGAGGATGACGTAGTGGATGCCGAGGTCGTGGAAGACAGCAGCCGCCGCTGACCTTCGCACTTGAGGGAAACTACAATCGGCTCGCGTCGCGCCGCAGCTCGAGGTGGCGCGACGCGAGAATAATACGCCTATGGACCTAAGCAAGTTCACGGAGAAATCCCAGAGTGCGCTTGCCGAGGCCCAGAACGTTGCCACGCGCAATCAACATCAGGCCGTCGATGTTGAGCACTTGATGCTCGCCTTGCTCGAACAGGAGGGTGGGCTCATCCCAACTTTGTTCGAGAAGGCCAAGGTCTCGCCGGATTTGCTCAAGCACAAACTGGAAGAGGAAATTAACCGCATTCCACGCGTTTCGGCTGACAGCACCACCGGACAGGGTCTCTACGTCACGCAACGACTGAACAAGCTGCTCGTCAAGGCGCAGGACGAAGCGAAGAAGCTCAAGGACGAATATGTGTCAGTGGAACACCTGGTCCTGGCGATGTTTGACGAGCCCGCCACGACAGGCATTGGCCGGATCTTCAAAGAACTCGATGTTCGCCGGGACGACTTCCTTCAGGGACTGATCGAAGTACGCGGCAATCAGCGCGTGACCAGCGCGAATCCTGAAGCCACCTACGAGGCCCTGCAGAAGTACGGGCGCGACCTCACCAAGCTTGCGCAGCAGAACAAACTCGATCCCGTTATCGGTCGCGATGCGGAAATCCGGCGCTGCATCCAGGTCTTGTCCCGCCGTACTAAGAACAATCCGGTGCTGATCGGCGAACCGGGCGTAGGCAAAACTGCGATCGTCGAAGGCTTGGCTCGCCGGATTGTCATCGGAGACGTGCCCGAAAGTCTTAAAGACAAACGGCTCATCGCGCTCGACCTGAGCGCGCTCATTGCTGGCGCAAAGTATCGCGGCGAATTCGAGGAGCGCCTCAAAGCCGTCCTCCAGGAAATCTCCAAAGCTCAGGGACAGATCACTATCTTCATTGACGAAATTCACACGATGGTCGGGGCCGGCAAGGCGGAAGGAGCCATGGACGCGGGCAACATGCTCAAGCCGATGCTTGCGCGGGGCGAGCTGCATTGCATCGGCGCAACCACCCTCGACGAGTATCGCAAGTACATTGAGAAGGATGCCGCGCTGGAACGGCGCTTCCAGCCGATCCTGGTCAACGAACCGAGCGTCGAGGACACGATCTCCATCCTGCGGGGCTTGCGGGAGCGTTACGAATTACACCACGGCGTGCGCATTCAGGACGCGGCGCTGGTCGCCGCCGCGCAACTCTCCCATCGTTACATTACCGATCGCTTCCTGCCGGACAAGGCCATCGACCTCATTGACGAAGCGGCGGCCAAGCTGCGCACCGAAATGGAGTCCATGCCGGAAGAATTGGAGCAGCTCGAACGGCGCTTGCTCCAGCTGGAAATCGAGCGTGAGGCTCTGCGCAAGGAAAAAGACCGAGCCAGCAAGGAGCGCCTGGCCGCGCTGGAAAAGGAATTTGCCAATCTCAAGAGCCAGCGTGACGCCCTCAAAGCCCAATGGGAGTCGGAAAAACGCGGCCTCGAGGACGTGCAAAAACTTCGCGAAGCCCTCGAACTTGCCCGCACGGAGATGGAGAAGGCGCAGCGGCAGAGCGACCTGCGGCGCGTGGCCGAATTTCAGTACGGCAAAATCCCGCAACTCGAAGCCCAGCTCAAGGAACTCGAAGCCAAGATGGCGGGAAAGGCAGGCAGCCGTCTCTTACGGGAAGAAGTCACACCCGACGAAGTCGCAGAGGTGGTAGCGCGCTGGACCGGGATTCCTGTCTCGCGCCTGCTCGAAGGCGAGAAAGAAAAACTGTTGCGGCTCGACCAGATTCTTCATGAGCGCGTGATCGGCCAGGACGAAGCGGTGCAGACGGTGGCCGATGCCGTGATTCGCGCCCGCTCCGGCCTCAAAGATCCAAAGCGGCCCATCGGCTCGTTTATTTTCCTCGGCCCGACCGGGGTGGGAAAAACCGAGCTGGCCCGCGCCCTGGCCGAATCGTTGTTCGACAGCGAAGATAACATGATTCGCATCGATATGAGCGAATACATGGAGAAACACGCCGTAGCCCGGTTGATTGGCGCACCACCCGGATACGTCGGCTACGAGGAAGGCGGGCAACTCACCGAAGCGGTCCGCCGCCGGCCTTACACCGTGGTATTGTTTGATGAAATCGAGAAAGCACATCATGACGTGTTCAACGTGCTTCTGCAAATCCTCGACGATGGCCGGCTCACCGACAACCAGGGCCGCACCGTGGATTTTAAGAACACGATCCTCATCATGACGTCCAACATCGGCAGCCCGTTGCTGATCGAGAATGCAAACGAACAGGGCCAAATCGCCGAAGACGTGCGCAAGAAAGTGCTGGAGGAACTGCGCGCCCATTTCCGACCGGAATTTCTGAACCGCGTGGACGATATCGTCCTTTTCAAGCCTTTGACTCTGGCGGAAATCAAAAAGATTGTGGACCTGCAGCTCAAGTTGCTTCGTCAACGTTTGGCCGATCGGCAGATCGAGTTGGAACTAAGCGAGGCGGCGAAGGAGTATGTAGCGCGGGAGGGCTACGACCCCGTTTATGGAGCGCGCCCGCTGAAACGCTTCCTTCAGCGTCAAATCGAGACGGCACTGGCGCGAAAGATCCTCAGCGGCGAAATCAGCGAAGCCAGCCACGTGACGGTTGACTTCAAAAAGGGCGCACTTGTCTTTGAGGCCGCGCCGCTCAAACGAAAGAAAGAGTCCTGATCAGTGGCGGGAACCCGAGGCTGCCCATGAACACCCCTACCGCAAACAAACCCGGCCAAACGTCAGCACGGCGGCGCGAACCTGACGACAGGGTTTGTCCTCAGGTTCCGGGGTGGAACACCCATCGGCGAGCAGAGTTTTGGGACGAGCGCCCGGCTCGCACTGCCGATCCATGCGTGATGATAATCTTCGGAGCAACGGGTGACCTGACCAGGCGCAAACTGATCCCGGCACTGTGCAACCTGGCGTCCGCGAAATTGTTGACAGACCATTTCGCGATCATCGGATTCGCGCGCAAGGAGTTCACCACCGAGCAATTTCGGAACGAATTGACCGAGGGGGTCAAAGAGCTTGCCGCCAGCACGGTGTCTTCGGACGTGTGGAAATGGATTCGCGGGCGCCTGTATTGCGTGCGCGGCGATTCTGAGGATCCCTCCGCTTATGAACGCCTCAAGGAGCAGATTGCCCAGTCGGAAAAACGGTATGACACACAAGGCAACGCTTTATTCTACCTGGCCGTCCCGCCGCAATTTTTCGGGAAGATCATCGAACAGCTGGGAGCGGCGGGCTTGATGAAGGAATCACGGGAGTCGTGGCGCCGGGTCGTCATCGAAAAGCCCTTTGGACGCGACCTGCAATCGGCGCGGGCGCTCAACGCGCAGATTAGGCAAGTCATTGACGAGCGGCAGATTCATCGAATCGATCATTACCTGGGCAAGGAGACCGTGCAGAACATCATCATTTTCCGTTTTGCCAATGGCCTATTCGAGCCGATTTGGAACCGTCGCTACATCGACCAGGTGCAGATCACCGCGGCCGGGCGTGACGGCGTCGGTTCGCGCGGTGGTTATTACGACACGGCAGGAGCGTTGCGCGACATGGTGCCGAACCATCTTTTTCAACTCATCTCTTTGATGGGCATGGAGCCGCCTGTTTCCTTCGACCCCAACGCGGTGCGCGACGAACAAGCCAAGCTGCTCCACTCGCTGCAACGGCCAAAGCCGGAAGAAGTCCTAACTCTGGCTGTCCGCGGCCAATACGCCAAAGGACAGCTTGACGGGAAGCCCGTGCCCGGTTATCGCGACGAACCCAACGTCGGGTCCGATTCAAACACCGAAACCTTTGTCGCCCTCAAGCTGGTGATTGACAACTGGCGTTGGGCGGACGTGCCATTTTATTTGCGCACCGGCAAGCGCCTCGCCAAGCGCGTTACGGAGATCGCCATCCACTTCAAACGGGCTCCGTTTCAATTGTTTCGAGGGACGCCCGTCGCCTGCCTGCAAAGCAACCAACTCATCGTTCACATTCATCCGGACGAAGGGATGTCGCTTTGCTTTGGGGCAAAAGTTCCGGGGCCGATCATGCGGCTGGGCGCGGTCGAGATGGATTTCCAGTACGCCGATTATTTCGGGACCATCCCCAGCACCGGCTATGAGCGGCTCATCTACGATTGTATGATCGGCGATGCGACGCTGTTCCAGCGCGCGGACATGGTGGAGGCCGGATGGGCCGTCGTCACCCCGGTACTGGATGTGTGGCAGGCTCTGCCCCCGCGCGATTTTCCCAATTATTCGCCCGGGTCCTGGGGACCCAGGCAGGCGGACGAGTTGCTCGCGCGCAACGGACATCAGTGGAGGACCATCGAATGAGCTTCGCTTCATCACCGTGACAGCCATTGGTTTTGCGAACACATAACTATCTTAAACAGGAGACGCTCATGACTTTTAGCTGGAATCTGGTTACCAAGAACGTTGAAAAAGACGAATCGCTCGAGAAAAAGCTCCGCCAGAAAATTTCCAAACTCGAGAGGCATCTCAAGCATTTTCCCCCCGACGCCGTTCACCTCCAGATTGTGCTCGAGCGCGGGTCGGGAACGCCCCCGCACAATGTCAAGCTGACCTTGCGAGTGCCTTCGGCCATTTTGCACACCGCTCAGTCTGGAGAAGGGCTCATCACGGCTTTCGACGAAGCCGTTAAGAGCCTGCTGCGGGAACTTGAGAAGTTTAAATCCACGGCGCGGGGCGAGCGCCTTTGGAAGCGCAAGGCCCGCCGGGAAGAGTTGCGGCGCCAGCTCAAAAGCGCAGGTTTTGCGCAGCAGCCTCAGCCCGCGGGCACCGGGCCCCAAAACCGCGAGGACGTCATCCGTGAGCTGTTACAGTATCATTACCGGGAGTTGTTACGGCACGCGCGCCGCCACATCCGCCATGACGAACTGGCCGGCGATATTCCCGCAGGTGCGCTGGACGCGCGCGCCATTGTGGATGAGGTGGCACGGCGCGCGATCGCCACCTATGCCACACGCCCGAACGATATGGGCTGGCTGGTTTGGTTTTATCACCTTATTCATGAAGAACTCAAACGCCGCCGTGAGCTCGTCAAGGAGAAGGAGGTGACCGAAGTTCCCACTGAAAAACCTGTGAAGTTGCCGGAACTCGGCGAACAAAACCTGCAACCCCTTGAGGAGTTTGTGGAAAAGAAAATGGAGCCGCAAGTCATCCGCACTGAGGACATTGTGCCCAATTCCGAAGCCCTGCCGCCGGATGAAATCCTGGCGGAAAAGGAGGCGCTCGAACAACTCCAACAGGATATCAAGCACTGGCCACGCGCGGAACGCGAAGTCTTTGAGCTATACTACGTCGAGGGGCTTGAGCCGGAGGAAATCGCTCACGCCACCGGCCAACCGCTCGCCCGGGTCAAGGAAACAATCTCCGCGCTGCGACAGCGCGTCCGTCACGCTTTGCTTGAAGATTCAACCGCAATGGGTGCCCGGGTATGAATGCACCACGAGACGATACACCCGCCGATGGCGACGGCTCTGCCAACGGCCGCGCGACAGCACAGGAGGATCTGCCTGCGGAGGCAAAGGAACTGGCTGAACTCCAAGACCGTCACCTGCGCCTGGCAGCAGATTTCGATAATTTCCGTAAACGCACTGCCCAGGAGGTTGACCGACGGGCGGCCGCCCAAAAGGAAGGATTCATTCGCGACCTGCTGCCCGTCATCGATAACCTGGAGCGAGCCCTCGCCACCGCCGGCCTGCCTGAGCACCTTCGTCAGGGCGTTCAAATGACCCTCCAGCAATTGCGGCAACTGCTGCGCCGTCACGGCATCGAGCCTGTGGAGGACCTTGGTCAGCCTTTTGACCCGCATCGCCACGAAGCGTTGCGGGCCGCGCACGATCCGTCTCGACCCGACCATAGCGTGCTGGAAGTTTTCGAGCGCGGCTATCGTCGTGGTCGGGAGGTTTTTCGCCCGGCTAAAGTCGTTGTCAACGATCTGAGCCATGCCGGTTGAATTCAAAGATTACTACGCCACCCTGGGCTTGCCGCGGAACGCGAGCGATGAAGACATTAAGAAGGCCTTCCGCAGGCTGGCCCGGCAGTACCATCCTGATGTGGCCAAGGACAAAAAAGCTGCCGAGGAGAAATTCAAGGAAATCAACGAGGCTTACGAAGTTTTAAGCGATCCGGAGAAGCGCAAGAAATACGATCAATACGGCGCGAACTGGAAGCAAGGCGAGGGGTTTAGACCCCCGCCCGACTGGCAGGGCCAAACCCGACACGCCGGCAACGGCGAGCAAGCCTACGAATTTCGGTTCGGCGGCACAGGATTCAGCGAGTTCTTCGAGCAACTGTTCGGACGGCGCGGGCGTGGCGGTTTCGATTTCGGCGGCAACGGCTTCGACCGGGACGAATTTACCCAGGCTCGCGGCGCGGCGCGCGGGCAGGATATCGAAGGGGACATCCTGGTCACTCTGGATGAAGTGATGCATGGTTCGGTGCGCAGCATTTCGCTTCAACGCACGAATCCCCAAACCGGAAAAACCGAGACTTACACTTTCAAAGTACGCATCCCCGTCGGGGTGCGCGACGGCCAAACCATCCGCGTGCCCGGGAAAGGTGGTGAAGGTGCGGGTGGAGCAGGAGCCGGCGACCTCTTTCTTCATGTGCGTTACGCGGCGCATCCGGATTTTCGCGTGCACGGCGAGGACCTTTACTATGACCTGGAGGTGGCGCCCTGGGAAGCCGTCCTCGGCACAACGGTGACCGTGCCGGCACTCGACGGGCGGGTTAATCTGCGAATCCCGCCGGGAACGAGCAGCGGACAACAGTTTCGCGTCCGTCGACGAGGTCTGCCCAGAGGCCCGAGTCGCGAACGTGGAGACCTTTATGTGGTCGTCAAAATCCAAGTACCCAAGCAAATCACCGACGAAGAACGAGAGGAGTGGGAGAGGTTGAGCAAGATCTCGCGCTTTAACCCGCGACAGGCCACGTGAGGCGCTGTCTCATAAGCCGCAATATTGCGCGACGGTTGTGCGCGGCCGTTTACGCCGTATCTTAGAATGGAGGATAATATGAATGCGACTATCGAAACCAGTATCGAACTGGACGATCGGGGACTCGTCCTGGAATGCCCTAAATGCGGCAAACGCAACCGGATGAGCTACGAAAAGCTAGGGGCAACATTCCGCTGCAGTAATTGCCAAACCGAGCTCAGTCCGCCACATCAACCGATTGACGTAAAAAGCGCCGCCCACTTTGAAGCCCTGACGAGTCGTTCGGCGCTGCCGGTGCTCGTCGACTTCTGGGCCGAATGGTGCGGGCCCTGCAAGATGGTAGCGCCGGAACTGGAAAAGGTCGCCGGCCTCGGCCGATGGATCGTCGCCAAAGTTAATACGGAAGTGTTGCCCGATCTCGCGCGGCGCTTCCGCATCTCTGGCATTCCAACCATGGTCTTGTTCCGAGGCGGAGTCGAGGTCGCGCGCCGGTCGGGAGCGATGCCCGCTCAAGCCATGCGCCAATTCATCGAGGAAACCAACAGATAATCTAAAGCGAGGAGAAGACCATGACTCGAACACAAGAGAATCCTGACGGAGCGATCCAGGTTTTCGAACCGGACCCGGATGCGGTTTACACGATTGAAGCGGCAGAGCGTCTGGCTCACGTTCCGCGTCGCCGGATTGCCGTGTTTTGCAAATACCGTTTGGTGTCCCCGGTCGTCGATCCGGCCAACCACGGTTTTTATTTTAACGAAGAGGGTATCCGAACGCTGCGCCGCATCGAGTACCTCCACCATACCTGCGACATTAACCTGCAGGGCGTGAGAATGATCCTGAGCCTGATGAACGAGGTGGAGCGTCTGCAGGCCGAGGCGCGCTGGCTTCGTCAGTAACCGGCAAAACAAAAATATGAACGACCCTTTCCGTCACCTCGAACGCCTGGAACGTGAGTTAGGCGAGATCGCCTTCCAGTTGACGCGGGTCCATTTCAGTAGTTTCGGCGCTCCAGACCATTGGCGGCCGGCGATCAATGCCTACCGCTGCCTGGATTGCTTTGTTATCTGCGTGGACCTGGCAGGCGTGGAAAGGCACACCCTCGCTGTGCGGACCGAGCCCTATCGATTGCTCATTTCGGGCACGCGTCCGCCACCCGAGCCTCCCTGCGACGACCCGTACCAGGCCATAAAGGTAATGGCGATGGAAATCAACTATGGAGCCTTCGGGCGTGTGGTTGATTTGCCCGAAGAAGTGGATCCCAAGCGAGTCAGGGCCGAGCAGCGCGACGGTTTGCTTTGGATTCATTTGCCCTTACAGGAGCACTCATGACCAACCCATTTTTTATGAAACTTGACCCGCGTTCTCAGTCCGCCATTAGCCCTTTCTTCAAGCTATGAGTGCCGGTTCGACTATTTCTGCCAGGCCCAACAGCGCCGAGCCGGCGCGGACTCAACCGGAGAAAATCGCTACCCCCGAAGGTCACTCGCTCGGCGACAGCGTACCCGCCATTCCCGACACGCTGCCCATTTTGCCGATAAGGGATACCGTTCTTTTTCCCGGCACCGTCTTGCCTTTGACCATTGGCCGGGCGGCTTCTCGCAAATTGATTGAAGAATCTCTGCCGCAAAACAAAATCATCGGGGCCTTCACGCAAAAGAACCCCGCGCTCGACAATCCCGACCCCCACGACCTGCACCGGGTGGGCGTGGCAGCTTCCGTGCTCAAGCTCATTCGTCATTCCCAAGACGAGATCATCATCGTCATCAACGTCCTGGAGCGCATCGCCATCCGCAATGTCCTGAACACCCATCCGTTTATTCGCGCTGAAGTCGAGGTGCTCCATTCCATCCCGCCGCCAAACAATGACAAGCAATTCGAAGCCACCGTGCAGCAACTGCGCGAATCTGCTCTAAAACTCATCGATTTGACGCCGGAGGCTTCGGAACAGGCCCGCGCCCTCCTGCTCAACCTCGAAGATACCGGCCGGCTTTCCGATTTCCTCGCCAGCAGCCTGACCCTCGACACACAACAGAAGCTGGACCTGCTCGGAGAGCTCGACGTTGTCAAGCGAGTCCGGGAAATCCTGGTGCGCGTTTCCGCCCAGCTCGAAATTGCACAACTCCAGCAGAAAATCCAAAAGGATGTGGCGGCCAAGTTCACCGACGCCGAGCGTCGCGCCTTTCTGCGCGAGCAACTCAAAGCCATCCAGAGGGAACTCGGGGAGGGCGAAGACGGCGCTCAACAGCAGGTCGCCGAACTCCGCGAACGGCTCAAGGCAGCTCTGCCACCCAAACAAGTCATGGAGCAAGCCGAGCGCGAGTTGCGCCGCCTGGCTCATCTGCATCCGGCCAGCCCCGAATTCTCCGTTATCATCAGTTACGTTGAGACGATCGCTGAATTGCCTTGGAGCAAACTCACCGAGGACAATCTCGACCTCGAGCGCGCCCGGCAAATCCTCGACCGCGACCATTTTGACCTGGAGAAAGTCAAACGGCGGCTCATCGAATATCTAGCGGTGCGCAAACTCAATCCGACCGGCCACGGCCCCATCCTTTGCTTCCTCGGCCCTCCGGGTGTAGGCAAAACCAGCCTCGGCCAGTCGATTGCCGACGCGCTTGGACGAAAATTTGTCCGTTTAAGCCTGGGTGGGGTCCGTGACGAAGGAGAAATACGGGGCCACCGCCGCACGTACATTGGCTCGATGCCGGGGCGGATCATTCAGGAACTCCGTCGGGCCGGCACGCGCAATCCCGTGATGATGCTCGACGAAATCGACAAGCTGGGGGCCGACTTCCGCGGTGACCCGGCCAGCGCCCTTCTTGAAGTGCTCGACCCGCGCCAGAATCACGGCTTTGTCGACCATTACCTGGATGTTCCGTTTGATCTGTCTCAAATCATTTTTATCGCGACCGCGAATTCGATGGACCCCGTGCCCCCGGCTTTGCTGGACCGCCTGGAAGTGATTGAGATCAGCGGCTACACGTATCGGGAAAAACTCGAAATCGCCCGGCGGTATCTCGTCGTGCGCCAACTCCAGGAGCACGGGCTTACTCCGGAGCAATGTCAATTCGAACCGGACGCCTTGGCCAAAATCATCAGCGATTACACCCACGAAGCGGGCGTGCGCGAACTCGAACGCCGGATCGGCGCAGTTTGCCGGGCCATCGCCGCGCGTTTTGCCAAAGGCGAGACCACCCACATCCACATCAGCCCGGACCTCGTGCAGAACATTCTCGGTCCGCCGAAGTACATCCGTGAAACCAAGCTTCAAACGAGCAGACCGGGAGTCGTTACCGGGTTGGCCTGGACGCCGGCCGGCGGAGAAATCCTTCATATCGAAGCCCTGCGCTACCCTGGCAAAGGCGGGATACTTCTGACGGGTCAAATCGGCGACGTGATGAAAGAGAGCGCGCAGGCCGCCCTCAGCCTTGTCAAAAGCCGCGCGCGTGAGTTGAACATCGACCCGGCTGTCTTCAAAGACACCGATCTTCACATTCATGTTCCGGCCGGCGCGGTGCCTAAAGACGGACCTTCCGCTGGTGTCGCGATGTTCACCGCCATAGCTTCGCTCTTCAGCAACACACCGGTGCGCTCCGAGGTCGCCATGACCGGCGAGGTCACTCTGCGCGGCCTGGTGTTGCCCATCGGCGGCCTTAAGGAGAAAACCCTCGCGGCGGAGCGGGCTGGAGTAAAAACTGTGATCATCCCCAAGCTGAACGAGAAGGATCTTCCGGATGTGCCGGCCGAGGTGAAAGAGAAGCTGGCGTTTGTGCTCAGCGAAACGGTCGACCAGGTGTTGGCGGCGGCGCTTGAGGCAAAGAGCGCTGGTAGCGTGGCGGATGAGAAGAGCGGCGGATGAAAAGAGGGCGTGCTAGATCGAGCATTTCAAAGGCTTCCTGAGCTGTAACGAAATGTTAAAGCTTATGATTCGCTTTCTTTGACAATCAAAACCGGACAAGGAGCGTGACGGAGCACGCGTTCGGCCGTGCTTCCCAGCAGAAAGCGGCCCGGACCGGCTTGTTGTCCGTGGGCGGCCAGCAGGATTACATCGGCCCTTCGGTCTTCCGCAATTTGGATGATCTCGCGCGGCGCCGAGCTGAACGTCAGAATGTTCTCCCGCGGCAGTTGCGCACTCTGTTCTTTCAAAAAGCCCTCCAGGGTACGCTCGGTCGTCTCGAACAGGCTTTTCCTGAGCATCTGGATCTGGGCGGCGAGTGTCGTGTCCGGATCTGTATAAGTCATAACCTCAAGCACATGCAGGCAAATGAGCTTCGCTCCAAGCTGCCGCGCAAAAGCAATCGCGTAACCCAAGGCACGTCGAGAGCCCTCAGAAAAATCAATCGGGACCAAAATGGTCTTTAGGCTAAAAGTGGCCCGTTTTTCCGTGGTTTTCGCGGTCTCGACAAACTCGCGTTCCTGAGGGCGCAAAACCAGGACGGGGCAAGGGGCTCTTCGGACCACACCTTCGGCAGTGCTGCCGAAGAGAACATGCCGAATACCACTATGCCCGTGACTTGAGATGATAATTAGATCGGTGCGCAGCTCTTTGGCGACGGAGACGATGTCGTCAACGGGCGATCCTTCGCGCACAATCGTGCGGCCAACCGATCCCGGAGAAAACTCCTTTGCCAACTCCGCGAGCTTGCGCTCGAAGGTCCCCAATTCCTTCGGATACTCGAGCGGCATCGGAGCCACTTCGATGCCAGCCACGACGGGCATTGGTTCGACGATGTGCACGAGGTGGACCGCGCTTGCGAATCGCTCGACAAATGCCCGCGCGTAGTTGAGGGCTTTGTGCGACTCGGCGGAAAAGTCAGTAGGGACCAGGAGGTTCTTTGGCAGGAAATTGACTACTTCCTGAGCTGGAGTCGGTGCCGACATAACCCTGGAGTCTTTAGCAAAGGCCGTTGACTCTGCCGCTCTTTGAATTCGCATTGCGGCCCGCCGATTGGCAGGGCATTACAGAAATCAGCGCCATAGCGCAGAAACACTTCTGGTCCCCGATTTCTACTTAGGCGGCAGGTTGTTGCGTGGCCTTGAAGGTTTGAACCTCGGTGCTAGCCGTGCCCTCGAGCACGCTGCGGGCGCTTTCGATCTCCTCTGGTGTTCCTACAACGCTGACCAGGAACTCGCCTGCCTGAAGGCGTTCTTGATATTTCAAGGCCTGCTCCTTGGACATACCCAAAGCAACCAGCGCGTGCACCAGGGCGCCAATTCCGGCGCCGCTAATCGCTCCGGCGACCAGCCCGGCCAATGGGCCGAGGACCACCAGCGTCCCAGCCACGGGAAACACAAACAAACCGAATCCCATCAGCATTCCGAATAACCCGCCTACCCAAGCCCCAAATCCCGCGCCTTCCTTGGCCGCATCGGATGGACGATAGTAACCTTGAACATCCTCGCGAAGCTGGAAATCTCGGCCAATGATCGAGACCTTTCGGATGGGGATGCCCGCCCGCTCAAGTTTCCGAACGGCATCTTCAGCCTCGCGATGGGTTTTGTAAACCGCCACCACGGACTCATTGACCGCACGAACCGTTTGGCTTTGTGTTTTTCCTGATGGAACTGTAGTCGTTGTGCTCATTGATTATTCCTGTGTTTATACCATTTCGAGATTACTGGTTGCACATCGCGTTCCAACTTCGCTGGGGCGAACAAGTCGTTTCGGGAGAGCTTTGTCGGTTAAGGTATTGTGACGCTAAACTGTTTCTCGTTCCCCGGCTGGACCGGCGGTAGATGGGGCGTCGCTGTCAGTCCACCGCCAAATTGTCAAACCTTCGTCACCACCATTCAGGAAGGCAGAGATGGCGCTCACAGCGCGCACTCTCTACCTAACTAAAACTGCATTATCTCGTGGCGAGCGGGACCTTCCGAGAGGGAGGCGGAAAGGCACGATCCAACTCCTTGAGGTCGTGTTTAGTTAGGCAGAGATCCAAAGCGGCACGGTTCTGACGGACGTGTTCGGCGTTGCTGGCCTTGGGGACGGCAACCGTGCCCTGGTGCAGCAACCAGGCGAGTGCAACCTGTGCCGGTGTTGCCTTGTGCTCGGCGGCGATTTGCCGCAGGGAGGGGTTGGTGAAGATGGCCTTTTGCTCCCGGGACGCGTGACCTACGGGCGAGTAAGCCATGATGGGAATGCCACGGTCGTGGCACCAGGGCAGCAGATCCCACTCAATGCCGCGCTGGGCAAGGTTGTACAGGACCTGATTCGTTACGATTCCCTCGCCGCCAGGCAAATCCCAGGCCTCTTCAAGGTCGTCGAGGTCGAAGTTACTGACGCCGTAATCGCGAATCGCTCCGGCTGCCTTGAGGGCCTGGAATGCCGCGAGGCTCTCCGCGACCGGCACCGCCCCACGCCAGTGCAGGAGATACAAATCGAGATAGTCCGTCCCAAGCCGTTGCAGGCTGCGGCGGCATGCGGCCGGGGCGCCGCTTAGCGTCGCGTGGTGGGGATAAACTTTGCTGACGAGGAACACCTCGTCCCGGCGGCCTGCGATGGCCTCGCCCACCAATCGTTCCGCCTCGCCTTCGCCGTACATCTCCGCCGTATCAATCAGGGCCAGGCCAAGATCCAGACCCTCACGAAGGGCCGCGAGCTCCTCTCCTCGCTTGGCGCGGTCCTCTCCCATGCGCCACGTGCCTTGACCGAGCATGGGAATGTCTCGACCCGAGGGCAATCGCAAGGTCTTAATCTTCGTGCCGGCGATCATGGCCTTCCTCTTGCCGATTTGCTGCGTTCCATAGGTCTTTTTTCACTTCGATGCTTCACGCAACTCTTTGGCCTTACGGATTCTCAGCGCTATGCGGCCGATCACGTGGCCCCTTTCGATTCGCTCGTGCGCTTTGTCTGCTTCCTGCAAGGGGCGAACACCCTCGAGCGGAACGCGGACCTTGGCCCGGTCTACCGCATGGTTCAACCGGTCGAACTCGCGCGGGCTCGCCTGCGCGTCATAAGGAATAAGCTCGATGTTTCGCGGTGTTTCAGGCTCCGGCTCGACCCCATTGGGATACGCCACCCGCCCGCCCGGTCGGACCAAAGTCAAGAGCCGCTGCAACGATTCTCCTCCGGCCAGGGCAAGAACAGCGTCGATCCCATTCGAGGCGAACCTCCTGACCTGTTCGGCGGCGTCATCTCGCTTCGGATCGAATACGAAGTCTGCGCCGAGTTGCTCGACCAACGCTCTGGCTTCCGGGTCGCGACCGGTCCCAATTACGCGAGCATCGTGACTTTTCGCGAATTGAACCGCGAGCGATCCCACAGCCCCGGAGGCTCCGAAAATCAAAACGGTATCGATCGCCCGCACACGCAAGTGAGATTCAATCCCTTGCACCGCCGTCAGCCCGGTCACGGCCGCAGCCCCGGCCTGCAAGAGATCGAGCCGCTTCGGCACCAACGCCACATGCTCGGCGTTCACCGCAACGTACTCCGCGTAAAACCCGCCTTTCGGGTTAAGGAACTCATAGGCCCAAACGCGATCACCCGGGTGGAAGTTGTGCACATCCGCGCCCGTCTTTGCGACCAAGCCCGCCCCGTCGGTTCCCAGCACCAGCGGGAAGCTGGGCGGTTCCGCATCCTCGGGCCACCAGCCCCCGCGTATATCGGCATCCCAGACCCCCACGCCTGCGGCGTAGAGCTGAATTAGAACTTCGTTCCGGGCCGGCTCGGGTACGGGAAGTTTATGGAGCGTGAGGACCGATGGAGGGCCAAAGCCATCAATCGCCGCCGCTCTCATTGTGGTTTTGGTTTCGAGCTCATCTCTTTCAAGATCGGCGAGGACGCGGCGGTGTTTCGATTTCGGCGCCGGTTGAGGCTCCAATGTGATGTTTTCTTTGCGCATATTAAGCAATCACGCGTGTACATTTTGGTGCTGGCGCGTGAGTTCCTCGTAGTTCTGTGGACCGGTGCCTTCGGCCATAGGTTGATCAGAAAACCGAGCTTGTTGTTGACCCGCCGCAGATTTCTGAGACTTGAGCTGGCTGACAAGCCCTTTAAGAGCTTCATCAAAGGCCTGCTTCACGTATTTAGCCGATTGCTCGCTGCGCAAAATGTTATCGGCCAGACGCAAGGACAAAGCTGCGGTGTAGGTATCCGTCTTTAAGTCGCGACGCAGCTCGATGAGCAAATGCGCCGTATCTTGTGCAAAACCACCCAGGTACGGTTCGAGCTCTGTGATCTTCTGACGCAAATGCGTCAGCAGGGATTCATTCGCGTGAAAGTTCAAATTCACCACGTTCCAGGCTATTGTTATCATACTTGGTTTCTCCTTTTGTGCTCGGGCCACAAAACGCCGAGCGATCGGTTTCGGATTTTCGAGGTCAATGGTTTCCTTTACTCTTCACCGCTCTCTTTGCGGGATGTGTCTTCTCGCCCATTATTCTACCCTCCGCGAGCGCCAAGACGCTACTGGACCTTGGTCGTGTAAGGAGAGCCGGCAGAGTGTGGATGTGTCGGCCCACCGGCACCACGAGCCATTGCCAAATAGCTGGTCAATTCTTGCGCAATAAATGGCAACTTCTGGTGAGCGAAGACCCCAAGGGCTGGTTTATTGCTACTGACAAGCAAATGGCCGTTGCGAATGGCCGATTGGGGCGGACGCGCTCTGGACTTTGATACACGCCATGAAAGATAGCGACATTATACGCCTCGACCAGGACGCCAGCAAATTTGCGGGTTCGCCGGGGAGCCCGACCGGAGATACCACCCTTTGCTGTGATGGACAGAGTTGCGTTCGCGGGGCCTCGCGACCGGAGTCGGAGAGCGAGGGACGGGGAAGTGTGAGCGAGGCATTGCGGACGGAGATTGCGGAGCGGCAGCGGGCAGAGGCTGCACTGCGTGAGAGCGAGAGACTCTTTCGCGACATGATGAGCCGGATCAAGCTGATATCTTTGATGCTGGATGTCCGAGGGCACATCACTTACTGCAACGATTACTTATTAACGCTCACTGGCTGGTCTCGCGAGGAGGTTATTGGACAGAGCTGGCTTGATTTGTTTATTCCCAGCGACATCGCCGATCTTAAAGACGTGTTTGAAAACCTCCTGAAAGACCTGCCCGACGCGTGGCACCATGAAAACGAGATACTCACAAAGGCAGGCGGACGGCGTTTGATTCGGTGGAACAACTCGGTGCTGCGCTCGGTGTCCAGCGAGGTCATTGGCACCGCAAGCATCGGCGAGGACATCACCGAGCGCGAGCGGGCGGAGGAGCGACTCGGGGAAAGCGAGGAACGTTTCCGGCAGATGGCGGACCGCATTGATAAGGTGTTCTGGATGTGCAACAAGGACATGACGCAGGTTCTTTATGTCAGCCCGGCTTACGAGCAGATATGGGGTCGGCCTTGTTCGACACTTTACGAACGACCGGCTTCGTTCGCCGAGGCGGCGCATCCTGAAGATCGCGATCAGTTAATGGCGGCAATCGCGGCCAAGAAGCAAGGCCGTGAAACCGAAGTGCAATATCGGATTTCGCGCCCTGACGGCTCGGTTCGCTGGATTCTGGCCCGATCCTTTCCCGTTCGAAATGACGCTGGCGAGTTTTATCGTGTCGCCGGAGTTGCCGAGGATATTACGGAGCGAAAGGAATCCGAGGCGGCGTTGCGGGCAAGTGAAGAGCGCCTTCGACTTATCACGGAGACCATCGACGAGGCGTTCTGGATGTCAGATGTAGCGGTCGAAACGATGGTTTACGTCAGCCCGGCGTACGAACGAATTTGGGGATGCTCAACCGAGAGTCTGCGCCGGAACCCAAGGTCCTTCGTCAAAGCTATACATGAGGACGACCGCCAACGGGTGCTGGCCGTGCTGGATTCACGGAGAGACGGAAAGCGCTTTGAACATGAGTACCGGATCGTTCGACCAGACGGAGCGCTTCGGTGGATCCTGGACCGTGGATTTCCTCTGCGAAACGCCGAAGGCAAAGTCACGCATTACGTCGGCACGGCTCAGGATGTCACGGAACGCAAGTGCCTGGAGGAGCAGTTCCGACAGGCGCAGAAAATGGAGGCAATCGGACAGTTGGCTGGTGGAGTCGCTCATGATTTCAACAATATTCTGACCGCGATGATAATGCAGTCTGAGCTTTCATTGCTTTCGACGGACCTGCCTGAGGATGTGCGTGAGGGTCTACAGCAAATCCGGAGCTACTCCCAGCGAGCGGCCAACCTGACTCGACAGTTGCTTCTGTTCAGCCGCCGTCAGGTGATGCAGCCCCGGTTGCTGGACGCAAATGAAGTGGTCACGAGCCTGGCCAAGATGCTGCAACGGATCATCGGCGAGGACGTGCGATTGCAACTCCACCTGCATCCGACGCCTCTTATGACGCAGGCGGATGCGGGCATGCTCGATCAAGTAGTGATGAATCTCTCGGTAAATGCTCGCGATGCCATGCCAGGCGGCGGCCGATTGCTGATCGAGACGTCCGAGAGGGAATTGGACGAGGAATTCGTGCGCCTGCATCCTGACACTCGGCCTGGACGCTACGCCTGCTTGAGTGTGAGTGACAGCGGGACAGGGATTCCCCCGCAGGTGCTGCCGCATATCTTCGAGCCGTTTTTCACGACTAAGGAGTCGGGCAAGGGGACGGGGTTGGGTTTGGCGACGGTCTTTGGAATTGTGAAACAGCACCAAGGTTTCATCGAGGTTGCTAACAACCCCACTGGCGGTGCGAGATTCGACATCCTCCTCCCCCTCAGCGAGGCGACCTCGGCTCAACCCGGAGGCGCCGCTAAAAGCCCCAAATCCATCGGAGGTACTGAAACCATCCTCCTGGTGGAAGATGAACCCACCGTGCGCGTCCTGACCAAGAGAACGCTCGAACGGCATGGTTACCGCACTTTAGAAGCCTGCAATGGCGAGGAGGCCATCGCAATCTGGCAGGAACACCAAGGAGAAGTTGCCCTCTTGCTGACGGATTTGGTAATGCCGGGGGGAATGACGGGCCAGCAACTTGCGCGGCGATTGCAGGGGGACAACCCCGGGCGCCTGAAGGTCATATTTACCAGTGGTTATAGCGCAGAAATCGTAAAACGCGGACTTGCGCTGCAACCGGGGGAGCATTTCATCCAAAAGCCTTGCCCTCCGCAGGAACTGTTAGAGATTTTGAGGCGCTGTCTTGATAGTGAGAGGTGAGCGGTGCAACCACGCTGAACGAACCGGGTGGGGTTTACTCGCACTGGATCCGAAGTGCGGACCAGTGGACCGCCTCGTGATAGCGTGGGTAGTCTCTCCGGAGTCAAAGTCGCAGCCTTTTAGCGAGTTTATTGAGTTCCTCAAGCCAGAGGCCGGCCGCTTTATCCAGCACGTGGCACATGCTTTGGAATGCGGCATTGCGCGTGCGGCCAGCCGACACATCCGTCTGATATTCAGCAAAGGCCTCTTGGAGGAGGTCGAGTCCGGCATCCAACTCCGCAAGTTCGTTGGCCACCGAGTTCAATTGATCCGGGGTGAGCGTCGCTTTGAACGCGGCGTACGCCTCCCGTGTCTTCTGAAATTGGTGCAGGATTAGATCATAATTTCCTGTGGTGAAATTGGAAGCGGTCCGGCAGGCGTTGCGCAACCAATTGACCTCCGACCGGACAACGCTTAAGGCGTGACGTTGAGCGGTTGGCGTGGTCGGCGGCGAAACCTCAGGCACCACTGGGTACGCAAAGGGAGATTGCGCGCGGAGGATCGCCGCTGCCGTCAGGCTGGCTAAGAGACGCGGCACGATGACCAGGACACATCTTGGCGTGAGCGATCTCATGCTATTGTTGGACCCGACCTTTCGCCGGTGTCGGGCTTGCACCCCCGGCGGCTAATTCGCGGTCAATGCTTTCAAGAACCCTTTGCGCCCGCCAGCCTTTCTCCTCGGCCTGTCTTATTAATTCCTTTGTCGAGTCGGGGACGCTTGCGCCGGGGGCGTTTTCCAAGACACGGCGTAATATTCGAACGTCCGAAAAGAACGCTGTCAACGCTTCACCCGCTTGTTGGGACTGCCGTTGAATGGCATCAAAGCTTTGCTGCAACAATCGTTGACGATCCGGGGCCAAGTTTGCTGCCGCTGGATCCATGGCCATGGCTGAGTGCCGTTGCCACTCATCGAAGTACGCGCCCCCTCGCGACCGCATTGCCTGGGCGTGCGCACGGAATCTGAGCGAGTCCACCTGCATTCGATCGACATCGCTTGCGAGTTGAGTGAAACCCTCCCGTAGGCACGACCCGGTTGGCTTGCCCAGCGCCTCCAGCGTAAGGGTTGTGGGTTGAATAGAGTTCAGTGAGCCGGCGACGAGTGTGCGCAGATCGGCTGCGTCATCTGTCATGGCTGGCTGGAGGCCCGCCCTGTTATGACTAACGCAGCCTGTAAGGGCCAGAATGACGATAGCGAGGGAAGGAACGGCAGCCTGCCGATGCCTGAAAATGAGATTCATGTTTTTCTCTCCAAAGGGCCCTCCCGCTGCTGATCCTCCAATGGTACCAACTGTCCATTTTACCCTCCTGGGCCGCGAATTCGACTAGCCTTTGGTCCAGTGCGATTAGGGCCTGTCGTGGAGCTTTTTCTTGCTTGCGTCACTTGATTTCGACCAAGTGTGCATTACGGTCAGAACAGAAGCTGTGGAAGGAGAGTTCAAAGGTAACGGAGAGAATTTCAAAATGGGGGATCGACCAAGACACTCGGAAATGATCTACCGGACTCTCGGCAGCACCGGGCAGAGGGTATCCGCTATTGGAGTGGGAGGGTGGCATCTGGGACTAAAGCACGTGGACGAGCAATTGAGTTTGCGACTCCTTCGCAGCGCCATCGACCGCGGCATCAACTTCATGGACAACGCCTGGGATTACAATGACGGCCTCAGTGAAGTGCGGATGGGCAAAGCGTTGCGCGAGGGTTACCGGGGCAAGGTCTTCCTGATGACCAAAATTGACGGACGTTCCAAAAAAGCAGCTTCCCGGCAGTTGGAAGAATCCCTCCGGCGACTGCAGACAGACTGCATTGATTTGGTTCAGCACCATGAGATTATCCGTTTCGAAGATCCGCATCGCATCTTCGAGCAGGAAGGCGCCAACGCAGCACTGGTCGAAGCGCAGCAGGCTGGCAAAATCCGTTACATAGGCTTCACCGGGCACAAAGATCCACAGATCCACCTGCACATGCTCGAGGTGGCGCAGGAGCATGGCTTTCGTTTTGCAACAGTTCAAATGCCGCTCAACGTCATGGACGCTCACTACCGAAGTTTTCAGCGGCTCGTCTTGCCTGATTTGATCCGAGAGCAGATCGGCGTGCTGGGAATGAAACCGATGGCCAACGGCATCATCCTGAGATCCAATGCTGTCACGCCCATCGAATGTCTTCATTACGCACTGAACTTGCCAACTTCGGTAGTCATCACGGGCATCGACCGAATGGATATTTTAGACCAGGCCATCGAGGCCGCGCGCACCTATGAACCGATGACCTATGCCCAGGTCAACGCCCTGCTGGCCAAGACGGCGCGAGCAGCGGCCCGGGGCGAATTTGAACCTTTCAAGACCTCCTCGATCTTCGATAGCACAGCGCAGAATCCAGCGTGGCTGGGAGAAGAACCACAACGTCTTCAAGATCTGATGCCAGAACCAACGGCCCAGAACGCGCCTGACGAATCTCAGCGAAAGAAAGCGGCATAGGCTCCATCAGAGACGGTTCGCATCGCGGAGTTGGCACATGAAAAACATCACACCAGCCCATCCGGGGAGCACAAACTAGACCCATGGCGCAACCCATCAGGATAACTTCCAAAATCCAGTTGCGAGACTTCGATCCCGATTACCACGAGGGTTTGGACAAAGAGAAAACGCGACAGAAAACCGACAAGCTTTGCCTGCGCATCAGCCAGTTGCAGCAACGCCTTTTTGCGAACAGTACCAACGCCGTGCTGCTGGTTTTGCAGGGAATGGACACCAGCGGCAAGGATGGGGCCACCCGAGCGGTGTTGCAGCATTTGAACCCGGCCGGCGTTCAAGTAACCTATTTCAAAGTCCCGACCGCCGAGGAACGAGCCCATGATTTTCTGTGGCGGATTCACAAAGCCGAACCGCGCCGGGGAATGATTGGCGTTTTTAACCGTTCTCATTACGAAGATGTCCTGGTCGTGCGCGTGCTGGAACTTGAGCCACGCGAAGTCTGGACTGCGCGCTATGACCAGATTAACGCGTTCGAAAAGTCGCTTACGGAGAACAATATCATCTTGCTAAAATTCTTCCTTCACATCGGCAAGGAGGAGCAGAAGAAGCGCCTGGAAGCCCGAATTCGTGATCCGTCCAAGAACTGGAAGTTGGATCTGAACGATCTCAAAATGCGCGCACACTGGGACGAATTCCAGGAAGCTTACGAAGACGCCATCAACCGGTGCGGCCCTGTTTGGGCGCCATGGAACGTGGTGCCCGCCAATCATAAATGGTTTCGGAACTACGTCATCGCGCGGAGCGTCGTCCGCGCCCTGGAGAAGCTCAAATTACAGTGGCCCAAGCCAAAGCTGGCTCTTTCCAGGGTCAAGATCAAATGACCTAAGCCCTAAGGCCCACCTCGTTTGCCCACAACATCACACCCCTCGGATGACGGCTTTTGCTTCGCTGGATTCAAGACTGCCGACGATCCGGTCGCTCTCTGACACCACCTTCTGGATTGTCGTCAGAGCGTCCTTGGCCTTCTCCTTGACGGCAGCGCCGGCTTGATGAAGCGCCGCCTCCATGTCGTCCATTTGATCGTCGTAGGCGTGATCGTCATATAAAGTGGCGCGCGCCCGGCGAAGGAGTTCGGTGGCCTCGGCGAGCCGTTGCTCGGCGCGTGGAAAATCATATTTGGAGGCCGCGCGTACGGCCAGAGTCGCCTTGGCCTTCGCGTGCAGAAGCAGGGCTCGCGCTTCGATCCGGCGCGCCCGCAAGCCAATACTCTCCTCGGCCTGGCGAGCGGCGGTGGCGGTTTTATCAGGAGCCGAACGAGCCGCTTCCTCCAGCCGCGCAGCCAGCGCGTCGAGTTGGTTTTGTGCTTTCTTGAGCTGTTGCTGTAGACCTTGCACGGCGTCGTCAGTGGCCTGGTGCAAGACGTCTCGGGCGTGTTGCAGCCGTGCCCGGCTTCCTTCGTACTCGGTGGAAGTGTTGTGTCGTAGGTCTTCGGTCGCCTTTGGCTGGTCGTGGCTCAGGTTTCCCGGTTCTGACCCGGATGCCAGAGCCGAGCGTGCTGGATCCTGCTCTGGAGCCCCGTTTGCGCAAGGCAGCGCCAAGATTACACCGATGAAGATCACGATTAGTAGAGTCCATCTTTTCATAGCCCCATCCTTATTCACGGGATTATACCCAGGGCCCGCGGGCCAACCATTTCTTGGGTCTTAAAGTCAGATCCCCAGGCTCGCAAGCGTGTGGGCGATGGCACCAACGATTTGGACGAGCCGGGGGTGAGAGGCCTCGAATTGCTCGATTGAAGTTTCCAAACCATCGAGGGCGAGCTTAAGCAGGCGAGGGTCTTGATCTTTTCGACAAGCCTCGTGGGCTGCCAGGTCGGCAAACCCAGCGATGCTTTGGGCCTCCTCCTCATGGGTCTTGGACAGTTCGGCAAGCTCGCGCTTCAGCCCGCCGAGTAGCTGCTGCAGTTGGCGCCGGCGCTCGCCCTGAGTCGCTTCGGCGCCCTGCCCAGCCTCGGGCTCCCTGGTGGTCTCAGAGCGCACTGGTTAAGGGTTCGAGCTGCCCGAGTTTGGCTGGCCGGACTTGCTTGTGCCGGAGCCTTCTTGGGTCCCTCCCGGGGTCGTGCCAGGACCGCCGGCAGGCTGGACCTCGTAGAACTTATAGATCACAAGGACAGCGTCTGGATTGTTAAGTTCTGAGTAATCCGAGCTGACCGTGGGCCCCGATTGCATCTTCTGTTTATCAATGTTGAGGGTCACCTGTTTTTCAGAATCAATGGTTGCTTCCTGCCAGGGAACGACGTGAGGCTTTTCGCCCAAGCCAAGCAGCCGGCCTTTGCCGATGATCGCGAAGGCTATCTGGCCGGTGCGACGATCCAATACCAGGTCCTCCAGCTTTCCTAGATCTTCGCCGCTCTTCGACTTAACATCCGCTCCTTTCAACTTGCTGACGCGGA
>Ga0070741_10003113_pt1 | contig 42052 bp, 50 predicted proteins | sample Coa_R1_4_FD_66440 | JGI IMG/M metagenome (GOLD analysis project Ga0070741, IMG submission 66440) | Surface soil microbial communities from Centralia Pennsylvania, which are recovering from an underground coalmine fire - Coalmine... | ecosystem: Environmental > Terrestrial > Soil > Unclassified ... | reverse complement strand
TCGAAGGCGGCTTGCCGGCCGGGCCGCTGCCTCTGCGGCGGCGGGCCGCCGAACCCGCATGATATAAAACAATCCGCCGCCCTCGCCGTCCGCTAGGCTGACGTCATGATCGCATTGCTCGCCGACATCCACGCCAATCGCGAGGCGCTGACCGCGTGCCTCGCCGACGCCGAGCGCCGCAAGGCCGACCGCTATGTCTTCCTCGGCGATCTGGTCGGCTACGGCGCCGACCCCGGCTGGGTGGTCGACCGCGTCATGGACTACGCGGCGCGCGGCGCGGTGGCGGTGCTCGGCAATCATGACGCCGCGGCGGCCGGCGCCGCGGTGTCGATGAACGAGACCGCGCAGCAGGCCATCGCATGGACGCGCCGCCAGCTGAGCGAGACGCAGCGCGGCTTCCTCAACAGCCTGCCGCTGACGGCGGCCGATCGCGCCCGGCTCTATGTCCACGCCAGCGCCAACGAGCCCGATCAGTGGCACTACGTGCTCGACGGCGCCAGCGCCCGCGACAGCATCGGCGCGACGCCCGCGCATCAGACCTTCTGCGGCCACGTTCACGTGCCGGCGCTCTATCACGTCTCGCTCACCGGCAAGCTGATCGAGTTCACGCCGACCGCCGGCACGTCCATCCCGCTGCTGCAGGGCCGCCGCTGGCTCGCCGTGCTCGGCGCGGTCGGCCAGCCGCGCGACCACAATCCGGCCGCCTGCTACGCGCTGCTCGACGACAGCAAGAACGAGATCGTCTATCTGCGCGTGCCTTACGACACCGCGTTGGCGGCGCGGAAGATCCGCGATGCCGGCCTGCCGGGCGTGCTGGCCGCGCGCATCGAGCAGGGCTTTTGAGATGACGCGCGCTTTTGCGCCAGGCGACGTGATCGGCGGCTTCACGCTCACCGAGAAATTCCATCACGGCAGCCTCGGCACGCTGTGGAAGGTGTCGCGCCCCGACATCGCCCAGCCGCTGGTCATGAAGCTGCCGTTTCTCCTGCCCGGCGAGGATCCGCTGTCGATCGTCAGCTACGAAACCGAGCAGATGATCCTGCCGCGTCTGAGCGGCCGCCATGTGCCGTCCTTCGTCGCCGCCGGCGATTTCGACAACCCCTATCTCGTGATGGAATTGGTCGCCGGGCGCTCGCTTGCCGAGCGGCTGCCCGAGCTGCCTTTGCCGCCGGAGGCGGTTGCCGATATCGGCGCGCGCATCGCCGACGCGCTGGAGGCGCTGCACCAGCAGCGCGTCATTCATCTCGACCTCAAGCCGAGCAATATCTTGATCCGGGACAGCGGCGAAGCCGTGCTGCTCGATTTCGGTCTCGCCCGCCATCTCGACCTGCCCGACTTGCCGGCGGAAGAAATCGACGGGCCGATCGGCACCGGCGCCTATATCGCGCCCGAGCAGGTGCTGGGCCGCCGCGACGACTCGCGCAGCGACTTGTTCGCGCTCGGTGTGCTGCTTTATTTCTTCGCCACCGGCGAGCGCCCATTCGGCGAACCGAGCACGGCGCCGCAATGGCGCAAACGCCTGGTCGCCGCGCCTTCGCCGCCGCGGCTGTTGCGCCCCGAATTGCCGCCCTGGCTGCAGGAGGTCATCCTGCACTGCCTCGAGGTCGATCCGCGCGACCGCTATCAAAGCGCCTCCCACCTCGCCTTCGACCTGCGCCATCCCGAATTGGTGCAGCTCACCGCGCGGTCCGCGCGGCTCGGCCGCGGCGGCGCGCTCGCCGCGATCAAACGCTGGGTCCGGCAGGCCCGGGCACGGGCCGCGCTCATTCCCGAGCCGCGCGCAGCCAAAGAGGCGGGCTCCATCATCATGGCCGCGGTCGATCTGGCCGAGGGCTACGAATTGCTCGCCGGCGCCCTGGCCCACGCCGTCGAACAGCTTGCCGCCGGCGAGCCCACGGCGCGCATCGCCTGCGTCAACGTGCTCAAGCTCGCGCGCCTGATGCCGGATCAGACCGAGGACGCCGAGGGCCGCAATCTGCACCTCGCGCGGCTGGCCGAGCTCAAGCATTGGGGGGCGCCGCTCGCCCGGCTGCCGAACCGGATCACCTATCATGTCATCGAGGCCATCGACCCGGCCACGGCGATCATCGACTTCGGCCGCCGCAACAATGTGCGCCACATCGTCATGGGAGCGCGCGCCTCGTCCGGATTGCGCCGCTATCTCGGCAGCGTCTCGGCCAAGGTCGTGGCCGAGGCGGCCTGTTCGGTGACCGTCGTCAGGATTTAGCGGGCTGGCGGGAGCGGGACCGGCGCGGCGGGGGGCGCTCGACGCCGGCCGGAGCCGTATACATGGGGTTCCGGGCGCAATAGCCGCCGGTGCCGCGCGCCGTCGCCATGCACTGCTCATAGGTCGTGAAGCCGCAATTGCTGCCGGCCCCGTCAGCAAATTCGGCGCACCACGGGTATTCGATCGCCGCCGCGGGTCCGGCCGCCGCCGCCGCGGCGACGGCCGCCAGAAGAAACAGCAATGGCCGCATAATTCACCCACCGTAAAATCGGGACTTTTGGCGTCCCTGGGACCTTGTGACGCAGTCGCCGACTGTGCCAGACTATGGGCGCTTTGTGACTACTCCCGGAGATCAAGCATGCCGCAGGGCACCGTTAAGTGGTTCAACCCGACCAAGGGGTACGGCTTCATCCAACCGCAGGAAGGCGGCAAGGATGTCTTCGTGCACATCTCGGCGGTTGAACGTGCCGGCCTCACTACGTTGAACGAAGGTCAAGTCGTTCAGTACGAGCTCGTCGAGAATCGCGGAAAGACGTCCGCAGAGAACCTCAAGGTCAAGTGACCGCGGCGCCCGCGCTTACTTCCTTTCGGCCTCTTTATCCGACGCCCGGCCGCCGAGCTGAAACAGCCCGGCGGGCGGTTCGCGTCGGCGTTCAGCGCGTCAGCTTTTCCAGCTCCGGGAACGGCTCGTAGCTGACGTCCTTGCAGAACTGCTGCGTCTCCTTGCCGTCGACGAAGCGATCGAGCTTGCCGGAGACGTAGATGGCGGCGCCGTCCTTGACGCCGGCGTATTTGCCACCGCCTTTGCGGGCATTGTAGCGCACACAGGCGACGTAACGGTCGCCGGGCCCAGCCCGCTTCAGCACAGGCGGCGAGACGCCGGCCTCGCGGATATGGGTGGGATCGTTGAGATAGGTGCGCAGGAACGCGAGCAGGTCCTGCTTGTAGTTCTGCGGCATGATGTTCTGCGCGTTCCAGCGCGCTTCGAGCTCGGCCGAACTCGGCTCCAGGCTGGTGGAGCATGCGCCGAGCAGAAGCGCGGCGGACAAGACCAGCCATCGCATCGTCCGTCTCCGCACTGCCATGTCGCCGCCCCTTTCCCGCATCATACCGGCCGATGCCGCCGGCCGTGAATAGCAGGGGTCGCGCGGTGTTGCACAGAGAGGGCCGGGTGGCGAACAATCCGCGCGGGGGAAAAGCCATGGCAGACTTCACGCGCCGCTCGTTTCTTGCCGCCGCTGCGCTGTCGAGCGCCGCATTGACGCGCCCGGCGACGGCGGCCGCGCCCAAAGCCGCCCTGCAAGGGCCGGGCGTCTATCGCTACAGGCTCGGCGACTACCAGCTGACCGCGCTCTATGACGGCACCTGGTACGTGCCGATCGACGACAAATTCGTGCACAATGCCTCCGGCGCGGAGGTCAACGAGGCGCTCGCCGCCGCTTTTCTGCCGCCGAGCATCTTGCCGGTGTCGTTCACCGCGCTGCTGGTCAATACCGGCGCCAAACTGGTGCTGATCGATACCGGCACCGCAGGCCAGATCACCGATACCGCCGGCGTCATGCTCGACAACCTCAAAATCGCCGGCATCACGCCCGCCGCCATCGACACCATTTTGATTTCGCATTTTCATCCCGACCACATCGACGGCATCAGGACCAAGGACGGCGATAAGGTCTTCAGCAAAGCCGAGATCCTGGTGCCCGAGCCGGAATGGGCGTTCTGGATGGACGACGCCAATATGGGCCGCTTTTCCGGCAACCCGGTCGTGCACAAGTACTTCCTCAACGCACGGCGCATCTTCAGCGACATCGCCGGCGAGGTGCACCGCTTCAAGCCGGGCGGCGAGGTCGCGCCCGGCATCACCTCGATCCCCGCCTTCGGCCACACGCCGGGCCACACCGCCTTTGCCGTGCATTCCGGCAGCCAGTCGCTGCTGGTGATGAGCGATACGGCGCGCGAGCCGTGGCTGTTCGTGCGCCACCCGGCCTGGCAGCCGAGCTACGACATGGACGGAGCGCTGGCGGCGAAGACCCGCACCGAGATGCTCGATCGCGCGGCCGCCGACCACATGCTGGTCGAGGCCTATCACTTCCCCTTCCCGGCCTGCGGCCACATCGTCAAGGACGGCGCCGGCTACGATCTCGCGCCGACGATGTGGGCGCCGCTCTAGCGCGGGGCTCAGGGCGCCGGATCGAGCCGGATGCCGGCGATGCCGGCCGCGACATTGGCGCCCTCCTGGGCGCTGACCGAGACCGGCTGCAGCATCAGCGAATTATTGAAGCCGCCGACCAGCACGTTGGCGCCGAGCCCGGCGGCGACCGTGACCTCCGCGCTGGCGCCGGCATAGCCGCCGGCGAGCGCGCCGCGGCCGGTCTGATTGACCGGCGCCCAGACCGCCCAGCCAATCGTCTGCGCATTGGTAACGCCGATGTCGACGCCGACGCGGGTGATCTGCCCGCTGTAGCGCTCGCTCCAGCCGTCGATCGACTGATAGGTGCAGCTCATGCTCTTTTGCGAGCCGACGATCAGCCCGACGCCGGGCGCCACGTTGCAGGTCAGCGCGCCGACACGGACGCGCGAGGACTGCGCCTGCGCCGCCGTCACGGTCAACGCCAGCGCGAGAGCCGCCAGGGTGAAAGCACGTTTTGTCATCTGAGCCCTTCCTTCCTGAACTACATCTTGGACAGCGCCGCGACGTCGACCGCGTTGGCATAGGCGAGCTTCGACGCGGCGTCGGCCGAGCCCTGCACGTGGACGACGAACTTGTTGGCGACGACGACGATGACGTCGCCGTCGTTGTTCTGGATCGCGCGCAGCCCGCCGACCTTGACCAGCTTGCCCATGGCGCCGGCGAGCGCCGGGTTGTTCAACAGCGTGGCGAACTGCATCAGCATGGCGGAGTCGCCGGTGATCGAGATCTCGACGCGGTCGCCTTTGGCATTGGAGTAGCTGCGGCTCGCCGTCGAGACGCCGCCGAACATCGCGGCGCCGATCGCCTGCGTTTCGGCCTTCTCCGCGGTCCAGCCCGGCAGCGGCTTCGGCAGCAGCGTGGCGAAGCCTTCGGCGTTCTTCTGCCCGATCAGCTGGGAGGCGGTGTCGAGCTGCTGCTTGGCGCCCGCCATGTCGCCGGCCTGGTAGGCTTTGCGGGCCTGCTCGATGGCGTCGAGGATGTCGTCGGCGGCGAGCGCGGGAACGGCGGCAAGGACCACCAGTGCCGCAATCACGGTGCGCATGACAGGCATATCGACCCCCCTGCGAATCAAAATTCGCAGGAGATTATCGCATCCGCAAGACCCTTGCGTCCGGCTCCCTAATTGGTGACGCGAACGCCGGCGAACACGCCAAGTCCGGGGCGCTCGAAGCCGAACGGGTTCTGATACTGATAGTTGAACAGGTTGTCGGCGTGGGCGAACATGGTGACGCGCTCGTTGACGTTGTAATTCGCGGCAAGATTGACGGTGGTATAGGGCTTGGCGTCGAGCCGCGGAATAAACACCGCGGTGTCGCGGTTGACGTCGACCCACGAGCTGACGTGCAGCACCGTGCCGGACAGCGTCAGGCCCTCAAGCGGTGTCCAGATCGTGGTGAGGCTCGACTTGTGCGCCGGACGGCGCAGCAGCCCGAGATCGGTCGAGAGGTCGCGCGTCGCGGTGTAGGTGTAGTCGGCGCGGACGCTCACTTCGGCGCTGAGCCTTGCGCTGGCGAAGGCCTCGTAGCCGTGCGTCTCCGCCTGCCCGATGTTCATATAGGAAAACGTGAAGGTCGACGGGTTGAACTGCGTCGTGATCAGATCGGTGATGCGGTTGCGATAATAGGTGACGCCGAAGCGCAGCTTGTTGTCGAACAGCGGCTGCTCGAAGCCGTAGTCGTAGCCGCGGCTGATCTCCGGTTTGAGCGCCGGATTGGCGACCTGACCGATGGCCGGATTGTTGACGAACAGTTCGGTCAAGGTCGGCGCCTTGAAGCCGGTGCCGTAGCTGGCTTTCAGCTTGGTGTCGGTCACCGGCACGATAAAGGCCGGCGCAACGCGCCAGGTGCGGTGCGGACCGAAACTTTCGTCGTCGTCGTAACGCACGTTCGAGACGACGAAGACGCGCTCGTAGAACTCCGATTGCAGCTCGACCCAGCCGGCTTTGTCGGCCTTGTGCTCCGTGGTCAGGAACGGCGTGCCGATGGCGGTCAGCGTCGAATCGGTGCGCAGCTTCTGGTTCTCCTTCTCGAGGCCGAGCACCAGGGTCTCCCCCGGCAGCACCTTGAGCTCGCCGCGCCAGTCGTATTTGGTCTTTTCGCCGATGTTCTTGGTCGGCGCCGCCACCGATCCGAACGGCGTGAAGCTGTCCGGATTGGGATCCATGTTCCAGTTCCACTGGTTGGTATAGCTGGTGCCCAAGACGTTCCTGAATTTGCCGTCGAACAGGGTCCAGACCGCTTCGCCGCGCACGAACGAATTGTGGTTGACCTGGGTATCCCGCATCGCTTCGGGAATGGCCGGGAAAGCCACGAAGTTGTCGCCGGTGAACAGCTTGTGCGCGTCGGTGTAGCGGCCGACGACATTGAGCGCCAGATTGTCGGTGACGTCGGCGCCAAGCCGCGCCGAATACGTGCGGTTATCGTAGCTGTCGGGATTGCGCTTCTCGCCCGGCGCCAGAAGCTGCGGCGGCGTCACCCAATTGGTGGTCGAACGGAAGTGCAGCACGTTGAAGGCGTAATTGAAGCCGCCTTGCGAACCGCTCAAGCCCGCCGTCTGGTTGAAGGTGCCGAACGAGCCGCCTTCCAGGCTCGCCGTGACTTTCGGCGGCCCCTCGCCTTTCTTGGTGGTGATCGAGATCACGCCGCCGATGGCATCCGAGCCGTAAAGCCCGCTCTGCGGCCCGCGCAAAACCTCGATGCGCTCGACGTCGCCGGTCAAGAGATGGGCGAAGTCGAAGGCGCCGTTCGGCGTCACCGGATCGCTGACGTCGACGCCGTCGATCAGAACCTTGACGTGGTTGGAATTGGTGCCGCGCATGAAGACCGCGGTCTGCCCGCCCGGTCCGCCGGTCTGCACCACATTGAGGCCGGGCACGGTGCGCAGCGCGTCCGGCACGGTGCTGATGTGATCGCGCTCGAGATCGCGGCCGGTGATCACGGTGACGCTGCTCGCGACCTGATCGGCCGATGTCGGGATCGTGGTCGGGCTGACGACGATCTGCGGCAGCGTGATTTCTTTGTCTTGCGCGGCGGCGGCTTGCGCCAGCATGCAGGTCAGCGCCAGCGCGCCGACGGCGGGTAACTTCGTTCCCATGACACACGTTCCTTCGTTTGCATCCGCGTTGGGCGGATGCATCGGGTGAGACCAAGCCCGATGCGAAGGACGCGCTGCGCCGCGCTGATCGCGCCGCTTTGCGTGGATGTCGTGGGAGTACCGAACTCACACGGCCTTCGCACCGACGTTGACGTCACCGCTGCGAAAGACCGCTCCGTATGGACTCCCCGTCCACCGGTTGGGTGACCGCGCTGGCAGGTCTCCTGGCTCGCGGGTCGTTGCTCAGGTGCGTCCGGCCTTCCCGGTTGCCCAGTGGCCTTATATGACGCGAGCTCGCCGCTCACAGTTGCGGGGGCAGCCGCGGATTGCTGCAAAATCGCGCAGTTTCCGCGTTCCCTCTTTCGTCCCCGGGTTTTTGGCCCGGGAAACCAGCACGTTGAAATGTTCCCCCTGCCCGCAGGCCGAGTCAAGCGCCGCCGCGCCAGGGCGCCGGTAACGGCCTCCGGCCCTGTGCAAATTTATTGACCGCGGCGGATTACAGGCCGCTCACGAATTGTTTTTTCCGTAGCGCGGCGATTCGGCGTAACCTCACGCCATTGCCGCTCTTTCAGGAAAGGCTTTGCAATGAAGAGCACCCTCCGACGCCTCGGTATTTTCGCCGCCGCCGCCCTGCTGGCGACCGCGGTCGGCATGAAGCCGCTGCACGTCTACGCCATGGGCACCGACAACCCGCCGGCCCCCTCGGACGACGGCAGCAAGAAGAAAAAGAAGAAGAACAACAGCAGCGCCATCGAGCAGCAGCAAAAGCAGGAAGCCGACGCCAAATTCCTGCGCGACTACCGCGCCGCGCGCGACATGATCCTGGCCGGCAATTATCAGGGCGGCATCGCCGCCATGCACGCGCTCGGCCACGACGAGCATCCCGACGTCGCCAATTACATCGGCTATGCCTACCGCAAGCTCGGCGACTACAAGGACTCGCAAGTTTGGTACGAGGCCGCGCTCAAGGCCGATCCTAACCACGTGCGCACCTGGTCGTATTACGGCATGTGGCAGATGGAGCAGGGCAACCGGCTGAAGGCGCTCGACGACCTGCAGAAGGTGAAGCTGATCTGCGGCACCGAGACCTGCGAGGAATATCGCCAGCTCAAGGCCGTGATCGACGGCAAGGCGAGCTACTGAGCCGATCGCATCGTTGCGACCAGATCGCCGGGGCCATTCCCCGGCGATTTCATTTACCGGCTTCGCCCTTCGCTTCCTCCACGATCCAGCGGTAATAATCGGCGTCGACGCTTTCCAGCGGCAGCACCATGATCGCCGGCGTGGTGTAGCTGTGCAGCTCCTTGACGGTCTTGCGCACCGCTTCGGCGAGCGACGCCCGCGTCTTGACCAGCATGACGGTTTCTTCGGCGCGCTCGATCTTGCCCTGCCACCAGTAGTGCGAAATCATCCCCGGCACGATATTGACGCAGGCGGCAAGCCGTTTCTCGACGATTTCGCGCCCGGCCCGTTCCGCCTCGACAATCGAGGGCCAAGTCGTATAGACGAGCACGGCGCGTTCCATCGTTTCCGGTCCTTTCATGAGCAGCCGCGGCGCCAAGCAGATCGCCTTCGTTGCAGCCTCGACGCCCGAGGCGCGCGAGGCCTATGCGCGCCTCGAACAACGCTACGGCAACGCCGATCCCAAGTCGGCCGACGTGATCGTGGCGCTCGGCGGCGACGGATTGATGCTACAGACCCTGCACAAGTTCATGAATTCCGGCAAGCCGATCTACGGCATGCACCGCGGCACCGTCGGCTTCCTGATGAACGACTTTTCCCTCGACGCCCTGCCCGAGCGCATCGCCGCCGCGCAGATGACGGTGATCCATCCGCTGGTGATGCGCGCCCGCGACGCCGCCGGCCGCGTCCACGAGCACCGCGCCATCAACGAAGTGTCGATGTTCCGCCAGAGCGCGCAGGCCGCGCACTTGCGCATCCTGATCGACGGCAAGGAGCGGCTCGCCGAACTGGTCGCCGACGGCGTGCTGGTGGCAACGCCCGCGGGCTCCACCGCCTATAATCTCTCGGTGCAGGGGCCGATCATCCCGATCAACGCGCCGATGCTGGCGCTGACGCCGATCAGCCCGTTCCGGCCGCGGCGCTGGCGCGGCGCGCTGTTGCCCGACAAGGCCAAGGTGACGATCGAGGTGCTGGAGGCGGACAAGCGGCCGGTGGCGGCGGTGGCCGATCACGACGAGGTGCGCTCGGTGCGCAGCGTCGACATCGCCATGGACCACGCCTGCGCCATCAACCTGTTGTTCGACCCCGGCCACAATCTCGACGAGCGCATCCTGCGCGAACAGTTCGGGTTTTAGGCCTTGTTGACAGGGCCCCTGCCCGGCTGGGCATGGCGGCCGGCACAATGCTAGGATTTGCCTGCTGGAGGGGACCGATGAGCCGTCGGCTGCTGACCGCCATAAGCCTTGTGCTTGCCTTGGGCCTGTCCGGCTGCGGCGTCGGCCCGGGCGTCACCGGCAACTCGACCGGCGGCATCATCCCCTGGACTCCGGTCAACCAGGCCAATGCGCGCGCCTACGCCGACCAGCATTGCGCCGCCTATGACAAGGTTGCCGTGCACGTGGTGTCCTACGCCGAGCCCGGCCAATACATCAGTTTCGACTGCCAGTTCACGAGCTTCGGCTATCGCGGCCGCTGAGGCGGGGCCGCGGGAGCATATCCTAAACCATTCCTTAACGGCCCCTCGCTAGCTTTGGAACCCGACGGTAACGGGCTGATCGCGCCCGGCATCCGGGGCAGCATGGTCCGCATCGATTTCAATCGCCTGCGTTTTCTCGTCATCGACGACAACGCCCACATGCGCAGAATTCTGCGCACGCTGCTGCACGGCTTCGGCGCGCGCGAAGTCTACGAGGCCGAAGACGGCGCGGCGGGCCTGGAGGCCTTCACCCATTACGTGCCCGACATCGTCATCACCGACTGGGCGATGCCGATCTTCGACGGCCTCGAGCTCACGCAGATGATTCGCCAGCCGGGGGCCAATTCGAACCCCTATGTCGCCATCATCATGCTCACCGGCCATTCCGAGAAGAAGCGCGTGACATCGGCGCGCGACGCCGGCGTCACCGAATTTCTGGCCAAGCCGATCTCGGCCAAGGGCCTTTACCAGCGCATCATCAACGTCGTCGCCAATCCGCGGCCCTTCATCAAGACCAAGACCTATTTCGGTCCCGACCGGCGCCGCAACGTCAATCCGAACTATGTCGGCCCCGAACGCCGCAAGGGCGGCAAGGCCGACGTCATCCGCCAAGCGCCGCTGCTCGACAAAGTGCGCGCCCCAAGCTGACAGAGGAACGCTTCCCCATGGCTCCCCGCAAGGACACCGCGGCCGTCACCACCTACGGCGACCACGAGGTCATCACGCCGGAAAACAAGCTGCGCAAGGCGGTGTCCGACCGGCCGATGTTCCCGGGCGAAGAGGACCCGGTCGAGCGCGCCGAAAAGGCGCTGGCCGAGTTGTCGACCGAGTTCGCCTCGTGGATGGACGCCGAATGCGAGCGCCTCGACAAGGCGCGCCGCGCCGTCGAGCAGAACCGCTTCACCAAGACCACCAAGGAAGCGCTGTTCCACGCCGCCCACGACATCAAGGGCGAGGCGGCGACGTTCGGCTATCCGGCGATGGCCTCGGCCGCCGACAGCCTGTGCCGGCTGATCGAGCACACCCCCGACTCCAACCGCATTCCGCTGAAGCTCGTGAACCAGCACGTCGACGCCATCCGCGCCATCTACCGCGAATACGCACGCTCCGACGCCAAGGACCTCGCCGCCTCCCTGACCAAGCGGCTGCGCGAAGTCACCGACGAATTCCTGGTGCACGAGAACAAGGACCGGCCCGAGGTGATCGAACAGATCCTCGGCACGCCCTCGCCCTCGATCGTCCCGGAATAATCGCCTAGGCGACCAGCCGCGTTTCGAGCTGCGGCAAAGCCGGCGGCATCGCATCGCTGGCCACCAGATCCTCGCAGAACATGCGCGCTTCCTCGCGCGCGGCCTCGACCGCGAAGCGCCGCAGCAGCGCCATCAGCGACATATCCGCCCCGCCCTCGGCGGCGCAGGCTTCGAGCACGCGCTCGACCATGCGCCGCTTGAGCCGGGCCGCCCCGCCCTGCTCGCCCAGCAACACACCCTCGCGCATGGCGGCCAGCGCCTCGCGGAACGCCGGATAGGCGATGTCGGGCAGCCCGGCCTTGCGATAGAGAGCGCGAAAGCCGGAGATGTTGCGGTCATGGATGTAGCTCGCGGCGCGCTCGAGCGGCACGCCGGACAGCTCGGCCAGCGCCTCCTCGAACAGCACGATATTGCCGGACAACAGCGCGCGCAGGATCATGCCGGCGGTCAATTGTCCGGACGAGCGCAAATGCTGCACCAGTTCGCCGATCTCCTCGTAGGGGGTGTCGGCGGCGAGCGCGACGGTCGCCTTCTCGCAGGCCTCTCTGGCCGCGTACTCGGCATGCTCCGGCCCCAGCCATTGCCGCGCGGCGACGAAACCGGCGAGCGTCTGCGACAGCTTGGCGAGCAGCGCCTGGCGTGTCGCCATCGGCAGGTCGGCGCGGGCGAGCAGGTTCTCGCGGATCGGCGCCAGATGGCCGAAACGCTCGACCAGGCGGTCGACCGAGAACCAGGCGATATCGGCGTCGGGATTTTCCAGCAGCGCCAGACAGGCCTGCGCCGAGGCGACCTCGGCAATGGCCGCGGCGAGCGAGCGCGGCAGCATGGCGCGCGTGGCGATGGCGACCTGGCATTCGGGATGCGCGGTGGCGATCAGATCGACGAGATCGTCCTCGCTCAGCAGCGGCGAGCGCGCCAGCACGGGAATGGCGATGTCGGGCTGGTCGGCGGCGAGCGCGTGGACCACGACGCGCGGCGCCTTTTGCGCTGACGCGAACACCTCGGCAAGCGCTCGGCGCACCAGCGGCGAGGGATCGTCGAGCAGCATGATCATCGCGCCTTCGGCGGCGGCGAGATCATCGGGTGACAGATCGGAATGGAGATAGGCGCGCGCCAGCGCCGAGGTCGCTTCGGCCCTTTCGCCGGGCGGAGCGTGACGCACCCACTGCAGGAACTGACGAACAATCATGACCGGACCGACGCTACGACTGCACCATCAACTCGACGGCAGCGGTAGGCTACCCGGCGAGGCTTAACAAAGCGTTCACCATAGAAATTGAGCGAGTGTTAACGACGTTTGCGCGCTCAGACCTTGCCGCCCAAGGACTTGCGCAGCGGCGGGCCGTTGTCGCGGAAGAGGTCGAGCAGCTTCGAGGGCTCCTCGCCCGGCGTCTGGGCCTTGGCCTGGCCCCACAGCGTATTCACGGCGGGCGACACGCCGCCCGCCGGACGGTCGGTGAACATGGCCTGGAACAGCGGCTGCTCGCCGGGGACAGGCTTGGCGGGGCGCGCCTGCGCGTAAGCCTGGGTCATGCCGGCGGTATCGATGCCCGGAGGGGCGGCCACCGGCGCCGCCGCTGCGGCGCCGCCGCCCGGCGTAAAGGCGAGCGCGCGGGCGACGTCATAGCGCCCGGTGAGCTTGCTGTAGACCGCCGCGGCGCCGAGCGGGCGGCCGGCGCGGTCGTGGAAGATGCTCGGGTTGGCGGAAGCGGCCTGCGGAAACATCGCCGCAGCGTTGGCGTTGGGCTGACTGGCGGCGGCGCCGATCAGCTTGGCCGCGCCGTCGGGGCCGAGGAAATGCGCGATGTAGAGCTCGCCTTCCGACGGCGCGCGGCCGATCGCGGCGTTGAGCCTGGCCTCATTGCTGCGCGTGAACATGCCGGCCATGGCCGCGCTCACCGCGGGGTCGCCGCGCAGCTTCATGATGGCGGCGCGGGCCTGCGGATCGGGCACGGCGTATTGTCCGTCCGGCGTCTGCACGATGGCCGCGGCATAGCGCGCAAAGCCGAGCGCGGGTCCGGCGTTTTTCATGGTGGCGAGCCAGGTCTGGTCGATGAACTGGTAGAGGCCCTTGGCCGAAGAGGTCGTTGCCTGCGCCGCCGGATTGAGGTTGGATTCGATCTGCGCGGTGGTGAGCAGATATTCGAAGCTGGCGCCGGTCGAGCGCGCGGCGTCGCGGATGGCGCCCGCAACCGGGGACCCCGCGCCGCCGTTGATGGAAAAGATCGCCATGGTCTCGAAGGCTTCCGCGCGCGCCTCTTGGACCATGGGTCGGTTATGGTAAATGGGTGGTTAACGACGGAGGACGGCAATGACGGACACGATCCAGCGGCACAAGCGCGGCGGGCTTTATTTCGAGGATTTCGAGGTGGGGCGGACCTACCAGCACCGCTACACGCGCACGGTGACGCAGATGGACAACATGCTGTTCTCCAACATGACGCTCAATCCGCAACCGCTGCACATCGACCGCCACTTCTGCGAGCAGGAAACCGAATGGGGCCAGCCGCTGATGAATTCGCTGTTCACGCTGGGGCTGATGATCGGCATCCAGGTCTCCGACATGACAGTCGGCACCACAATCGCCAATCTCGGCATGACCGACGTCAAGTTCCCGGCGCCGCTGTTCGAGGGCGACACCGTGCATTGCGAAACCACCGTGGTGTCAAAGCGCGAGTCGAAATCGCGCAAAGGGGCCGGCATCGTCGAATTCCACCACAAGGCCTTCAAGCAGGACGGCACGCTGGTCGCCGAATGCCACCGCAACGCCTTCATCGTGATGCGGCCCAAGTAATGCGGTCATTGCTCTTCGTCCCCGCCGACGGCGGGTCCAAGCTCGACAAGGCTTTTGCCAGCGGCGCCGATGGCGTCATCATCGATCTCGAGGACTCCATTGCGCCCGAACGCAAGGAGGCGGCACGCAAACTGGCCTTCGACTTCCTGAAAAGCGCGGCGGCGAAGAAGGATCGCCCGCGCTTGCTGGTGCGCATCAACGGCCTCGACACCGGCATGACCGACGCCGATCTCGACGCCATCGTGCCCGGCGCGCCGGACGCGATTCTGTTCCCGAAGGCGGAAGGCGGCGCAACCGTCAGCCATCTCGACGCCAAGCTGACCGCGCGCGAAGCCATTGCCGGACTGCCGGAGGGCTCGATCAAGATCCTGGCGCAGACGGTGGAATCGGCGGCCGGCCTGTTCACCGCCGGCACCTACAAGAATTGCAGCCCGCGGCTGATCGGCATGACCTGGGGCCCGGAGGACTTGTCGGCCGAGCTCGGCGCCGAGGCCAACCGCGAAGCGGACGGCAGCCTCACCGAGCCCTACCGCATCGCCCGCGCCATGTGCCTTTACGGCGCGGCGGCGGCGAAAGTGCCGGCGATCGAAACCATCCATGTCGATTTCCGCAACCCGGATGTGCTGCGCAAGGACACCGAAATGGCGCGCCGCGACGGCTTCACCGGGCGCCTGGCAATCCATCCCGCGCAGGTCCCGGTGATCAATGCGGTGTTCACGCCCACGCAAGAGCAGATCGACAAGGCCAGAGCGATCGTCGCCGCCTTTGCCGCCAAGCCCGGCGCCGGCACCGTCGGCATCGACGGCAAGATGTACGACCGGCCGCACCTCGCCCGCGCGCAGGCGCTGCTGGACGGCGTAAAAAGCAAAACCTAGCCCCGGACTCCGTTCATTCCCGCTTGCGCTTAACGAAGGCCGACAGCATGCGCCCGGGCTCGTCGGTCTCGAAGGCGCGAGCAAAGGCGTCGATGCCCGCCTCGATCGCTTGATCGGCGGGCAGGTTTTCCCACCGCTGCATCAGCGCCTTTTGCAGGCGCACCGCCTGCGGCCCGGCGGCCAAGAGCGCCGCGATGATTTTTTCCACCTCGGCATCGAGCGCCTCCGGCGCGACAACGCGCTCGACAAGACCCCAGCGCAGCGCGGTGGCGGCGTCGACGATTTCGCCAAGCATCAGCAATTCGCGGGCGCGGCCATAACCGATGAGCCGCGGAATGAGCGCCGCCTCGACCACCGAGGGAATGCCGACCTTGACCTCCGGCATGCCGAATTTGGCGCGCGTTGTGGCGACCCGCAGATCGCACGACACCGCCAGCTCCAAGCCGGCGCCGAGCGCATAGCCGTCGATGCGTGCAATCACCGGCGCCGGCAGGCGGCGCAAGGCGTCGCAAGTGCGGTGTACCAAAGCGATGAAGTCGCGCGCCGTGTCGCGGCTGAGCGCCGCCATCTCCGGGATGCTGGCGCCGCCGACGAAGGCCTTGCCGCCGGCACCGGCGAGCACCAGCGCGCGCAAATCCTCGCGCCGGGCAAGCGCGTCGGCCGCGTCGATGACCTCGGTCATCAGGGCGCGGTCGAGCGTGTTGAGCTTTTCGCGATTATCGACGGTCAGATGGGCGATGGTGCCGCCCGCGCGCGCGTCCAGCCGGACATCGACGCGCGCGCCGCTCATGACTTGCCGTAGACCGCCTTCGGATCGAACGCCTTATCGGCGTCGCGGAACTCGAGCTTGATGGCGCCTTTCTGCCCGAGCGGAACCGCGCGATAGAAGCACGAGCGCCGCCCGGTATGACAGGCGCCGGCGCCGCGCTGCTCGACCCTGAGCCAGACCGCGTCCTGATCGCAGTCGACGCGCAGCTCGACCACGCGCTGGACGTGCCCGGACTCTTCGCCCTTCTTCCAGAGCCTGTTGCGCGAGCGGCTGTAGTACCAGGCCTCGCCCGTTGCGATGGTCCTGGCCAGCGCGTCCTTGTTCATGTGCGCGAGCATCAGCACCTCGCCCGATCCCGCATCGGTGACGACGGCGGTGATCAGCCCGTCGGCGCCGAATTGCGGGGCAAAGTCGAGGCCTTCTTCGAGGTCTTTGCTGGAAGACATTCTCCCACCCTCACCCGTCACCCTGAGGTGCGAGCGCAAAGCGCGAGCCTCGAAGGGTGATCGGCCCCGGTTGGTGCCCGTCATCCTTCGAGGTGCGCCGAACGGCGCGCACCTCAGGGTGACGGTGAGAGGCCTTACCGCTGCGCGCCCCGCAGCATGGTCATGAACCGCACCTGCTCGTTCGCATCGTCGCGGAAGGCGCCGGTGAAATGCGTGGTCACCGTGAGCGCGCCCGGCTTCTCGACGCCGCGCAGCGACATGCACATGTGCTCGGCCTCGATCATCACCGCAACGCCCCGCGGCTTCAGAATCTCGTCGATCGCGGTGGCCACCTGGGCCGTCAGGTTTTCCTGGGTCTGCAGCCGCTTGGCGTAGACGTCGACGAGGCGCGCGAGCTTCGACAGCCCCACCACCCGCTCCACCGGCATATAGGCAACATGCGCCTTGCCGAAGAACGGCATCATGTGGTGCTCGCAATGCGAATTGAAGCCGATGTCCTTGACCAGCACAAAATCGTCGTAGCCCGAGGTCTCGCTGAAGGTGCGGTCGAGCACCTCGACCGGGCATTCGCGATAGCCCTGGTAAAGCTCCTCATAGGCATCGATGACGCGCTTGGGCGTCTCCAGCACGCCCTCGCGCGCCGGATTGTCGCCGGCATAGGCAATGAGGGTGCGCACCGCCTCCTCGGCCTGCTGGCGCGAGGGCCGCGGCGCCACCGGCTGCGGCGCCGCCCGAACGTGGTCGGACAGGCCCTGCTTCGGCCACGGCGCGATATTGGTGGGGGAGTTCTTGGCATCCATGACGAGGTCTCCGTTCGACCGGCGTCTGCCGCCGGGAGTGTCACCGGGTGGCCGCGTCAGCTGACCCGAGGGGTCCTGGACGGCGCATTCCCATTCTATACGGTCCCGCGGGCCCTTCGCACCGCAGGGTCCACCCCTATATATTCGTTTGCGCAAGCGACGCAATCGTCTGCCGCTTATTCGCCAAATAACCCAATGCTGAACGACGTTTACAACGCCAAAATCCTGGAACTGGCCGGCAATATCCCCCGCCTCGGGCGGCTGGCCGCGCCCGACGCTTCCGCCACCGCCCATTCCAAGCTGTGCGGCTCGACCGTGACCGTCGACCTCAAGATGAAGGGCGGCGAAGTCGCCGATTTTGCCCATGACGTGAAGGCCTGTGCGCTCGGCCAGGCCTCGTCCTCGATCATGGCCCGTCACGTCATCGGCTCGAAGCCGGACGAGCTGCGCGCGCTGCGCGACACCGTGCGCAAGATGCTCAAGGAGAATGGGCCGCCCCCGGGCGGCAAATGGGCCGACATCGCCGTGCTCGAGCCGGTGCGCGACTACAAGGCGCGCCACGCCTCCACCCTGCTCACCTTCGATGCCGTGGTCTCCGCCCTCGATCAGATCGAGGGCAAGGGCAAGCAATAGCTACTTTGCCGAAGCGAGCCCGCCGACGCGATGCTCGGACAACGCCGCGCGCTCGCCGAGCGGCTTGCGCTGGCAGCCGGCGGCAAGCTGCGGCAAATTCTGCTGCGCGCCGGTATTGCCGAGACGGATCGCGGTCAGCACGCTGCCGCTCTTGGTCGTCACCATCATCGAGTGGCTGCCGGCGCCGGCGAATGCCGTCACCAGGCCCGCCGGCACTTCGGCCGAGGCATAGGTGACGAGCTCGTCGGGATCGCTGCGACGCTGCGACGACACGATCTTCAGCGTCGCGACCGCAGCGCCGGCCGAAATCGTGATCGTGCCGAGCTGGTCCGGCAACGGCGCATGGCGTCCGCCATGCCGCCGCTCGATATAGCTGACGTCGTAGCTGTCCGGCGAAGCGCCGCAGGCGACCACCAGGTCGAAGCTGCCGATGCCTTCGCCGGCGATGGTGAGCGGGTGACGACGCGCCAGCGCCGCGGCACCCTTGTTGTCGATCATGGCCCAGCGCTGTTCGCTGATCGCGGTCGCGCGCACGCCGTTGGTCATGCGCGGCAATTGCTCCGTCGAGGGCGGCGGCGAGGCTGCAACCGTTGCCGGCGCCGCCGCGCCTTCGTCGGTCGCAACGCGCGTCTGCTTGATCTCCGCCGCCGTCAGCGCGTGCATCGGCTCCCACGGCGGGATGCGCAGCGCCAGATCGAGCAGTTCGATCGAGGCGCCCATTTCGGCGGTGTACTGCGCGAGCTTGCCGATGTCGCGCTGCACCAGCACCAGATCCTCGGCCGAGTAGCTCGCCGCCGTCGGGTCCTCGCGGCGGTCGCCCAGCCAGATCTGGTGCACCATGACGCGCGCCTGCGCCGGCACGAACCGGTGCACGCCCGCCACCAGCACGAAGGCGCACATGGATTCGCAATCGGCGCGCGGCGACAGCTTGGCGCGCGGCGACGATGGCGCGGCCTCGTCGAGGTCGACGATGCGGCCGACGGCGGTGTCGAGGCCGAGCCTGCGGATTTCGCGGCCGAGCGCGATGGCGCCGTGCACCGAGCCGCCGTCGGAATCGAGCACGACGATGCCGCCGGTGAGATTGCGGCCGCGCGCGAACAGTTCGAAGTCGCGCGGCGTGTCGGCGGTGATGGCGCCGCTCGCTGCGACGAACAGCCGGCAGCGGTCGCCGCAGGCTTGCGCCGGGCCTTCCTGGCGCAAATCGAAGCGCATCGGCAGCGTGCGATCCGAGCCGCGCGATGGCGCCGGCAACAGCAGCAACGGCGCCGCCAACGCGAAAGCTAGAGCAGCCGCAAGGGAGCGACTCATCTTCCAAGACCCCCGTTATTCGCAACCGGCCCGTTGTTATTCTGCGCGCGGTTGATCCACGGTCTTGTTCTGCCGGCGGCACGACCCCCGTCGTTGAGGTCGGTCAAACTTAAAGAGCAGGCAGATTCGGGTCTAGTGTAAAAAGACGGCACCGGCACGACTTTTTTGCCGAAACAGCGAGCATAATTCGTGACCGGAAAAGCACGTCGGGAACTCGCCGAGTTAACATGGAACATGGGCGCGGAACTTCGAGGCCGGCGATGAGCGGCGGACAACTACCGACCTTTGTGACGCGGCTGCCGCGCCTGGCCGGGCGCGGCCTGGTGCTGCTCTATCGCCACACGCTCGCGCCGCTGATCGGCCCGCGCTGCCGGCACCTGCCGACCTGCTCGGCCTATGCCGAGGAGGCGATTGATCGTTTCGGCCTGTGGGCGGGCTCGTGGATGGCGCTTGCGCGCATTTGCCGCTGCCACCCCTGGGGCACCGCGGGGCTCGATTTCGTGCCGGCGGTCTGGCCGGAGGGCGCGCGATGGTATCTGCCGTGGCGCTACGGGCGCTGGCGCGGCACCCGGGCGCAACCTTAGATTCCCGGCGACCGTTGGCAGAAGATTCTTTCGTCCGGCCCGGCGGGACAAACGAAGTTTTTCAAGCAGCGCCATGGAACGACGATGATCTTGCGATTTCGACGCGTGCCCTTGCCCGAACACCCCGGAATGCCGTTCATTCGGCGCCGAGTGAGAGGAGTCCATAACATGCGACAAGAACTAATCCGCCGTTCAGGCCGGCTCGCCGTTGTCATGCTCACGCTGCTGGCGCCGCTCGGCGGCGCGGCCGCCGAGACGACACTGCGCATCGGACACTTCCCGAACATCACGCACACCCAGGCGCTGGTCGCCCATGCGCTCTCGCGCCAGGGCAAGGGCATCTTCGAACGCGCGCTCGGCAATGACGTGAAGATCGAATGGTATGTCTACAATGCGGGGCCGAGCGCGATGGAGGCCATCCTCGCGCAGTCGATCGACGTCACCTATGTCGGCCCCAACCCCGCCATCAACACCTACGCCAAGTCGCGCGGCGCCGAGACGCGCATCCTCGCCGGCAGCGCCGACGGCGGCGCGGCGCTGGTGGTGCACGACGGCTCGCCCTTGAAAGCGCCGGCCGACTTCAAAGGCAAGGTCATCGCCACCCCGCAGTTCGGCAACACCCAGGACATCAGCGCGCGCGCCTGGCTCGCCGCAGGCGGCCTCAAGATTACGCAGACCGGCGGCGACGCGCAGGTGGTGCCGACCGCCAACCCGGATCAGCTGTCGCTGTTCAAGCAGAACCAGCTCGACGCCGTCTGGACGGTCGAGCCGTGGGTGTCGCGGCTCGAAATGGAGGCCAACGGCAAGGTGCTGGTCGACGACAAAACCTCGATCACCACGGTGCTGGTTACGCGCGTCGCCTTTCTCGCGCAGAATCGTCCGCTCCTGCAAAAGCTTGTCGCCGCCCACAAGGAACTGACCGACTGGATCAGGAGCAATCCCGAGCAGGCCCAGCACCTGGCGCGCGAGGAGTTGCAGGCCGAGACCCATACCGCGGTTCCGGCCGAATTGATCGCGCGCGCCTGGCAGCGTATCGTCCTGACCACGGATATTTCGACCGATGCGCTCAATGCGTTCGTGACGAGCGCGAAAAGCGCCGGCTTCCTGCGCGACGCTCCCGACATGGGGCGCCTAATCGAGAAGCCTTGATGGGCAATTCCAACAGTACGCCATCGCCTGCCGCCAAGCTCGCCGTCGAAAACGTCTCCAAGCACTTCCGCACCAAACGCGCGGACGTGCAGGCGCTGGCGGATGTCAGTCTGACGGTCGGCGAAGGCGAGTTCGTCGCGCTGGTCGGCCCGAGCGGCTGCGGCAAGTCGACGCTGCTCGACATCATGGCCGGACTGACGGCGCCGGATGCGGGCCGCGTCATGGCGGACGACCGGCCCGTCGAGGGGCCGGGCCGCCACCGGCTGGTGATGTTCCAGGAGTCGGCGCTGTTTCCCTGGCTCGACGTCGCCGGCAACGTGATGTTCGGCCTCAAGCGCATCCCCGGCCTCAGCGCCGCCGAGCGCCGGCGCATCGCCGACGAGCATCTCGACCTGGTCGGGCTATCGCGCTTTCGCCATGCCTATGCCCACGAATTGTCGGGCGGCATGAAACAGCGCGCGGCGCTGGCGCGCTCGCTCGCCCCCGACCCGCGCGTGCTGCTGATGGACGAGCCGTTCGCCGCGCTCGATGCGCTGACCGCCGAGCAACTCTACGCCGACATCCAACGCATCTGGCAGGCGCGCCGCAAGACCATCATCATCGTCACGCACAGCGCCCGCGAGGCGGCGACGCTTGCCGACCGCGTGATCGTGATGTCGCCGAGCCCCGGCCGCATCCATGAACAGTTCACGATCGACCTGCCGCGGCCGCGCGACATCAATGCGCCGGAGCTTGCCGTGATCGCGCAGCGCATCACGACGACGCTGAAGGGCTACCTGCCCAAGGACGCCGCATCGTGAAGCGGGCCCTGGCAACCGCAGTATTCTTCGCCGCGCTGATCGCGGCCTGGCATCTGGCCAGCACCTCGGGCCGCTGGTCTGCCGTGCTGCTGCCGTCGCCGCACGACGTGCTCGACTATCTGATCGGCGCCGGCGGCGACGGCACGCTGGCGGCCGCCACCCTCGTCACGCTCAAGCGCCTGCTCGTCGGCTATGCCGTCGGCGTCGCCATCGGCATTCCGCTCGGCTTGCTGACCAGCACGTCGCGCTTCTTCGAGGATACGGTCGGCGCGCTGGCGCTCGGCCTGCAGACGCTGCCGAGCGTGTGCTGGATTCCGCTGGCGCTGCTGTGGTTCGGGCAGAGCGAAGGCGCGATGCTGTTCGTCGTCATCATGGGCGCGGTCGGATCGGTGCTGATCGCCACCGACACCGGCGCCCGCTCGATCCCGCCGATCTATGCCCGGGTCGCGCGCACCATGGGCTCGGAGGGCTTCGACAAATGGACGCGGGTGATTCTCCCCGCCTCCCTGCCCTTCCTGGTGAGCGGCCTGAAACAGGGCTGGGCCTTCGCCTGGCGCTCGCTGATGGCGGCGGAAATCTACGTCACCATTCTCAGCGGCTTCGGCCTCGGCCATTTGCTGCACTACGGCCGCGAATTGAGCGCCATGGACCAGGTCATCGGCATCATGCTGGTGATCGTCGCCATCGGGCTCCTCGCCGACAAGGTGCTGTTCTCGCCTTGGGAGCGCTTCATGCACCGGCGCTGGGGCACCGGCCTCAAATAGTTGCATTGGCACGTTCGGCTGCTATACCCGTGCCGCGAACGCTTACCTGCATTCGTAGGCAGCGAGTGAGCAAGGAGACCACGGCATGGCGCAAAATGTCGCGCTGACCTTTCCCGACGGCGCACGCCGCGAATACCCCCAGGGCACCACCGGGCTCGATGTCGCCAAGGGCATCTCGCCGTCGCTGGCGAAACGCACCGTGGCCATGGCGCTCGACGGCGTGCTTGCCGATCTCGCCGACCCCATCGAGAAGGACGCCAAGATCGAGTTCTTGACGCGCGAGGATAAGCGCGCGCTGGAACTCATCCGCCACGACGCGGCCCACGTGCTGGCGGAGGCGGTGCAGTCGCTGTGGCCGGGCACCCAGGTCACCATCGGCCCGGTGATCGACAACGGCTTCTACTACGACTTCTTCCGCAACCAGCCGTTCACGCCGGAAGACCTGCCCGTCATCGAAAAGAAGATGAAGGAGATTATCGCCCGCGACAAACCCTTCACCAAGGAAGTGTGGTCGCGCGAGCAGGCCAAGAAGACGTTCCACGACATGGGCGAGACCTTCAAGGTCGAGCTGGTCGACGCCATTCCCGAAGACCAGCAGATCAAGATCTACCGCCAAGGCGACTGGTTCGATCTCTGCCGCGGCCCGCATATGACCTCGACGGGCAAGATCGGCAACGCCTTCAAGCTGATGAAGGTGGCGGGCGCCTACTGGCGCGGCGATTCAAACAACCCGATGCTGACGCGCATCTACGGCACGGCGTTTGCCAAGCAGGACGAACTCGACGCCTATCTCAAGCAGCTCAAGGAAGCCGAGAAGCGCGACCATCGCCGCCTCGGCCGCGAGATGGACCTGTTTCACTTCCAGGAGGAAGCGCCGGGCTCGGTGTTCTGGCATCCGAAGGGCTGGACCTTGTTCCAGCAGCTCGAGACCTATATTCGCCGCCGGCAGATGGAATTCGGCTTTGCCGAGGTGAACGCGCCGCAGCTGATGGACTCCTCGCTTTGGGTCGCCTCCGGCCATATGGCGACGTTCCGCGAGAACATGTTTCTCACGCAGCCGCGCGAAGAGGACGAGCGCACCTTCGTCATCAAGCCGATGAACTGCCCGGGCCACATCCAGATTTTCAAGAACGGGCTGAAATCCTACCGCGACCTGCCGTTCAAGCTCGCCGAGTTCGGCAAGGTGCATCGCTTCGAGCCGTCGGGCGCGCTGCACGGGCTGATGCGGGTGCGTGCCTTCACCCAGGACGACGCGCACATCTTCATCACCGAGGATCAGATCGCCGAGGAGTCGCTCAAAATCAACAACCAGATCCTGTCGATCTACGAGGATTTCGGCTTTTCCGACGTCAGCATCAAGTTCTCCGACCGCCCCGACAAACGCATCGGCGACGACAAGGTCTGGGACAAGGCGGAAGCCGCGCTGATGGCGGCGCTCAAGGAAAGCGGCCGGCCCTGGACGCTCAACAAAGGCGAAGGCGCCTTTTACGGGCCCAAGCTCGAATACGTGCTGCGCGACGCCATCGGCCGCGACTGGCAATGCGGCACCGTGCAGGTCGACCTCAATATGCCGGGCCGGCTCGGCGCCTTCTACATCGACGAGCACTCCAACAAGGTGACGCCGGTCATGCTGCACCGCGCCATGTTCGGCTCGCTCGAACGCTTCACCGGCATCCTGATCGAACACTACGCCGGTCACCTGCCGCTGTGGCTGTCGCCGGTGCAGGCGATCGTCGCCACCATCACCGACGACGCCAATGATTACGCGCGCGAGGCGGTCGCGGCGGCGCGCATGGCCGGCCTGCGCGTCAGCGAGGACCTGCGCAACGAGAAGATCAATTACAAGGTGCGCGAGCACTCGCTCGCCAAGGTTCCGGCTCTGCTGGTGGTCGGCAAGAAGGAAGCGGCCGAACGCACCGTCTCGATCCGCCGCCTCGGCCAGGACAAGCAGGAGGTGATGCCGCTCGACACCGCGCTCAAGGCGCTCGCCAAGGAGGCGGTGCCGCCGGACGTGAAGCGCGCTACTTCAGGCTGACGATATAGGCTGCCAGATCCGCCGCCTCGGTGCGCGTGAGACTCATGTCCGGCATTCTCGGATGCGGGTTCATCAGGAAGAACGCCACCATCGGCGCGTCGATATGCGGCCGCTTGGCGATCTCGGAGAATGGCGGCGCCTGCGTGGTGCCGTTCCGCTGCTGCGGCGAGACGATGTGGCAGGCCGCGCACCAGCGCTCGGCGAGTTTCTTGCCGTTGGCGGCATCGGCCGCCCACGCGCCCGCCGGCGCCGCCAGAACCGCGAATGCGACGAGCGCAGCAATCAACCGTGTCATGTCGGGTAAAATCCGCGAAGGTTAGGGTGGCGCCATCATACACACCGGAGTGGCGCGCGTCCCCTTGGACTCTCCGCCTTGGGACAACTCAGCGGCCGAGCGCGGCGCGCGAATGCGGCTCGGCCGCGGCCGCGGCGATCGGCTCGAGCGTCGCCAAAAACCGCTCCGCCCAGCACGAAAGGTCGTTGGCCACAAGCGTCTTGAAATTCGCCTGGTGGCGCTCGCGCCGCTCGGCAAGCGGCATCGACAGCGCCCGGCTGATGGCGTTGCCGACGCCTTCGGGATCGTAAGGATTGACCAGCAGCGCCGCCACGCACTCGTGCGCGGCGCCGGCAAAGCGCGACAGGATCAGCACGCCGGGGTCGTCGGGATCCTGGGCGGCGACATATTCCTTGGCCACCAGGTTCATGCCGTCGCGCAGCGGCGTCACGAGGCCGGCGCGCGCGGCGCGGTAAAGGCCGGCGAGCGCACTGCGGCTGTGCGCCTTGTTGATGTAGCGCAGCGGCGTCCACGACGCCTCGCCATAGGCGCCGTTGATGCGCCCGACCGCCTCGCCGACCTTGCGGCTGAGGTCGGCATATTCGGGGATGCCGGTGCGGCTGCGCGGCGTGATCTGCAAGTAGGTCACCTTGCCGCGCCAGTCGGGGAAATTGGCGAGGAAGCGCTCGAACGCATCCATGCGCTCGGGGATGCCCTTGGTGTAGTCGAGCCGGTCGACGCCGATGATCATGGCGCGGCCGGAGAGGCTGTCGAGCACCTCGCGCACGAAGCCGGTTCCGATGGCGCGGCGCGCGAGCCGCCCGAACGCCTCGGTCTCGACGCCCACCGGGAAGGTGCCGACCTGCACGACGCGGTTGCCGTAATGGAAACTGTTGCCGTTCGCCCACGGCAGGCCGCACTCATTGGCGACGTAGCGGCAGAAATTGGTGGCGTCGACCTCGGTCTGGAAGCCGACCAGATCGTAGTGGCACAGAGCCGGGATCAGACGGTCGTGGTTGGGCAGCGCGGTGAGGATTTCCGGCGGCGGAAACGGAATGTGGATGAAGAAGCCGATCTTGTTGGCGTGGCCGCGCTGGCGCAGCGCCTGCGCGAAGGGGATCAGGTGATAGTCGTGCACCCAGATGATGTCGTCCGGCCGCAGGTATTTTTCGAGGTGCCTGGCGAAATACTCGTTGACGCGAAAATAGCCGCCGAGATCGCGCCGCGTGAATTCGGCGAGATCGAGCCGGTAATGCAGGATCGGCCACAGCACGCGGTTGGCAAAGCCGTTGTAGAACTCGCCGTAGTCGTCCTTGCGCAGGTCCACGGTGACGTAGGAGGTGTCGTCATGGGTAACTGTCTTGGCAGGCCCCGGCTCGTCGGCGACGCGGCCGCTCCAGCCGAACCACAGGCCGCCGCGGCGCCGCAGCGCCGCGCGAATGGCGACCTCCAGACCGCCGGCCCGCGCATTGCCGTCCGGCAAGCCGACCCGGTTCGACACGACGACAAGCCGCGGCCCCGCCCTGCCGTCGAATTCCGCCTCCAATAATTTGCCCTGCGGGCTAAATCGGCTCCTGGAAATGCCGCTATCGCCGCTTTCAAGCGCGCCCACCAACATATTGACACCCCTCGGCGGCCTCACATGCAATATTTATGGTTAGAGAAGGCATGCAGGTACCCGCGTCGCTGATAACGCGGAAGTCGCGCATAAGTTCAAATTGTTGCAGACCGGCGCGACAAGCGTTGCGGTCAGCCCGCGAGACGCTTCAAAGCCTCGCGGACCTCGCCGGGAGCGGCAAAGCTGCCGGCCAGACCGGTGAATTTGCCGCCCACCGAATAGCCTTTGCCGCGCAGGGCCGGCAGCACCGCAAAGACGGACTCATCGGTGACGTCATCGCCGATGAAAACCGGCACACGGCCGGCAAACGGGGCCACCGCCATCAGTTTGCGCACGGCGCTGCCCTTGCTGATGCCGCTGCGCTTGACCTCGAACATGGCCTTGCCGGGCAGGATTTCGACGGCTTCGTCCGGAAAGGCGGCACGGGCCCGCTCGACCGCCTCACGCAGCCGGGCCTCTTGCCCCGGGACTTTGCGGAAATGCAGGGCGAACGAATAGCCTTTGTCCTCGATCTCGATGCCGGGCGCGCCCAACGCCGCTTCGGCCAATTGCCGGCGCAGCTTTTCCGGCAAGGGCCCGGCGGCAGCGACGAATTGGCCGTCGGTGACGCGCATTTCCGCGCCGTGGCCGCCGATGGCCGGCAGCGCCAGCGGTGAAAACAGCCTGTCGAGATCGCGGATCGGCCGCCCGCTCACCAGCGCCAGCGCGCCTGCCGTGCGGGCGAGCAGGCGCTCGAGCGAGCGGCACAGCGCCTCCGGCACATGCACCTCGAACGGCGAAGGTCCGATGTCGATGATGGTGCCGTCGACGTCGAGCAGCAGCGCGATCGAGGCGGGATCGAGGGCCGTGAACTCGTCGAGCGCGTGATGGCCGCCCGCCGCCATTACTGCGCCAGCACTTCGACGTCGCCGTCGACCCCGGTCACGACCTTGAATTCGCGTTCGAACACCTTGCCCTCGTTGCGGGCGATGGCACGGTATTCGCCTTCGGCGAGGATGACGCGCGGGAAGGCGCCGATCGATTCCTTGATGACGTCGCCGCCGGGGGTGAGCACCGACCAGGCGGTGTTGGCGAGCGCCTCGCCGCCCTTCTCGGCCACCAGCTTGAGCGTGATGGCGGCGGCGCGATGGGTCACGGTGACGTCGGTGAGCTTGCCGGCCTGCACGCGGATGTCCGAGCGCACGACCGCGTTGGCATCGCCGTAGTTGGAGACAATGTAATAGATGCCCTCCGGCACGACGACGACGCTGCCGGTGGCCACGTGCTCGGCGATCGGGCGGCGGTCGCCCGGCTCGAATTGGCTGCCCTTGAAGACGGTGAACGAAATCTGCCCGGGCGGAATCAACGTATCGCCGACGCGACCTTCCAGGCGCAGGCCGCCGGCCGGCAGATCGAAGGTGTCGCGCACCGTCGGCCCGCTCAAGGTCACCGGCTTGACCGCGGTGGCAAGCCCGAAGCCGACATGCACGATGTAATTGCCGGTGGGCAGCACCAGCGTCGGCGCCGGCGTCTTGTCCTCCTGGATCAGCGGATAATTGCCATGCGCGTCGGCCTTGGCGCCGTAGATGCGCCAGGTCAGCCCGCCCTCGATCTGCGGCGCGTCGCTGCCGAAACGCGCCGACAGTGCCAGCGCGACCTTGCCTGCCGGAACCATGAGCGCCGGCGCCTCGGGCGCCTTCTGTTGTCCGGGCCAGGCCGGCTTGCCCTGCGCGCCCGGGCCAAAAATATCGCCGCGCGTAATCGGCTGCGGCGAGATCAGACCGGGCGTATTGGAGAACAGGATGCTCGGCCCGGTCGACTGCTGGGCCAGCGCGGCGCACGGCGCCAGCATGAGGATGAGCGCAAATGCCGGCCACAGCCGGCCGCTGACGGCGACGTCATGGAAGGCTTTGCGCATGCGGGATTTTTCCGACCAAATCGCGGCGATTTCAAGCCGGAACCGCGTGTTTGCCGCTCGAAAGCGGCTATGCTAGCGCAAACACCGTTAATTTGAGGACGAAATGCCCGACGCATTGCAGTTGCTGCGGACCCGCCGCTCGGTCAAGCCGATGGAATTGGGCGGGCCCGCTCCCTCCGCCGCCGAGATCGAGACGCTGCTGACCATCGCCACGCGCGTGCCCGATCACGGCAAGCTTGCGCCCTGGCGCTTCATCGTGTTCGAGGGCGAGGCGCGGCTCGCTGCCGGCGCGACGATCGCCGCTGTTTTTCGCGAGCAGCATGCCGACGCCACGCCCGACCAGATCGCGTTCGAGCGCCAGCGCCTGGCGCGCGCCCCGCTCGTCATCGCCGTGGTCTCGCGCGCCGCCCCGCACGTGAAGATCCCCGAATGGGAGCAGCAGCTCTCCGCCGGCGCCGCCTGCATGAACCTGGTCAACGCCGCCTATGCCATGGGCTATGCGGCAAGCTGGATCACCGAATGGTACGCCTATGACCGGCGCGTGCTCGACGCGCTCGGCATCGCCGGCGCCGAGCGCATCGCCGGTTTCGTCCACATCGGACGCCCGGCCAGGCCGCCCGAGGAGCGCGACCGGCCGAAGCTTGCCGACGTGGTCACGCGTTATTCGGGTCCCGCGCGCTGATGTTCTACGAGCCCGACAAGCGCGACACGCGCCTGCTGCCGCACGATCCCTTCAAGGCCATCGTGGCGCCGCGGCCGATCGGCTGGGTGACGTCGATCAGCGCCAAAGGCGAGGTCAACCTCGCGCCCTACTCCTACTTCAACGGCGTCAACAGCAAGCCGAACGTGGTGATGTTTGCGAGCGAGGGCCGCAAAGATTCCGTCAGCTTCATCGCCGAGACCGGCGAGTTCGTCTGCAATCTCGCCACCTGGGATTTGCGCGAGCAGATGAACGCGACTTCGGCGCCGCTCAAGCGCGGCGTCAACGAGATGGAACGCGCGGGGCTCGAACCCGCGCCGTCGCGGCTGGTGAAGCCGCCGCGCGTGGCGGCTTCGCCCTGCGCGCTCGAATGCCGGCTCATCAAGATCGTGCCGGTCGAGATCGGCGGCCAGCCGATCGACTGTCACGTGGTGTTCGGACACGTCGTCGGTGTGCATATCGACGACCGCTTTGTCAGGGGTGGCAGGCTTGACACCGCTGCCATCAGGCCGCTCGCCCGCTGCGGCTACGACGAATATGCTGTGGTGCAGCAGGTGTTCTCCATGGTGCGCCCGACCCGCTGAACCCGGCGCCGGTAGCGGCGTTTAACGATACGGTAATCGGCCGGGCGCACCCTCCCCTGTCACGTTTTGGTCACAAGACTCCGTCAGCAGTTTTCACCATACCGCGGTGAAACGCTTGCCGAGTGGTGGGCCCGGTTCGATCATCGGGACTGGGGAGAGATCGTTTGGTGTTTGAAGGACTTTTTGCGCGGGGGCGCAGCAATGGCGACCGGGCGGCCGAGGCAACGACCGCGCCGGTAAAGCCGGCGACGAGCCGTCCGAGCATCGGCCTGGCGCTCGGCGGCGGCGCTGCGCGCGGCTTTGCCCATATCGGGGTAATGCGCACGCTCGTTGCCCACGGCATCGTCCCCGACGTCATCGTCGGCACCTCGATCGGCGCCGTGGTCGGCGGCTGCTATGCCGCCCGCCAGCTCGATACGCTCGAAACCTGGGCGCGCGGCCTGACCGTGCGCGGCGTCATCGGCCACCTCGACATCAACCTGTCCGGCTCGGGACTGATCCGCGGCAAGCATCTCGCGCGCCAGCTCGAGGAAGCGCTGTTCGATATCCGCATCGACGATCTGCCGCTGCGCTTTGCCGCGATCGCCACCGAGTTCAACACCGGCCACGAGATCTGGCTGACGCGCGGCCGCCTGTCCGACGCGCTGCGCGCCTCGTATGCGCTGCCCGGAATTTTCCCGCCGGTCCTGATCGGCCAGCGCTGGCTGGTCGACGGCGCGCTGGTCAATCCGGTGCCGGTCTCGGCTGCGCGCGCGCTCGGCGCGCGGCTGGTGATCGCCGTCAATCTCAACTCCGACCTGTTCGGGCGCGGCACCATCATCGCCAGTCACGGCTCGGATGAAACCGACGACGCGGCTGCTGCCGACGCCGCCAAGGGCAACGGCCTGCTCTCGCTGTTCGGCGGCGAGCGTCTGCTGCGCCGGCAATTTTTCGGCCGACGCGGCCAGCCAAGCATCCCGACCGTGATGGTCGAGGCCTTCAACGTGATGCAGGACCGCATTACGCGGGCGCGGCTCGCCGGTGATCCGGCCGACGTCATGGTCAGTCCGCGGCTCGGCGGCGTCGGCTGGTTCGACTTCCATCGCGCCGCCGAAGCCATCGCGATCGGAGCCGAAGCGACCGAAAAGGCGCTTGACGCCGTCAACGAGGCGATCACCGCGCTGTCGCAGCCCGCCGGCGCGGAGGGGACGGGGCACTGATTCCAGCCGCGGATTTTGGTGCGTTGGCGCGACCACGCGCGTGAAATCTTGTTGCTTGCTCGCGCCATGAATCGAGAAAAATGCATTTGATGCGCGCCCGCGAACAGCGAGCGCATTCTTATTTTTCCCGGTCTATTGCCGGCTGATCAGCTCTGCCTCTAGCTAACCGGCCGAAAGGCAGCCGTATCGTTGTCGAATGAAAGGCAGTTGCCATGGCAAATGTTGACGTGCGTGACGATCGCGCGGCGGTGCCGCCGCTGCGTTGGCGCGAATTGTGGCTCAAGGAGGACTGGTGGGCGATCTGGCTCGGGCTCGGCATCGTCGCCGTGGCTTATGCCTTCTTCGCCAATGGGTCGAGCGTCAAATGGCTCGCGGTGACGCCGGCGAAATGGTCGAATTTTTCGCAGCTCGCATCGCATTTCACCGCCAATTTCGATCGCTACATCGCGCAATTCGTCGTATGGATCGCGATCTTTTCCGTGGCGCTGACGGCGCTCGGCCACAAGGCGCGGGCATTCATTCCGGCCTTCGTGATCCTCTATCTCCTTTCGGTCGTGATTTTCGCGCTCGGCCAGTGGGACAAGGCGAGCACGTATAATCTTGAGCCGCCTTTGGTCGCGCTCGCGCTCGGGCTCATCCTGTCCAATCTCATCGGTCTGCCGCGCTGGCTCGACGCCGGTTTCCGCGTCGAATTCTACGTCAAGACCGGCATTGTGCTGCTTGGCGCGACGCTGCCGTTCACGCTGATCGTCTGGGCAGGACCGGTCGCCATCCTGCAGGCCTCGCTTGTCTCGATTGTCACCTTCGGCGTGATTTATGCCGTCGGCGTCAAACTCGGGCTCGACAAGCGCCTCGCCGCGACACTTGGCGCCGGCGGCGCCGTATGCGGCGTGTCGGCGGCGATCGCGGCCGCCGGCGCGGTGGGCGCCAAAAAAGAGCATGCGCCGATTGCCATTACCACCGTGATCATCTGGGCGGTGGCGATGATCTTCATCTTGCCGTTCGTCGCGCAGGCGCTGCATCTGCCGGCGGGTGTCGGCGGCGCCTGGATCGGCACCTCGGAATTCGCCGATGCCGCGGGCTTTGCCGCGGCGCAGACTTATGGCGATCTTGCGAGTCACGGTGCCGTCTCCGGCACCAGCGACCAGGCCATCTTCGCCTACACGCTGATCAAGGTCGTCGGCCGCGACGTCTGGATCGGCATCTGGGCTTTCGTGCTCGCCATCATCGCGACGACGCAATGGGAACGCGCCGAGACCGGCCGCAAGCCGGAGGCTGCCGAAATCTGGTGGCGCTTTCCGAAGTTCGTGCTCGGCTTCCTTGTCGCATCACTGTTCATCACCTGGGTCACAGCGCCATACAGCCTCGCCGATTTCAACAAGATCGCCGTGCCGTCGCTGGTGGGCCCCATCAAAGACCTGCGCAGCTGGGCCTTCATTTTCTGCTTCCTCAGCATCGGCCTGACCACGCGCTTCCGCGAGCTCGCCAGTGCCGGCAAGAAGCCGTTCTTCGCCTTCAGCGCCGGCGCCATCGTGAATATCGTCGTCGGCTTCGTGCTGTCGGCGATCGTGTTCGCAGCGCACTGGGAAAACCTGGCGCGTTGACATGACCGCGCAAGTCCAAACCCGCGGCGAGTGCCGCTCCTGCCGGCACTTCCGCAATGACGCGGCCTTCATCGAGCAGACTTTCGGCGGCCTGACGAGCCTGAGTTCGGGCTATGGCTCGGTGCGCTCCGACGACGGCATTTGCCTGCATCATGAGCGCTATCTGAGCGCGCGATCAAGCTGCGGCGATTTCTCGCCGCAGCCGATGCCCGTTGAGGCCGGTCAGGCCGAGCGGATGTAATCGCGCATCGCTTCCGATTCGCGCTCGATCTCATCGACGCGCTGTTTCACCACGTCGCCGATCGAGACGAGGCCGACGAGCTTGCCGCCGCGCAGCACCGGCATGTGGCGGAATCGCCCGGCCGTCATGCGCTCCATGATGCGGGCGCAGCTTTCATCCTCGTTGCAGGTCTCGACGTCGCGGGTCATGACCTGGCCGACGGGCAGGTCGAGCGCGGCGGCGCCGTGCTCGGCGAGCGCGCGCACAATGTCGCGCTCCGACAATATCCCGGCGAGGCGCCCTCCCGCGCCGCGGATCACCAGCGCGCCGATGCGGTGCCTGGCGAGAAGATTCGCCGCCGCCGCAAGATGCGCCGTCGGTTCGATGCCGACAATGTCGCCGCCGATTGTCTTGGCGGCCAGAATCGCTTGCACGTTCATGGCAGCCTCCCTGCCCGGCAGCCGGGAGAACCCGCGACTCCGGGTCGAGGCAACGATCCTGCCGCGGCCCGGTTCCGTCAATTGACGATTACGCGCAGCTCACATCACAGCCCTGCATGTGGCTAATGGTGCGTTGCGGCAGTGTCGTCGAATTGTCGAAAATCCGGCGGCGGATCGAACCAGGCAAACAGCAACAGCCCGGCGAGAAAGCCGCCGATATGCGCCTGCCAGGCGACGATTTCATTGTCGCCCGTCAGCGGCGTCGACCACAGGCCGAAGAGGAAATTCAGGCCAAACCAGACTGCCAGAAAGGCGATCACCGCCGGCTCGCGCAGCGCGCGCGAGAGCGGCAGCGCCGGCATATGGTAGGCGGCGTCGCCGCCGCGCCGTAAGCCGAGTGGCCCGCCGCGCCGGAAGGCAAAACGCATCGCCGCCGCCATCGTGCCGGAGATCGCTGCCGATGCGCCGATCACCGGCGCGTCCTGGCCGCCGAAGGCGAAGAGATGCGCGATCGCGCCCGCCGCCGCCGTGACGCAGAAGAAGATCACAAAGCGGACGGTGCCGAAACGGCGCGCAACCGGAGAGCCGAAGGCGATAAACCAGACCGCATTGACACCGAGATGCATCCAATTCGCGTGCAAGAAAGCATAAGTCACGAACGTCCAGATCTGCGCCCCGAAGCCGCCCGGCAATTCGCCCGCCGGCAGCGCGCCGCCGTAACGCACCGGGTCGAAGGCCATCAGCCAGAGCAGATCATTGTCCTGCGCAGGCGTCAGCAAAAACAACCGCGCCAGATGAATGAGGACCATCACCGCCAGCATCACGACGATGACGCGCGGGACGTTAAAGATGGGCTCGCGGCTATAGGGCTGGTCGGTCATGGGAGGGCGGATTGAGTTACGACGCCCGGCCGCCCGGCTGCAAGCCGCCTCGCGCAAAGAAAAAGGAGGGCTCTCGCCCTCCCTCGAGCCGCGCTCTTCGTGGTGCGAAGGCGCCTTGCGGCGCGGTCACGTCCCCACGCCTCCCCGTGGCTCTAAGACAGTTGGACGCCTGAAGGTTCTTGAGGCGCCGGGTGTGGATCGCCGGCGACACTAGCAGAGCGCCGCGATCTGCCAATGCGATTGCGATCTTAAGACTAATTCACCAGGGCGCGGCCGGACCGAGGTTAACGGCACGCGCCCTGCTCCAAATGTGCCGTCGCGGCGAAAAGCAGCCCCACCATGTCCCGCACGGGGACAGCGCAAGGGCTGCGGCGTCTCGCGACGACACACAGGTGGCGTCAATGAAACATCCATCCACGCGAGCCGTGTTCGAGTATTGGAACAAGCGCCGGGGCACGCGCCCGGCGCCCGAGCGCGGCGACATCGAGCCAAGCGAGATCCGTCTCGCGCTCGGCGACACCTTCATGCTGGCCGCCGACTTCGTCGACCAGCTGCGCTTCCGCCTGGCCGGCACCCGCGTCTGCGCGCTGTTCTGCCGCGAGATCAAGGGCGAGGTTTTCTCCGAGGCCTTCAGCGCGACGAGCCGCAAGCCGGCCGAGGAGCTCATGACAATCGTTAACGAGGAGCAGGTCGGCATCGTCGCCGGGATTGCTGCGCATACCGACGAGGGCCGCGATGCCGAGCTCGAAATGCTGTTGCTGCCGCTCGCCCATTCCGGCCACGCCCGCATTCGCGCGCTCGGCGTACTGGCGCCGACCGTGCCGCCTTATTGGCTGGGCGCGCAGGCGGTCACCTCTCTCGACCTCGTCACCCTGCGCCATATCGGGCCTGAGGTGAAAGGTCGCGGCGTACCGCGCTTTGGACGCGCTGCGGAGGGCAGCCGGCTGCGCCATGGCTTCGTCGTCTATAGCGGCGGACGTGAAACCCCCTCCGGCGACGCCACCGGCTAACGCCGCGTTAACGATGGCGACATAGGGTCATTTCGGCCGCTTCAGGCCGCGATTGACCCGGCCATATTATGGCAATGCCGCTGACCAAACCGAGAATCCTGCCGCTGACGGACGAGCGTCGGCGGTTTCAGCGCGTCAAGGTCAACCTGCTCGGCCGTTATATGCTGGCCGACCGGCGCGAGTTTCCCTGCCAGGTGATCAACATGTCGCCCGGCGGCATGGCGGTGGTCGCCCCCGTCGTCGGCGCGCCCGGCGAGCGCGTCATCGCCTATGTCGACCATCTCGGCCGGCTCGAGGGCAAGATCGCGCGCACCATCGACAACGGCTTCGCCATGACGATCGCGGCAAGCTCACGCAAGCGCGATAAGCTCGCCGCGCAGCTGACCTGGCTCGCCAACCGCCACATCCTCAACCTGCCGGAAGACCGCCGCCACGGCCGTTTCACGCCGCGCAACCCGCTGGCGCGGCTCATTCTGCCGAACGGCAACAACGTCGCCTGCCGGGTCATCGACCTGTCGCAGTCCGGTGCGGCCGTCGCGATTTCGCCCGACTTGCGACCGGCGGTCGGCAGCATGCTCACGCTCGGCAAGGTGCAAGGCCGCGTCGTCCGTCACATCGAGGACGGCTTCGCTCTCGAGTTCACCCGCCTCCAGCACCCCGATTTCCTCGAAGACAACATCACCGGCGAGTAGCGTCACTCGACCGTAAACGCGGCGCGTCAAATTGCGCGCATCGCGAACTCTTGCAGCATCACGACAACGGCTGTGCCGAGCGGTATCGGGCGGCGCGGCACGGTAAACGCCGCCGCCGGCCGGCCGCGCGGAACCGCGCAACGGCGGCCTTCCGATGCTTAATGTATAAAATTTGAATGAAACTGTATTATATAAGCTTTTACGCAAAGTTCTACTGTATTCGCTTCTTTCTTTATTTTGGTTCTTCTTAAAATGACTTGCACGACTTAGCCGCGATGCAAAAGCTTTGTGGGAATAGTGGCCCCAACAAGACGGGAAGGGGTCACAGATGGGCTGGCGTATCCGAGTTTCCAGCGGCGTCATTGCGGGCGCCGCGCTTTTGGCTTCGGCCTGCGAAACGTCCGCGGGCGAGCATTTCAGCTTCGCCTCGATCGCGCGCGAACCGGTCGTCTACGAGACCGTCGGCGCGCCGACCAAGGCGCCGATCGGCTGGGTCGAGTTCTGCGCCGAGTACAAGGGCGAGTGCAATACCAGGCCGTCGACGCCGCGCGACGTCGTGCTCACGGCCAAGGCCTGGGCCGACATGGTCAAGGTCAACGCCTGGGTCAACGACAACATCAAGCCGGTCACCGACCTCGAGCATTGGGGCGTGGTCGAGCGCTGGAATTATCCCGATGACGGCTACGGCGACTGCGAGGACTACGTGCTGCTCAAGCGGCGCATGCTGATGCAGGCCGGTTGGCCGCGCGAGGCCCTGCTGATCACCGTGGTGCGCGACAAGAAAGGCGACGGCCACGCCGTGCTCACGGTCAAGACCAACCACGGCGAGTTCGTGCTCGACAACCAGGAGGCCCAGATCCTGCCCTGGAACAGGACCGGCTACCACTTCGTGAAGCGGCAGTCGCAGTCCGACCAGAACGTCTGGGTCACTCTGGGTGCACCGCTGCCCGCACCGCCGGTGGTGTCGGCGCGCTGAGGTGAACGAATAGCGAAATCGCGCTCCCGGTCACGTCCCCACCCCTCCCCGTCCCCAGACCGGGTTCGCGAGCGGCAGGCCCTCCCCCAAGGGCCTGCCGCACCTGTTTTACCGCCGCTGTTTTCACAGCAAGCGGCATCCGCTCCGGCAGGCGGGCGGCGAAGTTTCGCAACGGGAGATTGACGGCGCAATCGCTTCGGGCGCCGCCTCGGACAAAAGAGCGCCTCAGGCGAGCAGCCCGCAGGCCTCCAGGGTCATCACCACGACCAGCCCCGACATCAGGCTCCAGAAGCCGGCAATGAGGGTCGCCAGAAAGACGAACTCGAAGCGGCGGCCTTCCTGCCGGCGCGCGATCAGCGTATTGCGCATGATGAGAAATGGCGCCGACAGCATCAGCAAGGGCACGGCGGCGACGGCCGCGGCGCTCGGGCCGGCGCTGAGCAGGCCGAAACTCGGCAGCCGGTCGGTGACAAGCTGATAGCCGGAACAGCACATGCCGGCGACCGCAAAGCCGAGCGCCAGCGCAAGCAGCATTTCGACGGATTCCGGGGGCATTTCGGCCTCAACGCATAACGAGGCCCATCCATGGCAAAGCCCTCCGGGGCCCGCCAGCAAATCCTTAACGGAAGGTTAACGCCGGAAATCCGGGCCTTTCCGCCGCCGTGGCATAATCGCCGGCGATTCGCATGACCATGATCGTCCAGCAACGTCGCCCGCGGCGTCCCCGCCAGGCCGGCCACAATCCTCTGGCCGCGCCGCTTCTCGCCTTCGCCGGCGCCGTGCTGATTGCCGCGCTCTATGTCGGTTATGTGCTGTGGCCGCGCTGGCCGCAGGCGCAGGTTTCGCTCGATGCGCCGGCCCTGCCCATCGTCATTGCCGATGCGACTTTCACCATCGAGCCGGCTGCCATCCGCGAGGCCATCCAGCGCAAGGCCGGCCGGCAGGAGCGCGTCGATCTGTCCTACCTGTGGCCCTCGCTCGCCCCGCCCGACCCTTCGCTCAAACCGACGGTCGGCAATCCGGTCAATCCCAACGAGCGGCTGTTCGTCGTCATCGGCTCCGGCGAAACGACGCTGCCGCTGATGGAGCGCGTCCAGGACATCTACCCGCGCTATCTGGTGCCCGAGCCGGTCGCAGGGCCGGACGGGCTGACCTTGCGCGGCTTCCGCGACGGCACGCCCTATCAAGGCGAGGAACTGGTGTTTGAGCAGGCGCGGCCCGAGCATTTTCTGGCGCGCTGTTCGAAGACGGGTGTCACCAATTCCGGCACCTGCCTCCTGGAGCGGCGCATCGGCAAGGCCGACCTCACGTTCCGCTTTCCGCGCGACTGGCTGAGCAACTGGAAAGGCGTCGCGGCCGGCATCGACAAACTGATCGCGCGGCTGCACCCGGGCTGATCAGTCGACCAGATCGACATCGAGGATCGGCAATTCCAGAATATAGGTGCGCCGGCCCCTCTCGACTTCGACGAACAGCACGCCGATGAATTCCTCGCCGAGGTAGAGCTCGAGCGAATCCATCTTCTTCGGCCGCACCACCACCCGGAGCTGGTCATTGTCGAACTTGCGCCGCAGATAGGCGTTGAGCGCCGGCACCGGCTGGATGCTCGGATCCTGTCCGAGCATGATCTCCATGCGGAAATTGTAGGACCGCTCGCCCTCGTCGTCGTCCGCCGTCAATTCGCCGGCGTCGTCCTCGCCGATGAATATCTCGGCGGCGTCGCCCGCCTTCGGCACGACGCGGATGTTCGGATTGCCGAACAGCTTCTTGAGATAGGCGTCGAGCTTCTTGACTTCCTGGACGTTCACCGGGCCGCTCCTTGTTGCGCCGCGCCTAGTTGCCCGATCGGACGATCCGGCGCAAGCGCATCAGCCATCCAGCATGACCCCGTACAGCATCTGATCCATGGCGCGCGACGGCTCGGGGCAGCCGGCCTCGCCGACCACCTTGGCCGGCACGCCGGCAACCGTCTTGTTTCTCGGCACCGCCTTGATCACGACCGATCCCGCCGCGATCCGCGCGCATTCGCCGACTTCGATGTTGCCGAGGATTTTCGCCCCGGCCCCGATCATGACGCCGCGGCGGATTTTCGGATGGCGGTCCTCGTGCTCCTTGCCGGTGCCGCCGAGCGTCACGTCGTGCAGGATCGAGACGTCGTCGTCGATCACCGCCGTCTCGCCGACGACGAGGCCCGTGGCATGGTCGAGGAAAATGCCGCGGCCGATGCGCGCCGCCGGATTGATGTCGCACTGGAAAACGCTCGAGGCGCGGCTTTGCAGATAAAGCGCGAAGTCCTTGCGGCCTTTGCGATGCAGCCAGTGCGCCAGGCGATGCGTCTGGATGGCGTGGAAGCCCTTGTAGTAGAGCACGGGTTCGATGAAGCGGTTGGTGGCTGGATCGCGATCGACCGTCGCGACGATATCGGCGCGGAACGCCTCGCCGATCGCCGGCTCGTCCTCGATGGCATCGCCATAAGCCTGGCGGACGAGGTCGCCGGAAATGTCGGCATTGCCGAGGCGCTCGCTGACGCGATGCACGACGGCGGCTTCCAGCGTGTCGTGGTGCAGGATATTTTCGTAGATGAAGGTTGCGAGTTCCGGCTCGCGGCGTGCAACTTCTTCCGCCTCGCTGCGGATGCGCGCCCAGACCGGATCGACCTTGTCGAGGCCTTTGGCAGGCCGCGTCTGGTATTGAGCCATCGGACTTCTCCCGGCGCCTCTCGACGCCAAATCCCTCGAGTTCCATTTAGCACAGAACGCCCGGCGCCACGAGGGCCGGCCATGCGGGGCCGCCAAGGCCCGATGCAGGTATTTAGGGGCGCTGGTTAAGAAATTCGAGCACGCCGGCTTTGAACGCCTTGTCGCCGACCGCCAGCATATGATCGCGGCCGGGAATATCGATGGCGCGGGCGCCGGGAATGACCGCCGCCAGCGCTGCCCCCGAGCCCGCCACGTTGTCCCGGGTGCCGACCGCAACCAGCACCGGCACGCCGATGGCGGCCACCTGTTCGCGCGTAAGCGTCTGGCGCGGACGGCGCATGCAGGCTGCGAGGGCCTTAAGGTCGGACCTGGTCTGCTCCGCGAACATGCGGAAGGTGCGCCCGGTCGGATCGGTCACGTCGTCAAGCGAGCGTGCTTCAAGCGCGTCCGCAATCACATTTGCCATCTCCTCGCCGTGGCCCTCGATCAGCCGGATGCCGAGACCGCCGATCACCGCCGAGCGCACCCGCTCGGGATGGTGCACGGCAAGGAACGCGGTGATGCGCGCGCCCATCGAATAGCCCATCACGTCGGCGCGTTCGATCTCGAGATGGTCCATCAGCGCACGCGCATCCTCCGCCATCTCGGTCATCTGATAGGCGGCGGGGTCATAAAGCTTCGTCGATTGCCCGTGACCGCGATTGTCGAGCGCGATAACGCGCCGTCCGGCGCGTGTGAGCGTCCCGCTCCAGGACGGGTGGACCCAGTTGATTTCCTTGGTCGAAGCGAAGCCGTGGATGAGCACGATCGGCTCACCTTGGCCCTCGTCGAGGTAGGCGATCTCGATCGCACCGTTTTTGAAACTTGGCATTCGCGGGTTTTAACCGCGCCCGGTCAGCGCCGCAAACCGCCGCAGGCGGCGGCGCTTGCGCCATTGCAGCACACGCCAGGTCGCGCGTTCGGTCGCACTCTTGAGCGCGGAGACAAAGCCGAGCAGCGTCAGCAGCGCACCGACGATCCACACGCCGAGATCGAGCGCAGCACCAGTCAGAACGATGGCGGCGCGCCCGGCGACCTTGAGAATGGCGCGGGTCTTGCCGCCCTCCGTTTCCGCCAATTTGGCGATGCGGGACATTTCGCGCGGGCTTTGCGCGACCTGCAAGCCGTCGAGCGCCGCACGTGTGCCGGCTTTGGCCTCGACGCGACCGACGTCGCGTGCGAGATGCACCAGCCCGCCGGCGCGCTCCAGCTTCACCGCCTCGCGCGCGGCGCGAACGGCGAGTGCGGGCTCGGCCAGAGAAAATCCGGCAACCGCGCCCTTGAGCTTGTCCCAGTCGACGACGCCGCGGAGCATGCGCCCGAGCGAGGCCGCGAGATCGGCCGACAGCCTGCCGGTCTTGCGCGCGGCCTTGGCAAGCGAGAGGCCGAGGCGGGCCGGGGCATCGGCGCCAAGCGTGACATAGGTGCCAGCGGTGACAGCAAGACCGACGCAAGCCAGCCCCAGCACCAGCGTGTCGGCTTTTTCGCCCGCCGCCAGCCGGCCGCCTTCGCGCACTGCATCGCGGATATCGCCGAACACGATCAGGTCGCCGAGCGTGGTGCCGGCAAGGCCCGCCAAGTCGTTCGGCTCGCCCTCGACCAGACCGTAGGCGAAGCTCTGCATCGCATGGCTGGCGGAGGCCTCTTGCGCCACCGCGACCTTGACCGTCTCGGTGAGCGCCGGATCGAGCGCGACGTGACGATCAGCCGCCAGATCGACAAAGCTTTTGGCAAGGTCGGCATCTTTGTCGGCGAGCGCACCGTTGATTTCCTGCTCGGCCAGCGCGGCGTTGAATTTCTCGTCGAGCGCGCGCCCGGCAATACGCGCAGGGTCATCCTCGCTCGCCAGTATGGCCCGCGCCTCGAGCCCGCGCGGCACCGCATATATCGCGGCCGCCGCCAGCACGGCGGCAACCAGCACCGCAGGCCCGATCGCCGGACGGCGCATCGTGTCTCCTTGTGGCTCCGGCGGCGCAAAGCCGCGTGCATCGCGCATGGCCTCATGCCTCAAGCGGAATGACGTCGTCATGACGGGGGGTAGCCCCAACGTCCGCAGCTTTTGCCGCGTTCCGCCCCGATTCGCTTCACCGTTATCAAAGCATGACAGCTAGGCATCCGCCCGCCGCCTCGCTATGGTGCGCCCGCAAAAACGACGAGGGTTCCCATGGCCGAGCACGTCATTCCACATTTCCACAACGACCCGGGCGTGCCGGTGATCGAGATCGGCGCCAAGGAATTCATGTGCATCGGCGCCACGCCGCCTTACGACCACCCGCACGTCTTTATCGACATGGGCGACGAAAGCGAGGCGATCTGCCCCTATTGCTCGACGCTCTACCGCTTCAACCCCAAGCTCGACCCGCACGCGGCGCGCCCTGCCGAATGCGCGCTGCCGGCGACCGCCGCCGCCTGATCCCGTGGCGGCGCGTGACGTCATCGTCGCCGGCGCCGGGATCGCCGGACTAACCGCCGCCATCGCACTGGCGCGTGCCGGGCTACGGGCGACCGTGCTCGAGCAGGCCGCCAGGCTCGAAGAAACCGGCGCCGGCATTCAGCTCTCGCCCAACGCCACCGGCGTGCTGATCCAGCTCGGCCTCGGCGAGCGGCTGCGCCCGCTGGTGATGGCGCCGCAGGCGATCCGGGTCATGGCCGGCGGCTCCGGGCGCGAGATCGTGCGCATCCCGCTCGGCGCCGAAGTCGAGCGCCGCTACGGCGCGCCGTACTGGACGATCCACCGCGCCGACCTGCAAAACGCGCTAGCCGCCGCCGCCAGGGCCGATCAGGACATCGACATCAGGCTCGGCCTGCGAGTCGAGGAATTCGCCGGCCACGTCAAGGGCGT
>Ga0070741_10003112_pt1 | contig 42063 bp, 39 predicted proteins | sample Coa_R1_4_FD_66440 | JGI IMG/M metagenome (GOLD analysis project Ga0070741, IMG submission 66440) | Surface soil microbial communities from Centralia Pennsylvania, which are recovering from an underground coalmine fire - Coalmine... | ecosystem: Environmental > Terrestrial > Soil > Unclassified ... | reverse complement strand
GGATCCGAATGTCAGCGCTCGGATCGCTCATAAGCGTCGTTTCGCCACATCTCGACTTCTTTGATTAACTCATCGACGAACGCGGTGAGTTGTGCGAGATAGATGTAGCCGCCATCGGGATGGCAACCGATTCGATGTGACGGACTCAGAAACGATGCACGAGCACTTCCGGCCCGCGCCTCGTCGTACTGCTCGAGCGTGAGCGCGGACAAGCCTTCGTCTTCAAGAAAGCTCATTCGGATCGAACTCCATGGAATTGCTGGCCAACCATCGTCCGAATGGTGACTCGGGATCGATCGTGAGATCGGCGGGATGCATGTACTCTCGAATGACGGCTGCGCATGCTAGAACCTCTTCATTCATCGATGGCGGCGTGAGGTCGAACATGGCGAAATGATATCAGCCGAACAACACGCCGGCGATCCCACATTAGCCCCACATTAGCGCCGCAGCCTGTCGTTCTTGGTCGCTCGAAGTCGGGATGAACGGACAGAAAGAGCGGAAAGCCTCAGATTTGTCGTCTGTTGTCATGGCGAGGCGCTACGAGGCATCCCCGTATTCTCGGTCTTGAAAACCGCCGTACCCGGAAGGGTACCGTGGGTTCGAATCCCACCTCCTCCGCCAGCTTCTTTCCGTTGGCGCTCATCCGAGTGAAGCCGAGGGATCAACGACGCGCGCTTCGCTGATCCCTCGTTTTTCCGCGTTCGTTATTTCCCCGTGAACCACGCGTGTTCCGGCCGCGCGAGCAGCTCGTCGATTACGGCACCGACTTTCTCTGCCTGCTCCTTCTTTCCCTCATCGGCGGCCTTCTTCACGATCTCCCGTGCTTCCGGAATGAAGCTCATGTAGAAGCGATCCGCGACTTCGTACATGCCGTGCCACTGCGTGTAGTCGGGAGCCATCATCGATGCACCGTGGCGCGCACGGCGTCCTTCGTGATGCCAGATGTAATACCAGTCCCACTCGATCCGCTCGTCGAACTGCTTCTTCGTCAGCAGATTCTGCGCGTACATCTCCGACATCAGCCTGCTGCCCGCGCGTGCGAACTTCTCGTTGTAGAGAACGATGAGATCGTCGTACTGGTGATAGAACGAATCGACATACTGGCTGCTGTGGCATACAGAGCAGACCTGCTTCATCCGGTCGCGCTTCTGCTGCGCCGAATCGACGATGAGCGCGGCGCGCTTCGCCGGATCCGTTTCCGTGATCACCTTGTGATCGGCGTCGGTGTCCATCGGCTGCGAGATCGTCGGGCGATTCGTCCATGAGATCCGCTCGCCCGGATCATGCGTCACTTTCAGCCCGGTGACCGTCGCCGACATATGGCAGGTGGCGCAGGTCGGTGCCTGCGAGTAATCCCTGCCGAGGACCCACTGCTTGCCGTCGAGGTTCATCTTCGCCTGAAGATCGCGGTAGGCGATTCCATGCTTCGACTCCTCGTAAATCTCCTTCTGTGGATGATCGGGGCCGAGATGGCACTTGCCGCAATTCTCCGGCTGCCGCGCGCGGCGCGGCGAAAAATCGTGACGGCTGTGGCATGCGGTACACGATCCGCGTGAGCCATCGAGATTGAGGCGGCCGATGCCTGTATTCGGCCACGTTCCGGTGACGAACAGCGGACGTCCTTCGTCGTCGCGCGCGATGCGTTTCAGAATATCGCCGCCGTTCTTCAACTCCTCATACGTGAGCGAGGATCCGTCCGTCGCTTTGAGCGCGACGCGCGCACCATGACATTGCTGGCAGCCGGCCTGCGCGGTGGCGAGACCATTCACCGCAGTCTGACTGCTCGTTGCATGCGGATTGAACGGCACCCGCGATCCCTCGACGGTTTCGGCGAGATAGTTGTCGAGCGACGCGAGGATGTTTCCCGCCTTCGCGTGATGACTCCGCTCGAACTCGGCGTCTTCCTGCGCATGGCAGCGCGCGCAGTCCTTCGGCGTGACGATCACCGCGATCGTCGCGCCGTTGTGCTCGAAGGCATCCGCGTCGCCCTTTTCGGCCCGATGGCACTCGTAGCATCCGACCGCAGCGGCATGATGAGCACTCGCTTTCCACTGCGTGACGATGCCTGGGTTGGTCGCCTCGTGACACTCGACACAGCCTTTCGACTGAGCGGAGAGTGCCGGCTTCTTTTTCGCAGCCGTCCGCGCATCGACTTGCAGACAGACGAGAAGGGACAGGATCAATGGAGGAATCCAACGGCGCATTACAGCCTCCTTCGCAGATCGCGGAGGAGTGTTCGCCTCGCAGATTCAGCCGTCAATGACGGATGTCATACGACGATGAGTGCCGGCACTCACAGCTTGCGCGACACAGCCACCCAGGCCGAGCGCCGTTGTCCGAAGCCCACCTGCAACGTCTGGTTAGGAAACGCGAGGAGATAGGTGATGTCGTCGTCGAGCAGATTGTGTACGCCGGCGCGGAATGTCCATTCCGGATTCGCGACGAATGACGCTGTGAAATCGAGCGAATCGTATCCGCTCACCGTACCCGTGAGCGTATGCCTCCGCCCCACATGCAGCAGCCGCAGCGAGAGCACGGTGCTGTCGATCGGACGATAGAGCGCAGCGGCGTTGGCCAGCCAGTCGGCGGCCACCGCGCTCTGGCCATCCGGTGCGCTCGTGCTGCGGCCATCCCACGTATGAACCCACGACGTGTTGGCGAGCCACCGGAAGCGCTCATTCTCCTGCCGCTCCACTTCCGCTTCGATGCCGTGCATTCTCGCGCTCGTGTTGTTCTCGAAGATCGTCGGTCCCGGCCCTTGCGGCGGCAGGACCAGATAGAGCATGTCGCCGATGTTCGAGCGAAACGCGGTGAGGCGGACTGCCGCATCGGGCTGGTGATAGACATAGCCCGCTTCGAGCGTGCGCATCGTTTCGAACGTCAGATCCGGATTCGCATAGCCGGGGGCGTACAACTCCCAGAACGTCGGCGGCCGGAATCCTTCTGCGTACTGCACTTTGAAAATGTGGTGGTCCGTTGCTCGAAACACGGCGCCGGCGCGCGGCGTCACCCGATCGCCGACATCTTCGTAGTGGTCTCCGCGCACGCCGAGCGTCACCGTCAGACGCGGATTCACTTCGATCTGATCCTGCAGCGCGAGCGCCTCGCTGTCACGCGTGATCCCGTTCACGTTCGTCGACAGCAGCGCCGGAAGCGCCGGATCGGACGGGAGCCGCAGATGCGCGTATTCGATGTGCGAGCGTGTGAACGACAGGTCGGCGAGCAGGTCGTGCCGCGGTGAGGGCTTCCACTGCAGCGCCGTCGCCCCTTCCAGCACATCGCCTTTGAACTGCTTCCCGACATCCGTCGACGCGAATTCATCCTTCACGACATTGATCCGCGTCTCGCTGCCGAGCGTCGACGAAAGCGTGAAGTGCTGCCGCGCTTCGAGTCCCGTCGAGCGCTCGTAGCTCCGCTGTCCGATGAAGTCCTCGTCGCGGCGCAGGTGCTGAGCCTTCAGCGAGAATCCTTCGTGCGAAAGTGCGAGGATGTTCGTCGACCCGTGAGCGTGCGCATCCGTCCCCGCCGGACCTTCGTTCCGATCGCCACGGTAGGGCGCGCTGCTGAGAGACATCTGCCAGTTGCCGATTGGTGCCGCGACATAACCACCCGCGACACGTCCTCCTTCACGCACTCCTGCGAACACGCGGCGGCCATGACTGCGCGTGACGACGTTGATCACGCCGGCGAACGCGAATGCGCCGTGAAGACTCGAGCTGGGACCGCGCACGATCTCGATGCGATCGACCTGCTCGATCGGCGTCAGGAGTGCCGCCGAGTTCAAGCCTGCATCCTCGCGGCTGAGCGCGACCGAGTCGATCAACACGCGTGTATTGCCGGCATTGAACGGAAAGGCGATTCCGCGGACGCTGATGTTGGGCGCGCCGGAGATCTCGCGAAACGCCTGCATTCCCGGCACGAGCGACAGCGCGTCGAGCACGGTGCGGCAGCCCAACGCCTCGAGTGTGTCGCCGTCGAGCACGGTCATCATGCCCGGAACGTAGTCGCGATTCATCCGGGTGCGCGTCGCGAGATCCGTCTCTTCGGAGATGACTTTCAGCAGATCATCGAGCTCGTCTTCGCTCGTCTTCGGAGCGGCATCCGCCGCAAAGAGAGACACCGAAACGAGGGCCACGACGATCGAGACGGCAAAAGGCCGCATCACTGCCTCCGTTGCGGTTAGCGTAACACCTGGGTCTCTCCCGGTGTCACGGGGCCGCCGGCGATCGTCCTTACGTAGAACGCCTGGCGCCCGTGGCGATCGCCGGCGGCGACTCGCAGAAACGTATGGCCGCCGCTGATGTAGGTCGAGCCATGTCGGCCCTCGTTCCATCCCCAGGTGATGAACGCCGGTCCGGGCGAATCGAGCCAGGTCATCAACTGCCGCGACGGCTGCTCATCGGGATCGAAGCAGAGGGAGAGCACTCCGGTGCTGCTCCAGGCCGACGGAGGGAAAGCAGCCTGCTGCAGCGAATCGTTAGACGGCGGCTGTCCCTCCAGCTCGTCGAGCCGCCGGCGCAGCGCCAGTACATCGCATTCCTTCTGCGCGGCCGGCGCCAGCGCGTCGAGCGCCGCACGCACCGCCTCGAATGCGCCCGCCGACAAGCGATACTCGGCAAGGTCGATGAGGAACGGCGTCCACTCGAACGATCCCGCGCTGTCCGATCGTTCGAAGATCGACTGCGCACCTTCGACGTCGCCGCCGAGAAGATGCGCGCGCGCGCGAACAGGCTCCGGCACTCCCGTCATCGAGGCAACGACCGTCGCGACGATCGCCCCGCCCGGCGCCGTCTCGATTCCATGGCCGCCTCCGCCTCGCGGCGACATCCGGCGGTTCAGGAGAAATCGCACCGCAGCGGCTCGCGGGTCGGACATCCAGGTCCCGACGCGATCATTCACCGCGAGCTGCAGAACGTGCAGCACCTGCTCGCGGCCTGCCGGCGTGTCGAAGTCTGCCGGCGGATGATGCGACAGCCAGGCCTGCGCGACCTGCCGCTGTCTCTCCACATCACCGAGCCTTGCGCGCTCGACCAGCTCCTGCAGCTCCGTCGTCCGCGCGCGCCACTCCTCCTGCTCCCATCGCCGGTAAATCGTCGCGGCATGCGAGATCTCTCCAGCGCGCGCGAACGATTCGAACGCGGAGCGCAGCGTGAGAGGATCGGCGGGCAGCATCGCGACCGCTTCGTCGGCGCCGACGGCACGAATGAGCAGCGGAAAGCTCCGCGAGGAGAATCCGTCGTCGAGCAGCGCGCGACGGAAGCAGCGGATCGCTTCCGCTCGCGCGGCGTCGGTCAACTCCGGCCACGTTTCGAGATAAGCAGAGGCAGCGAAGTTCGCACCCTCATCATTTCCCGGAAAAGATTCGATGCCGATGCGAAGCGGCTGCTGCCACAAACGCGCATCGGGACTTCCCTCACCTCTTCGCTGCAGCGCATACGCGATCTCGCCAAGAGCCGTCCAGTGCCTCGGCCATCCGGGACGCGCCGCGAGAGCATCGAGTGTGATCGCGCGCGCAGCCTCCAGCTCCGGCGTGAGACGCTCCACCGTGCGCAGCCACTTGTCGCGCACTTCGGGCGTCGCGTTGGCGAGATGGACGGTTCCCAATGCATCGCTCAAGGCGATCTCCGCCACGATGTTCGCGCCGAGGTCGGCTGCAGGTACGAGAGGCAAGGTCGCCACCTGTTCGGGCCGGCGCGCCTCCACGTCGAAGTCCTGCATGAACTGTCGCGCCGGACCGCGCGCGTTGTCATCCGCGACAGATCGAGCGATCGACACCAGCGCGAGAATCGCCGACAGCGCTGCCAGCAATCGTTTCATGGGACCACGATCCCCGCGCGCGTCACCGCTTCCACGTTCGACTCGAACAGCTCGATCGCCTTCGCGCTACCCCAACGCTTCTCGACCCATCGGCGCGCCGCGGCCATTCTCGGCGGACGGCGTGACAGCGAGTGCGCATCCGACGCGATCGTGTGCACGAGGCCGCGCCGATGAAACTCCTCCGCTGCGGCAAGCGCCGCGCGGCCGAACTCGCCGAGCAGCGAGCCGGCCGTGATCTGCGTAACAGCTCCCTTCGCGCAGAGGGCTTCGAGGCGTTCCGGATTGTGCGCCAGCTCGCCGTTGCGCTCCGGATGCGCGATCACCACCTGGACGTTCATCACCGACAGCTCATGAAAGAGAAACTCGGCATTGATCGGCACTGCGTACGACGGAAATTCGATGAGCAGCGCGCTGCCGCGATTCAAACCGACGAGAGGTCCTTCGCTGCCGCGGTCCCACAAGTCCAGCACTTCGGCCGCGAAGAAGTACTCGCATCCGGGCACGATCGCCGGCTTTCCGCCGAGGAGCGCGTTGAGCCGGACGAGAAGGCGATCGCGCTCCGCACGATCTTCATTCAGCCACGGCTCGCGCAATACGTGCGGTGTCGCGACGATCGTCGTCGTTCCTTCATCCGCCGCCGCCTTGCAGAGAGCGACGGCGTCATCCCAGTTTCCCGGGCCGTCGTCGATGCCAGGCAGGCAGTGGAAGTGGATGTCGATCATCCGGTCTGCGTTGTCTTGCTCTCTTCGTTTCCGTAGCCGTAGCCGTAGCCGTAACCGCCGCGGTAATAGCGGTACGCCTTGCCATACCCGTAGCCGAATGCCTGCTCGTTGAACTTGTTGATGAGCACTCCGAGGATGGTGACGTTGCCGGCGCGGAGGCGATTGCAGATGCGGCGCACGCGGTCTCGCGGCGTGCTGCCGCCTTCCACGGTGAGCACGACACCGTCGGTCTGCGCGCCGATCAGCATCGCATCGGCGACGGAGTCGAGCGGCGGGCTGTCGAGGATCACGTAATCGAAGTTCATCTCCGCGAACTGCAGCAGCGTGCGCATCGACTCCGATGAAAGCAGTCCGGAGGGATTCGGTGAGGATGGGCCGGAGGTCACGACGGACACGCCGGGAATCTGCGTCGGTTGGATCACGCGCGTCGGCGAGACATTCTCGACGAGAATCGACACGAGTCCTGCGCGATTCGTCAGCCGCAGCGCGTCGTGCACGCGCGGCTTGTGAAGATCTCCGTCGATGAGCAGCACGCGCTTGTCGAGCTGCGCGAGCACGATCGCGAGATTGAGCGCTGTCGATGTCTTTCCCTCTTCCGGAAGGCACGAGGTGACGACAATCGATCGAACGCCGCCCGCCTGAGACAGCAGCAGCGCCGCGCGCGCCGCGCGATAGGCCTCGGCGACCGCAGAACGCTGGTGCGTGTGCGGCAGCAGTTCGATCTTCGCGTCGTCGGGCTCGGGGTTCTTCTGCTTCCTGCGCCCCTTCCCGCCGTAGCCGTACCAGTGCTGCGATGACATGACGCTTCCCACCGCGGGGATGACACCGAGCGCAGGAAGGCCGAGGTGGTTCTCGACATCTTCGACGGTGCGGAGGCTGCGATCGAGGAAATCGCGGAACACCGCGAGCGCGAGTCCGATGATCAGGCCGTAAAAGAGCCCGGCCCAGAGATTCTTCGGATAGGAAGGGCTGAACGCTGATCCGGGAACGAGTGCGCGATCGACGACGCGGATGTTGGAGACGCGCTGTCCGCGCAGGCGCGCGGTGACTTCCGTTTCCGCCTGGCGCTTCTGCAGCGTGTCGAGGAGATTTCGCTTCGTCTCGACTTCATTGCGCAGGTTGTTGAACTCGACGGCGTTGCTGTTGAGCTGCATCGCTTCCTGCTTCTGCTGCGAGAGCTCCGTCTGCAACGCCTGTTCGCGGCGCTGCGCCGTCAGGAAGTCGCGCCGTGCTTCTTCGCGGACGCGCGCCGCCGCGTCGTGCGTCGCCTTCGCGAGCACCTTCTGCATCTCCGCAATCTGCACGTTCAGTTGCTGCATCGCCGGCCACTCCGGCTTGTACACCTGGAGTTTCTCGTTGTAGGTCCGCTGCAGCTTCGACAGCTCTGTGCGCAGGCCGGTCACGGTCGCATCGGTCGTGTCCTGTGCGAGCACATCGTTCGGCGTGGCCTGGGCTTCGTAGTAGTGCGCTTCTTTCGTGACGCGATCGGACACCGCGGCCGCGTAGTCGCGATTGAGTGCTTCCAGCTTCTGCAGCGTGACGTTCGTCTTGGGATCGACGGAGATGATGTCCTTCTGCAGTCCGTAGTTGTGAAGCTCCTGCTCCTTCACATCGACATCGGATTTCAACTGTTCGATCTGGCTGGAGAGAAACTTCGATGCCTGGCCGACGACCTGATACTTCGATTCGAGGCTCCAGTCGATGTAGGACTCGGCCAGTGCATTCGCGATGTCGGCACTCAGCTTCGCGTTGCGGCCGACGTACGCGAGCTCCACGAGATTCGTCGACGGGATCGGCGTGGCGGTGACGTTTTCCTGAATGCGATTCGCGGCCTTTGCGAGATCGCCTGTCGTTGTCCCTGCCGCACCGCCGAAAAGCCGGAAGAAGCCGCTGCGCTGCGGCGACACCTCAGGATTGCCGAGAAGACTCAGCCGCGTGATCACGCGCTCCGCAACTTCGCGGCTGCGCATCAGGCGCGTCTGCGTCGCGAAGAACTGCGGGTCGTAGAACGTATAGGAGCCGGAGTCGGAACCGACGTCGAAGAAGCGGCCCGTGTCCCGTTCGACATTGAGCGTTACTGCAGCGCGGTACTGCGGTTCGGCGAAGAGCGAGATGAGCAGCGCGGTGATGACGCCGGCGATGATCGAGAAGATGATCAGCTTGCGGCCCTTGATGACGATTGCCCAGACATCGGCCGGGCCGATCACACGATCATCGTCTCGAAAAAACGACCCCGCCCCATTCTGAATTCGGTCCGCCATAGGCCCTCAGTCAGGGACGAGCAGGCGACGGTGGATTCTGATTGTGCCCGCGGTTCTGCTCGATCGCGAATCCGAGTGCACCAGCTCCCACGAAGCCCGCAGCGACTTCACCGCCGGTGGTTGCGTACCACGGCTTTCCCGCTCCGCCTTTTGCGAGATTGGCGAGCAGAAGACGGCACTCGTCATTCGGCTTGAGATCGCCTGAGGCAGTCGTGTAGTGCGTCAGGCCATCGCAACGGAACTTGCACGGTGTCGACTTCTGGGTCGATTGCGTCAGTCCGAGGACGATTCCTTTCGCCGCCTGCAGGTCATCGTTGGACAACGTTTGCGCAGGGCACTCTTTCTTCACCGTTGCCGCAACGGGAGGGCCGGCGACTTCGTTTCCACCAGCAGTCTTCGCCTTGATCTGATAGAGGACGACATCGGCGTCCTTCGCAGGAATCGGGATGATCGCGCTGTACCGCGTCGGATCCTTCGGATCGCGCCGCATCTCCACGAAATACTCGCCGCAGGTCTGTCCGACGGCGTGGAAGTAGACGCGGACCGACGCAGGATTCCCTTCGACTTTCGCCGTGATCTTCGTGTAGTTGTCGGGCGAGAGGCAGGCCAGAGGGGTCTGGCTGATGGTCGGAGCGGCAGAACCAGCCGTCACGGCCGCCACGAATACCAGTGACGACACCACGCCCAATGCCATAGGTAAGAGGGAACATTAGGCCACCTGCAGTACGATAGTCAAATCGACGCCAGTGAGATTCTGCCGAGGCGGCACACCTCGATCATCGACAGGGTGCGCGCCGAATCGCCTCTCGCGCGGATCGCGCTCCTCCTCCTGCTCGTCTACATCGTCATCGCCCCGCTGTCGTATGGCGCCATCACCCGCGGCGGAACGCTGGTTCTCGAGCTGTTTGCCTTCACGATTTTCGCGCTCGTCTTCGCCGGCACCCCGAACGTCGGGCGTCTCGCCGGAGTGAAGGTGACGATCGCCGCCATCGCGGCGATCCTCGCGCTCGGGATCCTCCATCTGATTCCGATGCCGAACGCGCTGCTCTCGGTTCTCTCTCCGGTCAGCGCCGCGATCTATCGCGATGCTTCCACGACGCTCGCGGCATTCGGCCACGCGGAGCCCGCAGCGCGCATCTCGATTGCGCCTACGGAAACGTGGGACACGCTCCTGCTCACTGCGGCGTATCTCGCGCTGTTCGTCTCGTCGATCATCCTTCTTCGCTCGCGATCCCTGCGCCGGCTCTTCGTCATCGTGTTCATCACGAGCTCGCTCGTGCACATCCTGGCAGCGGCGGCGATGCGCAGTCTCTTCAGCACACCGGAGGAGGCGTCGTCGGGCGTGCGTATCCATGGTGCGTTCATCAATGCCAATCACTTCGCCGGCTACCTGGAGATGACGCTCGCGGTGGCGTTCGGTGTGTTGTGGCGCGAGGTCCTCTACTACCGCGAAGGCGTTCGCAAGGCGGCGGGCCGGGGAAGACGGTTCGAGAAGATCTTCATTCGCATTTCGCTGCGCGTCGTGTTGTGGGGAACGGTCGCCGCCGGCGTTGGTCTGACTCAATCGCGCGCGGGTATTCTCGCCGCTGTACTGACGACGATCGTGCTCCTCTCGATCGCACCGTCGCATCCACGGGTCGCCGCGCGCCGCTGGAGCTTCGCGACCGCGGGCAGCGGGGTGGTGGCGGCAGCGATCGGATTTACGATTCTCACCGCGCGCCAGCAGCCGATCATCCGCTTTCTGGGCTCCGATCCGCGCGATCCGGCGAGCGATCTCCGTCTGACGCTGTGGACCCTCTCGCTGAAAGCGTGGCGCAACTTTCCGCTGTTCGGTTCCGGCCTCGGCACCTTTCGCGAGGCGTTTCGCCGCGTCCAGCCGCGCGATCTCAATTACTACGTCGAGTTCGCACACAGCGACGCGCTGCAACTCCTCGTGACGGGAGGTCTCGCCGCGCTTCTCCTCGGCGCGATCGCGTTCGTCGCGCTGATGGCCGCCCTCCTCCGGCGATGGCACGCGGAGCCACGCCGCGAAGAAAGCGCGCTTCTGCTCGCAGGATTCGGCGCGATTCTCTCCCTCACGCTGCATGGTCTCGTCGAGTTCAACCTCTCGATTCCCGCCATCCCCGCGACCCTCGCCTGTGTCGCCGGCCTTGGTTGGGCCGCTGCGCACGGGAACGAAGAGGAACAGCAACGGCAGGACATGCGTCTCGTGACGACTGACTGAATTCCATTCGTGGTAACTTCGGAAAAGACAACAAGGAGGCACGCATGTCCGCCCGATTCGGAGCCATCGCTCTTCCTCTTCTCCTGTCTTTCGCCGCGCTGGCCGCGGCCGCGCAACCGGTGACGATCCCGGCCGGCACTCACATTCATTTCAAGCTCGATCGCGGGATCAACACCGCGAATGCGAAGCCGGGACAGAACGTTCCGGGCCAATTGACCGCGCCCATCGTCGTGAACGGAAAGACGGTGGCGGCGAGCGGATCCGCGGTCAATGTCCACATCACGACGGCAGAGGCCTCAGGACGCATTGGCGGATCGGCGAAGCTCGTGTTTCACGTCTCGTCGATCACGCTGGCCAACGGCAGCAAAGTCAGCGTTCGTACCTCGAGCTACGCCCGTGAAGGAAGAGCGCACGCGAAACACAACGCGAAGTACATCGCCGGCGCCGCCGCGGTGGGCGCTCTCGCGGGACAAGCAATCGGCGGGAATCGGGACTCGACGGCGAAAGGTGCAGCCATCGGCGCCGGCGTCGGAATCGGCGCAGCGGCCGCGACTTGGAAGTTCGACTTCGAGGTTCCCGCAGGGGAGCGCTTCGAGTTGCGGTTGAAGACCTCGGTGACTGCGCCGCTTTGATCTCGCTCGTCCGGCCTGAAGTTTGCTTGCACTCATCCCAACTTTGTGTGAGCTCGGATGACCCACATCGTTCAATTCTACGAAGACGAAGGATCGCTCTATTCCTTTGTCGGACATTTCGTCGGCGAAGGACTGAGAGCAGGTGATCGCGTCCTCATCGTCGCGACGGAAGAGCACCGCACCGGATTACTAGGCAGTCTGAGGGATCAGGGCCTCGAGCTCGACCGGGCCGCCGATCAACTCCTGATGCTCGACGCACAGCAGATGCTGTCGACGATCATGCAGGACGGTGCGCCGGACGTTGATCGCTTCGACAAGAACATCGGCGCCGCCGTTCAGGCCGGCCTCCGCGGCGGAGACCGCCGGCTGCGCGTCTACGGCGAGATGGTCGCGCTGCTCTGCCAGGATCAAAATCGCGACGGGGCTCGCTCGCTCGAGCAACTCTGGAACGAGCTCGGAAGAAAGTACGAGTTCTCACTCCTCTGTTCGTATCCCTCGCGTCACTTCTTCGGCGAGGAAACGCGCGACGCGTTCGATGCGATCTGCCACGAACACGATGAGATCCACCCTTCGCTGCACGCCGACTGGAAACGGCGAAGAGAGCTCGAGACCGCCTACCGCGACGCAGTCGTGGAGCGCGAGCGCCGCGAGCGCGATCTCAAGGATCTGGAAGAAAACGCGCCGATCGGTATGCACTGGGTCGGGCCCGACGGCACCATCCTCTGGGCCAACGATGCGGAGCTCGAGCTGCTCGGCTATGCGCGCGAGCAGTACATCGGGCGCAACATCGCCGAGTTTCACGCGGATCAGGCGGTGCTGAGCGACATCCTCGGCCGGCTCGGGCGGAACGAGGAGATCCACGACTACGAGGCCAGCCTCATCGCGCGCGACGGTTCGATCCGTCATGTCGCCATCGATTCGAATGTGCTGTTCGAGGATGGGCGCTTCGTTCACACGCGCTGCTTCACGCGCGACATCACTCCGCGCAAGCGCCTCGAGGAAGCCAATGCATTCCTGCTCGACGCGTCGGCCGTTCTGAATCGGTCGCTCGACTATGCCACGCATCTGCGCGAGATCGTCGCGCTCTGCGTGCCGCGGATCGCGGACGCCTGTTCCATCGACATGCTCGATGCGGATGGTGGCGTGGAGCATGCCGCAGCGGAGCCGCAGAGCTTCCGCGCGGATACCGCAGTTCAGCAGGTCCTCTCGACGCAAGAGCCACTGCTCACGAAGACGATGATGTGTGTGCCGTTGCAGAACGGCGGCGGAACATGCGGAGTCCTCACGCTGTCGGTTGCGGATCGCTCGTACGACGCGACCGATTTCCATGTCGCCGAAGAGCTGGGCCGCCGCGCCGGCATCGCGCTGGAGAATGCGCGGCTGTATCAGCTCGCACAAAGCGCGAATCGTACGAAGGACGAATTTCTCGCGACGCTTTCACACGAGTTGCGCACACCTCTGACCGCGATCCTCGGCTGGTCGCGCATGATGCTCCTCGGCGGGTTCGACGCGGAGACGACCCGCACCGCACTCGAGACGATCGAGCGCAGCGCACGGACCCAGGCGGCGATCATCGACGACCTGCTCGATCTGTCGAAGATCGTCACAGGAAAGCTCGCACTGAACACGGAGCTCGTCGATCTCTCGACCGTGATCGACAACGCCATCCACACCGTCCGGCTGGCTGCCGACGCGCGCAACATCACACTCGATCGCATCGGCGTCTCGATCCGCACCGTCGTGTTCGGCGATCCGACACGGCTGCAGCAGATCGTCTGGAACCTGCTCTCCAACGCCATCAAGTTTTCAGAGCCCGGCGGTCATGTCACGCTGCGGCTCGATTGCGATCGCGGCCGCGCGCGGATCACGGTGAGCGATCGCGGCCGTGGAATCCCGAAATCATTTCTTCCGCATGTGTTCGAAGCGTTCCGCCAGGCCGACGCGGCGAGCACGCGAGCGCACGGAGGACTGGGACTGGGGCTCGCGATCGTGAAGTATCTCGTCGAGCTGCATGGCGGAACGGTCCATGCGTCGAGCGCCGGCGAAGGACAGGGTGCGACGTTCACCGTCACGATTCCGCTCGCCTCACGGCGCAGCGACGCGAAACCACTCTCGAAATCCGATGATGTCGTCGATCTCACCGGCATGTCCATCCTGCTCGTCGATGACGATGCCGACACGCGCGAGGTCGTCACCGCAATTCTTCGCCGCTGCGGTGCACGTGTCGATGCAGCTGCATCCGTGAACGGCGCGTTCCTGCTCCTGCAGTCGGCAGTGCCTGACGTGCTCGTGACCGACATCGCGATGCCGGGCGAGGATGGCTTCTCACTGCTGCAGCGAGTGCAGTCGAGCAGCGATCCGGCGCGCGATGTCCGCGTCGTGGCGCTGACTGCGATGGCGCATTCCCACGCCGAACAGCAGCTCCGCAGCGCCGGTTTTCACGCCTGGGTGCAGAAGCCGGTCGATCCTGTCCGTTTCGCGAGAGTCATCGCCGGACTGCGGCGCGCCGCCGCAATGTAGAATGCCGGGGAATTTCGGCACCTCGTCCGAACTTCTTGAAGCGTTCACGTAAGCCACGGAGAGATGGGTGAGTGGCTGAAACCAGCGGTTTGCTAAACCGCCGTAGGGCCCTAAAGCTCTACCGAGGGTTCGAATCCCTCTCTCTCCGCCATTACTCCTCGGCGCCCGCGATCTCCTGACGCCCGGCGATGAACGTCCCAACCAGCGACTCGTCGAATTGCGTCCCCGCTCCCTCGCGAAGCTGCGCGACCGCATCACCTTCCGACACGCCACGCACGTATTGCCAGGGCGATGTCATGGCGACCCAGGCATCGGCGATCGCGATGATCTTCGCCGCAATCGGAATCCGATCGCCCGGGATGCGTCCCGGATATCCCTTGCCATCCACCCGTTCGTGATGACGGAGCACTGCGAGCGCGACGTCGGGCCCGAGAATCGGCTCGACGAGCGCGGCACCGACGAGCGGATGCTCGGCAATCGCGCGCTTCTGATCTTCGGACAGCTCCTTCGCCGCGGTCAGCGCCTTGTAGTCGAGCAGGCGAAGCCCGACATCGTGCACGAGCGCCGCAATCCTGACGGTCTCGATGTCGTGAGGCCGGAGACCGAGAACGGCCGCAAAGCGATGAGAGGTCGCCGAGACGAGCTTGCTGTGATCGGCGAGTCCTTCGTAGCGATTGAAGTCAGGCTCGAGCAGGCATTCGGCCATCGCCAGACGCTCGGCCTGCAGTTCCATCCGGCCGATGATCGCCTCGACCGAGTCACCGAGGAATTCTGCGAAGCGCTCGATCTGAAGGCGCGCCGGCTCGTCGGGAACCCGCTCGAACGCGATCGTCAGAACCAGCCGCTCCACCGCGCGCGGCGCGAGCTGCGAACTGGCGATCGTGCGCAGTTGCTCGTGCGTGAGAGGCGCGCACGTGCGCGACGGCATGACCGTCGGGACGATCGAGATCTCGCTCAACGGCTGCCCGGTCCATTTCGCAATCTGCTGGCGGATCAATTTCAGCGTCTGCAGCGTCGGCTCGCCATGTGCGACGATCGCCTGTTTCTCGCCGCCGCTGAGACTCGTGAGCGCCGCCGCAGCCACACCCGGAATCGCAAGTGCCGCAGGCAGAAGAATCCGCACGCGCTCGAATTCTTCCTCGGTGAGAATGCGCCGGCGGCGGTCGATCGCAAGATCGCGCTGCGTCATGCGGTCGTGCGCGATGCGAATGACTTCGATCGCCTCGGAGGAAAGCAGCGTGGGCGATGTCTTCTCCTTCTTTTCCTTCGCTGCGGGAACACGCGTGACTTCGGCAGCTCCGGAGCTCGTGCCTTTGCGCCCCGCAGGCATGTCGACGAGCGGGACGCGGCCTACGCCGTACAGGTTCTTCGAGGCGAGCACGCGAACGATCTCGTGCATCACGCGCTCCGCCGCGGCGACGTCCGACGGTTCGAAATTTTTCTTTCCCGCTTTGTCGCGAAGGTCGATGAATCCAACCATGCGCCTGCCGCGGCCAAAGATCGGCACGGCGATCAGGCGGTCGTTGTTGTGGCGAAAGAGAACCTCCGCCACCAGCTCATCTTCGCCCATCGAATTCACGACGATCGGCGCATGCGTGGTCGAGAGGCGATGCACGAGAGGATCCTTCGCATCGATCACTTTGCGAGCGCCGGCATTGAACGCGTACGACGTGATGATCTCGTAGCGCTCGCTCGTGTGGGAAGCCGCGAGATACAGCGCGGCCTTCGTTGCGCCGGCAAGCTCGTACGCTGCATAGAGCGCGCTCTTGAGCTCGGGCTCGAGTGGTCGAACTTCGTCGAGTACCGCGAACTCCTGCTCACGGACAGACACGTCGTCTTGCAACATGATCGTTGCTCTCCGCTGTTCTGGACCCACTAACAAGGTAACGCTGACGTCAAAGAACCGCAACTCGAGTTCCAATATTGTTGGTTGCGCACTTGCGTCCATGCGCCCATATTGTTCGCGGGTCCCTCAAAAATGCGAACGGTAGATGCGGCCGGAGACGATCGTCGTCGCTTAGGAAGAATCACCCCACGCGCGCCGATTCACGGCCGTATCGGACATACGCCCGTACGAATCCTCGACATCTCGTTGCGCGGCTCGCGCGTCGCACACGATGAACCTCTGCCAGTCGGCACGACGTGTCTTCTGCAGTTTCACTGGCTTGAGTGTCCGATCGAAGCGTGGTGCGAGATCGTCCGCTCACGGCTGCACGCATTTGCACGCGCAGGTCACGCGGAGTTTCACACCGGACTGCGCATCGTTGAAGCGGTGAATGGTTCCGGACCCAAGCTGCGCGACATGATCTGCTGGCACGTCACACGCGCGCTCGATGCACAACTCGCGGATGCGCATGGCGAACCGCCGCCCGCCGATCTCGAGCCTCCCGCAATCGAGCGCGTCTTCATTCGCTGCGAGATGGTTCGCGGCATCTGGCGGCGCGTGACCACCTCCGATCCTCAGCAACCGCCGGTGGGCTTCACGGTCCGGGCGAGCGAGCCGCCGAAGAACATCGAACGGCTCATCCGCACCTACGAGGGGAGCGACAGCGAAACGCGCAAGCTCATCCAGCGCATCGCGGCAGTCAGCCTCGGCAACGATGCCGAGCTCCCCAACAGGTTCTACGAACCTTAGGCCTGCACCCGGCAAGTCGCTTGCCATCAACGAATTCCTAGCAGGCAGTGCGATTCCGGCACATTTCGTGCTGGCTCAAGCTACTGCCTGAATCGTTCAGGCTTCCAGGCAGTTCACGCAGTACTCGAGACAATCCGAAGGAGAAACCCATGGCGAATACCAGTAAACGCGGCTTTGCGTCGATGGATGCAGCCAAACAGCGTGAAATTGCGAGCAAAGGCGGGCGCGCCGCGCACGCGAAAGGCACTGCGCACGAGTTCACATCGGAAGAGGCACGCGTCGCAGGCCGCAAAGGCGGCGAGGCGGTGAGCCGCGACCGGCAGCACATGTCCAATATCGGACGCGAGGGCGGACACAGCCGCGGAGCACGAGCACGTGCAGCCGCCGCGACCGGTGTTTCCCGCCCGGGCGAGCAGACGTTCGAGCGCCAGGTGAATACCGAGCGCTCCGGCTTCGAGCGCTCATCGAGCGATGTCGATCGCCCGATCGCAAACACCACCGAGCGGTCACAGGATCGCGATCGCACATCGTTCGCTGCACAAGATCGCAACGCATCGAGCTCGAATCGAGACGACCACCGCGACGGCAATCCCTCAGGACGCAACGTGTAGTTAGGTGGTTAGAGTGTCGGGGGCGGGTTTCGCAACCCGCCCATCGACACCTTACTGCTTCGCCGGACGCCCGCTCAGCGAGCTCGGCGCATTCGCGTTCGCTCCCTCGTCGACTCCGATCGCGAGACGATCGACGAGCTCGCCGCCGAGCCATCCCGTCACCAGCGCGCCGCACACCGCAATCGCCGACAACGCGATGGCCGCCATCGACGGAGCACCTGGATCTCCATGGCGCAGGAACCAGCTCCCGATGAACAGGACGACGACACCGACGTTCCCGAGTCCATGCGCGGTTCCTACCCGTTTCGCGCGCGTCCCTCCGGGAATCGCGATCCAATCGATCAGGCCGAACACGGCCGCGATGAGCCCGCCGATGACGCCGGCGATGATCATCCAGTAAGAGACCATTCCGAGGTTGCTGTTCTTCGTGATCAGCCAGCCGATGTCGAAGAACAACGACGTCGCCAGCAGTCCCAGCGGAAAAACGATGAGCATCTGATGAATCGGATGCCCGAACAATTTCGCTCCTTCTTTGAACATGACTCCACCTCCAAACAGGAGATGAAAGAGCAAGAGAAATACCGGTTCAGCGCTTTTTTCTGAAGAGAAGAAATGCGCCGAGCAGAGCCGCAGCGGCCGCTGCAATCCCGCCGCGCCGTTTGTTCAGCTCGAATTCCGCGCTCGAGGCAATCGCACGATCATCGAACACTCCATGCGCCCCCGCATCGCCGGGCAGTGGATGCCAGAGGTTGTCCGGTCTGCCGGGCTCCTCCGGTTCGTCGATCATCTGCGCGTCGTATCCGTAGCGCGCGAGATAGTGGTCGCCGAGGCCCGGAAAGAAGTTGTTTCCGATGATCGCCTTCGATGCAGGCCAGCCGACGTTGACCTCGCGCCGCCCGCTGTAGGCCGCCCAGACGATCGCCTCGGCGGCGACTTCCGGCTGAAAGATCGGAGGAACAGGCTGTGCCTTGCGCGGCAGACGGCTGCGCACCCACCGAAACTGCGGAGTGTTCAGCGCAGGCATCTGCACCATCACGACACGCACATGACTGCCATCGTGGATCAGCTCACTGCGCAGCGAATCGTGAAAGCCCTGCACTGCGTGTTTCGCTGCGCAGTACGCCGACTGCAGCGGAATGCCGCGATACGCGAGCGCCGAGCCGACCTGCACGATCGCTCCGCGATCGCGCGGCTTCATCCGCCGCAAGGCTGCGAGCGTGCCCCAGACGTAGCCGAGATACGTCACCTCTGTCACGCGCCGGTACTCCTCCGGCTGCATCTCCATGATCGGCGAGAAGACGGAGAGCATCGCGTTGTTCACCCAAACGTCGATCGGCCCGAGCTCTTTCTCCACGGTCGCGGCAGCTTGTTCGACCGCGTCGTGATCGGAAACATCGAGCGGCAGCACCAGCGCTTCACCGCCGAGCGTCTCGACCTCTCGCCGCGCACCTTCGAGACCATCCCGGCCGCGGGCGATCAGAGCGATGCGCGCGCCGCGCCGCGCCCACGCTCGAGCGGTCGCACGTCCAACTCCCGCGGAGGCTCCGGTGATCACCACGACTTCGCGCTGGCTCGTCATCTGCTTCGCGAAGATAAGCAATGAATCTGCCGAGCATCCTCCTATGGGGCTTCGCGGCGACGATCGTGCTCACGACGCTCACGGTCGCGGCACAGTCGCTCGGCCTCACGCGCATCGACATCCCCTTCATCATCGGCACGATGTTCACGGCCGATCGCGATCGGGCGAAAGTCATCGGCGTGATCCTGCACATCATCAACGGCTGGCTGTTCGCAATCGTCTACGCGCTGATCTTCGGGCAGTTGCACGCGCCATCGATCTCGATCGGAGCCGCGATCGGGATCGTCCAGGGGATTTTCGTCGTCTCGGTCCTGCTTCCCATGCTTCCCGGCGTTCACCCTCGCATGGTCTCGGAAGCGCGCGGACCCGAACCGACGCGCCTCCTCGAGCCGCCCGGATTTCTCGCGGCGAACTATGGACGGCATACGCCGCTCGTGCTGATCGTGGCCCACGGCATCTACGGAGCGATCATCGGCTTCTTCTATGTGTTGCGCTGACTCCGCGCGCGCATCGTGGTCTCGATGCAGATCGCGGCGTTCAACAGGGCGATATGAGTGAGCGCCTGCGGCATGTTGCCCAGCAGCGCCCCACTCTCCGGATCAATCTCCTCGGACAGAAGGCCGGCGTCGTTCGCGCGGGCCAGAGTCTTTTCGAACACTTCGGACGCCTCGTCCCTGCGTCCGCCGAGTGCGAGCGCCTCGGCTAACCAGAAGCTGCACGGCAGGAACGCGCCCTCGCCGGAGGGCAGGCCGTCGTCCGTCGTCCGCGTGTCGTACCGGAAGATGAGGTCGTCCCTTCCCAGCTCGCGCCGGATCGCATCGATCGTCGACGTCATCCGCGGATCATTCGGATCGAGCATGCCGACGCGCGCAACGTACAGGAGACTCGCGTCGAGCTCGTCGCCATCGAGGACTCCGACGAAACTGCCGCGCGCTGCGTTGAATCCGCGCGACAGCACGACGTCGCGAATCTTCTCCTTTTCCTCGCGCCAGCGCGTGGGATCGTCGTTGATGTGCCCCTTCTTCGCGAGACGTTCCGCGCAATCGAGCGCGGCCCACGCCATCACCTTCGCATGCACATGATGTTCGCGGCCGGACCGTTTCTCCCAGATCCCCATGTCGGGTTCGCGCCAGCGCTCCACGACTTTGTTCGCGAGACGCCGCGCCAGTGTGCGCGCATCGCGATTGAGCACCTTGCCGCGATCCGCATACTCTTCGATGGCGCCGAGGACTTCGCCGTAGAGGTCGAGTTGAAACTGGTCGTGAGCGGCATTGCCGATGCGCACAGGGGCGGAGCGCGCATAACCTTCGAGGTGCGGCAGCTCCTTCTCGTGCACGCGCGATTCACCCATCACGTCATAGAGAACCTGAAGGTGCGGCTGCGTCAGCCGCGTCGAGTACATCAGCCAGTGGACAAACGCATCCCCCTCGACGCGAAAGCCGCAGTCGTACAACGCGCTGGCGGTGAACGATGCATCGCGCAGCCAGCAATAGCGATAGTCCCAGTTCCGCACGCCGCCGATCGCCTCGGGGAGTGACGTCGTCGGAGCGGCGACGACGGCACCCGACGGCGCATAGGTCAGCAGCTTGAGCATGAGCACGCTGCGCATCACCGCATCGCGATACGCACCGTCATACGCGAGCTGCGACGACCACTCGCGCCAGAACTGCGCCGTGCGCTCGATCCTGATCGTCGCATCGTCGCCGAGCAATGGGCGCACGGCCGGCGTGTGATCATCGAACGCGAGCGCAAAGTCGCGGCGCTCACCGCGATGCAGCGTGATCGTACAGAAAGCATCGCTGCGATCGATCTCGAGCGGTGCATCGCTGTGAAGGTGCAGCACCGCCGCACGATCGATGCAGTAGACCGCGCTGCCGCGTCTCGTCAGAGAAACGGCATCGCGACCGTAGTTGGGGCGCGGGGCATAGCGCACTTCGATCGGAACTTCTCCCTCGATGACCTCGATCCGTCGAAGCAGCTCGCGGAACGGGGTGAGCGTCGTTCGCTTGAGCGCTTCGCGGCTGACCGGCATCAAGTCGAGGAGGCGCGCGACGCCGCTCTCCGTCGTGAAGGTCGTTTCGAGAACGTTCGTGTCATCGACGTAGCGGCGCGTGGCGCGGAACGGAACGGCGGGTTGAATGCAGAATCGTCCACCCTTCCGTGCATCGAGAATCGCCGCAAAGATGGAGGGGCTGTCGAATCTCGGCCAGCAGAGCCAGTCGAGCGAGCCGTCACGCGCGATCAGCGCGCACGATCGCGTGTCTCCGACGACCGCGTAGTCTTCGATCGCTTTGTATGCTTCCGCCATCGTCTCAGCAGAGCGATGCCTGCACCCACGAGCGCGGCGCCGGCAATGACCACGCCTGCCGTCCACAGCATGCGCGTCGTGTCGGATCCGGCGTCGTGCTCGATGTAGCCGCGCTCCGGCAGATCACCTTCCGGACCTTGCGGTCCTTCACGCTCAGCCATCTGCAGGACTTGTGCGAGATGCAGCGCTTTGCGGTCCGTGCTCTGCTCGATCTGTTCGCGGCAACTGAATCCGTCGGCGATGATCAGCGTGTCGGGCGATGCTTCGCGCACCGCCGGCAGCAGCACGCGCTCGCCGATGCGCATCGAGATGTCGTAGTTGTCCTGATCGAATCCGAAGGCGCCCGCCATGCCGCAGCAGCCGGAGTCGAGAGGCTGGAAGTCGAGTCCCATCTTCTTCAGCAGTGCCTCTTCCGGCTCGAACTTCATGATCGCTTTGTGATGGCAGTGTCCCTGGATCACGGCCTTGCGATGGAGCTGCGGAAGCTCGACCTTCTCCGCCTGCAGAAACTCGCTCAATGTGAAGAAGCGCTTCGACAGCGCGGCGTGCTCGGGGAAGAGATTCGGGAGCTCATCGCGGAAGACGGAGATGCAGCTCGGCTCGAGACCGACGATCGGGTCCTCGCTCCCGCTGAGCGCCTCGATCGATTCCAGCAGCACTTTCTTCGCTTCCTTCAACATGCCCCAGTCGTACAGCGGGCGGCCGCAACAGACCTGCCGCTCCGGAATCGTCACGGCGTATCCCTTCCCGCGCAGAAACTCCACTGCCGCCAGCGCGGTCTCCGGCGCGAAATGGTTGTTGAAGGTGTCGGGCCAGAGGATGACGCGCTTGCCCGATGACGCCGGCATTTCGGTGAAGCGCTGCCGGAACGTCGCGCGTGCGAAGCGCGGCATCGTCCGCTGAGGCGCGATCCTGCCGAGAGTCTTCATGAACGGCAGCGAGAGAACGAAGTTCGCCAGACCCGGTGCGAGCGACGCCAGGCGCGCCCAGATGTGGATCAAGCCCATCGAGTACGCAGCCATCGGCCGCATCCGCCCCTCGTAGTAGTGCGAGAGGAACTCGGCCTTGTACGTCGCCATGTCGACATTGACCGGGCAGTCGCCTTTGCATCCCTTGCAGGAGAGGCAGAGATCGAGCGCCTCCTTCACCTCTTCGTTGCGCCACGATGCGCGCAGCTCTTCGCCCTGGAACATCTCGAAGAGCAGATGAGCGCGGCCGCGCGTCGAGTGTTCTTCCTCGCGCGTCGCCATGAAGCTCGGGCACATCGTGCCTCCGTCCATGCGGCGGCATGCGCCCACGCCGACGCAGCGCAGCATCGCCGTCGCGATGCTTCCTTCGTCTTCCGGAAACTTGAAGTGCGTCTTCGGCGACCACGGTTCGTACTTCGCCCCGAGCCGCAGATTCTCCGTCGGCTCGTAAGGCTCGACGACCTTGCCGGGATTCATTTTCCAGTCGGGATCCCACAAGGCCTTGAACTCGCGGAACGCGCCGACGAGCCGCTCGCCGAACATCTTCGGCAGCAGCACGGCTCGCGATTGTCCGTCGCCATGCTCGCCGGAGAGCGAGCCGTTGTACTTCACGCAGAGGTCCGCGGCCTCGTCGATGTACGAGCGATATTTCCTGATGCCCTCTTCGCTCATCAGATCGAAGTTGTTGCGTGTGTGGACGCACGCCTGGCCGAAGTGGCCGTAGAGATCGCCTACGTAGCCGTAGCGGTTCAGCAGCTCGCGCAACTCGCGAAGGTAGTTGCCGAGAAACTTCGGATCGACGGCGGAGTCCTCCCATCCTTCCCATGTGCGGGGCCGGCCCGGAACGAAGGCCGTCGCACCGAGCCCTGACTCGCGGATCTCCCAGATGAGATGCTCCTGCTTCTTGTCGTCGTAGCGTTTGTACGACGGGCCGTGCAGTGCGTCGATCATCTTCTGCGCGTTCGCATCCGACTCGGCTTTCGACTCGCCACCGAATTCGACGAGCAGCCAGCCCTTGCCTTCCGGCAGGAGCTTCAGGTTCTCGATGCGCAGGCCTTTCGCCTTCATGTCGTTCACGAGGCGATCGTCGATGCCCTCCAGCCCGATCGGCTGAAACTGGAGCAGGCGCGGAACATCGTCCGCGGCCGCGTAGATGTCCTCGTAACCGACGACGACCAGCGTGCGTGACGGCGGCGAATCGACCAGCCGGCATTTCGCGCGAAGGATGATGACGCACGTGCATTCACTACCGACGAGCGCCTTCGCGACGTTGAATCCGTCTTCCGGAAGCAGCGAATCGAGGTTGTAGCCCGAGACGCGGCGCGGGATCTTCGGATACTTCGCGCGGATGTCGTCGGCGTACCAGTCGCGGATGCGCTTCAGCCCGGCGTAGATCTCGCCGCGGCGGCCTCCGCCTCTAACAATCTGCTGCAGCTCCTCTTCCGACGTGGCGCCGACCCGCATCCGGACGCCGTCGTACGTCAGGATCTCCAGCTCCTCGATGTTGTCGACGGTCTTGCCCGCCATCAGCGCATGGACGCCGCAGGAGTTGTTGCCGATCATCCCGCCGATCGTGCAGCGTGTGTGCGTCGCCGGATCCGGGCCGAACGTCAGTTTGTGTTTCTCGGCAGCGTCGCGCAGATCATCGAGAATGATTCCCGGCTGTACCCACGCGTATTTCTCCTCGGCGTTGAGCTCGAGGATGTTGTGCATGTACTTCGAGAAGTCGAGCACGATCGCGACGTTGCAGCACTGTCCCGCCAGCGATGTGCCGCCGCCGCGCGCGAGAATCGGCGCGCCGAACTCGCGCGCCAGCGCGACTGTCGCAATCACATCGTCTTCATCGCGCGGCACGACGACGCCAATCGGCACCTGCCGGTAGTTCGAGGCGTCGGTGGCGTAGAGCGCGCGTGAGCCGTTGTCGAAACGGACCTCGCCGCGGACCGCTTTCCGCAGCCGCTCGGCCAGTTCCTCCGCGTCGAGCTCGATCGACTGGATGCGGTCGCGATAGACGAACGGCGCGTGCACCGGACGCTCCTCGTGCGGAAACTCGATCGACGGGAAACGCTTTCGCTCGTTCTTCTGCATCAGCGGTCCGAAAAAGTATCACTTGACATTCATTTCGACGATTGGCTAAATATCAAAGCGTGAGTCTGGTCTTCAAAGCACTGTCGGATCCCACCCGGCGCCGCGTCCTCGAGCTCCTGAAGTCGGGGCCGCAAAGCGCCGGCGAGCTTGCCGATCACTTCGACGTGTCGAAGCCGACCATGTCCGCGCATTTCGCCGTGCTCCGCGAGGCCGGTCTCATCACCTCGGAAAAACAGGGCAAGTCGGTCGTCTATGAACTGCAAATGTCGGTCCTCGAAGATGCGCTCCTCGGATTTGCCAGGGCGTTCGGGTGGACGCTGCAGGAAACCAGAGCACCGAAAACGCGGCGCGCGAAGGAGGCGCTGAGCCGATGAGTAACAGGAGACCACTCTTCATCTTCATCCTCTTCGCTGCCGCTGCCATCGCAATCGCAGCAGCCGGGAAGCTCGGTACGATCGGACCGGATTCGGTGAAACGAGGACTCGGTCTCGCGATCGGCGCGCTCGCGATCGGAATCGGCAACTATCTACCGAAGATGCGGCCGTTTCGCGCGGATCGCGCCGAGCGAATCGCCGGCGGGATCTTCCTGGCCGTCGGAGTCGCCTATGTCGCACTCTTTCTCTTCGAGCCTGTCGATCTGGCGAGACGTGTCGCTTCGATCATCGGCATAGGGTCGCTTCTGGTGGTGACCGTGGTTGCCGTCACCGTTGGCCGCGGCGCGCGATTCCGCGGCTCGCACACCTCGATCGCACTGACCATCGCCTTCCTCTATATTTTCGTCGTTGCCTGCATCGTCTATCTCTTTGGAAGGACGCCGTGGGTCGATTGGATGTTCGCCGTCTATTGGATCGCGTATTCGGTCCTCATCTCGCTCACGAAGTCGAGGAGAAGCGATGCCTGCGCACTTGACGGGCCTCGAGACGATCACACCGCATGAGCTCGCGCCCGGCAATTAGGGTCCCGCCAGTCGCTCCGCGTCTTTCGTTTTCAACTCCACTCCGAAACCGGGTCGCGTCAGATCGGGCCGTGCTTCGCCATTGCGCGCTTCCGTGAATCCGTCGAACAGCATCGACTCGATGCGCACGTGATCGAAGAAGTACTCGAGATGCCGCACGGGCAGCAGGGCGCAGCCGAGATGCGCGTGCAGCGACGGTGCGCAATGCGAGGAGAGCGGAATCGATCGCGACTCGCACAGCACCGAGGCTTTGATGAAGCCGGTGATGCCTGTGCAGCGCGTGGCGTCGGCCTGCAGCACATCCACCGCGCCGGCCGCGATCATCGTGTCGAAATACTGCAGTTCGTATCCATATTCGCCCGCGGCGATCTCGATCGGCGTCCGCTCCCGAATGAATCGCAGCCCTTCCAGATCATCCGATGACACCGGCTCTTCGAACCAGGTGACACCTTCCTCCGCGAACGCCTCGGCCTGCCAGAGCGCGAGCTTCCGCGTGTAGGCGCCGTTGGCGTCGACGAAGAGCTCCGCATCCGGCCCGATCGCCTCGCGCACTGCGCGTACCCGTTCGCGATCGGCGCGCCAGTCGCGGCCCACTTTCATCTTTACGCGGCCCCAACCCGCGAATGCACTCTGCAGTTCGTCCATCGTCATCGAGGTGAAGCCGCCGCTGTTGTAAACCGGCACGGCCGCGCGCACCGGGCCGAGAAGACTGACGAGAGGGACGTCGAGCAGTTTGCACTTGAGATCCCAGAGCGCCGCGTCGACCGCGGAGATCGCCATCGCGGCCACGCCGCGGCGCCCGAGGTTGCGGACCTTCGCGATCATCGCGCTCCAGGCCGATTCCGGCGACATCGGATCGATCGTCAGATCAGCGAAGTGTCGATGAATGAACGCGGCCGTCGCGTCGTCGGCATACGTGTAGCCGAATCCCGTTCGCCCGCTGCTCGTGATGTGCACGGCGACGAGCGTGGTCGCATCCCACTCCGCGGTTCCGTCCGATTCCCTGGCGACCGTTGGAATCGTGTACGCGTCGACACGGAACGAGTCGCTCACTTCGTGATCGCATCCAGCATCTGCTTCATCGACTGTTTGATCATCGCGCCGCGCGCCGGATCGCGCAGCAGCGACCAGAGAAACGATTTCGCCTGCTCCGCCGTGATGTGCGGCGGCAGCGGCGGCACTTCCGGATCGGTGATGAACTCGAGCAATGTGGGCCGGCTCTCGTTCAGCGCCTGATTCCAGGCGTCGGCAATGCGCTCCGGGTGATCGACGCGAATGCCGCGCAGCCCGAGCATCTCCGCATACTTCGCATATCCGAACTCGGGCAACTTCTGCGATGCGTCGAACTTCGGATCGCCGGCCATGACGCGCTGCTCCCACGTCACCATGTTGAGGTCGTCGTTGTGCAGCACGGCGATGATCAGCCGCGGATCGCTCCACTCACGCCAGTACTTCTTGATCGTGATCAGCTCGTTGATGCCGTTCATCTGCATCGCGCCGTCGCCGACGCACGCGATGGCGACGCGGTCGGGAAACGCGAACTTCGCCGCGATCACGTAGGGAACGCCCGGTCCCATCGTGGCGAGATTGCCCGACAGCGATCCGAGCATGCCGCGCCGGAACTTGAGGTCGCGCGCATACCAGCTCGCCACCGATCCCGAATCGGCGGAGAGAATGCAGCGGTCGGGCAGCTTCGGCGACAACTCCCAGAAAACGCGCTGAGGATTGATCGGCTTCGCTTCGTCCATCGCACGCGCTTCGAGCAGCTTCCACCACTCGCGGATCTCGTTCTCGAGCTTCTCGCGCCAGGAGCGATCCGTCTTGCGCTGCAGCAGCGGAATCAATGCGCGCAGCGTCTCCCGGCTGTCGCCGATGAGATTCACTTCCATCGGATAGCGGAGCGACAGCATGCGGCCGTCGATGTCGATCTGGACACCGCGCGCTTTGCCCTCTTTCGGCAGGAACTCCGAATAGGGAAAGTTCGAGCCGATCATCAGCAGCGCATCGCATTCGTTCATCATCACGTCGCTCGGCTTCGTGCCGAGCAGGCCGATCGAGCCTGTGACGAACGGCAGGTCGTCCGGCACCGCCGATTTTCCGAGGAGCGCTTTCGCGATGCAGGTGCCGAGGATGCCGGCGACTTCGATGATCTCGTCCGTGGCGCGCATCGCGCCGGCTCCGACGAGCACAGCGGGCTTCGCGCACGCGTTCAGCAAATCCGCTGCGCGGCGGAGATCCTCATCGCGCGGAATCACGCGCGGCGATGTCCACCCTGTGCCCGAATGGATCGTCGAATGCGCGCGCGGCGGCTGCGCCATCTCCTCTTCCTGCAGATCGTGCGGAAAGACGATGCAGGTGACCGTTCGCTCCGCCAGCGCGACACGCACGGCGCGATCGACGAGGTGCCGCACCTGCGCCGGCGCCATGGCCGTGCTCACGAACTCCGACGCCACATCCTTGAAGAGCGACTGGAGATCGACTTCCTGCTGATACGCGCCGCCGATCGCAAGACGCGACGACTGCCCGACGATCGCCACGACCGGCTGATGGTCGAGCTTCGCGTCGTACAGACCATTCAGCAGATGAATGGCGCCGGGCCCGGACGTCGCGAGACAGACGCCGACCTCGCCGGTGTATTTCGCGTGCGCGCACGCCATGAACGCCGCCATCTCCTCGTGGCGGACCTGAATGAACTGAAGTCCTTCGACTCGTTCGAAGGCTCCCATGATCCCGTTGATCCCGTCGCCGGGATAGCCGTAGATGCGGCGAACGCCCCACTCCTTCAGGCGCTCCAGAAGAAACTCACTCGTGCTCTGCCCCATGAATCCTCACTCCGGGAAGGCGATGGTCGATAGAAGCGCGTTCTCGGACTGCCGTGAGTCGAGACGCGTGTGTTGAACGACGACAGGAACGTCCGACGTGATGACGGACGCGTAGTCGGTACCGCGCGGGATCGGTTCCGGATCGCGCAGATCGTTGAAGCGAATGTGTCTCGTTCTCCGCGCGGGCACTGTGATGCGATATGGCCCCGCCGGCTCGCGATCGCTGAAGTAGACGACGATGTCGACGTGCGCATCGAGATCGCCTGCGTTGAGGATGCAGGCGGTCTCGTGACTGGTCATCTCCGGCGCCGGGTCGTTGCTCGACTCCGGGATGTACCCCTCGGCGATCGCCCAATGGGTACGGCCGATGGTTCGATTCGCCGCTGCTTCCGCTGAAGGCATTCGCTCCTCCAGCGATGGGGAAAGTGCAACAGGCATTCCGGGAAGGGAATTGAGCGGGACTCGCCCGCTCCGTCCCATAATCCGCTCATGCAATCCAACTTTCTCGCGCGCTTCGGCATGCGCAGCGCAGATTTCTGCGAGCGTTGGTTTCCTGATGCGTTCGTCTTCGCGCTCGCGGCGATTCTCTTCGTCTTCATCGGCGGACTCTCGAGCGGAGTCGCGCCGGCGACGCTTGCGATCGAGTTCGGCAATGGCTTCTGGTCGCTCGTCAACTTCACGATGCAGATGGCGCTCGTCATCGTCGGGGGGTTCGTCGTCGCGTCCTCTCCTCCGGTGGCGCGCCTCACGCGAATGCTGGCGTCGATTCCGAAGACACCGCGCGGCGCGGTCGCGTTCGTCGCCGCATTCGCGATGCTCTCCTCTCTCATTTCGTGGGGACTCTCGCTGATCTTCACCGGACTGCTCGTGCGGGAAGTCGTTCGCCGCATCGAGCGCGTCGACTATCGCGCCATCGGCGCCGCCGCCTACCTCGGCCTCGGCAGCGTCTGGGCACTCGGCCTCTCTTCTTCCGCCGCATTGCTGCAGGCGACGAAGACCTCGATCCCTCCGGCCCTCCTGCCGGTCACCGGTGTGATCCCGCTGACGCAGACACTCTTCACGTGGCAGAACATCGCGATGGCGCTCGTGCTGGTGACGATCTCCGTCGCGATCGCATGGTTCTCGGCCCCCGATGGCGCGGACGCGCGCACCGCGTCGGAGATGGGCGTCGTCTTCGAGCCGATGGAGCTCGCGACGGTCGAGCAGGCGCAGACACCCGGCGAGCGCTTCGAACGGAGTCCTGTTCTCAGCGTTCTCGTCGCGGCGCTGATGATCTGGTATCTCGTCTCGACATTCCGCGCGAAGGGAGGTCTCGCCGCACTCGACCTCAACAACTTCAACTTCGCGTTCATCGCCGCCGGCCTGCTGCTGCACTGGCGGCCGCGCTCGTTTCTCCGCGCGGTTGCGAAGTCCGTCCCGGCCACCGCGGGCGTGCTGATCCAGTTCCCGTTCTACGGCGGAATCTTCGGCATGATCTCGAAGACGCCGATTGCCGAGCGCCTCGCCGCTCTCTTCGTCGCGATCACGACGAAGTCCACCTTCCCGCTCGTCGTCGCGGCTTACTCCGCCATCCTCGGCATGTTCGTTCCCTCAGGAGGCGGCAAGTGGGTCGTCGAGGCGCCCTACGTCATGGCTGCAGCGAAAAGTTGGGGTGAGCATCTCGGCTGGACCGTGCAGATCTACAACGCGGCCGAGGCGCTGCCGAATCTGATCAACCCGTTCTGGATGCTGCCGCTCATGGGCATTCTCAACGTGCGGGCGCGCGACCTCGCCGGTTACTCCGTACTCCAACTGATGTTCCACGCACCCGTCGTCTTCCTGCTCTGCTGGCTATTCGCTCAGACGTTTTAGACGCTCGTTGATCTGGGCCCGCATCGCGGGATCCTTCTCCTTCGCGGCGATCGCCTTCAACTCCGCCGTCGCGCCTGTGACGCAGAGCGCGTCGACGACGGCACGCCGGACCGACGCATCGACGCCGGCGTCGTAGAACGATGCGATGGTCGCGGAGCTCGCGCCGGAAAATCCGACGTTGCGGATTGCGGTGGCGCGAAGCTCGGGATTCTTCTCGCTCTTTGCGATCTCCATCAATTTGTCGATGTTTCCGCCGATGAAGAGACCTTCGATGATCCTCTTGCGGATCTCCGTCGCGGTCTCTTTCGCGTAGAGGCTCGCCAGCTCCGCACGCGCACCGAGTGCGGCGAGGTTGATGACGGCATCGCCACGAAGCTCGACGTCCGGTTCCGTACGCGCGAGGAGGAGCAACTGCTCGCGATCGCCCGCGGTCATGAACGCTTTCATCACAGCGTGGCGGACGACGACATCTTTCGTCGACGAGTAGACGTCGGCCAGGGCCTTCTTCGATTCATCGCCGCCGACGAAGGAGAGATAGCGCACCGCACGGCGCTGCAGCTCTGGGCTCTTCGCATCCCTGGCAGCCTTGGCGACGATGGAGATGGCGCGCGGGTCGCCCGACTGGCTGAAGACGAAGAGCACTTTGTCCTTCACCTTCGTCCCGTCATTGCTGCGGAGAATCTGATCGCCGATTCTCACGGCCTGCTCGGGATCGACTTCCATGAGGCCGCTGAGCGCGATGATCTGCGTGGAGGCATCATTCGATGCCGTGTAGGTGTAGGTGTACGAGTGGCCGGCCGCCTGCCGGATCTCGACTTCGAGCGCCGCGGCGTCTTCCTTCCATTTGCTCTTCGGATACTTCTGTTTCAGCTCTTCGATGGCTGCGAGCGCGTCGCTGCGCAGGCCGCGGCGGTTGCAGGAGTAGGCGAGCCAGTAGAGCGCCGCGTCGGCGTGCTCGAGTCCGGCGTCGGCCACGCGGCGGTAAAGCGCTGCTGCCGTCTGCCAGTCGTGTTCATCGACGGCATCGTTCGCGCGCGAGTACAACGACTCTTCGCGCGCAGCTTTTCGTTCATGCGCGCGCTCGGACGCGATGTCGATCTCAGGATCGGTCCACGACAACACGTTGCCGAACAGCGGCAGGGCGATGAGAAGCACGGCGGCACTGCGAAACGGGATCATGATGGGGTTCCTCATAGAGAATGCATTCGATTCGCGGCGAGCAGATTGTGATTGGGCCGCTCTGTTCGGGAGTTCAGCACACGGAGCTTGAACAGGAGATTGCGCGACTCGATCCGCTTCTGCAGCTCGGCGAGCTCGCCGGACGAAAGCTTGCCGGCATGCGAAAGCTCGATGAGCACCGGCTCGATGTCGGAGAGCACGCTTGCGATGCGCGCATCGCCGCGCCGCATCGCGGTCTGCCGGTAGATGCGGTTCGAGGTCACGAGATCTTCCGCGCGTGACTGTTCGCTGCTGACGTCCAGATCCCGCGCCGGGTCCGCATTCGCGATCTCCGTGAGCACGCGCTCCGCGTCGTCGAGATGATCGCCGACGGCATTCGCGAGAACGTTCGATCCCTGATCGGGTGCGGTTGCGGTTGCGGCCGCGAGGGGCTGCCGGGTGCCGGCCGGCGCACGCCGGTTTCTCAGCAGCTCGCCGCCGGCGAGCACCATCGCCAGCGCCGCCGCGATCGCGAGCAGCCACCGCCGCGTTTTCCGCTCGCGCCGCTCCAGGCGCCAGCGCAGGCGATTCCACATCTGCTCCGGATACTCCGCGCCGCGCACGGGCACTTCCGCCGCGTCGACGAGTGCCAGCACTTGCCGCAACGTCGTCAGCCGCGCGGCGCATTCGGCGCAGGCGTGCAGATGCTCCGCCGCGTCAGCATCGCCATAGTGATGAGCTACGAGCTCTTCGTCGTTCAGGTGTTGCATTGAGTGGGCCTCACCAGTGGTTCCAGGGAATCGCGCAGCTTTCGGACTGCGCGGAAAATCGTGTGCTTGGCTGCATTGACCTGGATGCCGAGCGTTTTTCCGATCTCCTCGACCGGCATTCCTTCGAAATGGCGAAGGACGAACGCCGTCCGCTCGTTGTCGCTCAGAAGCTTCATGGCGGCGGTGACCTGTTGCTGCAACTCGGCGCTCAGGACGACGCGATCGGGCTCCGGTGCGTCCGACGTCGCGTCGATCGAATCGAGACCGTTCGTGTACTGCCGTTCGTGACGCTGCCGCGAGCGGAGCAGATCCAGCGAGCAGTTCACCGCGATGCGGTGCAGCCACGTGGAGAAGTTCGCCCGCTCCTCGAATCCATCGATCTGCCGATAGGCGCGGAGAAATGTCTCCTGCACCACATCGTCTGCATCGTGCTCATTTCCCGTCATGCGCCATGCGACACGGAAGATGGCCCGGCTGTGACGCTCGACGAGCAGCCGGAAAGCATCGGCGTCGCCGTCCCGCGCGCGGCTGACGGCTGCGACGTCGGTCATCTCCATGTCGTTACCTTAGACTCTTGCGAGCATCTGCGGTTAGCCAGGAGCCCGGGCGTCTCGCGGGGCACCCCTCCCTGTCGTACACTGGTACCGCACCGAAACCTAACCTTCGCTGCTTCGTAACGTCATTAGACGGGACAACTATGAGACGTGGTGCGATCGGAATGCTCTTCGCGATCGCGTCCGTGAGCGCGCATGCGGCGCCTCCGGTCGCGACATCGACGACGAGCGCCTCCGTCACCACCGGCGCGCCGGCTCCTGCGCCCCCCGCGAGCCGTTCGCTCATCGTCACGTCTCAGGATTTCTCCAGCCTGCTCGCCGACGATTGCGATCACTTTCACACGCGCAACACGACCTCGTTTCCCGCGGCGTCGCGCTCGCAGGAGCAGCAGGACATTGCGCTGCAGGGCATCGACGTGCTGAAGATTCACAGCAGCGAACAGGGTGGAATCCTCGTGCGGGGCTGGGACAAGCCGACGGCGCGCCTCACGGTGTGCAAGGAAGCGGTCGGATTCACGCAGCAGCAGACGCAGCGCACCCTCGGCGCGATCAACATCTCCTCGCGCAACGGTGAGGTCAGCGCGAGCGGCCCATCGATCGACGAGAGCCAGGCCTGGTGGGTACACATGATTCTGCGCGTGCCGCGCGGCGCGGGGCTCGAGGTCACGTCGGCGAACGGCGGGATCGCGATCCGCAACATGAACGGCCACATCACGGCGCGTGCGAAGAATGGCGGCATCTCGATCGAGAAGACTTCGGGCCAGATCGACGCGTCGACCATCAACGGTCCGATCTCGCTCAAGCTGGGACAGGATCAGAGCTCCTCGGTCGAAGCGCGCATCGCGGATGCAGGCGAGATCTTCTGCCGCATCTGCCGCGCCGAAAACTACAGCGCGAATCACAAGCTCGTCCGCATCGGCAGCGCGACACCTTCGATCAGGCTGACCACGACCAGCGCGCCGATCGTCATCGATCAAGTACGATGATCGCCGACGCATGCACCGGCTGATCGAGCTCATTCTTCACTACGGCATTCCTCTCGTCTTCGCGAATGTCTTTCTCGAGCAGATCGGCGCGCCGATTCCCGCGGTGCCTACGCTCGTCGTCGCCGGTGCGCTCGCGCGCGACGGACGCTTGTCGTCGACGCACGTCCTCACCGCCGCGCTCATCGCCTCGCTGACGGCCGACTGGATCTGGTTCCTCCTCGGCCGCCGCTACGGATACCGCATCCTTCGCACGCTCTGCAAAATCTCGCTGTCGCCCGACACCTGCGTGCGCGAGACCGAGGCGAATTTCGAGAAGTGGGGGATGAAGTCGCTGCTGTTTGCGAAGTTCGTCCCCGGATTCTCGACCGTCGCGCCGCCGCTCGCCGGAGCGACGAAGGCGAGCACGCTCGAGTTTCTCGTCTACGACTCGATCGGCGCGTTTCTGTGGGCCGGCTCCGCCGTTGCCGCCGGCCGCGCGTTCCATCATCAGATCGGAAGGCTTCTGCAGCGGTTCGAGGATCTCGGCTGGTGGTCGGTTACGATCGTCGTATCAATCGCCGCGCTGATCGTGCTCGTCAAGTGGTATCAGCGCCTCCACTTCTACAGACAACTGCGCGTCGCGCGCATCAGCGTGGCCGAGGTGAAGGACATGTTCGACCGCGGAGAGTCGCCGGTCGTGATGGATGTCCGCACGCGCGCAGCGCGCAAGCATGATCTCCGGAGAATTCCCACCGCGATCGTCGCCGCGACACCGGAAGAAGTGGCGCAGCAACTCGCGGCGATTCCTGTCGGCTCGCCGATCATCCTCTACTGCACGTGACCCAACGAGGCCTCAGCCGCCCGTGTGGCGCGCATGCTGATGGATCGGGGATACATGAAGGTGCGGCCGCTCGCCGGCGGATTCGACGCCTGGGTCGACGCCGGATATCCACTCGAGGAGTTGAGCGAATGACCGAATCGACGTACATCCATGGCACCGCGCCCGAAGAACAGCACCGGCTGTCGCTGCTGAACGATGTGCTGCTCAATCCCGCTTCGCTGCGCGAGCTCGCCTTGCGCGGCGGCGAGCGCATCGTCGATTTCGGTTCCGGCCTCGGGCAGTTCTCGCGTGCCATGGCCAGAGCCGTTCCTCGCGGACACGTCGTCGGCATCGAGCGCAGCGAGGAACAGCTCGCGCTCGCACGCAGACTCGCGGCCGATGACGATGAAGCCGATCTCGTCGAGTTTCGCCAGGGCGACGTGCTCAACGCTGAACTCGAATGGGGGACGTACGACGTCGCCCACGCCCGCTTCGTGCTCGAGCACGTCCCGGATCCGCTGCGCGTCGTGAAGAGCATGGTCCGCGCGGTTCGCCCCGGCGGCCGCATCGTGCTTGCCGATGATGATCACGATGTGCTGCGCCTCTGGCCCGAGCCGCCCGGCATCGCGGAACTGTGGCGCGCCTACATGCGCACGTATGACCGGATCGGCAACGATCCCTTCACCGGCCGCAGGCTCGTCCAACTGCTGCACGACGCCGGCGCTCAACCTGTGCGCTGCACCGTGATCTTCTTCGGCGGCTGCGCAGGCATGGACATCTTTCCAACGCTCGCCGCGAACATGATCGGCGTCGTCCGCAGCGCGCGCGAAACGATTCTCTCGATGGGACTCTACGAAGAGAAGGCGTTCGATGCGGTTCTGCGCGAGTACGACGGATGGGCGAAGAGGCCCGACGCGGCAATCTGGTTCACGATGCCGTGGGCCGAAGGGCGCAGAACGAGCTCCTAGCTTGTCCTGGGCGACTGCGCATAAAAGCTGCAGTCTGACTCATCCGTGACTGAAGAACTCTCGGAAGCCACCATTCGCTTCTATCGCCACGCCTTGAAGATCCTCGCGGATGCGGATGTCCCTGCGCTTGTCGGCGGCGCGTATGCGTTCGCGCGCTACACCGGAATCGAGCGGCACACGAAGGACTTCGACGTCTTCATTCGCAGCGGCGATTTCGAGAAGGCCGCGGACGCCTTTCGCGCAAGCGGCTACGACGCGGAGCTGACGTTTTCCCACTGGCTGGGAAAAGCATTTCACGGCGACGATTTCGTCGATCTCATCTTCAGCGCCGGCAACGGCGTCGCGCGAGTCGACGACCTCTGGTTCCAATACGCGGTCGAAGAGACCGTCTTCGGCGTACCGGTGAAACTGATTCCTCCGGAAGAGATGATCTGGTCGAAGGGACTGATCATGGAGCGCGAGCGCTTCGACGGCGCCGATGTGCTGCACGTGATGCGCGCGCTCGGTCCGCAGCTCGACTGGCGGCGCCTCATCGATCGCTTCGGCCGTCACTGGCGCGCGCTCTTCGCGCACGTCGTTCTGTTCGGCTACGTCTATCCATCCGAACGGTCGCGCATACCGGCAGCGGTGCTCGATGAGCTCGGCGCGCGCCTGCGCGCGGAGACGGCGAAGGGCGACGCGGAAGAGCGCGTCTGTTTCGGCACGATCATTTCACGTCAGCAATATCTGATGGACGTCGATGAATGGGGTTATCTCGACGGCCGGCTGAGCCCGATCGGCAACATGTCGGAAGAGGAGATCGCTCACTGGACCGCGGGGATCGCCCAGGACGGAAGCCCGAAATGACCAACGAACGAACGACTCTGCGCATCGCCGCCGTTGCGGACATTCATGTGAAGAAGACCTCGCAGGGGGCGTTTCAGAATCTCTTCGCGAGCGCGACGGAAGCGGCGGATGTGATGCTGCTGTGCGGCGACCTCACCGACTACGGCTCGGTCGAGGAAGCGAAGGTGCTCGCGAAGGAGATCACGACCTCGCTGCGGATCCCGGCAATCGGCGTGCTCGGGAATCACGACTACGAATCGGACAGCGAAGCGGAGATCGTCCGCATCCTCACGGATGCAGGAGTGACGATGCTCGACGGCGACTCCTACGAGCTGCACGGCGTCGGTTTCGCGGGAGTGAAGGGATTCGGCGGAGGCTTCGGCCGCCGCGCGCTCGGCGCGTGGGGCGAGAAGATGATCAAGAGCTTCGTGCACGAGGCGATCGAAGAATCGCTCAAGCTCGAAGCCGCGCTGGCAAGGCTGCGGACGCCGCAAAAGATCGGCGTGCTGCACTACTCGCCGATTCAGGCCACCGTCGAAGGCGAGCCGCTGGAGATCGTCGCGTTCCTCGGATCCTCGCGTCTCGAAGAGCCGCTGGACCGCTATCGCGTCACCGCGGTGTTTCACGGACATGCGCATCGCGGCTCGCCGGAAGGCCGGACGAAGGCGAATGCGCCCGTGTACAACGTGGCGATGCCGGTGCTGGCATCCCTGTTCCCCGATCGTCCGCCGTTCCGCGTGATTGAAGTCCCGATCGGCGAGCCGGCATTCGCGGGATAGAATTCCGGCGTGAGACACGCGGCATTTCCGCGCGGCATCACGCGCGAAGACCTCGTCCGCTGGTATCGAGCAGGCCGCAAGCTTTCGAAGGCGATCTTTTCGATTCCGGTCGAAAGCGCGTATTACGAACGGCCGATCGATCTGCGCAATCCGATCGTTTTTTACGAAGGCCATCTCCCCGCGTTTGCGGTGAATACCCTCATCAAGCTCGCGATGCAGCAGGGGGGAATCGACGAGCACTACGAAGTGCTCTTCGCGCGCGGCATCGATCCCGACAGCGCCGACGCCGTGAAGAATCCCACCGATGTCTGGCCGAAACGGAACGACGTCCTCCGCTACGGGATGCAGGCCGATGCGATGATCGAAGACACCCTCGGCTATGCGGAAATCGAAAACGATTCCGTTCCGCAACTGCGCGGTGCCGAAGCTGCGATCGCGATCCTCGAGCACGAACAGATGCATCAGGAAACGCTGCTGTACATGTTTCACAATCTTCCGTACTCGAAGAAGGTGAAGCAGCCGGCGCTCGCCGCCGCGCAGCCGGCACCCGTCACGGCGCGCGAGAGCGGCATGGTTCTAATTCCTGCCGGGATCGCGACCCTCGGCGGCGAAGACGGCGTGTTCGGCTGGGACAACGAGTTTCCATCTCTCCGCGTCGAGGTTCCCGAGTTTCACGTCGATCGCCACAACGTAACCAATGGCGAGTTCCTGCAGTTCGTCGACGCGGGAGGCTATCGCGAGCGTTCGTTGTGGAGCGACGCAGGGTGGAACTGGATCACCGGCAACGACATCTCGCATCCGAACTTCTGGCTTCGCAATGAGCGCGGCTGGTTCTGGCGCGGCATGTTTGCGCTGGCGCCGCTGCCTGAAGATTGTCCGGTGTACGTCACGCTCGCCGAGGCGCAGGCTTATGCTCGCTGGCGCAATGCGCGCGTGATGACGGAGGCCGAGTATCACCGCGCGGCGTTCGGGACTCCGTCGGGCGACGAGCGGCAGTTCCCGTGGGGAGACGAGCCCGCAGATCCGTCGCGCGGCAATTTCGGATTCGCGAACTGGGATCCTGTTCCGGTCGGTTCGTATCCTGCAGGCGCCAGTGCGTTTGGTGTTCACGACCTCGCCGGGAACGGCTGGGAATGGACCTCGACGCCGTTCGCCGGCTTTCCGGGATTCCAACCGATGGCCTCGTATCCGGTCTACTCGACCGATTTCTTCGATGGCGAGCACTACGTTCTGAAAGGGGCGTCACCTGCGACGTCGCCGGAGTTGATTCGCCGCAGTTTTCGCAACTGGTTCCGCGGCACCTATCCCTATCTCTACGCCACGTTTCGCTGCGCGCAGTGAGACATGTGCCGGCGCTCACTTCGCCGGTGCGCGTCATGCATTACGAACGCGCATGGAAATGAAGACCTACAAAGCGAAACAGTTCAATCTCAGCGGGCTCACCGGCATCTCCGACAAGACGCTGGAGATGCACTTCAAGCTCTATGAAGGCTATGTCACGAACACGAACACGCTGACGGAGCGGATTGCGGCGATCCTCTCCGACGGAAAAGTCGATCAGGAAGAGATGCCTGCGTATTCGGAGCTGACGCGCCGTCTGGGCTTCGAGTACAACGGGATGGTTCTGCACGAGTACTACTTCGGCAACCTGCGCAATGGTGGCGGAGGAGATCCGGATCGCCGGTCGGAGTTCATGCAGGCGGTTTCGCGGAGCTTCCCTTCCTACGAGATCTGGAAGGCGGATTTCGTCAGTGTGGGAAAGATGCGCGGCGTCGGCTGGGCGATCTGCTACCTCGATCCCGCCAACGGCCTCGTCTCGAATCACTGGATCACGCTGCATGAGACCGGCAACGTCGCCGGCTTCATCCCGCTGCTGGTGATGGATGTGTGGGAACACGCGTTCCTCCTCGACTACAAGCCATCGGATCGCCCGAAATACATCGAGGCATTCATGGCCAACGTCGATTGGAACGTGATCGAGAGCCGGCTGAGCGCGGTTCAGGTGAGTGCAACGGCGCGTTAGCCACGGATAGGCAACCGGTGCTCCGCACAGAGCGCCACACGCAACACCATTCGATCGCCGCCCACCTGCTGGAGGCGGCTACGACGATGGTGTACTGCTATGTGTAGAGCGCGCGTGGAGAATTGATGGGCTCAGGAAGTCAGCCTATCGCAGCCGAAATAGGCTGCCCAAAAACAGCCTATCGCACACCAGTCCCGAACTAGGCCGACAACGATGCGGGCTGCGCGAAGGAGTAAAATCAACCCCAAGAGCTGGTTGGCCGGGAAGGACCATGATTCCGCGTTTCCGGTTTGGAGTGGTACGTGTAATCAGCTTAGGACCCAGTTAGACGCCTAATGTTAAGAATCTGGCTCGCATTCATGTTCGTGGCTTTCGCGGTCACGGTCGTCGCCGGCTCCATGGTCCAGATTCGCGAGCATGGATCGGCGAAGGCCTTTCGTGAGCGCCGTCTGCTCGACGTCTATTGGCACGAGCGAACCGCGCTCGAACGCGCACTGCTCTGGCCGGGCTTCATTGCGTTCTTGGTAACCGTCATCGCCATCGCAATCGCAACTCTCGTTCGGCGATTCGTCTGAATCACCGCGGTCGGGAAGCAGTGGTCGACCGCTTGTTGCCAGCGAATCGTGTGGGGCGCGACCGACTCATCGGCAAAACACGCCAGGAGATCAACCGGCAAGTGGCCGGCGTCTAACTCTCGGCTGCAGCGGACTTCGACCCGCTCGCCGGCCATGCTATCCTGCACGTTCTTCGCGGCGGGTCGAAGCCGCTGAGCCGAAAAACGTTGGGCGGCTAAAGAAACCCTGCGATAACGGCACGAAGGTACAACTGGTCATGACGGTATCGCTTCACGCTGGCCCAGAATCGTTTGAAGTTGGCGCGGGTTCGTTCTTCAACTCGTTCTTTTCCACCGTTTCCGCTCGCTTGGAGAATGACCGGTGGGGATCTCGTTTCCCTGCCATCATGAAGGGGCTGTTTCCCGGCCGGCTCCCCGCTGATGCAATTCCCGTTGCGCTCGCGGAGCTTCGATCCATACGCCAGGAGTTCGCGCGCCTTCAACCGGATGCGCTGGTTTGGGATTACGAAGACCGAACGAAAGGGCCACCTTGGGGTAAGCAGCGCGCCGGCTACATCACCACTCTTGCAGAGAATTTCGTCACTTCCGACGGCAAAGATCTCTTTGAAGTGATCAAGGCAGCACTGGAAACGGCCGCTTCGCGAAACTGCGACGTTGAGATCAAGTAACCAGTGTTCGCCGCCCAACTCGCGCTTGCAGCGGACGTGGCCCGCTGCGTTGCCGCGTCGCAAGTGCGTTACCATTTCGCGTCGCGGGCCACGCCGCTGAAGCGCAGCTCCGTTAGGCGCCTGAATGTACGTCGCAGTAATAGGGTTGTTTCTTCTCGAGATCACGTGCCTCATCGTGGCTTGGGCCTCCATCTCATCAGCCACTGACCTAGGTTTGGCGCGACGGCTCGTGACCAGATTCTCGCTGGTTCTCATCAGTGGGGCCGCGGCGGCGCAGGCATATCACTACGGGTGGGCGGTGTTCGGTTGGCCGTACGGGTCGCGTCGGTTCTTCGACATCTTTGTGCAGGTACTGATCGTCATCTCGGCCGTCGCCTTCGCCGGCTCATGGTTCGCCAAAGGAAGGCTTCGCGCATCGGCGCTCATCGCTTCCGCTTTGGTCGGTGCGTTCTGGTATATGGTCGCCGTAATTTCGTGGGTGTGACAGTTCGGACTGCTTCGAAGCACCGTACCAAGATCACTTCAAATGGCTGGGAGTCCCAAGAATTCAATCGGCAAGTGGCGGGCGCCTAACTCGGCACTGCAGCGGATGCCGTGCCGTTCGTCGCCGCTTTCCGTTCGAGCGTCACCTTCAGGTATGCTGTCGTGTGAGGCACGGCACCGCTGAGTGCCAACAACGTTAGGCGTCTCGACCATGAAATACCCCGACCGACATCCAGCACTCCGACTCTATTTGCGCCTTGGATCGGTGATCACCTTCCTCGGCGCTTTTTGGGTGATCGTCGGCGCTGTTGCCAACGCCAAGGCCGGCCCGCATCCCGGTGAGGCCGCTCCATGGCAGCTTGCCTGGTGGGGAATGTTCGGGTGGGGCTATGGTGTCGCGCTGATCGTTCTTGGCGTGTGCATTCTCATCGTTCGTGCTGTCAGAAAACGCTCAGTCCTTTTCGGTGATCGCATCCGGAACGAGTACAACTAGCGCGGGCCGAAGTCCCTTGAACCGCAAAGATTTTCGTGTGCGGTACCAAGGTCGCAAGACCTCAGACCCCACAGGGCTACCAAGAAATCAACCGGCAAGTGGCACGCGCCTAACTCATGGCTGCAGCGGACTTCGTCCCGCTCGCCGGCTATACTATCCTGCAAGTCTCTGCCGGCGGAACGAAGCCGCTGAGCCAAGGGACGTTGGGCGTCTGAAGACTATGGTGGAGCCGGTCGAGGTCTGGAACCAACTCATCGCAAGAAGTGGCGACCCATCGTCGAAATCCCTTAGCGAAGATGAACGGGCCATTCTGCTCACGAACGTGCTTTTGATCGAAACCGAGAACGGCGGCATCTCCGGTCTCCTCTACAACCTCTCCCCCGTAGATCGTGCCTCTTGGTCAGAACTGCGAAGGACCGCGGCTGCAGTTTCTAGGGTCTGCGTCCATGGCATTGGGGAGTCGCTTTCGGAACTGGCGGACATCCTTGAGAAGGCTCCGCAGTCAAACATCACAGAAACCTGGGGAAGGTTCCTCGCCCATGTGAGCAACGACCATTTCACCAATCTCACCTCGAGGATCGAGGTACACGTAGGTGATCTCTGGGAAGAGCTTGAAGACTTCACCATCCTGCATTCGTTCTGACATCGCCATCAACGACGCCCAACTTTCAGCTGCAGCGGACTTCGACCCGCTCGCTGGTATCCTTGGCTTCACGCTTCCCGTGGCGGGTCGAAGCCGCTGAGCTGGAGGCCGTTGGGCGGACGACGCGAGCTTTGAAGGGTAGATCATAGATGCCTGTCGCCTCGATCCCACGAAGTGTTTGGCTCGCGTGCGGAGGGCTCGCGCTCATCTCGTTCGTCGCGACCTGCCTGAACTGGCGAGAGGCGGTTTTTGTGGCTCGCTTCCGTGCAAGCCTCGTGTCTCCATTTCCACATCCAGCCATGTATGCACTTCAGGGCGTCGTCTGGTACTTGGTCGCAGCCGCC